>Ga0224508_10003241_pt1 | contig 13487 bp, 12 predicted proteins | sample SF_Jan12_sed_USG_4_FD_170157 | JGI IMG/M metagenome (GOLD analysis project Ga0224508, IMG submission 170157) | Sediment microbial communities from San Francisco Bay, California, United States - SF_Jan12_sed_USGS_21 | ecosystem: Environmental > Aquatic > Marine > Sediment | place: USA...
GCCCTTCGGGCATGAGCCCGGCGTCGTTGAGCAGGATATCGATCACGTCATGGGCGGCCAGGATCTTCTCCGCTGCCTGGCGGACCGAGGCCAGCGAGCCGAGATCGAGGTCGACGATCTCCAGTGAGGCGCCGGGGTGGGCGGCCAGGATCTCGTCCTGGGCGCTGCGAGCCTTCTCCTGGCTGCGGGCGGCCATGACGACATCGGCGCCCGCCCCGGCCAGGACCTTGGCCGACTCCAGCCCGAGGCCACCGTTGGCTCCGGTCACGACGGCGATGCGTCCGCCGAGGTCGGGGATGTCAGTGACGTTCCAGGACATTGGGACTCCTTCTGGGACTGGTCGGGCAAGCCGTGAGTCGAGGGCGAATGCTGACGTAGTGGTGGCCTGCGGGCGGGCCGGGTCCTAGCAGCCACCGGATCGACGCTCGGGTCCATATCATCAGTCCCAGGTCCCGAACTGGAAGGCCTCGCCGGGCAGCGCCCGCCAGTCGGCCCATACCTCTGGGGCGCCGTCGATGACATGAATATCGGTGTGGGGCCGCCCCCAGAGCGCAAGCAGTACCTGGATAGACGGGCCCTCGACCGTGACCCTTCTCGTCGATTCGGATCCGATGGTGGTGCTGCCGTCCACGTCGTCGCTCCCGAGGAGCCGAACGCTCACCTCGCCCGGATCCTTGCCGGTGACCCGACGCATCGCTGGGAGGAAGTACTGGCAGGTGTAGGCGGCAGCGTCGAGAGCCTGGTCGTCGGTGAGTTCGTGAGTGTGGCCGAGGGCAGCCTCGACGTCGAGGCGGTGCACTCCGAGCTCGGAGGCGGCGTGCCAGGCCCAAAGCCCGACGGTGCCTTCACCGCCGGTCATCGAGAAGTAGCAGCGACGATCGACGTCGTCGACGAGGTGGTCGAGGGCCGAGTGAGCCCACGCTGCCAGGTCGGCCATCGGAGCACCAGCCGGTTGCTGCGCGCTTCGCTGGTAGGCACGCTCGCGAGATTCCGGGTCTTCGGGGGCAGAGGTGATCATCTCCTCCCACGCGATGCTCACGCGGCCGATGTGGGCTGCCGCGTTGTAGACCGTCCACCCGGGACAGTTGGGGACCGGGCGCTGTTGCTCGGTGACACTGCGGCCCGTGATGTAGTCGACGGCTGCTCGCGCACTGGCGATCCGCTCGGCGTGATTGAGCATCCTTCACTCCTCGAAGTCGGCAGGCTGGCTCATCGGACGGGCACCGTTGTTCGGTGGCGTCCGTCGCACTAAATCCCTGAAGAGCCACGACAGAGAGAGCATGCCCTACGCAGGAGCCGTCAGCACGTCCCGGGGCCGCGAACGACGGCCGGGCCAAGAACGCAACCCTGACCACCCGACCCCCTGTCGATAGTCGCCGAGTCACTCTGCGACCACCCCGAGTACCTCAACCCTCGAGCCTGACCGATCGTCAAGTTCGTAACGGTGGCCCGATCAATTGCCGGTGAAGATCGCACTAGCTACGGTGACCCGATGACCAACGTCGAGGAGACCGAGCGGCCGGTCGACGGTCGAGTGGCCCGCCGCGAGAGAAACATCAACACCGTGCTCGACGTCGTCGTCGAGATGTTCACCGAGGGGGAGCTCTTCCCGACCATCGAGCAGGCATCCAAGCGCTCGGGACTCTCGGTCCGGTCGATCTACCGCTACTTCGCCGATCCCACCGAGCTCCACGACGCCGCCATCAAGCGGCACCGCGACCAGTCGCTACCGCTCGCCCATCTCCCCTCGATCGGACGGGGGCCGCTGGAGAAGCGCATCGACGACTTCGTTGCCATGCGCCTCCGGCTCTACGACGGCGTCGGAGCAGCGTACCGGGCAACCGTTCACAACGCGACCCATCACCCACGGCTCCGTGACGAGCTGGCTCGCAATCGCAACGACTTCCGCGTCCAGTTCGAGCGACAATTCGCCCCGGAGCTGGCGGCCCTGAAGGGCGCCGACCGCGACGCCGTGCTGTCGGCCGGTGACGTCCTCACCCAGCTCGACGCCGTCGACCTGTTGCGCCGACATCGCCAACTGTCCGTGGCCGAGGCCGCCAGGGCCTTGCGGACCGGGCTACTGGGCTTGCTCGAGTCGGCGTGACAAGCTCGCCACGTCACACGCCGCTCGACGAAACAGCTCTGTATCGAGGCAATTTGCCTATCTGACAGGCAAAAGATGTAGGCTGGCGATCGCCTACGACCAGACGCCGCTGAGCACATCGCGCTGGGAGCCGGTATCCCAGGCCCACGGGCGACGATCGGCGTCGTCGGTCTGACGTCGTGACGCCGACCTGAAGGAAGGATCGCTGATGGACATCGTCTTGACCGGAACCGGATCACCGCTACCGGACGCCAACCGGGCCGGGCCATCGACACTGGTCAAAGCGGGCGACACCCATCTCCTGATCGACGCCGGCCGAGGGACGGTCATGCGCCTGGCCGGCGGTGGGTCGCTGCCGGGGTTCCTGGCTGCCGTCCTCGTGACCCACCTCCACAGCGACCACGTCTGTGCCCTCAACGACGTGATCACCACCCACTGGATCATGACCCAGGGCGGAGGATCGCTGCGGATATACGGCCCGCCGGGATTGGCCGAGTTCGTCGAGCGCCAGCTGCATGCGCTGGAGGCCGACATTGGCTACCGCATCGAGCATCACGAAGTATTGACGGAGGGGCCCAAGGTGGCCGTCACCGAGCTGGCGCCGGGCGACTCGTTCGAGGTCGGTGGGGTCCGGATCAGCACTGCGGCCACCGTCCATGCTCCGGTCAAGCCGACGATCGGGTACCGACTCGAGCACGACGGGGCGGTGGCCGCCATCGTCGGCGACACCATCCCCTGTGCGGGTGTCGACGAGCTGGCGGCCGGGGCTGACGCCTACATCCAGACCGTCATCCGCCGAGATCTGGTGGAGCTGGTGCCCAACGAGATGTTCCAGGACATCCTCGACTACCACTCGGGGGTGATCGAAGCAGCCCAGACTGCGGCCCGGGTCGGAGCCAAGCGATTGGTGTTGACCCACATGGTTCCGGCACCGACGCCCGACCAGTACCCGGAGTGGATCGCCCGGGCGGCCGAGCACTTCGACGGCGATGTCGTCATCGGCGACGACTTGACGACGGTGACGATCACGAGGAGAACGACATGACCACCAACCCCACCATCGATGCCGTAACCGGTCACTTCCTCCAAGAGGACAAGGGGCCGGAGCTGGCACAGGTACTCATTGCCGACGCCTGACGAGAGAAAGGAGACCTCATGGAGGTCGTGAACGAGGTGATGCCAACCAGCCGGGAGCGCATCGAGGAGATGATGCAGCCCGGGCCGGAGGGGCCGATCCACATGGTCAACTTGTTGAAGTTCAAGGAGAAGGCCGAGTACGAGGACGGGCGGGAGACCGATCTCACTGGCTACGAGGCCTACCAGATCTACGGAAGGGGCGTGGCCAAGCTCCTGCCGAAGTACGGCGGCGAGCTGACGTTCGCCGCCGACGTCACCTTCCTGGCCCTCGGCCAGGCCGAGGAACTGTGGGACGAGGTGGCGATCGCCACCTACCCCAACAGGGCGGCGCTGCTCGAGATGTCGAGCTCCGATGAGTGGCGGGAGCTCGCCGTGCACCGAACGGCCGGACTGGCCGGCCAGCTCAACATCGAGACCGTCGCCCAACCGAGGTGAGCTGCCCGCGGCCCGCGCTACGAGGGCAGTAGACCGGCAGCTTCCGCCGACCGGTGGCCCGCGTTAGCGTTGACGGCTTGAGCCAGGAGCCGCTAGAGGTATTGGTCACCGCTCGCAAGTTGGTGAAGTGCTTCGGTGACTTCACCGCGGTCGACGGCATAGACTTCGAGGTCCGCCGCCAGGAGGCGTTTGGTTTCCTCGGCCCCAACGGCGCGGGGAAGAGCACGACGATGCGGATGTTGGGCACCGTCTCGACCCCGACCGACGGCGACCTGACCATTCTCGGCCTCGATCCGACCACCGACGGTCCGGCTATCCGGTCACGGCTGGGGGTGGTGCCCCAGGAGGACAGCCTCGACACCGAGCTGACCGTCCGCCAGAACCTGTCGGTGTACGGGCGCTACTTCGACCTGCCCCGCGAAGTCATCAAAGCTCGGACGGCCGAGCTGCTCGACTTCGCGAAGCTGACCGAGCGGGCCGATGAGCTGGTCGAGCCGCTGTCGGGTGGCATGAAGCGGCGGCTGACGATCGCCCGGGCGCTGATCAACCAGCCCGATCTGCTGCTCCTGGACGAGCCCACGACCGGGCTCGACCCTCAGGCTCGCCACCTGCTGTGGGAACGGCTGTACCGGTTGAAGCAAGACGGGGTGAGCCTGGTCATCACCACCCACTACATGGACGAGGCCGAGCAGCTGTGCGACTTCCTGGTCGTGATGGACAACGGGCGGATCGCGGCCGAAGGCTCGCCTCGGGACCTGATCGAGCGCTACTGCACACGTGAGGTGCTCGAGCTTCGGTTCGGTCGAGAGGCCTTGACCCCGATCGAGGAACGGCTGGCCGGCATCGGCGACCGGATCGAAACGCTGCCCGACCGCATCCTCGTGTTTGCCGCCGACGGAGAGGCGGCCGTCGCCGCAGTGAATGAGCGTGGTCTGCATCCCGACAGCTCGCTCGTTCGGCGGGCGACCCTGGAGGACGTGTTCCTCCGAGTGACCGGGCGAACGCTGGTCGACTGATGACCGCTGCCCGCTTCGCACGCACCCCGGGCTCGTTGCGAGCTGCCGAATACTGGCTGGCCCACTACCTCCAGACCTGGAGGGGCAATCTGGTGGCCACGTTCATCGAGCCGGTGCTGTATCTCCTCGCCTTCGGTCTCGGCGTCGGGGCTCTCATCGAGGAGCGGGGGACCGACCAGACGCTCGTCGGTCAAGGGTTTGGTGACATCTCGTACGTCGACTTCTTCGCCCCCGGCTTGCTGGCGGCGGCAGTGATGATGGCGGTGTTCTTCGAGGCGGCGTGGTCGGTCCTCGGGGGCATGAAGTACTGGTACGGCTACAAGGCGCAAAGCGCCACGCCGCTGACGGTCGGCCAGCTGATCGCCGGTCATCAGCTCTTCATGGCCGCCCGAGCCATGTTCAACGCCTCGGTATTCGTGGCCGTGATGTTCGCCTTCGGCGCCCCTCGATCGTGGCTCGTCTTGCTGGCGATCCCGTTGGCCGCCCCCGTGGCGTGGTCGATCAGCGGCCCGATGGCTGCCTATTCGGTGTCACGAGAGAGCGATTCGAGCTTCCCGGCGGTGAACCGCTTCGTGATCCAACCGATGTTCCTCTTCTCCGGGACATTCTTTCCGGTCGACCAGTTCCCGACGGTCGTCGCCTGGCTGGCCCGAGCGACCCCGTTGTGGCACGGCGTGCAGCTGTTCCGGTCGCTGTCGCTCGGCACGGCCGAGCTGATCCCGAGCCTCGGCCACGTCGCCTACCTCCTCTTGTGGTTCGTCGTTGGCCTCGCACTCTGTGCGCGGGCCTACCCGAGACCGCTGCAGCAATGAGCTCGGTCGTCGAGTCGCTGCGAATCCTGCCGCCGAGCGCCGTCAGCCGGCGGCCGCTGCGCATGGTCGAACGCAACGCCCGGGTCTCGGCCAAGCTGTGGGCGGTCGTGCTCGCCGGCTTCCTCGAGCCGCTGTTCTACCTGATCCTGTCGAGGGAGGGGTTCGGTCAGCTGATCGACTCGGTCAGTTACCTCGGTCGGGAGATCGACTACGTTGCGTTCGCTGCTCCCGGCCTCATGGCGGCGTCGGCCATGAATGGCGCGATCGCCGACTCCACGTTCGGGGCCTACGGCAAGCTCAAGTGGCAGAAGGTGTACGAGGCGGTCTCGGCCACACCACTGTCGGCAACCGACATCGCGGTTGGCGAGGTGATCTGGTCGCAGATCCGAGGCGCGCTGTACGCCACCGCATTCTTGGTGTTCATGCTGCTGCTGGGTTTGGTCCAGTCGTGGTGGGCGATCCTGTCCGTGCCGGCCGCCGTGCTGATCGGCTTCGCCTTCGCAAGCTGCGGGCTATGGGCGACGACCCACATGCGAACGTGGCAGGACTTCACCTATGTCACGCTGGCCGTCATGCCGATGTTCTTGTTCTCGGCCGTGTTCTATCCGCTCGACATTCTGCCGGACGGGCTGCAGCTGGTCGTTGGGCTGACGCCGCTCTACCAGGGTGTGGCCCTGGAGCGGGCGCTCGTGTTCGGCGACGTCGGTTGGGCCACGGTCGGCCACGCCCTGTACCTGACGGTCATGGGCCTCGTCGGCCTCCGCAATGCCGCCCGCCGCTTCGGCATACTCCTGGGCTGACGCCTCAAAGCTGGGATTGAGACGACCGCCGCCACCGTGGTCAGCTGGCAGAGCCAGGTTCACCGTGCCGTCAGGCTGTATCGGGTGCCGACAACGCTGGGGGCGTAGCGACCGGTGGGGGAGAAGGCGTCAGCGAGGGCGGCTTTGGCTCGCCATCCGGTGCAGTGGCCGGGTGCGACCAGTTGCGGGTCGAGGTCGTGAAGTGCCCGCACGGTGTCGGGGATCCGTTGTTCCATCGCTTTGCCCGCGAGGTGGTAGCCACCGAGGACGAGGTCGAGGGGAGCGTTGGCGGTGTTCGTGGCCGCAGCTGCGGCGTTGACGATGCCGGCATGGGAGCAGGCGGAGAGCACGGTGACACCTCGCCCCCGCACGGTTGCCGAAACGTAGCGTTCGTCGAGGATGAGCGGGTCGGGCCCGAATGTTCCGTTACGCATGGTGCGGTGGCCGACGAGACCGGTTTCGAACGGTGTGGTTCGCGGAATCTCGCCGCTGCCATGAAAGAAGCCGTCGGCGATGGGGTGGTCGATGTCGAACGATGCCACCGTCGCGCCAGCGGCCTCGAGCTCGTCGAAGGTCGGATCGACAGGCAGGAGCATCACCCGCCCATCGGGGAGTTCAACGCCGCGCTGCTCGGGTCGATCGGGGTGAACATCGACGTGGGGCGATGGGAGTCCGGCGTCGTGACGGGCGGCCGCGATGGCGGTCACAGCCTCGGTCAGCCCACCGCTGTGGTCCCAGTGCCAGTGCGACAAGAAGACCGACTCGATCGTGGCGAGGTCGATGCCGAGCCGTTCGGCGTTGGTGAGCCAGATGTCGCCGTAGGGCCCGACATCGAACAGGACGGTGCGCTGGCGTCCGCCATGGCGGGCGGTGGCCAGCACGGAGAACCCATGGCAGGCGCAGCACAGGTGATCGAATATCGACGTGTGGGCGTGGCCGTCGATCGTGAACGATGGATCGAGACGACCGAGGAGGCCGGCAGCTTCGCTGTGCTGCTCGGTGTTGTCGATGCTCGAGAGAGTGTCGGTCTCGTTGTCGGCGACAACCACGAGTTGGAGTTCGTCCAGTTCAATCATCTCTGACGCATCACGAGAGCAGCCGGTCGTCAGCGAACGACTCGGCCGGTGATCTCGGTCGGCTCGATCCGGATCCACATCGGTCGCCACGTGTCATGGGCCCAGGGGACGAGGCCGATCTGCTCGAGGGCTTCCTTCTCGGCCCACCCGGTGACCTCTCGGGCTCGGCCTTTTACCAGAATGCTCCACCCGGTTCGCTCCGCTGCATCCCAGTGATCGACCTCGAAGCAGACGTTTTGTCCCTCGGCCGCCGCTGCCTGCTTCTGGCCCTCGAGCGAGCGGAAGACAACCGAGCTGTCCTCCCAGGCATAGTTCACTGGCATGACCAGCGGCTGGTCGCCGGCCAGGAAGCCGATGCGACCGATCGGTGTCGACTCCAGGAGTGCGACGCACTGCTCGTCGCTGAGCACACCCATCTGGCTAGTGATCTCGATGGCCACTGGCTCGAGATCGGGCTCGGCGTTGTCGGTCATCGGTAGCGCACCTCGTCAGTCGTCGGTCTTCAGAACCCCCTTGTACGGTAGTGCCAAGAGCTCGCCAATCGAGGTGAGGAGGCGCCGATGTCGGTTGCTGGTCCCGACGCTAAGACCGGTCTGGCGGGTTCGGGACCGCCACGCGATGTGATGGTCGACGGTAACGAGGCGGTGGCCAAGATCGCCCATCGGGTGAGCGAGGTGATCGCTATCTACCCGATCACGCCGGCCTCACCGATGGGTGAGTTGTCCGACGCCTGGTCGAACGAAGGGCGCCTGAACATCTGGGGCTCGGTCCCAGATGTGATCGAGATGCAGAGTGAAGCAGGGGCCGCCGGCACGCTCCACGGTGCGCTGCAGGCCGGCGCCCTGGCCACGACCTTCACCGCATCCCAGGGCCTCCTGCTGATGATCCCCAACCTCTACAAGGTGGCTGGCGAGCTAACACCGGCCGTGATCCACGTCGCCGCTCGGACGGTGGCCACCCACGCCCTGAGCATCTTCGGCGACCACAGCGACGTCATGGCGGCCCGCCAGACCGGGATGGCCATGCTGGCCTCGGGCTCGGTACAGGAAGCCCAAGACCTGGCTCTGATCGCCCACGCATCGACGCTCCGCAGCCGAGTCCCCTTCATCCACTTCTTCGATGGCTTCCGCACCAGCCATGAGGTGGCCAAGATCGCCGCCGTTCACGACGCGACTCTCACCTCGATGCTCGACGATGATCTGATTGCCGCCCACCGGGCGAGAGCCCTCGACCCTGATCGGCCCGTGCTCCGAGGCACGGCCCAGAACCCCGACGTCTTCTTCCAGGCACGCGAAGCGGCCAACCCGTTCCACGAAGCCGTGCCCACCGTCGTGCAGGCGGAGATGGACCGATTCGCCTCCCTTACCGGACGCCAGTATCGGTGTTTCGACTACTACGGCCACCCCACAGCCACCGATGTCATCGTCATCATGGGATCGGGGGCTGGCACCGTCCGGGAAGTGGTCGACGCGTCGACGGCCGCCGGGCGGGCCGTGGGCGTAGTGGAGGTCCACCTCTACCGGCCGTTCGACACCACCGCCTTCCTGGCCAGCCTGCCAGCGACGGCCGAGCGGTTGGCCGTGCTCGATCGGACAAAGGAACCAGGGGCGATCGGTGAGCCGCTGTATCTCGACACGGTGGCTGCACTGGCCGAGGGCTGGCCTCACCTGGAGCGGCCCACCGTCATCGGCGGCCGCTACGGGCTCTCCTCGAAGGAGTTCACCCCGGCGATGGTGCTCGGCGTGTTCGACGAGCTTGCGAGCTCCTCGCCTCGCCGCCACATCACCGTCGGCATCGTCGACGACGTGACTCACACCAGCATCGACTTCGACGCCGACGCCTGGTCCGAGCCCGATCACGTGACCCGAGCGGTGTTCTACGGGTTGGGCAGCGACGGGACCGTGGGGGCCTCCAAGAACACGGCAAGAATCGTCGGCGAGCAGACTCCTCTCCACGCCCAGGCCTACTTCGTGTACGACTCGAAGAAGAGCGGCTCCGAGACGGTCTCGCACCTGCGGTTCAGCCCCGAGCCGATCCAATCGGCCTACCTCGTCGGCCAGGCCGATTTCGTCGGTGTGCACCACCTCCCGGCTCTGGATCGGCTCGACCTGCTCGACGTTGCTGCTCCCGGCGCCACCCTGTTGCTGAACAGCCCGTTCGGTGCCGGCACCTGGGAGCACCTGCCGGCCGAGGTCCAGGAGGTGATCGTGGCCAAGGAGCTGGAGGCGTGGGTCATCGACGGACACCGCGTGGCTCGAGCCGCGGGGCTCGACCGCCGCATCAACACCGTGCTCCAGACCTGCTTCTTCGCCCTCTCCGACTTGCTGCCTCAAGACCAGGCCATCGAAGCCGTCAAGGACTCGATCACAAAGACCTACGGGCGGCAAGGACCTGCGGTGCTCGAACGCAACTTCCGGACCGTCGATGGTGCAGTCGCCGCCTTGCACCGCCTGGCCAACCCCGGCGAGGTCACGACCGACCGCCGCCGTGACCAGGTGGTGGCCGCTTCGGCCCCGGACTTCGTCCAGAGGGTGACGGGGGCCATGCTCGCCAACCGGGGGGATCTGCTGCCGGTCAGTGCCCTGCCCGTCGATGGCACCTTCCCCACCGGGACGTCTGCGTTCGAAAAGCGGAGCATCGCCAACGAGATCCCCATTTGGGATCCCGAGATCTGCATCGACTGTGCTCGCTGCGCGCTGGTCTGCCCCCATGCCGCCATCCGGGTCAAGGTCGTGCCGAGGATCGCGCTCGATGATGCTCCGGTCTCGTTTCGGCACAAGGAGTGGCAGGACGAGACCGGGCAATCCCGGGAGATCATTCAGGTTGCCCCCGACGACTGCACCGGCTGCGGTGTCTGCGTGAGCATCTGCCCGGCCAAGAGCAAGGAGATGGTCAAGCACAAGGCCATCAACATGGAGGCCAAGCGGCCTCATCTGGCAACCGAGCGGGCCAACTGGGACTACTTCCTCACCCTGCCGGAGTCCGATCGCACGACGCTCAAGCTCGCGTCGATCAAGGGCTCGCAGCTGGCCCAACCTCTGTTCGAATTCTCCGGCGCGTGCGCTGGTTGCGGTGAGACGCCGTACCTCAAACTGTTGACCCAGCTGTTCGGCGACCGGATCGTCGTGGCGAACGCAACGGGCTGCTCGTCGATCTACGGAGGGAACCTACCGACGACGCCCTGGACCGTGGACGACAACAGCCGAGGCCCAGCGTGGGCCAACTCGCTGTTCGAGGACAACGCCGAGTTCGGCCTGGGCCTCCGGCTGGGACTCGACCGCATCGCCGAGCGGGCGCGCTCGCTGCTCCGGTCGCTCACCCCCGAGATCGGTGAGCTGGCCCGCGGGCTCCTCGACGCCGATGTCGACGACGAGGCGACCATCGCCGCTCAGCGTGACCGCATCACCGAGTTGCGAGGGTGGCTGGCCGATAACCCGAGCCCGGAGGGCCAGCGTTTGGCTGCCCTGGCAGACCACCTCGTACGCCGGAGCGTATGGATCGTCGGTGGCGACGGATGGGCCTACGACATCGGCTTCGGTGGCTTGGATCACCTCCTGGCCACCGGTCGTGACGTGAACGTGCTGGTCCTCGATACCGAGGTGTACTCCAACACCGGAGGCCAGACGTCCAAGGCGACCCCTCGGGCAGCGGTTGCCAAGTTCTCCGCCGGTGGCAAACCGACGGCCAAGAAGGACCTTGGGATGATCGCCATGGCCTATGGCAACGTCTATGTGGCCAACGTCGCCATGGGGGCCAACATGACCCAGACCGTCAGGGCGATGGCCGAAGCGGCAGCGCATCCTGGGCCGTCAGTGATCATCGCCTACAGTCCATGCATTGCCCATGGGATCGACATGAGCGACATGATGGGTCACCAGAAGTTGGCTGCGAGCAGCGGCTACTGGCCTTTGTACCGCTACGACCCTCGCCGGGAAGAGGTCGGCGAGCACGGGCTGCACCTCGACAGCCGCAAGCCGACGGTGCCGTTCCGCGAGTTCGCCATGACCGAGGGCCGCTTCGCCCTGTCGGCCCAGGCCAACCCAGAGGTAGCCGGTGCGCTGATGGCCGCCGCCCAACGGGATATCGACGACCGCTGGCATCTCTACGAGCAGATGGTCGAGGTCGAGCGCACCGCTCGCTACGGCCTGGTCGACGACGCGGACGACGACCATCGCGGCGGCGGGACCGGGAGCGGCGATGACTGATCTCACCACCTCCTATCTGGGCCTCGTGCTCGACCACCCGATCGTGGCCTCGTCGTCGCCCCTCACCGGTGACATCGACCATCTCCTCGACCTCCAGGCCAACGGAGCGGCGGCCGTCGTGCTGCCGTCGTTGTTCGAAGAGCAGGTCGAGCACGAAGCCGTCGCCCTCGAAGCGACCTACGAGTGGGCCTCCGGCATGAACGCCGAAGCCCACGGTGGCTACTTCCCTGAGCTCGACGACTACAACACCGGGGCCGAGCGCTACCTCGACCTGCTCGACCGCGCCAAGGCGGAGCTCAACGTTCCCGTGATCGCCAGCCTGAACGGAACCTCGGTTGGAGGGTGGACCCACTACGCCGAGGTCCTCCAGGAGCACGGGGCCGACGCTCTCGAGCTCAACGTGTACTACGTGGCCGCCGACGTCGAGCTCAGCGGTGCCGACATCGAGCGGCAGTACCTCGACCTGGTCGAGCAGGTTCGGACCAGGATCGATCTACCGTTGGCGGTGAAGGTCGGTCCGTTCTTCAGCTCACCCGGCAACTTCGCCCGGCAACTGGCGGCGGCCGGGGCCGACGGCTTGGTGCTGTTCAACCGCTTCTACCAGCCCGACGTCGACCTCGAGGAGCTGACGGTCGCTCCTGATCTGGTGCTCAGCGCGCCAGCCGAGATGCGACTGGTTCTGCGTTGGATCGCGATCCTCCGGGGTCGGGTCGACGCCCACTTGGCTGCGACGACCGGCGTGCACGGCGCCGATGACGTCGTCAAGCTGGTGCTGGCAGGGGCCGACGTGACGATGATGGCCTCGGCCCTGCTCCGCGACGGAACGAGCCACCTCCGGGCAGTGCGCGACGGGGTCTCGGGCTGGTTCTCCGAGCGGGACTACGAATCGCTGGGACAGGCCCGGGGGAGCCTCAGTCAGGCCTCGGTCGCAGATCCCGACGCGTTCGAGCGAGCGAACTACATGAAGACATTGCTCTCTTACCGACCGCCGGTCTGACTCGGTCGTTTCCGATCGTCTACCAGGACGCCGGCTGGCCACGTCACTGAGAGTTGCCGGGGGAGACCGGATCGCCTTCGAGATGCGCTGTTGTCGCCCGCTCAGCTGCGTCCATTTGGGCGCGAATCGCCTGGTTGTAGTTGTAGCGAAGCTTGGCCGGATCGTTGTACTTTCCCGGCGGTTTTCCCGTGGGGAGGACGTGCACGGTCACGCCTTCGCGCAAGATCTCGAGCTCCCGGTGGAAGCGATGCCGGCGCGCGATCTCGAACGACACCATCGCCACGTCCCAAGGGTGGCGCGGCACGCTGAGCGGGTCGTCGATGTGGCCGACATGGAGCACGTAGATCTCCTCGGCGCCCAGTTCGATCGCCCGGGATACCGGGATCGAGTTGACGACGCCACCATCGATGTAGTGACGGCCCTCGACCTCGACGGGCGGCAAGACTCCGGGCAACGCACATGAAGCGAGGACGGCGTCGCGCACCGACCCGCGGGTGAACCAGTGCTCGGCGGACGTCTCGATACAGGCCGCAACGCACTGGAACTCGACGGAGGATTCTTCGATCCGGGCGTACGGGACCCACTCCTCGACGAGGTTCCTCAACGGTTCGTTCGAATGCAGGTGGGTCCAGTGATTCACGAGGTTCCTCACTCGGCTGAATACGGACTCCCCGAAGATCGCCGAGGCTGCCATCGTCTCCCACATCTGTTCGAGACCGACCGCTGACTGCGCGACCGGCGCTGAGGCCAGCACCGCCCCGTTGATCGAGCCGACGGATGTGCCCACGATCAAGTCGGGCTGGATGCCCTTCGCAGTCAACGCCTTGGCCATGCCGACTTCGGCCGCACCGCGGAGGCCTCCCCCGCCCAAGACCCACGCGAGCTTCCGGTTCGGCCGGGACATC
>Ga0224508_10003242_pt1 | contig 13486 bp, 10 predicted proteins | sample SF_Jan12_sed_USG_4_FD_170157 | JGI IMG/M metagenome (GOLD analysis project Ga0224508, IMG submission 170157) | Sediment microbial communities from San Francisco Bay, California, United States - SF_Jan12_sed_USGS_21 | ecosystem: Environmental > Aquatic > Marine > Sediment | place: USA...
GGCATCGACGAGCGTCCGACCGACCTCTCCGGGGGCCGACCGCCCGCGTCCGGACCCCCCTCGCCAGCGCCGCCACCGACCACTTCTTCATCGACCACTTCTTCATCGACCACTTCTTCATCGACCGCTTCTTCATCGACCGCTTCTTCATCGACCGCTTCTTCATCGACCACTCATCCACCGACCCAACCCGCACTGGAGACCTCGTGACCACCATTGCCCCCACCGACACCATCGACACCCAGGAACTGCGCCGCCTTCGCCAGGGCGACCCCGACCTCCGTATCCTCGACGTCCGCTCGGGCGGTGAGTTCGAGGTCGCCCACATCCCCGGGTCCTACAACGTCCCGCTCGGCACGCTGCAGGAGCACGTGCGGGACCTGGCCGACGTCGAGCATCCGGTCGTCCTCGTCTGCCAGTCGGGAGGGAGGGCGACCCGAGCCCACGAGAGCCTCGCCGGTGCCGGCAAGGCCCAGCTCCACATCCTCGAGGGCGGCATGAACGCCTGGCTCGAAGCCGGCGGCGACGTCTTCCGGCCGGCCGCGAACCGATGGGCGATGGACCGCCAGATCCGGCTCGTCGCAGGTGGGATCGCCCTCGCCGGCATCGTCGCCAGCGTCTTCGTCCCCAAGGCCAAGTGGGTCGGTGCCGGTGTCGCCGCCGGTCTGGTGCACTCCGCCGTCACCAACACCTGCGCCATGGCCTCGGTACTGGCCAAGCTCCCCTACAACCGAGGGGCCTCGTGTGACATCGCCGGGGTCCTCGCCGACCTCGAGCAGACGACCGACTCGACCACCGCCGAGCCGATCCCCCAAGGAGGAAACCGCTCATGACGTTCACGCAGTACTACCTCGACTGCCTCTCGCAGGCGTCGTACCTCATCGGCGACGACACGACCGGCCGCGCCGTCGTCGTCGACCCCCGCCGCGACATCGACGAGTACGTCCGCGATGCCGAGGCAGCCGGACTCACGATCGAGCTCATCATCGAGACCCACTTCCACGCCGACTTCCTCTCGGGTCATCTCGAGCTGGCGGCGGCGACCGGGGCCGACATCGGCTTCTCGTCGGTGGCCGAGCCGGAGTTCCCGATCAGGAAACTGGCCGACGGCGAGCGCATCAGCCTCGGGGAGGTCGAGCTGGAGATCCTACACACCCCCGGCCACACCCCCGAGTCGATCAGCATCGTGGTCCGCGAGCACCCCGATGCCGACCCCTCTGCCGTCCTGACCGGCGACACGCTCTTCATCGGCGATGTCGGTCGCCCTGACCTGTTGGCCTCGATCGGCTTCACCCGCGAAGAGCTGGCCGCCAAGCTCTACGACAGCATTCACGACAAGCTGCTCCCCCTGCCCGACGCGACCAGGGTGTATCCGGCCCACGGTGCTGGCTCGGCCTGCGGCAAGAACCTGTCGACGGAGACGACCTCGACGATGGGGGAGCAGCGGGCGACGAACTACGCCCTCCTGGCTCCCGACCGCCAGACCTTCATCGACCTGGTGACCGAGGGCCAGCCCCCGGCCCCCAGTTACTTCCTGCACGACGCTGTCCTCAACCGCCAGAACCGCCCCCTGCTCGACGAGCGAGCGATGCCTGCACAGCTCGATCACGACGCCTTTCGCCGGGCGGTGGTCGATGGGGCGCTCATCGTCGACGGGCGAGATCCGGCCGAGTTCGCTCGCGGTCATCTCACCGGCTCGGTCAACATCGGGCTCGACGGTCGCTACGCCGAGTTCGCCGGCTCAGTGGTGCCGACCGATGCCGACATCGTGCTCGTCGTCGACGACGGGTTCGAGCTGGAGGCCAAGAACCGCCTGGCCCGGATCGGCTTCGACCGGGTCGTCGGCTACCTGGCCGACCCGCTTGCGGTGATGGCCGATCATCCCGACGAGGTCGGTCAGGCCTCCCGCCTGACCGCGGCCGAGCTCGAGGAGCGTCGAGCGACGGTAGATCGCCTGCAGCTGGTCGACGTCAGGAACCCCGGCGAGGTGCAGCTCGGCTCGATCGCCGGCGCCGCTGCGGTCCCCGTGGGGCAGCTGCCAGACCGAGTCGAGGAGCTCGATCCCACCGCTCCGACCGTCGTGTTCTGCGCCGGCGGGTACCGCTCGTCGGTCGCCGCCAGCCTCCTCCGTCGGGTCGGTTTCGCCGATGTGTCCGACCTCCTCGGCGGCTACGGCGCTTGGCTCGGATCCACTGAGCGTTCTGGCGTGAGTTGACCCTCGAGGGGAATGACCGTACATTAGGTTAATAGGCGTGTCGGGGTTCGTCCCACCGCACCACCAGGGGGTAGTACACGTGGCCACCACCACTCACCACGAAGTCGTCATCGTCGGCGGCGGGACGGCCGGGATCTCGGTCGCCGCCCGCCTGAGGCGAAGGGTCGACGATGTCGCCGTCATCGAGCCGTCCGACCGGCACTACTACCAGCCGCTCTGGACACTGGTCGGCGGCGGCTGCGCGAAAGCTGCCACGACCGAGCGCAGCGAGGCATCGGTGATGCCTCGCGGCGTGACGTGGTTGCGTGATGCCGCGGACGGTTTCGATCCCGACAACAACGTCGTCCACACAGCCGCCGGCCAGACGATCGGCTACGACGCACTCGTCGTCTGCCCCGGCATCCAGCTCGACTGGGACCGCATACCCGGCGTAGCCGACACCTTGGGTGAGCGAGGTGTGTCGTCCAACTACACCTACGAGCTCGCCCCCAAGACCTGGGACTTCATCCGCACCACCCGGTCGGGCACCGCGGTGTTCACGATGCCGAGCGGACCGATCAAGTGTGGCGGGGCACCCCAGAAGATCGCCTACCTGGCCTGCGACTACTGGCGCTCGGAAGGTGTCCTCGACGACATCGACGTACACCTCGTCGTGCCGACGCCTCGCATCTTCGGCGTGCCGGTCTTCGCCGACGCACTCGACGAGGTGGTTGCCGACTACGGGCTGACCCTCCACACCGGTGCCGAGCTGACCTCCCTCGATCCCGATGGTCGCAAGGCGACATTCTCGTCGGTGGCCGACGACGGCGACAGCTTCTCTCTGCCCTACGACGTGCTCCACGTCGTACCCCATCAGTCGGCTCCCGACTGGGTGAAGCAGAGTCCACTGTCGACCGGTGACGCCACCGGCTACGTCGAGGTCGACAAGCACACCCACCAGCACGTCCGCTACCCCAACGTCTTCGCTCTGGGTGATGCCGGATCGACGCCCAACTCCAAGACCGGCGCCGCCGTCCGCAAGCAGGCACCGGTCGTGACCGCCAACGTGTTGAGCCAGCTCGAAGGTCGGGAGCTCACCGCCTCGTACAACGGCTACGGCTCGTGCCCCCTCGTCACGTCCCGGTCCCACATGCTGCTGGCCGAGTTCGACTACTCGCTGGAGCCCACCCCGTCGATTCCGTTCATCGACACGACGAAACCGCGACGCGATATGTGGTACCTCAAGAAGTACGGGCTTCCGTTCCTCTACTGGAATCTGATGTTGAAAGGCAGGGCCTGAGCCATGATCTTCGAGCAGCACTACCTCGACTGTCTGTCCCAAGCGTCGTACGTGATCGGCGATGAGTCGTCGAAGCGAGCGGTTGTGGTCGACCCTCGGCGCGACGTCGCCCCGTACCTCGAAACCGCCCGCGAGCACGACCTGACGATCGAGCTCGTGATCGAGACGCACTTCCACGCCGATTTTCTCTCCGGGCACCTCGAGCTGGCCGAGGCCACGGGGGCGGTCATCGCCTACGGCTCGCGGGCCGACACCGAGTTCGAGTCGAGGAAGCTGGCCCACGGCGAACGCGTCGAGCTGGGCGAGATCGTGCTCGAGATCCGTCACACCCCGGGCCACACCCCGGAGTCGATCAGCGTGGTCGTCTTCGAGCACGCCGACGACGACGTCCCCTATGCGGTGCTCACCGGTGACACCTTGTTCATCGGCGACGTCGGCCGGCCGGACCTGCTCTCGTCGAAAGGGGTCACGTCCGAGGAGCTTGCTAGCCACCTCTACGACTCGCTGCACGAGGAGCTGCTCACCCTGCCAAACGAGACCCGGGTCTACCCGGCCCACGGTGCCGGCTCGGCCTGCGGCAAGAACCTCTCGACCGACACGTGGTCCACGATCGGCGACGAGCGGGAGACCAACTACGCGCTGGCCCCGATGTCGAAGGACGACTTCATCGCGGCGGTCACCGAAGGCCAGACCGCCCCACCCGCCTACTTCGCCTTCGACGCCACCCTCAACCGGGAACTGCGCCCGATCCTCGACGAGCGCGCCGTTCCCGCCGCCCTCACCATCGACGAGACGATTCGCCACCAGCGCAGGGGTGCGGTGGTCCTGGACACCCGCGATCCGGTCGAGTTCGCACGGGGTCACTTGATCGGCTCGGTCAACATCGGCATGGCGGGTCGGTACGCTGAGTTCGCCGGCGGCGTGATCCAGCCCGGAGCGCCGATCGTGCTCGTTGCCGAGCCCGGCCTCGAGCTCGAAGCCAAGAACCGGCTCGGCCGCATCGGCTTCGACAACGTGGTTGGCCACCTCGCCGATCCCCTCCGGGCCTTCCACGACAACCCCGCCGAGGTCGTCACGAGCTCCAGGGTCGACGTTGCCGGGCTGACCAGCGCCATCGCCGAGGTCGACGGCCTCCAGCTGGTCGACGTCCGCCAGCCGGGCGAGACCGAGGCCGGCGTCATCGATGGCGCCATCCTCGTGCCGCTCACCCGCCTGAACGAGCGGTTGGCGACCCTCGACGCGTCGAAGCCCACGATCGTGTACTGCGCCGGCGGGTTCCGCTCGTCGATCGCCGCCAGCCGCATGGCGGCCGAAGGGTTCGCCGACGTCTCCGATCTGCTCGGCGGCTACGACGCCTGGGCCACCGCCAAGCCAGCGCCGGCGACAGGGTAGAGCTAGGTTCGGACGAACACGGGGAGACATGGGAAGAAGCGGAGAGAGACGCGGAGGGATGAGGTAGCGGATGGACGAGGTATGACGCGCCTAGGGTTCCTGCTCGACAGCGACAGCTGCATCGGATGCCATGCGTGCACGGTGGCGTGCAAGAGCGAGCACGACGTGCCGCTCGGGGTGAACCGGACCTGGGTCAAGTACATCGAGACCGGAACGTTCCCCGACGTGGCCCGCAAGTTCAGCGTGATGCGCTGCAACCAGTGCGACGACGCCCCGTGCATGACGATCTGCCCGACCTCGGCGCTGTATCGTGCCCCCAACGGTGTCGTCGACTTCCAGGACGACGACTGCATCGGCTGCAAGTCGTGCATGAACGCCTGCCCCTACGACGCGCTCTACATCAATCCCGAGACGAACACCGCCCACAAGTGCAACATGTGCAACCACCGGATCGAGGTTGGCCTGGAGCCGTCGTGCCAGATCGTCTGCCCGACCGAGGCGATCAAGATCGGCGACCTCGACGATCCGATGTCGGAGATCTCCCGAATCATCGCCCGCGACGACGTCGCCGTCCGAGCGCCCGAGCAGAACACCAAGCCCAAGGTGTTCTACCGGGGAGCCGACCAGGCGTCGCTCGACCCGACCAGGACCGCGATCGCCAACGACGGCATGATCTGGGCCGACACCCTGCGGAACGGTTCAGGGCCCCGGCATCCTTCGCTCCCGGTCCATCCCGGCGGCTCGCCGACCGACGAGCTCGGCATCGTGGCCCGGACCGCCTACACGACCGCTCATTCGATGACCTGGCAGGCCAAGGTCGCCGGCTACCTGGTCACCAAGGCGATCGCCGCCGGCGCCATGCTCGTCGCGGCCCTGCTCGTCGTCCTGGGCCACGCCGAGTCGCAGGCGGCCGTCGGGGTGGCCCCGCCGATCGTGGCCGGGGCGTTCCTCGCGGCGACCGGGGTGCTGCTCGTCTGGGACCTCAAGCAACCGACCCGCTTCCACTACCTGCTGACCAAGGGCAACTGGTCGTCGTGGCTGGTCAAGGGGGCCTACATCCTCATGGCGTTCGCCGTGATCTGCGGGCTGTGGTGGATCGCCGGGCTCGTCGAGTCAGCCGGACTGATTCGCGTGCTGGCGCTTCCTGCCGTCATCGGGGCAGCCGGTACCGCCGGCTACACGGCCTATCTCTTCGCGCAGTGCGAGGGGCGTGACCTGTGGCAGACCCCCCTCCTGCTGCCGGTGCTCCTGGCTCAGGCGGTCACCGCTGGCGGTGCCGCCTACGCCGTGCTCGATCTGTTCCTCACGGTGCCCGAGCCCACAGCGATCGCCTGGGTGATCGTCGGGGGCGTGGCCGCTACCGCCGCCCTGATCGGCGTCGAGCTGACCTCACGCGGCAGCCGCCACGTCGAGCTGGCGGTCCATTCGCTCACCCGAGGGTCCTACGCCACGCAGTTCTGGTGGGGCGGGATCGGCCTCGGTCTGGTGGTTCCGGCCGCCATCGCCGTGATCGTCCTCGCCGCCGACGTCACCAACCCGGTTCCGCTGGCCGTGGCCGGCCTGGCCGCCGTGGCCGGCATGTTCGGTTACGAGGACTCCTTCGTCCGGGCCGGCCAGTCCGTCCCCCTGTCGTGATCCACCCCCTTTCGATCCCCCGTTCCGAGGAGCCCCGGTGACCGAGCTCAGCAACTATCCCCCGTTCGAGCGGTGGCACGACTGGACCGAGCTCGACGCCAAGGCGTGGCCGGACCGGGTCGAGCGCAAGTACACGCTGGTGCCGACCACCTGCTTCAACTGCGAGGCGGGGTGTGGGCTGATCGCCTACTTCGACCAGGACACCGGACGGATCGCCAAGGTCGAGGGCAACCCGGAGCATCCGGGGAGCAGGGGCCGTAACTGCGCCAAGGGTCCGGCCACCCTCAACCAGGTGTACGACCCGGAGCGGATCCTGCACCCGCTGAAGCGGGCCGGTGAGCGGGGCGAGGGCAAGTGGGAGCGGATCTCGTGGGACCAAGCGCTCGACGAGATCGGCGGTCGGATCCGTACCGCCTTCCAGGAGGACCGTCGCAACGAGGTGATGTACCACGTCGGCCGACCCGGCGAGGACGGCTACACCGACCGCGTCCTGAAGGCGTGGGGGGTCGACGGCCACAACTCCCACACCAACATCTGCTCCTCCAACGCCAGGATCGGCTACCAGTCGTGGATGGGCCACGACCGGCCCTCGTCGGACTTCGCAAACGCCAAGGTCATCTTCTTGATCTCCGCCCACCTCGAGTCGGGCCACTACTTCAACCCTCACGCCCAGCGGATCATGGAAGCCCAGGCGGCCGGGGCCAAGATCATCGCCGTCGACCCCCGGCTGTCGAACACCGGAGCCAAGGCCGACTACTGGCTGCCGACCTGGCCCGGCACCGAGCCGTTCCTGCTGCTCGCCATCGCTCGGTTGCTGATCGAGTCCGAGACCTGGCACGCCGACTTCGTCCGCCGGTGGACCAATTGGGAGGCCTACCTCCGGGCCAAGCACCCCGACCGTCCCGTCGCCTGGGACCAGGTCCGCGACGCCCTCCTGGCCGACTACGCCGACTACACCCCAAAGGCGGCCGAGCAGAAGACCGGTGTCGATGCGGCCACCATCCTGGAGATCGCCGAGCTGATCGGCGCCAATCCCACCCGGTTCGCGTCCCACAACTGGCGGGCCGCCGGCGCCGGCAACCTCGGCGGGTGGCAGGTGGCCCGATGCCTGTTCTTCCTCAACGTGCTCACCGGGTCGGTGGCCACCAAGGGCGGCACCGCCGGCAACGGATCCAACAAGTTCAAGCCGGTGGCCCCGTTCGGGGCGCCGAAGATCACGAGCTGGAACGAGCTGGAGTGGCCCCGGGAGTACCCGCTCGCCTACCACGAGATGTCGATCCTCCTGCCCCACTTCCTCCACGAGGGGCGGGGTGCGCTCGAGGTCTACTTCTCCCGCGTCTACAACCCGATCTGGACCAACCCCGACGGGTTCACCTGGCTGGAGGCCCTGAAAGACACCTCGAAGGTCAGATGTCACGTCGCCCTGACCCCGACCTGGTCGGAGACCGCCTGGTTCGCCGACTACGTGCTGCCGATGGGGGTGAGCGCCGAGCGCCACGACGTGCACTCCTACGAGACCCACGCCGGGCGATGGATCGGGTTCCGCCAGTCGGTGTTCCGCCGCTTTGCCGAGCTCGAGATGGCGAAGGAGACCGGCAGCGCCACCCTCGGCCCCGACGCCAGGAGCTACGACTACAACCCGGGAGAGGTCTGGGAGGAGAACGAGTTCTGGATCGATCTGTCGTGGCGGATCGACCCCGACGGCGAGCTCGGCGTTCGCCGGTGGTTCGAGTCCGAGGAGCATCCCGACAAGCCGGTGACGATCGACGAGTACTACGGCCGCATGTTCGCCGAGAACGTCCCCGGCCTGGCCGAAGCGGCCAACGAGGCCGGGCAGACCCCCCTCGACTACATGCGCGATCGGTCCGCCTACGCCGTGCCGACCGACGCCTACGAGCCCCACGAGCGGGCGGTCGACCCGGCCGCTCTCGACGGCTGTATCAAGGACGGCGACGGCGTGTACCGCAAGCCCGGGACCTCCGGGGCGTGGGCGGGTGATCTCGCCGAGCTGGACGGGCTCGCCCTTGCCGATCTGGGCGACGGGTCACCGGGGGTCGAGATCGACGGCGAGGCGAAGGAGGGGTTCCCGACACCGTCGAGGAAGCTGGAGCTGTACTCTTCGACGCTGGCCGACTGGGGATGGCCGGAGTACGCCACCCCCACCTGGATCCCGTCGCACGTCCACTGGGAGGACCTCGATCTCGACGGGGACGAGCGGATCCTGCTCCCTACCTTCCGCATCCCGACCCTCATCCATACCCGGTCGGCCAACTCGAAGTGGCTGAACGAGATCAGCCACCACCACCCGCTGTGGATCCACCCCTCCGACGCCGAGAAGCTCGGTATCGACGAAGGCGGCTTGGTCCGGGTCTCGACCCGCATCGGCCACTTCGTGATCTCGGCGTGGCGGACCGAGGGGATCCGACCTGGCGTCGTCGCCGCCTCCCACCACATGGGCCGGTGGCGCCTCGACGAGGAACAGGGCCGGTCGTGGGGTTCCGGCAAGGCCTCGATCACGAGCCAGGCCAATGGCGACGGCGGCTCGACCTGGAAGCTGACGAGAGAGCACGGCAACCAGCCGTACGACTCGGCCGACGGTGACACCGGTCGGATCTGGTGGAGCGACACCGGCGTCCACCAGAACGCCACCTTCAGCGTCCAGCCCGACCCGATCTCCGGCATGCAGTGCTGGCACCAGCGGGTCCGGGTCGCTCCGGCCGAGGCCGGCGACGCCTACGGCGATGTCGTCGTCGACACCGCCAAGGCTCGCGACGCCTACCGAGACTGGCTGGCCAAGACCCGCCCGGCCGGCACCAACGACAGCGGCCTCCGTCGCCCGCTGTGGTACGCCCGGCCCCTCAAGCCGACCCCCGCCGCCTACCGGCTGCCATCGACGTAGCCCGGATCACGCTTGTGCCGTCGCCAAAACCGTAACCAGCCGCCGCTCATCAGCCAGCCGACTCTACACCGCCTCCCGGCAGGCCAAGGTCACCTCGACGGCCGCCCCGCCGAGCGGGCTGTCGGCGAACTCGATGGTGCCGTCGTGGAGGGCGACGATGCGCTGGCAGACCGCGAGACCCAGGCCGGTGCCCGGCACCTCGTCGGCGCTGTGGAGCCGCTCGAAGGGGGCGAAGATCCGGGTCCGGTGCTCGGGCGGCACGCCGACCCCGTTGTCGGCTACGACCAGGCGCAGTGCAGGCCCGTCTCCGTTCGCCCGGTCGAGCGTCGTCACGTCGATGACCGGTGGGACACCGTCCCGGGCGAACTTCAGCGCGTTGCCGATCAGGTTCTGGAAGAGCTGGACGATCAGCGGCTGGTTGCCTTCGATGTGTCCGAGCTCGCCGATCCTGACCTCGGCGTGCTTCTCGGCGATGATCGGGCCGAGCAGGTCGCGGGCGTCGACGGCGGCGGCCGTCAGGTCGACCTGCTCGGACTCGTGGTCGACGTGATCGACTCGGACGTAGGCGAGCAGATCGTCGATCACGTCGATCGTTCGGGTCGCTCCCTGCTCGATGCGCTCGAGATAGTGACCCGCACGATCGTCGAGACCCGGACCGAAGTCGAGGCGCAGCAGCTGACTGAAGCTGGAGATCGACCGGAGCGGGGTCTTGAGATCGTGGGACGACACGTACAGGAAGCTCTCGAGCTGGGTCTTGCGGGTCTCCAGCTCCGCCTCGTGACCGACCAGGTCGTCGGTCATCCGATTGAAGGCCACAGCCAGCTCCGCCAACTCGTCCCTGGTCGCCACCTTCGCCCGGGCGGATCGATCGCCTCGTGCGACCCGACGGGCGGTGGCGGTCAGGTCGCCGATGTTGCGGGTGAGCTGCCGGGCCACGAGCCAGGCCCCCGTCATCGCCAGGGCGGTCACCGCCGCGGCCGCCACCACGAGCGTATTCCGCAGGCCGTTGGTAGCGGCGAGGATCTCACTCCGGTCCTGCTTGACCACGAGTCCCCAGTCGGTCCCGTCGATCGGCCGGGTCGCGGCGATGACCGGCTCGCCCCGGTAGTCGACCGCGTCGACCGCGTTACCGTGATCGCCGTCGAGCACTCGCACCGCCGCACTCTCGACGCCGTCACCGGTCGGCAGGGGGGCCAGCGCCGAAGCGGCGCTGCTCTTGAGGGGACCGATCGAGACGATCGGTCCCGAGAACCCGTCCCTCCGGACGAGCACCGCCTCCCCGGTGGACCCCAGACCCGACCGGTCCTCCAGCACCTCGACCAGGGCCTCCAGGCGTTGCTCGATGACCACCCAACCGATGTGTTCCCCGTCGAGCTCGACGAAGCCACCGTGCACGCCGACCAGCTCGTCGCCGGACCCGTCGACATGGCTCACCGACGGGTCGTCGGGACCGGCGCCCGCCAAATAGGGTGCGTCGGCCAGCTCGCTGCCGACCCGCAGCGCGCTCGTCGAGGCGACGACCCGACCCGACCGGTCGAGGGCGTGGACCTCAACGACGTTCTGGCTGGCCCCACTCGCATCCTCGAGGATGCCGGTGATCGTGTTCAACTTGACCTGCCGGTCGACCTCGGAGATCACTCGGTCCTGCATGTCCCGCAACTCGATGCGGAACCGGGTCCGGCTCGCGATCAGGGCGACGTTGTCCTCCGACGCCGCGACCCACGCCTCGATCCTGGACTGTTGCACGGTGGCGATCGCCCTGAGCCGTTCGAGCCGATCGTCGATGATCGTCGAGCGTTGCGTTGTGAACACCAGCACGCTGGCCACCACGGTCGGAACGAGCGCGACGGCGAGCAGGGCCAGGCCCAGCTTGGTGCGCAACGAGGTCCGGATGCTCATCGTTCGCCGCCCGTCCGAGACCCCGGGGTCAGCGACCGAACCCGTCGCGGACGAACTCTGCCATCACGCCTTCCAGCATTTCCTGGAACAGCACGAAGTTGGCGTCCTTCACGATGTAGGCGTGGGCTCCCAGGTGATGGGCTCGTTCACGGTCCTCCTCACGATCGGATGTCGTGACGATCACCACCGGCATCGCCGGGACGTCGGTCCGCTCGTTGAGGTGCTCCAGGAACTCGTGACCGTCCATTGTCGGCATCTTCAGGTCGAGCAGCACCAGGTCCGGTGCCGGGTCGAGGTCGCTCAGCGTGTCGAGCGCCTCAGCCCCGTTGCCTGCGGTCACCACGTCGGTCGGGATCCGGCCCCGGTCGAGGGCGAGGCGGGCGAGCTCGACATCGGTCGAGCTGTCCTCCACCAGCAGCACCCGCACGGGCTCGTCGGGGATGACCAGGGGCTCGGTCAGGCCGGGATCGTCGACGGGTTGTGGCATCGTCGACACGGCGTTGCGCCGCTCCCGCGATATCTCGACGGCAGCCACCAGATCCTCGTTGGGGGTGCACTCGACGTGCCGCACCGGGATGTCGACGGCTCGGGCCAGGCGGTGGGGAAGGTCCATGCGCAGCCAGCGACTCGTCCGGTGGGGCATGGTCGAGACCAGGATCTCGGCGAAGGGGAACGACACGGTCCCGGCCCGCTCGGCCGCGGTGAGGTCGTGCTCCCGCCGGCGGCGCTCGAGCTCCACGACGTTCTTGACCGCCACCAGCGGATCGGGTGGGCCGATCTCGCCGGTCACCTCGGCCCCGAGCCCCTCGATCAGCTTGATCCCGGCCTGCAATCGCTGCTCAGCCTCGTCGAGTCCGGCCTGGTCCATCACGACCCGGCCTCGCTCGTCGACGAGTGGCCGAGCGGCGAAGTTGTCGCTGTGGGTGGCCGGCACCACGAGGTGGAACGATGACAACCCGCGAGGCTTGTTGAGGTGCTCGATCATGAGCAGCAGCTCACGACCTCCGAGCGTCTCGTTGGCCACCACGAGCACGCGTTGCTCTGCCATGTTGCTTGCCTTTCTCTGCTGTCGTCTCCGGACACTTCGTCATGACTTCCGTCACAGACATATCGTTCTGTCGCATGTCCCTTACGCAGCCGATCGTCATCTGGTTGGCTGGGGACATGAGGAGTGAGGGCTTCCTCGAACAGCTCAACGACGACACGATCGAGCTGCTCCTGGCCGCCGGTAGCCGCCGCCAGCTCCCCAAGGGGCCCCCGATGGCCGCTCGACGCTGCTCGATCTGATCATGCCCGGTGAACTGCTCGGCGAGTACGGGGTGTTCGAGGGCCGACCGCGCTCGACGACCGCGGTGACCGTCGGCCGGGCGACGCTGGTCGTCATCGGAGCCGAGCGGTTCCTCGAGCTGTTCGAGACCACCCCCGACCTGGCCAGGGGCACCGCCCGATGGCTGTCGCTGAGGACCCGAGGTCTTGCCGACCGGTTCCTCGAAGCCGCCCACGCCAGCGCCAGCGTCCGCGTCTGCGCCCGGCTGCTGCAGCTCATGTCGGTCAGCTCTTACGCCGAGCACGAGCCGGTGATCGTCGTCATGCCGATCTCCCAGGCCGATCTGGCCGAGTGGGCCGGCATGTCGCGGGAAGCGGCGGTCAAGGCGCTCCGGGAGCTGCGCGACGACGGCGTGGTGGAGACGTCCCGGGGGAGGATCCTGGTGCTTCGGCCCGACATGCTCCGCAAGCGGGCCGAAGCCATTCTCAGCTGAGTCCCCTCGGTGCATGAGACGACGGTACGCCCCGGGCTGAGCGCCGTCTGCGGATGATTACGCCCTGCCTCTGCGTACTGTCGCGCAGACGTGTTCACCCCGATCATCATGTTCTGCGTCGCCTTCGGGCTCAGCATGGACTACGAGGTGTTCGTCCTCAGTCGAATCAAAGAGGTCTACGACTCGACGGGCGACAATGACCTCGCCGTCGCCCGGGGACTGGAGCAGACCGGGGGGATCGTCACTGCGGCGGCAAAGGTGCTCGCGATGGCGTTCGGTGCGTTCGTCCTCTCGGAGGTGAGCGTGGTCAAGATGCTCGGCTTCGGCTAGCGCTGGCGGTGCTGGTCGACGCCTTCCTGGTGCGGGCCACACTGATGCCGGCGTTCATGGTGGCCGCCGGTCGGGCG
>Ga0224508_10003243_pt1 | contig 13482 bp, 8 predicted proteins | sample SF_Jan12_sed_USG_4_FD_170157 | JGI IMG/M metagenome (GOLD analysis project Ga0224508, IMG submission 170157) | Sediment microbial communities from San Francisco Bay, California, United States - SF_Jan12_sed_USGS_21 | ecosystem: Environmental > Aquatic > Marine > Sediment | place: USA: California...
GGTCGTTATCGGAGATATAGCGGTACGACTCATCATAGAGTATCCAGCCACGGTAGCCGGGGATGCCCTTTGTGGTATCGGGTTTGTATTCAGGAATATCCGAGATTGGGCCGAAGCTGTCTTCCCAACTTATCCTACCTCCCTGCATGGCTTCCGGCATATCAGGACGACTCATATTTGGTTTATGGCCATTCGCGTTTATCGTAATGCCGTCCCAGGGAAATGGACCCATCGAGGGTTTGGGCCCGAAACTGCTGAAGATAGACCAGTCTTCGTGGCCGTTGTGGTGAACCTCGCCAGACCCAAGCACTTCGTAACCATTAGCTTTGAAGTGCTCCATTGCAGTAATCGTATTTTTCATAACCGGGTTAGTGCGCCAGTGTTGACCGTTTCCGTAGATACCGGTTGTATGCGGGTAGAGACCGCTCCAGATACTCGCTCGTGAGGGCCCGCACAGGGGAGCGTTGCAATGGGCATTGGTAAATTGAACGCCTTTTTCCATAAGTTTGTCAATGGCAGGTGTTTTTGCCTGTGGATGCCCCCCCATTCCTTCTACCGCGTCATTCAGATCATCACAAATTATTATTATAACATTGGGTTTGCTCTCCTGTGCTGAAGCATTATGCACCAATAGTAAAAGCAAAACTATACACCCGACTGCTCTCATTATTTGATATTTCATATTATAACCCACCTATAAAATCTATATAACTTTTTATTCTTTTATAATGGCATCTTATTTCATTGTAACTTTCTTGATCTACAATTTATAATATAATTGTTTGCATTCTATATCTTTCTTGATATTTCATGAGTAACTTATGTATCTAAAGGAATTAAACGGTTGGTTGAAAATAAAAGGCCACGGGAATTATAGATAATCCATTAATCAACAAGAATTTCATTTTTATAAATGGAAGATTGAAGCCCATAGAATATGAAGCCTTCACTACGAATGCTGAAATACTAAATCACTTCAGGATATTGGAGACTCTGAGAAATATCCATAAAAACATTTGTTAACAGGACTATCAGAGTCCAAGAAAGTCCTCCAACTCATCAATGATAAATTGCAAGGTGCTGACCGACATAAGGAACGTCAGTAGGTGATTCAGAGTAAAGCAAAACGAACGTTTTGCGTGACAATTCCGCTCTGACTTACCAACCCTTGCACATTTCTATGAACAGTCCACCTTACACTATTGTTTGGCCGCCCCACTGCCCATCACCAGATCATTAATCTGTAGTCATACTTTGACATACGGGGGAGATTTCACAAGAGTAAAACAAGAGCTTTCCAAACGTTCGTATAATCACGATCCCTAGAATTTTTGTACTTTCTAGCCATATTTCAAGGCCTTGGTACTGACTATGATTAACACCCGATTTAAACTATTTGCGTTAGTCGGCTGTCTCTCTATTTTTGTGATTTTCTCTTGCGATAAATGGGACTTTGAAAGAGCATCCTTTACCGAGGTGATCACGGTGGGAGCTTTGGAAGTGGGGTTTAGCTCTGCTTTCCTCTTGGGAGATATTGAGGGGCTGCGAAATGACAGGATCACTGAAACAGGATTCATCTTGTCCGCTATAACTTCGGACGATCAAAGTCTAAGACTGGATCAGTCAGAAATTGAAACGGTAACATCCCCAAAACAAGGAGACAGTATCATTATAGAGGATCGGGCATTTGCCGCACGGGCTACCGATCTAAATGCTTCAACCAAGTATTTCTTTCGGGCATATGCACGGTTGGAAGGAGATGAAAGGGCTTATGGATCGATTGATACTTTTACTACCTCAAATATCATCATATCGGCTATTGCAATTGACACCAACTTTACTGGTTGTGGAGATGAAGTGATGCTAACCCTAAATATCGAGGGTGCCAGGTCGGCTCCTGGCACTTCATTTGGCATCGTATGGTCGTCAGATTTATCCAATATGTACCCTTTGCTGGAATCCGGCAATCGGCTGGAGACCACGGAGTTTGACCAGACAGGAAACATACGGGTGCAATTGCTAGTCAACTGCAACACTTCCTATTTCCTTAGAGGATTCTATCAGACTCAGGTTGCAGAGACTTACGGACCTATGTACGGTTTCACGACGGTGGAAGGAGGAATATGGTTGGAGAGCAGATCATTCCCGGGTAATCCGAGGCAGGGGGCAGTTGCCTTTTCTGTCGATGAAAAAGGGTATATCGGTTATGGTAAAGATGTTGGAGCAATAGATAGTTGCAAGAATGTGATGGACGATTTTTGGGAATTTGATCCCGAGAGAGAACAGTGGAACAGTATACCAACCTCCTTGGCCAGTCCTGATGCAAGAGCTTGGGCTTTGGGTTTTTCTGCCGCCGGAAAAGGGTTTGTAGGATTGGGCTGTGATGACCAGCAAGATTGTCGACCTGAAGAAGGTGTCTTCACCCGTAAACATGATTTTTATCAATTTGATGCAGAGACAAAGCGATGGAATAGTATAAATGACTTCCCTTCCAACATAATTCGGTCCATTCCCATTCCTATTCCTCCTGGTGGGTCAGGTCATACACCGCACATTGAGACGTTTTCCTTTGGAATTGGAGAGCAAATCTACGTGGGCGGTATGGGATGGGTATGTACCGGACCTCAACTTACTAGCGAAACTGGGTCTGTTAGATTCACATACTTTATCTCATTTGAGCACCAGAAGACTCGGTGGGATTTTCCAGAAATCGGTGATTTTCCTTTGAAATATGAACGTCGTCCTGTGTCATTCACCATAGGTAATAAAGGCTACTTTGGCTTAATCAACAATAGAGAAAAGATTTATCGGGATGCATTATTTGTATTTGATTTTGAAGAAGAGTTTCCCGAATGGACTGGTGTTAATGGATCATTTCCGGGAGCTACCAGGAAATTGGCGGCTGCCTTTGCAGCAGGGAACAAGGGATATGTGGGTTTAGGATTTGCACTGGAGGGGGAGCAAGACTTGCATGATTTCTACGAGTTCAATCCAGAGACCGAAGATTGGCGCAAGGTCAATGATTTCATCGGTCCTGGTAGAAGAGAAGCAGTGTCGTTCGAAATGGGAAACATGGCTTATGTAGGACTTGGGATTGATGAAAGTGGAAATGGTTTAACAGACTTCTGGTTATACGTTCCTGAGTTACTTCCCTGATATAATAGCAATCGCTCCCCCTGTGTAACTTCATCTGGGGGAATGGGCTATTTCAGATAGTAAAACAAAACGGTCGTTTATTGTAACGCACCTCTTATCTTCTACCAGAGCCACGCTACAATGATTGCCTGTCTCAGAAAAGGAACGTTTTGTGTTACGGCAAGACAAAGGTGATAGGGATAAGGATTTCAATATCAAATTAAGGCTAACTTTTCGAGTAAGGCTGTACATCCAACGTAGATATGGTTATGTTGGCTGGATGAAAACCCAACGCCAAGTTGGCATTGTTTGTTTCTAGAAAAGATGAAGGGGTCCGACATATTCCGATGCAGAAAGGAATCAATTCTACAGTATGCTCCTAATTTGTAATAAATTCTCCAGAGTTTTCAACCTATAAATCCTCCGGCTCAGGAAAGTCATAGGTAGCTATCAATGCCAATGCTTCTTCCCTTTTTTTATTCTGCTTGATCACCAGATCTTGGAAGCGGGCGTAGTTATATAGAGGTTTATATAAAATATCAGTGGAGATATCATCCAGATAATTTAGGTCAATTGCTTTTTCCAGCCAGTGAAGACCGCTGTCAATTTCACTTGTAAATAAATGCCCCAATGACATTCGACGAGCGCTCTCTTTCATTGTTCCATCTTCCATCCCTAATAATTCCCTACCAAATAACTTAGCTTTTTCAATGTCCCCTAATGCCAGATAACTATGAGGAACTAAATAAAATTGAAATGCCCATATCTTATGCTGATGATAGCTAATATTGTCCTGGTTTTTTTCATAATAGTCAACTACTCCTTGATAATCCTTTTGCATCCAATAGCTAGTAATGAATTTATTGTATAAATGAACGCTATCCTCCGTATTCTTAAAAGTACTTTCAGAACCTTTTATGAATCCATCAACATTATTTAGTAAAAAATTAAATTCTGTGTAGGTGCCCGTTATTACTGATGAATTTATCTGATTTATCCCTCCTGGAACAGAATAGATATAAACATCGAGATATGATTTTGCCTTATCATAATCTCCAAGATTGTAGTAGAGAAGAGCCATTATATTGCCTTTCGAAAGTATATTGCCATTCTGTAACATTCTAGGTAACAATTCAATGGCTTTTTCTATCATCCCAAAGCGATAGTATAAATTCATCAAATTAATGGCAACATTACCGTTATTAGGATTAATTCCTAGTGCTTTCTCTTTATATTCAATTGATTGCAAGTAATTCGAATATTTTGCGCTTTCTACCTGAGATAAACCTTTATAACACCAATCACAATTTTTGTCAATTTCTAGTCCTCTTTTTGCATACAACGCCGTAGAATCTAGGTAATCCAATGGGAATCCATAATTAATAGATTTTAAGGCATAAGCACTTGATAACATACCATAAGCCAATGCGTAATCAGGGTCCAGTTCGATTGCTTTTTTAAATTGTTCAATTGCCAAATCCATTGAAGTGTTATTAAGCCGATAATAATATTCCCTTCCCCTCTGAAAATGCTCATAGGCTGCTGTGTTCTCAGTTTGAGCTTGGGTCATTTCTGCTACTTTAATAGGCGATATCTTCAACTTCAGCTCTCCTACAATATTCTCTGCAATTTTTCTCTGTATTTCAAATAGATCTTTCGTAGTGTAGTCTGATGGATAATTATCTGCCCATAAATGCTGATCGGCCGATGCATCTATCAACTGTGCTGTGATCATCATTTGATCCCCAGCTTTGCGAACACTCCCTTCCAGTAAATAGCTGACATTTAATTCTGGTCCAATTTCCGTTGCTGGCTTGGTTGTATTCCTGTATTGTTCAACCGAAGTTCTGGAAGTAACCTTTAACTCGTCGATTCTTTGTAACTGGGTAAGAATATCTTCCATTACACCATCAGCAAAGTATTGCTGGTCACCTGCCTGACTCATATCTGCAAACGGCAGTACTGCTATGGATTTCTCAATAGTCTGTTCCCCAACTTCTGAAGCACTCCTGAAATAGCTATTGTATGGGAAGCCCAGTAAGACCAGCATAAGTACTCCAGCTACAGCAAGGAGACCTTTTCGTTGATTCGTTTCGACTGGTTTAGATGCCTTGCGTCGAACGGATGCGGCTTCAATCCTGTCTACTTTTGCTTCATAGATCCGTACTGGCTCACTAACATTCTTCAACTGAGCTTCTCAAACAAAGGTGGTTTCAATACCCCTCTTATTGAGCACATTTTTGTGCACTGATTCCGAGAGCCGGATACCACCTGATGGAGCCAATTCCTGTATTCTGGAGGCAATATTAACTCCATCGCCAAATACATCTTTACCTTCAAAGACCACCTCTCCCACATGGATGCCTATCCTTAATGATATACCCTCTTTCTCGGACTCGTCTTGGATAGCCGCTGCACACCTTACCCCATCAGTAGATGTGTTAAAACTCGCAAGCGTTCCATCACCCATTTCCTTCAGCCACTCTCCACCATATCTTGAAATGATGGCTTTATGGAAGACTCTATTCCGATGCAGGAGTTTCAATGCATTATCCTCATCTTTCCCCATCAAGGCTGTATACCCGACAATGTCCGTAAACATGATAGCAGCTAATCGACGAGATGATTCCATTTAATTGAAAGGTCTTTCTGCAAGTTAAGGAATGCACTAATGCCAAACCTAGGAACGTCTACTGTGATGTAAAGAAGTAGTTACATAACCGGTGCCCTCAGTTATGCTAAAACGGTCGTTATCCTTAATCCAAAATCAGACACCTTCGATAGCGTTAGCTCAACGCAAGCGTCAGAAAATGATTAATGCTATTCTTAGAGTCTGTCACGGACTTGTTGAGATGTAGATTTTGTCTTTGGGCCAAGTGCTTCTGCCTGGCTCAGGAACTCCAGTATTGAATCTCTGTATTGAAGTAGTGTTTGTCGGTCAATGGAATTAAGGATTACAACAGTATTATAGATGCCATTGATATTTGATGGGTGGCTGCCTGCAAATTCTAATAAGTGTTTAACCAAGAGAGCATCTGAATGCCAACCCTGCAATAGTTCTTGGGCTGCAATTTTCCTAATAGTAGCTTGATCTGAGAACAAGTCGCTAATGAGTTGTAAGAGTCTTTTATCCAGAGATGACCTAGCTGAGAGTTTTACAGACTCACTGGTATCATTCTCTGCCATCGCACGAGCGATCGAGGCTCCATGCCCTGGGATGGCAATTAAGATTGCATCAACCGCGAGTGCCCTTTCAAATGTGCTTTTGCTTGTTAATGATGCCATGAATTTGTTAACCAGCTCAGCCTGCGCAACTTTTGCATTGGTTTCCGCAACATCTACTTCCGCTTTCTTGATTCCGTTAGAAATGAGATAGCCCGCCAGAGCAATTGCGGCCGGGATTAGAATTGTTGCAAGTGACTGGAACATATCCCAAAAACCTATCTTCTTTTTCTCGATGTTTTTGATTCGAACTTCAATACTATCAAGTTTCTTTTGAATTTCAGAGTGTTCCATATTCAAAGTCTCCCCTGAGCAGCTAGATCATAATGTAGCTGGAGGTCCTAACAACTATTCTACTGCCAATAGCGGCATCGATACCAATATATGACATATTATCTGGAGAGCATCCTGGCTATCAGAGCGTACTAAATTGCGGAATAACATTAAAGGGTCGTTTCGTTTAACTCCCTCATTTTTCCAAAACACAGCCAAGTGCACATTGACCCGTAAAGCAGAACGAACGTTTTATGTGACAACCAGACTTTCATCCTTGAATACCAAGAATAAATCTGATCACTAGAAATTGGACCTGTGCAGCCTAACATTTACTGATAAATATGCTTGTCAATTAATCCAGCTCAGGTGCATACATCCAAAAATTGTCTTGCCTTCCAACAAAAGAAACGAAGGCCCTATTCCCAATTACAAAACTACCACCAGCCACTGAAAAGCCATCAGAAGGAGGGCTGGTGACCTCAGTCCAATTACCAATCCTATGAAGGGTTGAATTGCCATAGTTCCTGGGATTACACTTTAGAAAATTCGTACATTTCCTTAAACAAACGACAGACAGAGACTGATGAAAAGGAGAGAAGCAATTCATAAAACCGGTTGGATACTGAAATCAGCTGTATTCGGCCCCGGGCTCGTGACTGCCCTGCAAAGCTGCTCTTCTGATGTGCAGACTGCAGATCAACTTCTCGTTTTTAGTACGCAACAATATCAATTAGCGAAAGCTCTGTCGGACACGATTTTGCCAAGAACCAATTCGCCTTCTGCCTCAGACGTCAAGGTACCCGAATTTATGGATCTACTTTTGCGAGACGTTTTAGATAAAGAGGCCACAGAGCATTTGCTAGAGGGACTTAGCAGATTTGAAGATAATTGTGGATCAGCAACGGGACAATCATTCATTAAATTGACCCCGGAAGAACGAAATAATTATTTGGTCGCTATCGACAGAATGGTGATGGGAAAAAATTATACTGACAGGATCCCCTTTTACTACACCTTCAAGAAGCTTTGCATCAATATTTATTTTTCAACCGAAGAGGGGATAAAACAAAATTTGAATTACAATCCAAGTCCCGGAGCTTTTCACGGTGATGTCAAAATGGAGACTAATGATCTCATTGAAGTAGGTAATGAAACGTAATTTAAAATGACTACAGATCATACGTTTGATGCCATAATCGTGGGCTCTGGCATGACCGGCGGCTGGGCTGCCAAGGAGTTGACCGAAAAAGGTCTTACCACTTTAGTACTCGAGCGAGGTCGAGAAGTTAAGCACGTACAGGACTACCCCACCGCTCATATGGCTCCCTGGCAATTTAAACATAGAGGCCATCTTACCAAGGAGGAAAGGGAGAAGTATTTTATACAGAGCAACAAGTATAATTTTGACGCAAGCAGTAAACATTTCTTTGTAAATGACAAAGAGCATCCCTACAGGCAAGAAAAACCATTCTGGTGGTTTAGAGGCTATCAGACGGGTGGGAGATCATTGCTGTGGGGTCGTGGCGCTTACCGTTTCAGCGATCTTGAATTTGAAGCCAACCTAAAAGATGGAATAGGAATTGACTGGCCCATCAGATACAAAGACATTGCACCTTGGTACGATTATGTAGAAAAATTTATTGGTGTAGCAGGCTCGATTGAAAATATCTGGCAATTTCCCGACGGGCAATTTTTACCTCCATTTGAATTAAACCACGCCGAAAAAATAATTAAGAAAAGACTGGAAGCCCATTATCCTGATCGCAAATTAATACCCAACCGGGTCGCTCATATCACGGAAGCCAAACCAGGACAATTCAAGGGACGATATCCTTGTCAATCGAGAAATATGTGTCACCGGGGATGTCCTTATGGCGCTTACTTTTCAAGTAATAGCTCTACTTTACCCGCTGCTTTTGAAACCGGTAATCTGACCATGCAATCTCACGCTGTCGTTGAAACTATTATTTATGACGAAAAAAAGGATAAAGCAGTGGGTGTGCGTGTGATTGATGCCAACACCAAAAAGACCACAGAATACTTTGCGAAGGTCATATTTTTATGCGCATCCACCCTGGCTTCAACCGCAATTCTGCTAAATTCAAATTGTTCGAGGTTTTCGCAGGGACTGGCCAACTCCAGTGGCGTCCTCGGTCATTATTTAATGGATCATCATGGAGGGATCAGTGGTAGCGGAACATTAGAGGGTTTTGAAGACCGAATTTATAAAGGTTTTCGTCCAGCCATGGTAGCGATACCCCGCTTCAGAAATGTGTCTGGACAGGAAACCAGTTTTCTCAGAGGATATGGTGTCTGGGGTGGTGCCTCCCGGGTGAAGTTAAATCCTGATCAAATTGGACTTGGTGCCGAGCTGAAACAAAAACTCACCAAATACGGCCCCTGGAAAATGTCACTGGGTTGTCAAGCAGAAACCCTTCCCTACTACGAAAACAGGATAGAAATCGAGCATGACAACTTGGACCAATGGGGCCTACCTATGCTCAAAATATCAGCGTCATACGGAGAGAACGAGCGCCTCATGCGGAAGGACATCAAAAATCAAATTGGTGAAATGTTGGAGGTCACTGGATTAAAGAACATCACTTTGAGTGAATCTGATCCAGTGTTTGGCAATACCGTTCATGAAATGGGTACTGCCAGAATGGGTAGAGATCCGAAAACATCGGTTCTAAATGCATACAATCAATGCCATGATATAGCCAACTTGTTTGTGACAGACGGCTCTTGTATGGTTTCCTCTGGCAATGTAAGTACCTCGTTAACTTATATGGCGCTTACAGCTAGGGCTTGCGACTATGCAGTCAACCAGTTGAAAAAGGGAAATTTGTAGGAGGATAACAAGGATGTGGATAAACCCGGAATTTAGTAATTAATTATTGATCACAGTGGCATCTCCAAGCGCTACGACAAGGCGTGGGGCGGTTAGAAGAGCCAGGTCAGGATCTGAGGCGAATAGTCAGGTAAACCGGTCGTTCTAAACATCAATTCGGATTTAGCGTTCATAGCTATATTTTTAAGCATGAAAATGCTGTTTCCATATCCCTTATGTGTTTAATCATGAATGCATGGTTTCCAAAGTAATTTCCAAAATGATACAGAAAATTTTTACTCGCCAAACTTTTTGCTTTTTCAGATATCCTTTTTTCATTGTGTTCTTGACCCTGACAATAACTTCGTGTGTTTCTGACTCGAAAACTAGCGGCGAGATTACAAAAGAGCCGGAAAAGCCTACGATGCGTTTTATTGAAAGCAATGGAATTCGTATGCGCATTGCAGAAATGGGCGAAGGTCCGTTGGTGGTACTAATACACGGATGGCCTGAGTCCTGGTATTCATGGCGTCACCAGATTCCCTATTTGGCAAAAAATGGATACCGCGTTGTGGCGCCAGACATGCGAGGGTTTGGAGAAAGTGATGCGCCCGAACAGGTTGAGGAATATGATATCCTGCAACTAACAAGCGATGTTGTCGGGATTCTCGATGCATTGAATGAGAATACCGCTATTGTCGTTGGTCACGATTGGGGCGCGAATATAGCTTGGGATTGTGCTTTGCTTCATCCTGAGCGATTCAGTGCAGTTATCACGCTGGCCAATCCGTACCACGGAAGAGATTCAGGATCTAATCCACCTATGGAGAACCACAAGAAGACCGTTGAGGAGAATTTCGATTATATGCTTTACTTTCAGGAGCCGGAAATCGCTGAAGCCGAATTTGATGCTGATCCTCAAGCTATTTTGAGTCGCATCTACGCGACAATTTCATCAAATGTACCTCGAGAAGATCCAGAAGTGACGGATTCCAAACGAGATGCAGGGGGGCTGATTCCACGGATCGGTAAACCTAAGAAATTGCCTGATTGGTTTAAGCAACAAGATCTTGACTACTATGTGAAAGAATATGAACGTGCTGGTTTCCGTGGCGGCGTCAATTATTACCGAAACATCGATCGTAACTGGCGACTGATGACCAATTGGGCTGGAAAGAAGCTCCAGCAACCATTCCTGTTCATTGCCGGAGCAAATGATCACAATCTTTGGGGTGCAGATAAAAAACAACTCAACGATCAGTTTGGAAGTAGCACAAAAGATTTTAGCGGAGTTGTACTCATTCCCCGTGCCGCCCATTTTGTAAACCAGTCAAAGCCTGAAAAGACGAATCGTCTTATACTAAACTTCCTGAAATCCTTGTGAACGATTGCATTTTCGGCCGACATGGTCAAGTTGCCGAAAATGACGCAAGTCCAATGACATGATTCTTTTGGAAAAGGTCGTTTCGTGTAACTCTCCGTCATTTTGCCCAAACCCCAAGTAGTCATTGTTGGATGTCTCAGAAAAGGAAGGATTATTTAACCAATCTAGTTTTCGGAAGATCCTAAAATTAAAGTATATCAAGGCTTGTACTTTTTGGATACGCCTAAGTGAAATCTTCCTTGGAATTCTCTAATCCCTTATAGAAGAATCCAAAATATCCAAACATGAGACCTATTAGTATGTTGATTATACCTGCTCCTAAATAATAATCATCAGGTACTTCTATTAGATGAATAAAGCTGGATGGAAAATTAGGAAATATCAAAAATAATGTCCCTTTTACCAAACATAACCACCCGAATATGGTTATCCATATTTTCCAGTTGGTCTTCCATATATTATGATACTTAACAATGGCCATGCCAGCTACAATCAATACTAAGCTGAATAAAAAAGTGCTTATCGAAGGTTCTGAGAAGCCTTCAAAAATCTTTCGGTAATGTTTGCCAGAGGCCATATATCCAATACCTACAGATAAAAAGCTTAAACCTAGAATTTTTGCTATAAACTTTGACGTATCCATAGAACAATGGTACGTAAACATGTACGATTCAGGCCCTTTTCTTCGATGTTTCCTAGGTAATATAAGACAAGTGTTCATTGAAGCATCTTTATAAAAGTAGCCTTCTGATCATTCCCCTTAAACCTGGCAATAGCTGAATGGTAATGAATCCCTCGTTAAATATTAGTTCAGCGAGGGAGAGTTAAATTAAAGGAACCTTTTAAGTAACTGATGTGATCCCGGAATCCTCCTAGAGGTCACGATTAAAAATCGAGTGGGTCTCTGTCGATTAGGCAGGTTTTAGTTTATGGTCAAGATGAAACACATGAACTAATCAAAGATAAATGTGGTAATTTGATTGGTACGAGGACAGAAAGACTAGGTAAAATTAGACCCTCCTCTAGACGTTATGTCGATGACATGCTTGTGTGAAATCTGACGCTCAATATAAGCCAACTAACATTAGAATAGCAAGATTGGCTGATCTCTGATTTGCGGCACAAGAAGTATCAAGATCCTGGGATTATTTTGTTAGACATTGAAAAGAGATTAATGTCTCCAAAAGCGTAACTTTTTTCACCATGAAATTCCGAATCTTCCTGTGTAGCCTGGTTCTTATACCTTTTTTTTCTCTCGGACAGTCAAAGGATAGTATTGGCATATCCAGTTCTCCAACGTTTGATGGAATCGAAATACTGAATGTAGTCCCCGATGATCCCTATTTCCTGGAAGGAAGATATGACCTGACCGATTATTTATATGTCTTAGTGGATTCTTCCGGTGAATTACGGTATTCTGATGTAATATCTCCGGAATATGCCCATCTCTTTGTTCCGTTTTCGGACGCTCCCTTGTTGGCATATTCTATTAGCCGGCAGCCATTCTGGCTTCGGCTTTCGATCCAATCGAGTTTGGATCACGAAGAAATTTGGCTGACTAATTTCATGGAAGCAAAGGTAGAGGCTTACTCAGTTAAAGAAAACGGGAGAATTGAAAAAAGTTTATCCGGCTTACTTATCCCGCTAAGCAACCGACCCTATAAAAAGCAATATGGGCAGATTCCTGTCTTGCCTCTTACCATTGCGACAGAAGAATTCAAGAATTATTACTGGCGGGTACAACCCGGTAATCTTCGTCCGGAGAGCGACTATGGCATAAGATTGAACTATAGTTTATTATCCCCTTCTTACTTGGCTGATTTTCGACACCTGGATGCGATTCTTCTCATGCTCGGACTTGGCTTTGCTATAGCAGTCGGCATATATCACCTGATCATTTTTTTTTACATCAAGGAGCCAAGTTATCTCTGGTTTTCCTTGTATTGCCTTACTATGGCATTGATGGGATTAATTCAAACAGGTTACGCCCTTCAATTTTTTTGGCCCGAAATCCCATTGGCGCATTATACGTTTATAAGTGATCTCTCTCCCATCATATTTTATCTTTTTCTCATTTTATTCACCCGATCCTATCTTCAAACGTACAAACTGATACCAACATGGGATAAAATCCTCTGGCTGGTATTTGGATTATTATCCATTGATTTCCTATTGACCGATTTGTTCTTCGTGCTTTATCTCTTTCCACAGGTGCATGTCATACTGGTACAAGTGATGTTATACGGGCAAATATTGATATTTTGTATTTTGTTAATTATACCGGTCATCTGTATTAGAAAAGGGTATCAGCCTGCTAAATTTTACTTACTGGCTAATGCAGCCTTTCTACTTGGATTTACATTCACAATCCTGAATTTGAGTAGAGCCCTGCCCATGCCAATCCACGGAGACTGGGTTGAAATTGGCTGGGTGATACAAATGAGTCTGTTTGCTTTAGGATTGGCCCAATTATTCAAATTCCTGCAAGAAAAGAAGTTTGAAGCTGAACGGCTTAAGGATCTGGATCATGCAAAAAACCGCCTTTATACCAATATTACCCATGAATTCCGCACCCCGATAACGGTGATCCTGGGCATGGCCGAACAGGCACTCGACAATCCTCGGGAATGGTTTC
>Ga0224508_10003244_pt1 | contig 13480 bp, 14 predicted proteins | sample SF_Jan12_sed_USG_4_FD_170157 | JGI IMG/M metagenome (GOLD analysis project Ga0224508, IMG submission 170157) | Sediment microbial communities from San Francisco Bay, California, United States - SF_Jan12_sed_USGS_21 | ecosystem: Environmental > Aquatic > Marine > Sediment | place: USA...
AAGTACCTTCTCTGCTGTGTCCGTATCTGGCGTCCCTGCCACCGGAGTAGAAACCTGTAACTGGGTCCCATAATCCATAACAGCTATGTCTCCATTATTAACTATCTCATAGTCAAATTGCCATAGAACATTGCTAGCAGCAGAGGTACTCTTCTGCCAATGAATATGAGGGGAGATAGCACTTTCTTGCCTCCAGGAATGAGGCATTTGCGCGACACCTGCTAGTGTCATTGTCACAACATTAGCAAAGAGCCAAAGTCCTGTAGTAGCCTCTAGGTCTGGATCACTAGCTGCACCTGGAGGGTTGATCCCCTGAGACGGGAACTTGAGGTCTTCCCATATACCTGAGAAACCCTTGTACCCTGCTCCAAATTGACCGACTGGCATATAAATAAGGGGGCCGAAGCCCCCTCTCCGTTAAGCCGCGAGGGCATCATCCATAAATGGATATTGGATCTCTACTTCAGCTTGACCAGCAGCAGGAGTGCCGATTGCACTCGCACCTTTGGCCCGTTTAACACGATCACCTGCGACAACTGCGTCATCCACGGTGCCTGCGGTTGCAGTAGCGTAGATATTAGCATTGTCAGCAAAGCTGGCTGCGACAAGGCCAACGCCTTTTCCGCTAATCTGATACCAGCCATACTCACTAGCGACAGTAGCCGCCATCGCAATAGCAACCTGACCAATGGCATCAGCCGCCAACAGCGCAGTTGAGTAGTCGTCTTCATTGTAAGTGACCCATTCACCCACAGCAGTAGAAGCTACTCCTAAGAGGTAAATAAATTCACCAACACCGTAATCAGTGGAAGCCATATCAACTGCTTTGCAGCGCAAACCTAGTTGATGTTGTTGGGTGGATGAATTAGCGTCAATTTGCTGACCTCCGATCATGTCCAACTGTTGAAATGTACTCATAACATATACTCCGAATGTTTAAAAATAGGGGGACCGAAGTCCCCCAAGTAACCCACCAAGATTACGCGTTGCCGTCCCATCGGCCCTGGAACATACGACCTGAGCAGGTCAAGTTTCCGGCCCATCCGATAATCTGTACTTCCGCGTCTTGGTTAGTCGCGTAGCGTCGATTAGGGGACAATGGAACCATATTCCTCGCACTGTGCGGACGATAGTGGATATAGTCCGTATTGAGGAAGAAAGCTACTGTTGAAGGAACACCAGCAGTGACCGATCCGTTATAGATACCGCCGTCAAGTACAACGTCTGCATCCATAAACTTAATAGTAACAAAGCCAAAATCGGCTGAGCTGGTATTAGTGAATCGCTCATTCGCCTGGAGTGCGTTAACATACGCATTCCAACCGATACCGTCTGTAAGGATCAGGTCTGTACGATCATTACCACGTACTAAGTTGGACCACAGAGTGTTCCAGTCAGCCACGATAGTGGTAGTGTTTGCAGAGTCCTTAATCGCATTACGCCAGAAAGTATAGGTAGCCGAATTAATGCTACCATACGTCCCAGTAGTCGGGTCCAGGGGAACAGCGGCTTCCAGACCATCAATCTGTTTACCGCCGGAGCCTGTGCCATCGCTGTATAAACCGCCAACCAGAAGGTTAGCCAAAGTAGATTCAGCAACAGACATACGAGCTTCCATCAGGTCGATCATTTGCTCACGACCAGCGTTTTGGAGTTGCTCCAGGCCACTGATAACTACAGGAACCGCCGCTTGCTTGATGGTGTATTCAGCAGCACTGATTACATCGCTCGCACCAGTTGGCAGGATATCATACCCTGTATACCAGCCAGCGTTCGCATTTTCAGCAAAAGACAGTTCTTGCAGGATTTTGTGACCACCAGAAAAGGTTTTAATCTTACCTTTCTGCTGCATACGCTTCAGCAGCGCATTGTTGTTAGTCACGTTGTCGGCAATCTTCCTACTACGGTTTTCAATGGTAGTAGTGAGGATATCCGAAATATTTGGAAAAGCCATATATAGGTCCTCTTAATAAGTTAAAGTTAGTTTCCAGTTAGTCTGCTACCAAAGGCTGGGACTTTAACGAATTAGGACTATATGACCTGCTGCCGAGGCTGGAGTCTTCCTAGTTCTTGCGCGTACCGTACCACAAAAATTTAGGAAGTGCAACTACCCTGTAGCTTCGTCCCATAGATTAGCTATTTCATCCCTTAGTGTCTCAGGAGTGGCAGAAGTATCCGGGTTGCCAGAGTTAGAACGAATACTACTGCTGGCCTCTTTCTTACCTTGTATAGTTTCTCCAGCAGCCTTTAATCGCTCAGCCTCTGCTCTGTCACTGAGCACCTTGCTAATACTGGGATTCATGGCACAGGCTTTATCATAAGCTTCTTTAAAGTCCATCTTGCGCCCCTGCTTACTGGCATTGTCTATAAAGTCCGCCATGTCATACCTTACGTCGGCTAAGAACTCAGCATTCTGGGCGAATTCTGCCAATTCCTGCTGAACAGCCGTTTTAGCCTGTTCCTCTTGACTAGTCCTACTTTGCTGTTGCTCTGTCAATAAACTCTGCAAGGGGGCCAGTCTACTGTCTAGTAATTGTTCCAACTTGGCAGTCTCAGGATCTGCGGCAGGGGAACCAGCAAGGGCTTGGTCTAACAGGCTAATATCTACCCCATAGTGACCAATTAAATCCGCCATCTTACTGGCTACCTGCTGAGGGCTGCCAACCCGCAGCTCTGCCACAGTACGGAATAATCCTTCAATAGCCTGCATGGGCGTCTCAGCTCCCTCTGCAGCTAGGATAGGGGCATAGCTTTGGGCTAGGTCTGTTATCGCTTGGTGGGTTCTACGAGACTCTCCAGAGTTTGCCATAGCCTCTGTTATTTCTTTTTCTCGTTTCTGTACTTCCAGCTTTATGGCTTCTGGGACGTCTTTCCAAATTTCTCTAGATTCAGGGCTGAATCCAATGGGTGCGTTAATTTCGGCGATTCCGTCTGGCTCTGGTTGTTCATCTTCCTTGTCTTCTGCCGGCTCGTCTTCAGCAATTGCTTCTTCGCTCGTTGCTTTTTCTTCTGTCTCTGCTTCTGCCTCAACGGTTTCCTCCTCAGGCTCATCTACAAATGCCTCTTCTAACTGACTCCTCAAATCATCAGTTTCTTCTACTACTTCTTCGGTGGGTTCTTCTTTAGCCATGATTATAATCCGTGTTTGTCAAGTTCATGTTTAATTAGCTCAATTCTTTCTTTACGAGCTTGCGGGGTATTTCCAACTATATTGTTGTTTCTTTCCTGACTTCGCTTTAACATAAACTCTTCAGAGTAATCTGCTGAATTAGTGACCCCATGTTCTCGGTTATGTTCACGAAGCTGTCTTCTATCTGAGATTATTTCATTGGTAATGGGAGATACAAAAGATTCTAAGTCCCCATGAATATATAGCCCCCCATCATCTTTCCTCCTATACTCATTTTTCGGTACTAACTTACCCGTCTTAGGGTCTTGTACCCAGGATCCTGTATTACTCACTACTACCTCCATTCGGCTTAGGTGCCTTCGCCATTTCATCTAGTTTTAGTTCATGAGCAAACAGGTCTTTCTGCATTTCAGCATCTACGCCTGCTGCATTCTGCTCAACATTAATCTGGCTACCAATAGCCTCCGTCTGCAAGTCTGCGTTCAACTTAGCCGCGATAACTTTGAGATCTGCTTTGAGGTCCGCCATTATCTTCATAACATCAGATTTAGTATCCGCTTGGAGCTCTACAAGGTTAGCCTGAGACTTAGCTTGGATCTCTTTCATATTATTCTGGTGTTTCATCATTTCAAGTTGAGCAGCAGCTTCTTGCGCCTGCTTCTCTGGGTCAGGCTTGTCTTTCTGGTTCTTAGCTGCTTCCAAGGAAGTTTCTATAGCTCTATCTACTACACCCTCAATTTCACTAGAACCCTTATACCCTGCTAGCCCCCATTGGAGCAATTGAAGCATAAAAGGTGCTGTGCTGGGTTCTATTTCTACAATCGGTGCTGAAGCCTGGAGAAAGGTACTAATCGCAGTTAAATACTCTGTTCTCTCGCCACGGAGCTGAGCATAATCCAACATAGCGACCGATTCCGGCCTTATTAATATATGTAAGCGAGCAAGTGCTGGAGTCTTGATTAATTGGATAGCCTGTGGAATAAGCTGCTTGTCCGCATCCATAAATGTGTCTACACTAGCTAAACGAGCAATATTTTCCGGTTCATAGTGGCTACCAATGATATCTGCCTTGATTTGCATTAAATTACTCGCAAAAGTCGCGAATTCCTCTTGCAGGGATTGAATACGAACACTACCGAACTTGGTTTTGTCCTGGGACTGCCCCACACCCTCATATTGGTTGTCTAGCTGACCCCGCATGATGTCACTCATGCCGGTTACTTGCTGCAACAGACCAATAGTCTCATCACGGAGTTCACGGAGGCGTGCCAGTGTTTCGGAGATATCTTTCATCGGTACCCAGTCAATTTGGCCCTGAATACCGCCAGATTCGGCGAATAATGCCCAATTATCCACTGGAATAAGGTCATTATCAGTGCCCTCATTGAACATTCGCTTAATTTCACCCGCTGCTTGGTTGTATACACCGACAACCTTGACCGCTTCAGTGATTATACTGATTCTGGTCTGTATTGTGTCAATTTCGTTGTATAAATCCTGTGCTAAGGAGTAGTCACTCGTTGGAGAGTACAGTGTAGTCGTCTGGTTAGCCAGAAGGAAGGGTGGACAAGGGAAAAAGCCCTTGGCTTTAAGGAAATCTTCTTTGGATTCGAGTACTTTATCACATCCTGGGGATACCCACACCACTTTCTTCTCAACTTTGTCCCAAATTTCCCAAATCTGGGCTTTTTGCCAAGGCCCGTCGTCTTCCTCTACAGATTTTTCACCCTTATCCGGTGTGGTTGACTGTTTTTGCAGTTCTACTTTCTCTGCTACCTCGTCTCCAAACCGCGCAGCTACTTGGTCCTTATCCAGGTAGCTACGGAAGCCAATCCAAGGTAAATCTGAAAAGGTTCGGCCCCAGCCCCAGCAAATATCACGCCAATGGAAGTATTCGAGCGGAGCATCTTCTCTGCCACTGGCAGAGTCGTAGTCATACCGGCATCGGGCTACACCGAGACCTGGAAGGAGACGGTCTTGCAGTACAGCTTTCAGTACCGAGTTATAGGTCTCTGAGTTATCCTGAACATCATTATTTAATAGCCGCTCCATTATCTCCGCTGCAACCCGACCCACATCATCATTCGGGTCTGCATTCCTACGGGAAACGTCTATTTTAGGTAGATTACCATAGAGCATAGACTGCAAGGTAATGACATTAGTATGGAACAGGTTCAGCTTAAAGTTGTTCTTACTTGCGATAGGGCTGTTCGTATGTTTGCCCCCTTTAAACTTAGAAACAATCTTAGTCCCTTCATTACGGAAGCTACGCAAGTTCTTCTCACTTGCATCTAGCTCTTGTTTCCAGTATTTGTACTGACCACTGGGCGTTTTCTTAAAATCCTTCCTAGACTCTATGGAACCGGAAACTGCGTCAACCATTATTACATCCTCAATGTTTTATACCGTGTACCCTTTTGTTCTCGATCCTTCCACAGGTCATCGAGTTTATACTCGGGGGACTTGAAAACCGGCACTGCCGGTTTAACCTCTTCCTGTATGTACTCTTTCTCATTGCATACGAGGGCCATATACCTAAAAGCATCTGCGCCGTTACTGGCCCATGTATGCTCTGGGCTTTCTGAAAACGCGCGCGTGAGTTCATTAAACTTCCGTTTATAGGCTCTCAGAGCTTCCACGCCATCATAGCACAGTTCCCTGTTGATTGTACAGAGAGGGAGTATTTTCCTTGCCGCGTCGATACCATGCTGCACCGCCAACTTTGGAACCATCTTTACTGGGAAGTCTGCGTCCATCATTTGTTCCATGGTACTCCGCCGCGTTTGGAAGGTGTGTGCATACGCATCGTGGGGGAGCCATACATCTTCATACTCATACGTCTTGGACCGTAGTAGATCAATAAGGTCGTCTACTATATTGTCGGTAGCCTCGTAATAGTCTATAATCTGGGGGCCAAGCTCACCGTCTTGCCAAAACCACCAAGCTGTGCTGTCGCTCCTACCCAGATCTGAACTGACTCTGACCTTCTTCTCTGGGTCCCATAGCGGGTTGCCGTCGCTGATCTTGCCGTTCAGTTCCATTTGGTGGACTATGTGGGAGTAGTAAGTACCCTTGACGGCGGCCTCGAAGTCACACTCCATTTCCTGGGCGTACTCCTCCTCACTCATCTGGGCCTTCATTTCGCCAAGTTCTTCGTCTGGAATTAGGCCGGAGTCGCTGGCCTTCAAGGTCATGTGGTACCAGTTAGGTTCTAGCTCTGAGCGTACCTTTACTTCATGGAAGTGGTTCTTCCCTTTGGGCGTACCTATAAAGATAGCCCATCCCTTGCGGTCTACTAGGGTGGGGAGTATTACTGTTCCCCAGAGGCTGGGTCGGCAGTCCCCGTACTCGTCCAGTACCACACCGTCGAGATATAGTCCACGGAGGGCGTCTGGGTTATCTGCACCGTATAGTGTGATCCAAGCTCCGTTGAAGAGCTCAACCCGTAGTTCACTCTCTCGTATCTTGGTAACAACTCCCTCTCCGTAGTTCTTGAGGTACTGCCAAGCCACGTCTTTAGCTTGGCGATAAAACGGTGCAATGTAGGCATATCGGGCGTCACTCTTGTTAGTATAGGTTGCTCGGGCTATCAGTTCGTTAATGCAGGCCACGGTTTTACCACCGCGCCGGTGGACTACGAGGCAGGCCCACCGCTGATCCCGCTCATGCAGCGGCATAAACTGGTCGCGGGGTTCGTACTCGAAGGTTAGCTCAGCCACACTAGTCCCACTGTAGCTCTTGTTCTGTAGGCTCCTTTGCCCAGTCCGGTGTTTTAGATTGTTGTTCTCTTAGTAGCATCTGTCTGTACGCTTCCAACAGCTCCGGATCCATTGGCTCCACTGGTTGCCAGTGCGCCAGAGGGACGGGCTTGTACCCCTCTCGTTCCTTTTGATCTTGTCCCGGCTCCGGATTCCGTGGTCCTGGGCGTACCCCACCTGGGACTTCGAAGGCTGCCAAGATCTCACTCATTAGCTGCTGCTTATTCATCTAGTTTACCTCGTGGGAGTACGTGCTTGATTACCAGCTCATTCGCCTCGCCCAATGCGCTGGAGGCTTGGCTGGGTAGCAGGCGACTATAGAGCTTAAAGAAGTCGCCCTCGTTTTGGTGCGCCCATAAAGCGAGGCGGGGAGTACCACCGATGAGCTCGAATGCGTTGGAGAACGCCTGGACTACATCTTTACGGGAGAAGTCCTTGTTCCGTGGGAGGCGCATTACCGTACCTGCCTCGCCCTTGTTAGCGATTTGGCTCATCGCCACGTCCCAGTCCTTAACTTCCAGCTCGCTGGAGTCCTGTTCCTCAGGTAGCTCTTCGAACTCTTCTTCAGTGAGAAACTGCTGCTTGGCTTGCTTCATGTCTGTGCTCTCTCCTCTAGCTCATTGGCGGGTAGGGAAGCCTCGTGCCTATGTTCCAAGGGATGAGGGGAATACATCTTGTACCACCGTTCTATGTCCTTCTCTAGGTCGTTGCGCTCGGTGGGTTTTAGGCCGCTACGGGCCTTCATCCTGTCATAGGCTAGCCACCGGTCTATGTACATGACAATGATGTAGGGGGTGAAGCCTACTAAGACCGCCTCTTTAGCCCAGTACTCCTTTAACCGCTTAGAGGGAGCGCTGGTACATAGGATGCAACTGTCCATTGACTTACGCCACTCACCCTTATTCCTCAAATCCCTGTCGTATACAGCGAGATGATTGTCTCGCTGTATCATCTCCTTGGCTAGGGTGGTCTTGCCTGCTCCTGGTGGGCCTGTGACTATGTAGAGAGTCTTCATTGGGCGTAGCCTAGCACAGATCTATGTGTCGATGCAAGGTTTGAACCACATCCCCTGTGAACGCGTGGAGAGAGTCTAGATTTTTTGTGTTTTAAAAAGCAAATTGTATTTACTTATGGGGGCATTAGCTGGGCTTATGGCGCTGGGCAAAATAGGGCCATAGTGGGCAACCACTATGGCCCTAGTTACACTGTGGCCCTACTTTTTAAGGGCTAGCCTGTTATTGCGTAACAGGTAGCCGGGGTAGCTGCCGTGGTTATGTTGCTGCGCGCACTGTGTAATAAGTTGTTGCACAGTTTGCGGCCCTTTGGCAATTTGGGCTTGTATAAATGCCCATGTGGTTTTATTAGCCTGCTGCCCATTTTGCGGGTTGTAGTTTTTACCGGCTGGCCCAATTACCACAATTGCTTGCATGTTTATGCCTTTAGTTGGTGTACCCATTTTACTTACCATTTAGTTGCATAGCGTTATTGCTATGTACACATTATGGGGCTTAGGCGTATACATTGCCAATTGTTTATTTTTATGGGCTTGATAAATTTTATTTATGGCTAGATGCGAACCTGGCCGAAGGCCACGCCAGAGTCCGACCAGATGTCCGACTAAGATCTTAGGAGTCTGAGAATCGAATTACTTTTGACTCGGACTCAGACATAGCTGGGGGTCTGACTGACATCATAGGATCATATGAATCGATTCACTTTTGCTCTGTAGATAAGTGGCCGAATTTCTCTGCACTTTGTATGCGGAATTCTCATGTACTTTGTATGTATGATCATACGGTTATGGGTCCTTATTGGGGGTCATATTTGTGGTGCAAGTCGGGTTGGTGGGGGGTCGTATTTAGGGGGTCTGCACACCTGCACACCTAAACAGCAAATCCCACCGCTGTAGCGTTTATACGTATGAGGGGGTGTGAAACAGTAAGAACTACGTACTTGGGTATACATGACTTATTCCTTATTTAGCTGTGTTAGCTGTGCAGAGTCAGCTAAGCTGTTGTTTTTACTGGTAAATCAGCTGCACAGCACCCTGCACACCTGACCAAATCTGCACACCTGATTTGCGTCAGCTGTGCAGATGTATATACAACTGTACACATCTACCCAAAATCAGCTGTGCAGACTGCAATTAGGTGTGCAGAAACTTTACGGTAAAATAAGCGTCCAAACTACTTGCTTCCTAAGCCCACATGGTGTACACTGATTGTAGTGGTAGGCAATGGGTCTGCCACATAAATCAAAAGGTAAAATATCATGGTACAAGCTAAATCACAGGCAAAGCCTGAAGCACAAGTAGACCGTACAATACCTGCCGACATTGCAGGTAAGACATTTGTATTAGGTCCAAAGGCATACAATCCCAGGGTTGGTCATAACAGCTACCAGTGGGAAAAAATGGTAGCCCTCCTAACCAAGGCAGGGGCGAAAGGTGTAAAGGGTGAAATACTTGCAGCGTCATTAGCCACCCACCAAGCCAAGCCGGACAAGGCGCATTTCGACTTTGTCAGCTACCTTACCCGTCGCAACGCGTTAGCGACTAAGTAACATGCCTTACGAAAACTTAGCCGTTGTCCTAGTACTGGCATTCGTGCTGTACGTCGTAGTAATGCTCTAACAGGCAGGGGTAAATCATGCCACTAGTCAAACAAGTTAACACTAAAGAACGTATCCACGCAGCACTGTACAAGGAGGACCATATCTACTGTAAGGAGCTTGCAAAGGAATACAACATGCCGCTGATAAAGATACTACACGAAATCATTAAACTATACCGCGAGGAAAACAGCAAATGAGGATACACGCATACAAGACAACCCCAGGAGGCTTCGCCCTTGTAGCAATCACACGCGCTGGCGTCGCCAAGTTTCAGGTCTATGTAATAGATCCTAGCAGTAAGTACCCGAAACAACTGGTCACACGAGACCATTTTAGACTACTAGCTGCAATGGATGAGTTTGACGCCTACTGGCCGGAGCAACAATCAGCTTAGGTAATAGTAAGAGTACCGTGCAGCCCGACATCAGCTTTAACCTCGTCGGGCTGCGCTTTCCCACCTTCCTTCCTTATTCCCCAGTACCTTGCACGACCATTAGTAGTAGTGATCGCATTGTTACCGACACGTTGGTATCGCTTTGGTAAGAATACTCCCAGCTTACGAATCAAACTACGCACTTCATTTGAGTCCATAGACCCGTACGACCGACCAGCATACAAGACAGCTATCTCTTCTATGGTGTAGAATGATCGCTTGTTACCACATAGCTCCTCGTCGGTACTAGACCATAACGAATCGACCCATAATTCCACCTCGTCCATTGCACTCTGTCGCATGTGTATCTTAGTTGCGGTCAGTGGTGGTAGGAAATCAGGGTTAAAGCCCTCAAGATCCAGTTGCTCTAGCCACCACCGTATCTTACCATACCCTCCATCCTTTAACCATGCGATAAACTCGAGCCAGTAATCATCCCCCTGATGATACATAACAGTCGGCTCAAAGCTAACGATATGCACACGCCTATCCTCGGGGTCGAGTGGTATACTCTTAAACTCATTCGTCGTGATAAACAGGACAGCAGTGCTGGGTGTCTTAACTGCATCCTTGCCCTTCATCTCTGCCATGAAGCTCTCACCAGTCACAAAGTTCTTAAACAGACCCTTACTCTTAGTCTGTAACTCCATTAAATCATCAAGCACAACAATCTGCCTACCAACCAAGCTCGCGTTGAAATTGTTACCGAAATTATGGCTACTAACCGAAGCCCAGTTGGACATACCAAACACACGACCCAGTATGTCAGTAAACAGGCTCTTACCTGTGCCTTGGTCTGCACCGATAAAGCAGAAGCATTTCTTCATCCTTTGCTTGGGGTTCTGTTTCATCCATGCCACACTCTGTAAGAGCAACTGTCTCTCTATGTCCTCAGGGGCAGCGTTCTTATACACACTAAGGAATGGTTCAACCCACTCCTCAGCAGTAATGTCCGCTGGTGGTGCGAGTGCTTCATCCCCATCGTCCATGTATGTATTGTAATACGAAGGATTCGCATTCGTATTTAACTCTGGTTCTCCTGGTCGGTATACTTGCTCATCTACCATGTTGTTATCTTCCCACCTAAGCCACTCCTTAGCAGCGCTCTTTTCTACCTTGCGTGTTCCTTGACCTGCCCTAACCTCTTCAATATAGATTCGTTTAGCCTCTACTAGCTCGGTAAAGTCACTGCGTGACACTCGTCGCTTGTGTATACGGTCAATAAGATTACTATGACTCCGTGTTATGACGTAATTCTCATTCAATTCATCAAAGTGTTTATTCCTATCACTAAGCTCTACCTCTACACTACCTACATCACTATCCAACCACTGCTTTACCAACTCTTCTCCTTCCCTAACAAAGAAGTCATCAATGCCTTGGTCTTCCCCTGAGTCGGTAAGTGGAAGCTGTTTATGGATAATTTGTACATTAGGATGGGCGTAGTTGATGCCGGCAGCGAGTTTACGGACTGCTGCCTGGACTTGTATGTTGGTCTGCCAGTTAGCGTCGAACAGTATTACTACTCGCTTGACCTCCCCACCATCCAACAGGTCAGTTGGGAAGCCTTTGCTGAATCCGCTATTGGTGTATACGCCCGACACACCGTTGCCACCGATAGCAGCGTAACCATGTTGAGCCATGACCATCGCTTTGATGGCTGACTCACAGATATATAAGTCCTCTTGCCACTCCGTTGTCGGTGGTATATATACCTCCGGCTTCCCTTCGGGGCATAAGAGCTTGTTACTTTTCGCTAAGAGAGCTTGGAATGTACCATCCAAGTTTCCCAACCCACGGACAACTGAGTATTTGGACTCTGGGAATGGTATATAAAGGAAGGTTCTGTACTGTGTTGAAAACTTATGCCCGATTCTTTCCCACGCTACGTCTCGTGATACTACTTCTAACCCACATGATACAACTGTTTCTGGTTTTATTCCTCGTTCCTTTAGATAATTCTTAAATAATGCTGGGCCTGTCTTATCCTCAGGGAAGGGTATCTTACTTGCCATACCTCACTCCTAAACTAAATGCTTTGCAAGAACTAGGGGGTATGGTATAATGAGTTTTCATCTGTAGTACCGCAGCCTCCTAGCTGATTAATAGACCCGCCTTGCGCGGGTCTGTTTTTTATTATACCCCAACCCTGTAATTCGCACCAGTACTCGCTGTTGTATCCGCCACTATGGAGTGTTACCATTAGCCTACGTGGCAATTTTGCTGCGTCAAAACTACAGGTAAGACGTTATGTCATATGTACACTACAAAATCCGTTATACGGTCGGTAGTAAGCAAGTTGATGCTTTCGTTAAACTGGGTCCTGTTCCGTGGGGTTCAAGTAGGGCACAACAAATCTACGACTATTGTGTTGACAACGGTATAAATACCGAAACAGCCATAGTTTTAGAAAATTCACAAGGGGCGTTACGGACGCCCCTTCTTACGTTCGTGGGGTAAACAGTTATGGACACTTTAATAATCACATTGCAATTTCTTCGTAGTACCAAGAACAAGCATCTATACACCAACGATGCTGACACTGCTCTAGGCAGTGTATACATTGAAAAGGCAGCACTGCCTGACCCACCACCCGCCGAGATCGTTATTACCGTTGAGGAAAACCAGTGATCTGGGTTTTAGCAATACTCTCCATACCAGTCCTGCTCTTAGCAGGCTGGTTGGGGATACTTATCTTTTCACACACCATCCTTTGGTTGGATGGACTAGGCAAGAGGAAAAAGAGATGAAGCAAGCATTTGAAGGTGAATCAGTAAAGGGGGTAATCGACCCACACAATCATTGGCCGGATATAAATCACCGTGAGCTATACGAGTGGACTGGCTTTCTACCAGCATGGTTTATATCTTATTCCTTTTTCCCCGATAAGGAAGAAGGGGGTGGAGTAAAGGACTTTATGGACAAGGCTTACGGCTTCGGGCTGCATGAAATGACAGGGGGGTCAGTAACCGAGGATGACATACACCAGTACCCTGAGGACCCAGATATGTATCCTATCATTACGCTGGAAGCAACCAACGGCTCACAGATGATACAGTGGGAACATGGCATTGTCGCCTTTAGAGACTCAACAGAGGACGAGTGGTTCATCACGCGCATGGACTAGTTGCATAAGAACTATCGAACTGTTATACTTTAAATACGCGCCAATTTTGGCCGTGAATCCAAGCTAAGGAGCTAAACATGAAGACCACCAAGACTGAAGTATCCCAAACCCTGCAAATCTGGGCCGTCCCACAAAGTGACTGGCACAGGGAGCAGTACCCCGATGATCCCCCCTTTAGGTATGAAGTACGCACGGATAAGCCGTGGGGAACTGGTTGCGTGATGGTACATGAGCAAGATGTTACTGTCGTAATACCAGAAGGTATTGACATCACCCGCGCTGCCATTAAGACCCTGCAAGAAGCTATTAACGAAACAATGGCAGAAGCCCAAGTAAAGGTTGACGAGCTAACCCAGCAGATTGACAAGCTGTTAATGCTGGAGCACAAGCCAGACCTGGAAGTAGTGTAATGGAGCTAG
>Ga0224508_10003245_pt1 | contig 13477 bp, 6 predicted proteins | sample SF_Jan12_sed_USG_4_FD_170157 | JGI IMG/M metagenome (GOLD analysis project Ga0224508, IMG submission 170157) | Sediment microbial communities from San Francisco Bay, California, United States - SF_Jan12_sed_USGS_21 | ecosystem: Environmental > Aquatic > Marine > Sediment | place: USA: California...
TTCCATCAGAGTTAGAATACGCTGAAGGATACAAAGCAAGAATGTCAGTACTTGAAAGCAAGATGAAGCCAATTGAAGGAGGCACTTCTAGTGGCAAAAAGAAAGAAAACTACGAAGATCCAGATTAGACAACTTTTTTATCCAAATTGGATAAAACCAAGTAAGAGTCAAGGATTTAATCCAAAATAACGTATATGTCAAAAGGTTTCTAAAACCCTAAAATTAGAAAATCCATTCACAAGATGAATTTTTTATAAACTGAACAAATTTTTGTTAAGAATTAATACTTAACAATCTTTTAATTGATAATTTTTTCATGTAATTCATTGAAGAAAAATTTTACCAGATTTTTTTTAATGTTATCCATATCAAGTACATTACTTGTATTTTTATTAGGATTTTCCAATTTTGCTTTTGCACAAGAAAACCAAAATTCCAATTTTTTAGAGCAATCATCATTTCTAATTGAGACTGTTTTTTGGGAAGAAACACGATTTTGTGAAGAAGCAGAGAACATACTACAACAAAAAGGAGAATCCATGGAGCAGTTAATATGGATAAGTAAAGATCCTAATCAGTTAGATGAATTTATTAAAAATAGTACATACAAAGAGCAACAAATTATTTTGGGATGTATGAAAACGAAACTACCTGAGATAAAATCTGAATTAATAGTAAACAAGATTGGTTTTTTGGAAGGATTGAATAATCACAAGGTGAAAGGGAAAGTCAGCACCTTAACCATTGGGACAGAAGATTACTTAAGATTGGATTATTTTCAGATTGAGTATGATCCTACTAAAAACATACCAGATCTCCACATATATTTAACAGATTCTAATTTTTTAGATTCTGAATGTTTGGAAGAAGGGTATTTAGGAAAAGTGAAAATAAAAAAAGGAAACAAAAATTATCCTCTCTCTGGAAACTCGAATAATTTTAACAATATCATACTGTGTGATGAGATTTCAAGAACAGTATTTGCAAAGGCACATCTAAGACAGAATAACTTCATTATAGACCCATTTTATGAATTTTATAACTTATCAGATATCAAAGGTACAAAGATAGAATCAAAAATAATTGAAGAGAAAACAGGGAGATTAATAGGAGTTAATGACATAGAGGCAAAAGGCACAGCTAAAGCTTCTTTTGAGGAAGATTTAGCTAAACTAGATTTGGAAAATATAGCTATTAGCAATGGGAAAAGTTTTGGATTATATATGACAAAAGATGGTAAAGTAAAAAAGCCTAGTGATTGGACTATTGGTCCAAATAGATCGGTTTTTGTAAGTAATACCAATACAGATGAAATTCTTCGTTATGATGCAAACACAGGTGAATTTATGGGTGTTTTTGTAAGCTCAGAGAATAACGGAGGACTGGAAGGGCCAAAGGATCTGGTGTTTGATCCTGAGAACAAATATCTTTATGTAAGTAGTTTTTTGACCAACGAAATTTTTCTTTATGACACAACAGGGTATTATGTAGGTAAGGTCAACAATGAACTTCTCCAGAAACCAGTAAATATGAAGTTTGATGAAAGGGGGGATTTCTTGTTTGTAGTAAGTTCGGATAACAACAAGGTTCTAAAATTTAATGTAAAAATGGATGAACATGAAAGTAAACCTGAACTTAAATTGATACAAGCATATGATTTAACTAAACAACATCCATTATTTGTAAATCCATCTGCAGTGGCAATTACCAATAATTCAGAAAGAGAATTTTATGTAAGTAGTGCAACACAAAATACAATTTTACAATATAATTCAGCAGATAATAAATTCAATGTTTTTGTAAGCTCAGAGAATAACGGAGGACTGGAAGGGCCAAAGGATCTGGTGTTTGATCCTGAGAACAAATATCTTTATGTAAGTAGTTTTTTGACCAACGAAATTTTTCGCTACAATGCCGAGACAGGAGCCTTTGTAGATAAATTTGTTAGCTCACAAATTGATGATTTGGTAGAACTGAAATATGCAGCCATTGGGCCTAACGGACTTTATTTGAGTGACTCAGAAAATGGGCACATATTACGTTATAATTTAACAACTGGAGTAGTTATTGATGATAAACCATTTATAGAAAGAGGATATGGGGGATTAGATTTTCCAAAAACCATCACCTTTGGACCAGATAAAGATAATCCTTCTTACTTGTATGTTGCAACTGCAGATAATAGAATTCTCAGGTATAATGCAGAAACAGGTGATGCCATTGATGAAAAACCATTTATTTCATCTAGAGGGGAACTTTCAGGTTCGGAAGGAATGGTTTTTGGTCCGGATTGCAGTACTAGTTTGGATAATTGCTATCTATTCATAAGTGGGAACAACAATTCTGTTGTACAGTACTCGCTCAATGGGGCTCTAGTGAATGGACATTTCATAGACGACAGTGAGTTGAGAAATCCACAGTCTCTTTTATTTTTAAATCAAAATCTATTAGTTGCAAATTTCGACACTGATGAAATTCTCCAATATAATGGTAAAACAGGAAAATTCATCGACAGTCTAAAAATTACAAATGGGCTCAGTGGACCAATTGGAATGACGTATGATGAGGAAAAAGAGATGCTCTATATCAGTAGCAGCAATAACAATCAGATTTTGAAATACGAGCCACAAAACGATGGAATAGACATTGTATTTTCCTCAGATAATCTAATGGAGAAACCTCAAAATTTACTATTTGACGACAGTTCCAACCTTTATGTTATTAGTGAGGGGACAGATAGCATACTTCGTTATGATACTACGAATCCAACGGATGAACCTTATGAATTCATCACTGATAGAAGCAAAAACCTGACTATGCCAAAAGATATTGGATTATTTGATACAGATGATGATAAAAATTACGATCAAGTCTGTGTGAATGATCTTATGGTAGAGGCCATAAAGTGCTATGACAAAGAAACAGGATACTTTGAACGTCTTATGGTAGTACCATTTAATCGAGGGATTGTAGGAATAGAAAATTCAGCAGTGGGTCCTGACGGAGAACTATATGTCAGCAACACCTTGTTTAATAGAATAGATAGACATGATGGATTAACAGGTCTATTTGGAGATGTTTTTACAAATACTGCCAAGGAACCACTACAAGGACCACGCTATCTTGCACATGATTCTGAAAAATATCTTTATGTAACAAGTAATAACAATCATCAAGTTCTCAGATACAACGTCATTACTGGGGAATTTGTTAATGTTTTAGTTACTGAAAAAAAAGGAGGACTTAGTTCTCCCCAGGGAATTCTAGTTGACGAATCTTCTTTGTATGTTAGTAGCAATGATAATCATAGAATACTGGAGTATGATAAAAGAACAGGTGAGTTCCTAGGTGATTTCATCCCATCACGTAAAGGAGATTTAAAACAACCCAGAGAACTTGTGTTTGATGAGAAAAGAAATATGTATGTTAGTAGTAATGAAAATCATAAAATCTTAAAATATGACAAAACAGGCAATTTCATAGAAGAATATATAAACGAACAAGATGGCCTAAAACATCCTGAGGGATTAGAATTTGGAAAAAACTCACTTTATGTGAGTAGTCAAGAAGAAAACAAAGTTTGGAAGTTTACTGAAATTAATAGAAAAATAATAGGCGAGGTTCTAATTGACGAAAGCTATCTTGATAAACCAAGAGGCTTATCATTTGACAAACAAACAGAGATTCTTTATATTACTAGCGAAGGCAATAACAAAATATTTTCATACGACACAAAGAACAGAAATATTGAAGAAATTACATCAATAACGAAAAGTGGAAAACTAAATAGACCGTATGATTTGATATTAATAAATGAAGATTTGAATAAAACTAATTTCTTTATTTCCAATCTAGATAACAACAACCTGTTATCTTTTATTCCTCAAGAAGATACAGTTGAAGTATTTAATCCGGGCAACACCGGAGCGATAAGTCCTACAGGATTAGCATTCGGACCAGACAACATACTATACGTATTAAGTGAAAAGAATCACGCTATTTACAAGTATGATAGCATCGAAGGAAATCTTTTAGGATTGCTTACTGTGTTACCACCATCTAATGCCAGTGATGAACTAGTGGATGGTTCTTTAAGAGATATTGTGTTTGGTAGGGACGACAAAGATCTTTATGTTACTAGCATGTTTACAGATGAAATTTTAAGATACAACATAGCAACTGAAGAATGGACCAACTTCATAGATACTTCATCAAAAGACAAACTGAAAAATCCTGACAAGATGATGTGGAAGAGTGATGAAAAGGATATTACCCATCTCTTTGTTACTACGTATTCTCCTGACACCCTCCTCATGTTTAATGCAAATGGAGAATTTGAAAAAACCCTGAAAATAGATCAAACTGAGAATACGATGAAAGTAAAAAGTATGATGATTGGTCAAAACAATCATCTGTATGTAACTGGAAAAGACTATAGTGAAACATATCAAATTATGGATAACAATCCAATTAAGAAATTCAGCAACGGAGGAATTTATCTAGGAGGGGTTGATGATGATCCGTTAAATGATGACTACATAATTAACAATATAGATACAACGTCATACGATACAGTAGTTATCTATGATAATCTGTTAGAAGAACCATCTTCAATCATAAACCTTCAGGATAATCAAATCTTGGAAATATTTCCTATTGCAGAGATGGCTAATTCTTTGGTTTCAAGTCTTAGTTTTGTTGAAAATCCAAGTTTAAGTTTACCCAAAACAGAAAAGAAAGCAGGATTCTTCATAGAAATTGAGGGAATATCAGCCATAGGCCAATTAGAAGTAGACGAAGTTAGGAATGATGCAAAATTAAGATTCAGTAATTTTGACATAAAGTATGATAAGAATGATTATGTCTCACTGCAAAACTCACAAACAGGCATTATAGCCAATGGTCCTGAAATAATAGCCTGCTTTATCAAGACCGATGTGAACTATTGTGATAATGATTCTAGAATAATAGGAAATTTGGATATAAATTCAGGTGATGAAATGTTTTTGGTACGAAATATTGATCTTGATGTATATGACAAGGTACTACTATATGATACTACACTAAAGAAGAAAATTGCACTCGTGAATCTACACTATGCAGGACCCATCAAAGTAACACCTGAATTATTTTTGGAGTGGATACAATACGAATTTACCGCTTTTCCCGTATTGATGTTAACTCTGATTGCATTTCCTTTACTTATGGATTATAGCAGAATAATAGGAAAAATTGGAATCCTGTCAATATATGATGCGTTTAGAAGAGTGAAAAAAAGAGACCCATTACCCCCATTATCGACAAACAAAAAAGTAACAATTCTCATTCCAGCCCATAACGAAGAAACAGGAATTCGTGCAGCCATTGAAGCATCAATAAGGAATAATTACAAAAACAAAGAAATAATTGTAATAGATGACGCATCCAAAGATGATACCTACAAAATTGCAAAAGAATATGCAGATAAAGGTTTGATTAAAGTACTTCACAGAGAAGAAGCGAGTGGATCAAAAGCTGGTGCATTAAATTATGGATCTGAATTTGCTACAGGAGATTTAGTCTTATGTATGGATGGAGACACAATTTTAGATACAAATTCAATAAGTAATGCAGTACGATACTTTGAAAAAGAAAAAAAGAAAAAACCTAATGATGAAGAAATTCTTGCAGTTTCAGGTAACGTCAAAATTCTAAGCGGGGATGAAGGAGTAGAAAACATCTTAACAAGATTTCAAGAATATGAATATCTATTTGCCATAGAGCTTGGAAGAACATTTACTACCGTATTCAATATGCTTATGATAATTTCAGGAGCCTTTGGCATTTTTAGAAGAGATATTTTCAATGCAATTGGAAAATTTGATAAAGATACAATGACAGAAGATTTTGATTTAGCACTCAAAATACGCAAAAGAAAAGGTAAAATTAAATTTGCTCGGAATTCAATTGCAAGAACCTATTGTCCTAACAACTGGAAAGCATGGAGAGTTCAGAGACGTAGATGGGCTCACGGTCACATATCAACTCTTTACAAACATAGAGATATGTTACTTAGTTCAAAATTTACTAAAAAAGATAGGTTGGGTCAGGCAGACATGTGGCTTATGGATGTAATTTTAGTTTTTGCGTTTTGGTTTTTTCCCATATTCTTTGTCCCATATTTGATAATCAAGACATTGGAGGGAAATGGGCATATCATAATTTACACTTTGGGCATAATATTTTTAATATATTTGATGGCTGAAATGGCGGTATTTCTATACGCTGTTTATTCATCAAGAAAATGGAGTAATCTTAAGATGATTTACTTGGTTCCTGCCGTAGCATTTGGCTATAGAATGCTACTAAAATTTATTGTATTGCAAGGATATCTCAAAGCAATAAGAGGTAAAAAAATTAATTGGTAAAATGAAAAATTAGTCGTTTTTACAAAATTTTGTATCTCATACTTGATTCTATGTTTGCATTATGAAGGTTAAATTGTGTTTCACACTTTCTGCATTCATATATAGACTCTAATTCTCCAAAATAATTTTCACATGAGCTACATAGATAATAATTTGTAAACTTTGCATAATCAGTTCCTTGTTTACCTAAATTTGTATTACAAACTCTACATTTTTCTAGTTTTGATTCGTACAAAAACATTTGATCACATCTATAATGATGAATCACAGTAGGATATTTACCAAAATCAGTTTTCTTACAATGTGGACAGATCGCAATATTGTCTATTTCTACTGATTGACATTTTGGACATGCAACTTCCTTTATTTCATCTGTTGGAACAAGTATTTTTTTATCTTCCAATTTTTTTAGACATTCTTCAATCTTAGTCAGGTTTACATCAATATTTTCATTTATTCGTTTAGAGCTGATTATTTTTTTCGATTTTAGCATGTTTTTGATTTTTTCGTTTAATTTTATATCCATGTCCTCTGCTACAAGTTTGTCCTCTGCTACAAGTTTGTCCTCTGCTACAAGTTTGTCCTCTGCTACAAGTTTGTCCTCTTTGCATAAAATATCAATTATTTCTTGTAAATTTTGAAAACGTAAAGGTTTTGAGATTATAGAAAAAATTCCCAGATCAAAGAGATGTTTTGTTTCTGAGTCATTTTCAGAAAATGATGTTTCAACAATAATTTTTACATCAGGTTGGATTGCTAACAACTGCTTTATAATGTGAGATATATTTTCACTAATTCTATCATCTAAAATGATGGGGACAATTTTACCAGATTTCATGAGATTTTTAAATATTTTTTCTCCCTCCTTTGCTGTTTGGCATACGTAAATATTTTCAAATCCAAGTTGAATCAAATAGTTCTGCAAAGTGCTGATAAGTGCAAGGTTATTTTCAATTAGTATTATTTCATTTGTAGAATGTTTGTATTCCTGAAAATACATGATTTGAAGCATATCCTTACTCTCAGCCAAGTTTTTTTCAATATCTGTCATAGTATTATTTTTTGTCATAGTCATCTATTCTATCTATTGCCATTTTATCATCTATATGATCTTTAATGTGTCAAATTCCTTCTAAATTTGACACATGTGGACAATTTTTTTACGTTTTTATCCATTGATAAAACTTTCCTATCATTTATTACAAAATCATATGGTGGAATGTTTTGTGTAGGCATATGGATTCTAATTGATCTTTAATAGTATTAGTATCTAAAATAATTATTGAATAGTTAATCAGAGATGAATGAAATATCAAAATCTCAAATTAATATAGAAAATAAGATAAGACATTATCAGAATGCAACCAAGTCACAATTTAAAAAAAATTGAATAATGCAAATAATCCAAGTACGATTAAAACAATAAAAGATAATTTATAATCATGATCTGAGTTGAAAATACAATAATGACAAGTCATAGTATTAGTGCTACGTAAAAATTAAATTTTTGTAAATTCATTTTAGAATAAGTTGAGTATAAATTTAAGTTCAGTGTTTAGGAGTTAGATGTCATTTAATAACATATTGAAATTATTTTTGATAGTTGTTCTTTTTCTATCATTTAGTGTTACATCATCATATAGTTTGACTGAATCAGTAGACGTGTTTGGAAGGACTAGCTCTGCGGATTTGGTTCTAAATGATATTTGGATAGAACCGGAAAATCCAAAAAAGGGCGAACCAGTAACAATAAGAGGTTCTGTGTATAATGCAGGCATCATTTCAACTGAACAAGTTTCTAATGTTGTTACTGTAGGATACATTGTAAACGATGAACTAGTTGAGATTAGCTTATTAGAAAATATTTTACCCGGTGTGGAAAATGGGATAGAAATTTCTTCAGGACCCATATTTGATGCAACTCCAGGAAAATATGTTGTCACAACAATAATAAATTATCACGATACATTATCTCATTTAAGAGACAATCCTCAAAATAATATTGCCCAAAAAATATTCAATATAGGAACAGGAATTCCTACGATAATAGACTTTGACGTATTCCAATATTACAATGATAAAACAAAGAAACAGCAGGTTACGATTCAAGGGGAATTAACAAATATTTTTGAAGAAGGATTACAAAATCAAGAGATTATTGTAGATATTGAAGGTAGTGGACAAGAAAAAATTATTACTAACACAGACGGGGAGTTTTTGCTTAAGACAACCTTACCATTCAAAAATGAATCAATTAAAGTTTCGGTACAATCAGAAGAAAATTCTTTGTTACATAGCTTCTCCAAAAGAATTTTTCCCATAAAAACAGATGAAGAACAATCAATACTTGCTTTGGAGATCATTCCAGAAATATCGCAAAACAACTTAAACCCTACATTAACAGTAGTTATTTTTCAGGATTCCTATGATAACTTGTTCAAAAAAATTTCTACAGGAGATTATGATGAACAAAATTTCATGACAGATAACTTTTTCTTGACGGTTTTACCTGCAAATCATGAATATATTGTAGAAATCTACATAGAAGGAAGAATTTTAGACGCATTTCAAGATTATTTTTCAAATAGTACGGTTATAAAAAAAGAAATTTTTATTTCAGAATCTTCCCAAATCCAGTTTAAAATAATCAATGAAATAGGAGAACCCCAAAGTAATGTTATAGTAGACAATTGGGTTTATTCAGGCAGTTCAAATGAGGAAGGATTAACAGAGTGGATTGAAGTACTTCCAATATTTACTGCTAATGAACCATATGTGGCAAAAGCAACTTTTCCAAATGGAGAAATAGTGTGGTCGGAACCATTTCTCATAGGGGCTGAAGAAAAAAAAGTCATTCAGATAATTCAAGGAGGGAATAAATGATGAACAAAATACAGGTTTTACTTTGTTCTGTTTTAGTTATTCTTTTTTTCACTGTTTTAGATATCAACTTTGCAGATGCAGCTAAAACAGGAAGTTATAATTTTTGTACAGTATTTCCGGCATATCCTGAATGCACAGGGTATAGAACAGAAGCATTAACTGATAATTATTGGTTTTGTGAGTATGTTTATCTCAAAAATTTTTGTAAAAATGCACCTGAACCTGAAAAGCAAATAGAGATTAGAACACAAGATTACTGCTGTAGGTATATTGGACCAGAACTACAAAATACCAAGACAGATGATTCTCAGACAATATCAGACCAAATCATTCTTCCTACTGATACAGTAGAATCTATTTTACCATTAATAATATGGACAGACAAGGATCATTACAATTATAGAGATAAAGTTATTGTTTATGGAAAGTTTGATTTCACGAATCTTGCAATTAGTCAAAATATTGAGCAGACAAATTTTTTGCAAACAAGTGAAGTATCAGAAAAAACTTTTGACATAGACATTAAATTAAATGGAAGAGTTGTACTTCGAGACATTCCAGTCAGTCCAAATGGATGGTTCTCAGCATTTTTTAGTCACGATAACATATACAATTTTTCAACACAGAATAATTTGTTAGAAGTTGACTACATAGTTACAGGTAAAAACATGCCTCTTGGAGGTCCAAAAACACATGCAACATATCATTTTACTACAGGGGATATTGCTAAAAATGAGGAGAGTTTTAAGATCTGGATAGATAAAACATCATTACCAAATAAAATAGAGTATGGAGTAATTGTAAAAAATCCTGACAGGTTCATTGAATTATTTCGTAGTGATTTGGTAACTACCAGATTAATAACTCCAGAAGGATATGTAATTCCCATAGAATCAGGTTTCTCAATTCAAAATACTGCTACGGAATACAAGGGATTTAAAGAATTTGGACAAGGGGTGTATGCAATCCAAATTACATATGGAAACAATACAGCAAAAGAGATATTTGAATATGTTAATTAAAAAAAGTATTTGAAATGATATTATTAATTTTAGATTTTAGGATATCTTCATAATTCCTTCTTTAATCAAATACTGAATTCCCTGAACAAATGAATTATCATCTATTTGGTCAGCTGCCCACCATTCCGCATTGTTTTTTATCCAACTAGGTATTTCATTTGTATTATTACCGGAACCTTGTACAGTTGACGGAATATGCATTATTCCTTCTTTGATTAAGAATTGTATTCCCTGAACAAATGAATTATCATCTATTTGGTCAGCTGCCCACCATTCCGCATTGTTTTTTATCCAACTAGGTATATTAGATCTAGAAATATCATTTATCATTATGTCGATAGTTTTTTGCTCGCCGGAGAACAATAGAAAAGGATCGGATTTTAGTATTCTCTGATCAGGTAAAGTTATTTCGGCAATATACGGATTACCGTATGTTGTAGGCAGAATAGTGATCCAATCCGTAAAACCATCTTCAGTAGAATCAGAATATATCCAGGTTTTAACCACTGCTCCGTTAACTGGTTGATTTTCATCGATTGCAACCTTGAATCTTATTGTTGCAGGTTCCGGAATTCTTAATTCTTTCATCAAAACATTATCTGCTTGTAACAAATCCCTATCTGTTACAAAAAAAAGCCTTCCATCAAGATAGATTTCTGCAAAATAATGATGTTCTGGAGGAAGAGATATCAAAAAAGTTTTAGGATCAAGTAGTGTTGTGGAATCAGGTTGGATTTTTTTAATTAAATTTGAATACGAGTCTTGAAAGATAAGAATTTCAAACCGATTGTCTTCAAAAGTATATTGATTTCTCAAATCTAATATTTTCATTATAAAGTTAGATGTAGGTTCTTTTTGAAATGGATATAGCATTAGTAAGGAATTTGAAGAAGAGTATTGAGCATCACCATCAAAATAAGCTTCAATTTTAAATGGACTAGATAAATTAAACATATTTGAAAATGAGACTTTTCCATCTTTATCAGTGATTAATGTAGAACGATTATCACCTAAACTCAAAATAATTTTTTGATTGTTTAAAGGATCATTTGAATCAGAATCTAAAAGAGATGCAGTAATTTTTGTAGTTTCTGTTCCTTGAATAAAATATTGAGGGGATGCATCAAGCAAAATTTTTGTAGGTTTAAGAGATTCAATGAAAAAAGTTTTTTCTATAGAATTGTCATCAGGGGAATCATATTGATCTTGTATAGTATCATGATAATCGACAATAACTTTTATTTCATATGATCTTGTTTCAGGTTTCCAAATTGGAGAAGATGAAATTTCTATTTTGTTTGATAGTCCGGGTTTAACACCATCAATTTCAGTGATATCAAGTAATTTGCCATCAACAAAATAGGCAATTGTTATGATACTTGTAAAAGAGTTAGTGTGTTTCAAACCTGCATTATATACAAATCCAGTTATGGTTACAAATTCACCTTTTTTGGGATTAGTAGGTTCTATGATTATGTTTTCTAATACTAATTCAGCATCTCGTGGTGCAGCATACACATATGCAGTTGGGACTAAAACAAGTACCATCAAACACAAGACAACAAGATTTATCATTATCAATCAAATTATCATAATCAAGTATAACAAATCTTTCGGTTTTTGGTCAGATGATATCTTGTAACAGTTTTAGAAAAATATTGTACAAAGAGATATCTTTTCTCATATATCTAAAAACAAGATTTTCATCAAATATTGATCCAAAAGAACGACTCTATGTGTCACAAATTCTTTGCACAATTCTTTCATCTAGATCGATGTTTTATTGCAGCATCTTCAAGTGCTTTAATCATTGGTAATTTTTCTCCAGTAAGATACAAAACAAGTGCTCCGCCTGCCGTACTTATGTGGTTGATTTTTTCCTCTAATCCTTGTTCTTTTAATGCAGTAGTCAAATGACCTCCACTTACAAGTGTGGTTGCCATCGAGTTTGCAACTGCATCTAGCAATCTTCTTGTTCCATAGCTAAAACCATCTTTCTCAAAAAAGCCAGCAGGACCACTGATAAAAACAGTTCCAGCACCAGAAATGATCTTAGAATAATGCTCTACTGTTTTTTGACCTAAATCATAAATTTTATCTCCTGTCTGCAATTCCCTTACATCCATCTCCACTCTTTGTCCATCCTTGTCTATTGCAATATCAACTGGGGTCGAAAACACATCAGGATACTCACCTATTAGAGCATGTGCCTTTGCAACAACCTCTTCTTCTCTTTTGATTCCAAGAGGATACTTGATTCTGGCTTGTGCACGCATAAAGACATTGCCAATTAATCCGGTCAAAAGTATGTGATCTGCTCTTCCATTATTAATTAGCATCTTGATTGCCTCTAATCTATCAGGAACTTTTGAACCGCCAAGAACTATTACATGAGGTGCTTTTGCAACGGTCATAATCTCATCAAGGTTTTTCACCTCTCTTTCCACTATTCTTCCAGCACATGCAGGCAAGACATGTGGAAATCCTACTATTGATGGATGAGATCTGTGTGCACTTGGAAATGAATCCAATACACAAAGATCAAAAAGATGTGCAAGACGTTTTACCATTATCGTGTTTGCAGCTTCCTCTGGAGGGAATTCATAATTCTCCTCTGCACATAATCTCAGATTATCTAAAAGCAAAATTTCACCATCTTTCAAGTTCCTTATTTCATCTTGGGTAGCCTGCCCAATCACATCCTCAATATACTTGATCTTTTTGTTTAGCATTTTTTCTAATATCTTGACATGTTTATCCATACCAGTATAGTCATTATTTCCTACTCTGCCTTGGTGGGATGCTATGACAAGCTTTGTTTGATCTAGTGCCTTTATGGTCTCAATTGCCTCCTCAATTCGTTTTGTTCCGGAAATTTCCATTGTGTTTGTATCAATTGGGCAGTTCATGTCAACTCTTAGAAAGACGGTTTTACCTTTAAGATCAAAATCATCCAGAGTGAGTACCTTCATAATTTTCTTATTATCTTCTGGGTTAAATTCTTTAAGTCGATCAGACTCATTTTTTCAGGCTTGAAGATAATTTACTCAGCAAGTTTTGGGCCAGATTCTACAATATCTGGCGATACGTTTTCAAATTTCTTAAAGTTTGTAACAAACATCTGAGCTAATTTCTTTGCTGAAAGGTCATAGGAATCCTTGTCAG
>Ga0224508_10003246_pt1 | contig 13476 bp, 11 predicted proteins | sample SF_Jan12_sed_USG_4_FD_170157 | JGI IMG/M metagenome (GOLD analysis project Ga0224508, IMG submission 170157) | Sediment microbial communities from San Francisco Bay, California, United States - SF_Jan12_sed_USGS_21 | ecosystem: Environmental > Aquatic > Marine > Sediment | place: USA...
TAATGTTGCATCGACCCCGCAAACCTGACTGCAACGGAGGAGAAACTTATGAAGCTTTCCAGAACACTTTTCGGCTGCCTGGTGGCGCTCACGTTGAATGCCTATGCGGGCAATACCTCTGCACCGGCGGGCGCAAGCGTTTATATCGTGTCTCCCGTTCACGGCGAGGTGGTCACGTCACCACACAAAGTCGTGTTCGGATTATCCGGAATGGGCGTTGCACCCGCAGGCGTTGACAAGGCTAAAACCGGACATCATCACCTGCTGATCGATACCGGTGTACCTGATCTGAACCGACCCATTCCGGCCGACGATAATCATCGGCACTTCGGCGGTGGTCAAACCGAGGTCGTGATCGAGCTCGCACCGGGCGAACATACACTGCAGTTGCTGCTCGCCGACTTCAGCCATACGCCGCATAATCCGGCGGTCATGTCGAAGCAAATCAGCATCACGGTAAAGTAGGATCAGGTTATTACAGGACTTTTTGTCCCGACCTGGCATTCGATACATGGGACACATGAGTTGTCTGTGAGCCTTGCACCTGGCCCGCAATTTTGTCCATCAATGGTGAAACCGGGCTACCTGGCGCACGCTCCATGAGCAACAGACTAAGTAAACTGTTGCTGCCGATTGTTGCCGCCTTGCTGGCGAGCTGCGCGACCGCACCAACAACTGCGCTGCGGTCAGGCAACAGCATCCAGTCCCAGGACCCGCCGATGGTCGCCCTGGAAGGATATCGGGACGCCGGGAATTTTTTCGTCAAGTATCGCCTTGGCGATCAAACCTGGTATGCGGGTGGAAACTGGATTGATCGGGTGGAACTGGTCCCCAACCCGTTGACACCATCGCCCGATTACGCGACGCCGACCCTGGTACCAATCCAGTATCACCAGCAAGAACCGTGGGAATCGCTGCCGCAGGATCGAGTCGAGATACCCATCCTGGGTATAGACCAGTGGCAGCTGTTGCGTAACCGCCTGTTGCGCGCGGTAGTACCCGATGATGGTACCGGCATGGTGGTGGATTTCGGGTACACCGAGTATTTTCTCTATTATGACCCGCAGGGTGAGTTCCAGGCGATGCGCCTGACGGACAAGCCATCCGATTACGAGGTGCACGCGATACTGCGATTTGACGAGTTTATGCGTCACGGACGACCGATCCTGGAAGCCTACCTGGACGAGCACGACATCACCGATACCGAGTTCGTTTTCAATACCGGTGATACCGGGCTCTACTCGCTACCGTTTCTTTACGTGAACACGCGCCGGCATTTGCTGGTCTTTGTCAGAAATGTGCCGCAACGACCGACCGCGGTAGCACAGGTACCCGGGTTAAAGGGTGGCCAGGCGTTCGGGCACGTCATGCGAAGCCATCTGACCAACCTGCTGCTGCGTCCTGTTTCTTCGCTGTACCGCCTGTTTTTCGTAATCACGGACACTACCGCTTCTACGCTGCGCCTTGACTGGGCAACAGCTCTCGAAAACAAACCCGTACCCGCAATCAGCGAAGGGCCGCCGATGAACCTGCAAAGCTGGGAAGTCGAGCTTGACAAGATCGCGGGTAAAACGGAGTCATCCGGCAGCGTCGATATCCTGGTCGATGGCGAAACCTTCTTTACCCGCTTTATCGATACGGTCACCACGGCCAACCAATCGGTGCATCTGCAAACCTACATATTCGACAACGACGATTACGCTGTACAAATCGCGGAACTACTCAAACGGCGCTCCAACGAAGGCGTCGATGTGAAAATCCTGCTCGATGGACTGGGCACGATTGCAGGCACCATGTCGGATTCCGAGTCCCAGCCAGAGCACCACGAACCGCCGGCCTCGGTGCGCCTGTTCCTCGAGTCGGAGTCACAGGTCGACGTGCGCCAGACGGCCAACCCGTGGTTCACCGGCGATCACGTCAAGAGCACCATTATCGACCAGGAAATCGCGTTTATCGGTGGCATGAATATCGGGCGCGAGTATCGCTATGACTGGCACGATTTAATGCTCGAATTGCGCGGCCCGGTCGTCAGCAATATAGAGCGGGAGTTTCGTACCGCCTGGATGCATGCCGGGCCGTGGGGTGATCTCGGCTATGTCTTCTCGCTAGGTGGATCGACGCCCGAAAAGGCCACGGGCCAGGAAAGCGCCCTGCGCATTTTACTCACCGGGCCAGGCAACTACGAAATCTACAATTCGCAGCTTGCCGCGATAAAGCGTGCACAACGCTATGTTTACATTGAGAACGCCTACTTCACCGACGATCGTGTCCTGCGCGAACTGGTCATGGCGCGCCGCAGGGGGGTCGATGTGCGCGTCATTATTCCAATGGAAACCGACCATGGCCCCATTACCCGCAGCAACGTGCTGGCTGCCAACGTGATGCTCGAGCACGGTATTCGGGTTTACATTTATCCGGGTTTCTCTCATGTCAAGGCAGCAATATATGACGGCTGGGTATGCATGGGATCAGCGAATTTCGATCGCTTAAGTTTCCGCCTTAACCGGGAACTGAATATCGCGAGTTCGGATCCAAAGATTGCAGGGCAATTACTCGAACGTCTGTTTGTGCCGGATTTTCTTCATTCCCCGGAACTGACCGAACCCATCCCGGAGCGCTGGATCGATCACCTGGTAGAGATTGTCGGCGACTATATTTACTGACCGGAACCTGCGATTAAGCCAGTAGCTGCGGCATGAACAGGGTTGCCAGGCTCAACACCAGGAAAAATCCTGCCATGTCAGTCACCGTGGTCAACAACGGGCCCGAGGCCACCGCGGGGTCGATTCCGAAGTTCTTGAGTATCAGTGGCACCGTGCCGCCGATCGACACGGCAATCAGCGTATTCAATGATAACGCGAGCCCGATCACGAGGCCGAGGAAACCGTTGTCCTTCCAGATCCATGCCACGATGCCAATTAGAATCCCGAGCATGATACCGTTGATAATACCTACGCTCAGCTCCTTTCTTAAAACATGAAATAAATCGACCGGTCGGGTCAGGCCCAGTGATAACTCCCGCATACTGACGCCAACTGCCTGGTTACCCGAACAACCGCTCATATCCGACACCATCGGTAGAAACACGGCAATGGCAATGACCGCGGCGAGAGTTTCTTCGTAAGCTGAAATTACGCTCGCGGCAATGATATTCAAAACGATATTGGAGGACAGCCAGGCCAGTCTGCGTTTTGAGCGCTGCAGTGTCGGCATCGAGCGTAACTCATCGCCGACTTTCTGGCGCGAAAGACTTTCATGTTCGGCACGCTCGAGCTCCGCCTCGGCGAGTTCTATTCTCGACACCACGCCCAGCAGGATTCCGTCGCTATCAACCACCGGCATGCCAAGAAACGGGTTCTCGTCGAACAGTTCGGCCAGCTCACCCTGGCCGGTCTCGGGTAAAACGGAAATCGGTTCATGCATGATGTCCGCCAGCACCACGCTGCGCCGGCTGCGCAGCATATCGCGCAGCGACACCACGCCGATCAATTTTCCGGATTCGTCAACGATATACGGGTGCTGCCCGCGGTGGCGTTCAAACGCCTCGTCGCCCTCGGCCAGCCTTTTCAAAACGGTTCCCACGGTGTCGTTTGAGCGGAACGAGAAAACGTCCAGCTCCATCAGGCCACCGGCCGTATTAGGGTCGTACTGCGAGAGCATGCGCACACCGTCGGCACTTTCGGCATCCATTGCGTAAAGAATGGCTTCCGAACTCTCGGGCTCCATTTCCTGAACAATGTCGGCCTGGGTGTCGGTGTGCAGCTCCTCCATGATTTTCGCAGCCACGAAACTATCGAGATCCTTGATCAACGCAACTGCGAGTTCCGCCGGCGCTTCTTCTACCAGCTCGGCCGCCGTTTCCGGGGCCAACATGGTTATCAGGCCATCACGGTCTTCGGGCTCCATCTGCGAAACCTGGCGCAATGCTTCGTGACTCGACAACGAGTCGACAATTTCCGCAACCTGTAGCTCATCGTCTGCGGCAAAGGCATCCTGCAGTGCGCTTTCCTGGCTATCAGGGTCCTCGGTAATTTCGTTACTGGGGCTATCACTCATGACGCTAAGATCCTGTTTGTTATTAGACCTGGTATCAGCCAGTTCTCTTGGGTACAACACGTTCGTCGACGCAAGCGCTGGCTAATCGATTATGGACCGATTACTTGAAGATGCGCAAAGTTTAACCGGATTAGATATCCGGCGAAGTTCAGAAAACGTGGACACCCGGTAAGCACTCTTCCCGGCATACCCGCTGACGCGGGAATAGCGAGAGGCTTGCAGACACGAAATCTACAGGGCTGCCAACGCTTCCGCGACGGCATTACCAAATTCGGAAGGCCTGACTATGATACCGACACCGGCGGCACGCAGGATTTCGACTTTTTCGGCTGCCGATTCACCGGCGCTGGTGACGATTGCACCGGCGTGGCCCATGGTTCGACCCCTGGGTGCGGTAAGACCCGCGATGTATGCCAGCACCGGTTTCTGCATGTGGTCACGGGCGAAGGCCGCCGCCTCGGCTTCCTGGGGTCCGCCGATCTCGCCAATCATGACCACGAGGTCGGTCTCGGGATCCTGCTCGAAGCGCTCGAGGTGATCGCGAAACGCGCTGCCATTGATCGGATCCCCGCCGATGCCGACACTGGTTGATATGCCGATATTCATTGTTTTCAACTGCGACGCGGCTTCATAGCCCAGCGTCCCGGAGCGCCCGATGAGCCCGACATTACCCTGCATGTAAATATGCCCCGGCATGATTCCCATCATCGCCTTGCCGGGACTTATCGTACCGGCACAGTTGGGGCCGGTTAAGGTCATGCGATCCTCTTTCCGGTAACGTCGCATGTAGCGTTTGACACGCATCATGTCCTGCGCCGGGATGCCGTCGGTCACACACACGCAAAAGCGAATGCCTGCGTCGGCGGCTTCCATGATGGCATCGGCCGCGAACGGCGGTGGTACGAAGACCACGCTTGCCTCGGCGCCGGTATCGCTCACTGCCGCCTTGACGGTGTTGAAAACGGGGCGTTCGAGATGCCTTTCGCCACCCTTCCCCGGCGTCACGCCACCGACGACATTGGTACCGTAATCGATCATTTCCTGGGCATGGAAAGTGCCGATGCGACCGGTAAATCCCTGCACCATCACGGGAGTTTTTTGATCAAGGAAAATACTCATGTTCGGCTTCCTATTCAGTATCGGCACTTGCCGATTGATGGAATTGCGCGGCGGCCACGGCCTTTTCGGCCGCCTCGGCGAGGGTATCGGCAGTGATCAGGTCAATATCGCTGTCGGCCAGGATCTGGCGTCCGAGTTCGACATTGGTACCGGAAAGACGCACCACCACCGGCACCGGCACATCGAGTTTCTGCATCGCCTGGATGACACCCTCGGCCACCCAGTCACAGCGGTTGATGCCGGCAAAAATATTAACCAGGATCGCATCCACGCCTTCATCCGAAAGTACCAGGTTAAAGGCCTTGGCTACCCGTTCGGGCGAGGCGCCACCGCCGATATCAAGAAAGTTGGCCGGCTCGCCGCCGACGTGCTTGATCATGTCCATGGTTGCCATCGCGAGACCGGCACCGTTGATGATGCAGCCGATATTGCCATCCAGGCCAACATAGCTCAGGCCCCTGTCCGCGGCATTCATTTCACGCGGATCTTCCTGTGACTTGTCGCGTAATTCGGAGATCTGCGGGCGGCGGAAAAGCGCATTATCGTCAAATCCCATCTTGGCATCGAGCGCGATAATGCGGCCGTCGGTGGTGATGACCATGGGATTGACTTCAACCATGGTCGCATCGAGATCGCGAAACGCGCGATAGCAGGCCTTCAGGGCTTTAACCGCTTCAGCGAGTTGTGCTACACCGATCTCAAGCGCGAACGCAATCTCGCGCGCCTGGAAATCCTGCATGCCGACTGCCGGTTCGATAGGCACACGAATAATGGCATCCGGACTGGTTTCCGCAATCTCCTCGATATCCATGCCACCGGCTGACGATGCCACACAGACGACACGTTCAGAGGAGCGGTCTAGTACGAAGGCCAGGTAGATCTCGCGCGCGATATCGGTCGCCTCTTCGATATACAGGCGCCCGACCAGCTTGCCCTGGGGTCCGGTCTGGTTGGTTACGAGACGCCGGCCCAGCAACTCGTTGGCTGCTTCCATGACCTCGTTTTCGGACGCGCAGACCTTGATTCCGCCCGCCTTGCCACGCGCCCCGGAATGAATCTGTGCCTTGACGACCCATTTTTCACCGCCGAGCTCCTTGGCTCGGTAAGCCGCCTGTTCCGGGCTGTACGCGATGCCACCCCTGGCGATCGGCATTCCGAAATCGGCCAATATCGCCTTCGCCTGGTATTCATGAATATCCATCAGTCCCCTCCCGTGACAGAACCGTTAGCTTTTGGCCTGGATCGCGGCGTCGGTATTGACGACGTTTTCAGCCATGCGCGCCGACGCCGCATCGATCATGCGCCCGTCGAGTTGTGCCGCACCCTTACCTGCTGCTGCTGCCTCCTCCAGTGCCGCCAGGATGCGCTGCGCACGTTCGACCTCGGCTGCAGGCGGTGAGAATATTTCGTTGGCAAGATCGATCTGGGACGGATGTATCGCCCACTTACCTTCGTAACCCATCGCGGCGGCACGGCGTGCGGCGTCGAGGTAACCGTCGGGATCGTTGAAATCTCCAAAAGGACCGTCGATTGCGCGTAACCCGTAGGCGCGACAGGCAACCAGCATGCGCGACAGACCGTGGTGCCACTGGTCGCCCGGATAATCCGGATTGAGGCCACCGATATTGGTGGTACGCGCGCGACAGCTCGCGGCGTAATCGGCAACCCCGAAATGCATCGCTTCCATGCGCGGGCTGGAAGTGGCGATAGCATCGACATTGCCCATGCCCAGCGTAATTTCGATGAGCGCTTCGAGACCAATCCGGTTATCAAAACCTTTTGCGGTTTCGATCTGGGTCAGCATCGCGTCCACCATGTACACGTCCGCGGCGACCCCAACCTTGGGGATCAGGATTGTATCGAGCCGATCACCCGCCTGCTCGACAACATCGACCACGTCACGGTACATGTAGTGCGTATCCAGGCTGTTGATGCGTACCGAAACCGTTTTGCCCTTGGCGCGCCAGTCAATATCGTTTAGCGCCTCGATCACGTGCTTGCGCGCCTGTACCTTGTCACCCGGAGACACCGCGTCCTCGAGATCCAGGAAAACATAATCCGCTGCGCTGTCGGCAGCTTTTTCAAACATGCCCGGATTGGATCCCGGGACGGCCAGTTCGCTGCGCTGCAAACGTGGTCGTGCCGGCGCATACTGCGTATGACTCATGGAAGACACCCCATAACCAGATGAATTTTCGTCGAAACGACGATCAAATCCCGTTTAAATGACCGGGGAATTATAATGGCCGGAAACCCGGTTGCTATCGCTGTGCCGACATACTGGATTTCAACAACGACGGCCGCCTCGTTTCAGACAGGATAACGGGCTCAATGAAGCAGCGCGGTGACCAGCAGGTAGAGAAATACCGCGCTCAACCACAGGTCGATCACGACATACAGATAGAACAATTTACGCCGCTCTGGATCGCCACGAACCCCGAGCGTCAGGTAAATAAAAAGCGCCAGCGCGGCGAGCAGGATAATTACCAGGTGCATGTTTCTAATTTTCCTCGGCTTCGATGCGAGCCGCTGCAATGGCAGTCATGTTGACCAGGCCCCGCACCGTGGTACCGGGGGTTACAATATGCGCCGCAATATCGCAGCCCATCAGAACCGGGCCGATCGGGACACCATCGGTGCCCATTTTGACCAGGTTCATCGCAATATGTGCCGCATCGAGATTCGGCATAATCAGCAGGTTGGCGACACCGTCGAGCATAGAATTGGGAAACTGCTTGGCCATCTCCCTGGGTGACAGGGCCAGGTTGGCCTGCATCTCACCCTCGACCATGAGTTCGGGATCCAGCTTCTTGATCAGCGACAAGGCGTCACGCATTTTGCACGAGGACGCCGTTTCACGAGCACCGAAATTTGAATGCGACAATAACGCCGCCTTCGGCTTTAATCCGAACCGGGCAACTTCTTTTGCCGCCAGCAGCGTCATGTCGGCAATCGCCTCGGCGGTCGGATCCGGTGTTACATGGGTATCGCAGATGAACAATGTGAACTTGCTGGTGATGACGATACTTAAGGCCGATACCTCGTCGAGCCCGGTGTCCTGCTGGGCAACGCTGAGGATGCGACCCAGGTGTCGATGAAATCTGCCAATGGTGCCGGTTATCATGGTATCGGCAAGACCCAGCTTGACCATCATTGCCGCCTGCGTGGTCTTGCTGTTACGCAATATTTCACGTGCCTCAGACAAGGTCTTACCGCGACGCTCGGTCAGGAGGTGAAACTGCTGTACCCATTCCTCGTTATCATCGTAATCGACAATTTCATAATCACTACCGGGTTTAGCCGTAAGACCATATTCACGGATAATCGACTTCGCCACTTCTTCGCGGCCCAGCACGATTGGAAAACAAAGTTGGTCCTTGACGATATTATCGACCGCCTGTAACACCCTGGGATTCTCACCATCGGCAAAAACGACTCGCCGCTGCGCACTGCGCGCCATGTCGAATACCGGCTTCATAAACAGCCCCGAGCGGAACACGAAGGCGTTCAATGTCTGCCGGTAGGCTTCCATGTCCTCGATGGGCCGTTCCGCGATTCCGGTATCCATCGCGGCCTGAGCCACCGCCGGCGCGATCTCGAGGATAAGGCGCTGGTCAAATGGCTTCGGAATCAGGTACTCGGGACCAAAGGTCAGCGATTCGCCGCGGTAGGCGCTCGCGACCACGTCGCTGGTGCCGGCGCGTGCCAGTCTCGATAACGCGTCGACGCAGGCAATTTTCATTTCGTGATTAATCTGGGTCGCCCCGGCGTCGAGCGCCCCGCGAAACAGGAACGGAAAACACAACACGTTGTTGACCTGGTTCGGGTAGTCGGTACGCCCGGTGGCAATAACCACGTCGGGGCAGGCCTTCTTTGCTTCGGCGGGATCGATCTCCGGTGTCGGATTGGCGAGCGCAAACACGATCGGCATTGCGGTCATAGACTCGACCATTTCAGGCTTTAACAAGTTGCCGGCAGACAAACCGAGAAAAACATCCGCACCGGCAATCGCGTCCTTGAGCGTACGCAACTCGGTGTTGGCCGCGTAAGCCGCCTTGTATTCATCCATGGATTCAGAGCGGCCCTCATAGATGACGCCTCGGGAATCGCAAACCAGCACGTTGTTCTTGCCGAGTCCCATCGATACCAGCAGGTTCAGGCAGGACAAGGCTGCGGCGCCGGCTCCGGATGCCACCAGCCTGACCTTGCTGATGTCCTTGCCAACCACTTCCAGCGCAGACTTCATCGCCGCGGCAACGACGATTGCGGTACCGTGCTGATCGTCGTGGAAAACCGGGATCTTCATGCGTTCGTGCAGGTATTTCTCGACGTAAAAACAGTCCGGCGCCTTGATATCTTCGAGGTTGATTCCACAGAAAGTGGGCTCCAGTCGCTCGATGGTTTCGGCCAGCTTGTGCGGATCCTTTTCACCGATCTCGATATCAAATACGTCGATACCGGCGAACCGCTTGAACAGCACCGCCTTACCCTCCATTACCGGTTTCGCCGCCATCGCACCAATATCGCCGAGTCCCAGCACCGCGGTGCCGTTGGTGACGACGCCGATCAGGTTTGCACGCGCGGTATATTCCCGTGCCGCCAGCGGGTCCTTTTCAATTTCGAGGCACGGGTAGGCAACGCCGGGTGAGTAAGCAAGGGTCAGGTCATTCTGCGAGGTCAACGGTGTCGTGGCCTCGATGCGCAGCTTCCCGGGGATCGGAAAGCGGTGATATCTCAATGCTTTTTCACGGTTATCGTCTGACATAAAGGGCTCCCTGAAGGATTCCCGCAGTATACGGTGTATCGGATTCACATTTTATATAAATCGACGTGTTCTCGAGTACAAATTTTCGCTAGAATCTTCGCCCCCGCTAACGAAAACGACATCATGCAGGCATCAGCATCCTTTATTCATGTTCTGGAAATCAACGGCAACGAGTACGAGGTCGACGAGGAAGGTTTCCTGCAAAACATGAGCGACTGGTCCCGGGAAGTCGCCGAGGGCATGGCCGCAAAAGACGGCATCGAGCTCGAGCAGGCGCACTGGGAAGTCATTAACTTCCTGCGTGACTATTACTTCGAATACCAGATCGCGCCGGCAATCCGCGTGCTCAGCAAGGAAATTGGCAAACGCCTGGGTGCGGACAAGGGCAATACGCGCTATCTGAACCAGTTGTTTGCATTTGGCCCGGCCAAACAGGCCTGCCGTTATGCCGGGTTGCCCAAGCCCACGGGCTGCGTTTAAACATCGTAGCGCTTGTGCTCGCTGCGGAGTTTGCCGGAGCGCTGGCTGATCACACCGACGACATCCTCGAGGCCGTTGTCGAGCACGATCTCGGGCAGCTTCGTATCCAGCGCACGCAAACGGAAGCTGTCCTGATCAATTATCAGTTGCCGGAAAATCATTTCGCCCTGGTGCCTGGCCACCACGTAACAGCCGGAACTGATCCTGCCACCCGGATCGACGATGATGACCTGTCCATCCAGGAATTCCGGCGCCATTTCATCACCCAGAACGCGCAGTGCAAAAGGCTCGCTGGCGCTGCAGTTGCTCAGGTCAATCATTGCACTTCCTGCGCTTTCTTTTGCTGCATGCGCCAAAGCTGCGCGTAGAGGCCGTCATCGTCGATCAGGCTCTCGTGATCACCCTGTTCTATGACTTTGCCGTGGTCGAGCACGATGATTCGGTTTGCGTCGATCACGGTCGAAAGCCGGTGCGCAATCACGAGTGTTGTCTTGTTGCGGGATATGCGGGTCAATGCGCCGAGGATATTCTTTTCCGACTGGCTGTCGAGGCTCGAGGTTGCCTCGTCGAACACCAGGATCGCGGGATCTTTCAATAACACCCGCGCAATTGCAACGCGCTGCTTCTCACCACCGGAAAGTTTCAAACCACGCTCACCGACAGTGGTATCGTAGCCTTGCGGTAACGCCTCGATAAACCGATCGATGTCGGCCAGGCGGGCGACTTCCCTGACTTCCTCGAACGATGCCTGCGGCCGGGCGTACTGGATGTTGTACAAGATCGAATCGTTAAACAACACGGTATCCTGTGGCACGATGCCGATTGCCTCGCGCAGGCTCTGCTGGGTGACGCCGGCAATATCCTGACCGCTGATCAGAATCTGCCCCTGGCTGACATCATAGAAGCGAAACAGCAAGCGAGCGATGGTCGACTTGCCCGCACCCGACGGCCCGACAATCGCGAGTTTTTCACCGTCTTTCAGTTTGAAACTGACATCATCCAGGATGCGCCGGTCCTCGTTGTAATGGAAACCAACGTTACGAAACTCGATATCGGCCTGCTTGACCTCAAGGGGCCTGGCGTCATCACGATCGGTGATTTCAACCGGTCGCTTTAACAGCTGGTTGACCATGTCCATGTCGGCGAGCGCGTACTTGAGCGAGCGGTAAATTATGCCGAGGAAACCGAGCGGCAGAAATAACTGCAGCATCATCGTGTTGATCAGCACCAGGTCTCCCAGCGTCAAGTCCTGGTTGATGACACCCTGCGCTGCCATGATGAGGATACCGGTGACACCGATCGCAATAATCAACGCCTGTCCGAAGTTAAGCATCGACATCGTGCTTTGGCTCTTCACGGCCGCCTCTTCCCACAGACCCATGGTGTTACGGTAACGGTCGATTTCATGCCGGTCGTTATTAAAATACTTGACCGTTTCATAGTTCATCAGGCTGTCCATCGCGCGCCCGTTGGCACTCGAGTCGAGCGCATTCATTTCATGGCGAAAATGCATGCGCCATTCGGTGACGGCGAGCGTGAACCCGATGTAGACGATAACGCTAAAGAAGATGACCCCAGCGAAAGAGTTATCGTACTGGCTCAACAAGATTATCGCGACCAGCAGAAACTCGGCCGCAGTGGGCACGATATTGAACACCAGGTAATTCAGGATCGAGCTGATGCTTTGCGTGCCGCGCTCCATGTCGCGTGAAATCGCACCGGTGTTACGCTCCAGGTGGTAACGCAACGAAAGTTCGTGCAAATGGCTCAGCACCGAGACCGACAGGGCCTTCATCGCGTGAAAGCGTACCCGCGCAAAAATGGCGTCACGCAGCTCGTTAAACCCGGAGTTGACAAAACGCAACAGACCATAAGCGAGTAACAGGCCAATCGGCAGCACGACCGCCTGCCCCGATTCGGCATCGAGCCCATCGACAATATACTTGAGCACCACCGGAACGCCGACCATCGCCAGCTTCGATATCACGAGACAGGCAAGCGCCACCAGCACCCGCCCCCGATACTCCCAGATATACGGTGCCATGTCGCGAATGTTCTGCCAGTCCTGGCGATTTGAGTGTTCTTTTTCGGTGCGCCCGAAGGCGGGATGCGTCGCGATTTTCGAGTCTCCCAGGGATTAAAACAGGGCACGATAGCAGAATGATCGTAGCCAGTCCGCTTTATACGTGGCAGGTCCCTGTAAATATCATATTAAGAGTCAATTTTCGGCTCAATCGGCCGATAAAAGAGGGATATACCGGTATTCAGCTCGAATCATTGCCGGATTTACAGCTTCACGCACTGCTTGGAATGATATGGCGAAAATAACAGCGGCAAGGCACCTGAGGGTTCGATACATTATCGGGCTGGGCCTGCTTGCGCTTGTCGTCACCGGTTCGTTCCTGGCCAAGCAACACGCTATTTCCGTGCAGCACAACTTATCCGAGCTCGTCAAACTGTCAGGCCAGCAATCCGGTCTGGCCAATCGCATTGGCTACTTAAGCCTGGTCATGATCACGACCAACGATGACGAAAATTATGCCCACGCAAAAACACAGCTTCAGCAAAACATTGATGAAATGGAAGCGGTGCACTGGATGCTGCTGCATGGTTCCAGCGCCAAGGGCATACCACTGGTCAGCAACGAAAAACTGCAGTCACTTTATTACAACGATTCTGTCGGTCTCAATATTTCGATCAGGAGTTTTCTCGAAAATGCCCGTGCAATCCAGTCCAGTCCCCGTGACACGCCTGGAATCGACTCTTACGAGTACAGCTACCTGACCAACTACGGTCCGAAACTGCTCGAGTCATTGTTTGCTGCCGCAGTCGACGAATACGCAAAACTCGGCCACGATTCAATCGTTCAGATTCAGCGCCTGGAGCAATCGATCTGGCTCGGAACACTGTTTGTACTGTTGCTTGAAGCGCTACTAATTTTCAAACCTCTGGAACGCAGGATTCGGGAAACGATTGGCAAGTTGCAAAGCACCGTCAACGAACTGGAATCAACCCGGGAACAATTTGCTGCCGCCCGCGAAAAGGCAGAATCAGCG
>Ga0224508_10003247_pt1 | contig 13474 bp, 9 predicted proteins | sample SF_Jan12_sed_USG_4_FD_170157 | JGI IMG/M metagenome (GOLD analysis project Ga0224508, IMG submission 170157) | Sediment microbial communities from San Francisco Bay, California, United States - SF_Jan12_sed_USGS_21 | ecosystem: Environmental > Aquatic > Marine > Sediment | place: USA: California...
GAACGCGAACGATTGGTCTACCTTATAAATGGTTCCGAAACCGGTTGGCGAATTAATTGGCAGTTTGGCAAGTACACAGATCCCGAAAACAACGATTACAAGGTTTGGATGGAGGAGAAATTACACGTGCCCCACTGGGAAGGCCAGGCGGCTTATATCTTACCCCCCATTACCAATTATGTCAACGGACCCACGGGTTTAGTATACAATCCAGGAACGGCTTTGAGTGAGCAATGGTACGACCATTTTTTTGTGGCGGAGTTCCGCGGAACACCGGCCATAAGTCCCTTGCATGGTTTTACCTTAAAGCCTTGGGGTGCTTCATTTCAATTGGACAAAACCCATCAGTTGGTGAAAGGAGTGCTGCCTACTGGATTGGATTTTGGTCCGGAAGGAGCTTTGTACTTTGCCGACTGGATTGATGGATGGAGTACCAACGAAAAAGGACGCATCTGGAAGCTGGACGTTACCCATGGAGCCGACCATGAGCTTAGGGAAAGCACCAAAGCCCTGATCCAGTCGGACTTTAAAAACAGTACGGTGGATCAGTTGGAAGGATACTTGCATCATCAAGACATGCGTGTCCGGCAAAAGGCTCAGTTCGAGCTGGCTACCCGGGGTTCTAAGGGATTTAACATATTTCTGAGAACTGCTCAGGTACCGGGCGATCAATTGGCCCGTATTCATGGGATATGGGGCATGGCTCAAATGGCCCGCGCAGGTAAGCCCAAGTATGTGGAGAAGCTGCTATCCTTGTTGGATGATGGAGATCCCGAGATAGTTACTCAGGCGGCCAAGATGTTGGGAGATGTCCGATTCCAGAAGGGAGCCGATGCCTTGATTCCATTATTGTCTCATCCATCCTTAAGGGTACAATTACATGCCTGTGAGGCCCTAGGAAGGATAGGGTACGAACCTTCCGTGGCCCCTATTCTGGACATGTTGGAAAAGAATGATGACCAGGATCTTTGGCTGAGACATGCGGGTATGGCAGCCCTGGGAAGAATTGGCGATGCTAACGCTATGGCCGCTCTAAAAGACCATCCTTCCAGCGCGTTGCGTACGGTGGCAGTGGTTGCTTTAAGGCGTATGTCAAGCGCCAAGGTTAGCGCGTTTTTGGCAGACGATAACGAATATATTGTTTTAGAAGCCGCCCGCGCTATTAATGATGATTATTCTATTGAGGAAGCACTTCCTGCATTGGCAGAAACACTTACCAACCCTCGTTTCCGCCATGAGGCCTTACTACGCAGGGCTATAAATGCTAATTTGCGGGTAGGGGAAGAAAAAAATGTTGAAAATCTGATCCGCTTTATCCAAAGTGAGCAGGCTCCATCGGACATGAGAGCGGAGGCTATAGCGGCTTTGAGTGGTTGGGGTAAGCCATCGGTATTTGATCGGGTGGATGGCCGCTATAGGGGAGAAATTGAAAGGGATGACGCTCATGCCCGACAATTACTGGAGAACATTATCCCCCAATTATTAGCTTCATCTCAAGATTCCGTAGCCTATGCCGCCTCAAATGCTGCTGGAAAAATGAGTATTTCCACGGTACAACAAGACCTTTTGGAGCTGTTAGCAGATCACTCCAGTGCCGGGGTAAGAGCGGCTAGTTTACAGGCACTTTACGATATGCGGGCGAAGGCATTGCCTCAAGCGTTGCAGATGGCCTTTTCAGACCGGGACCAAATGGTTCGAGCAACAGCCCTAACCATACTGCCGGATTCAAATATTGAGTCATCGCAGGCGGTTAATTTGCTGGAAAAAGTGGTACAAGAGGGAACCTACAGAGAACAACAGGCTGCCCTATCATCACTTGGCAATATAAAAGGACCTTTGGCTGCTGGCGCAGTAGAGCGTAGTTTGGATCAACTAATGGCTGGCCGGATGGCCCCGGAAATTCATTTGGATGTTGTTACTGCTGCAGAATCCATAGCCAGCGAGGAACTAACCACCAAACTGCAAGCCTATCAGGAATCCAAAGCTCAGGACGATCCCATCAGCCCCTTTCTTGAAACCCTGGAGGGCGGCGATTGGAAAAAAGGCAGTGAACTATTCTATGAACATGAGGCGGCCCAATGTGTGCGTTGTCATACTGTATTTGAATTGGGTGGTACTGCAGGTCCTGGATTGTCGGGGGTAGCGGATAGATTGACCGCCCAAGAATTGCTAATCTCACTGGTGGCACCAAGCGCCAGTTATGCCGGTGGTTACGAAGTGGTAACTTTGCAACTGGAAAACCAACAGACTTTAACCGGGGTGGTTATGGGTGAGAGTGCCGATTCCCTGAAACTAAAAACAGGTAACAACGGGGCCATTTCATTGTTGAAGTCCGATATTGTCAATAGAAGGAGCGTTCCTTCCAGCATGCCTCCTATGGGGGCTATACTTAGCAAAAAAGAGATACGGGACATTTTGGCCTATCTCAAGTTACAGACCCGGAATAATCCTTGAGATCATTAGCACCATATTGCCTACTATTGGTCTTTACCGGCTTAAGTGCATGTCAAAATCAGCATCAAAACCTCCCCCCTGCGGCTGAAATCAGCTTGATTCCCAAACCCCATACCCTGGCCCTGGATTCCGGGATCTTTTTAATAGACCGCTCCACTGTTATAGGAGTGGAAAATCAGCAACAGGAACATATTGCTTCCCGATTTGCTGAGTTATTCCTTGAGGCAGGGACCTGGAGTCCACCGGTATCCAAAACTTCACAGGCTCCTATTCATCTGAAAACTGTAGATAGTATTCCAGATGAAGGCTACCAGTTGGAAATCAACCCTCAGTCAGTGGTGATTTCAGCATCCGGGGATGCCGGATTCTTTTATGCTTTTGAGACTCTCAAACAATTGCTGCCTCCGGCCTTCTATGGGCCAGATCCGGCTGCTCAGCAATCCTGGGCCTTGCCTGCCTTGCATATTAGTGACGCCCCGGCATTTTCCTGGAGAGGCTATATGCTGGACGTGTCTCGTCACTTTTTTGATAAGCACCAGGTCATGCAAGTACTGGATATGATGGCGGAGTTAAAACTCAACCGTTTTCACTGGCATTTAGCAGACGACCAAGGATGGCGGGTAGAAATAAAAGGATATCCAAAATTGACTGACGTGGGAGCCTGGAGGGTGGATTACATTAACTATGACGAAAATATCTCGGACTGGTGGGGACGGCCTACCCAGCAGCCTGGCGATAAAGCTTCCTATGGTGGATTCTATACTCAAGAGGATATTCGGGAGATTGTGGCTTACGCTAAAGATCGGTTCATCGAAATTATTCCAGAGATCGACATGCCGGGTCATGCTCAAGCCACTATTGCCGCCTACCCTGAGATAGGCTGTGTTAATGCAGCACCCTATGTGGCCACCGGTGGTGTGTTCAAAAACAACACCTACAACCCAGGGAAGGAAGAGACTTTTAAATTTGTGGAAGAGGTCTTGTCGGAGATCATGGACTTATTCCCATTTGAATTTATCCATGTTGGCGGCGATGAGTGCAACAAAGAACAATGGAAGCTGGATCCGCATGCCCAAGCGCGCATGCGGCAGGAGGGACTAAAAAACGAGAAGGAATTGCAAAGTTATTTCATAAGAAGGGTTGAAAAGATCATCAACAAAGCCGGACGCAGCATGATCGGTTGGGATGAGATACTGGAAGGGGGGTTGGCTCCAAACGCTACCGTAATGTCCTGGAGAGGTGAGCAGGGAGGTATTAAAGCTGCGCAGGCCGGCCATGATGTGATCATGACCCCTAGCAAGTACTGCTATTTGGATTTAAAACAAGGTCCTGACGATCTAGAACCCAATCTGGGATATTCCCATATGTTCCTTAAAGACGCCTATGAATACAAAATTATCCCTTCACTACTAGATAGCGCTCAGTTACCCCACATACTGGGCACCCAGGCCAACTTATGGACGGAGTCAATCACCGATTGGGGTAAACTTACCTACATGACCTATCCCCGGTTATACGCAGTGGCTGAGAACGCCTGGACTTCGGAAGAGCATCAGGATTGGGACGACTTTACTCAGCGGCTGGACCATAGGTTGGTGTATCTGGATACCCTAAACATCAGGTATGCCACCAGCGCTTACAATGTTGACATCCAGCACCAAGGAAGTTCTGAAGGAATAACCTTCACGTTATCTACCGAAGTGAATGGCCTTCAATATTTTTACACTCTTGACGGCAGTGAACCGGATACCTCTTCTTTGCTGTACACCGGGCCCTTTCAGGTAGACCAAGGAGTGGAAATCAAAGCCAGGGCATTCCGCAATCAAACAGCGGCGGGCCAAACCTCTCACCTTATGTTCCCCATTCATTTAGGCGCAAAGTCCACGCCTCAATACCATACTTCCTATCTTGATTATAAGGATGCCGCCGGCCAACGCTCATTAGTGGACTATAACTATGGGGCTTTTACGGTTACCAGTGACAATTGGCAAGGATTCGGTGGTGATGTGGAGGTTGATTTTCATTTTCCCGATCTGCAAAGGGTAGAAAAAGTGCAAATCACTAGCTTGCGTATGACCATTTCTGGGATCTATGTTCCGGAACACTTTCAGGTTTGGGGCTCGTCGGATGGGGAAGAATATCAATTGTTAAGTGAATCACAAGACCTGCCAAGAAGCCATACCCAGGGCAGAAATAAAGTGAAGGCGACCCTTCAATTCGATGCGGTGAAGGTACGCTCACTTAAGCTAAAGGCCCGTTCGGTGGATCCAATACCTGCAGGACATCATCGGGCCGGCGAGTCAAGCAGAGTCTATATAGACGAAGTGGTGATTTTATAATCTATAGATATTCCAATAGCTGGCTGATCTTTTCAACTTGACGGAAATTCTCGTGTTCGATATGATGATCCACTTTCTCCAAGTCCCAGGTCACATGATAGGGGATATGATAGGCATGACCCCCCAGCTGCAAGACCGGCATAACGTCTGATTTAAGTGAATTGCCAATCATGGCAAACTCTGCGGGAGCTACGTCCAGGTGCCGGATCAATTTTTGAAAATCCGCTTCTCTCTTTTCAGACATGATCTCAATATGATGAAAGTAGCCAGCTAATGACGATTTATAGAGTTTTCTTTCCTGATCCAGCAGGTCTCCTTTAGTAGCCAATACCAAACGATATTTTTGGGCCAGGTTAGCCAATACTTTTTCTACACCATCCAGCATGACCACCGGCTTGGCCAGCAGTTCTTTGCCAAATCCGATGATGGTCTCAATATCACGCGACTTTAGATTACCGTCAGTGATCCTGATTGCGGTCTCGATCATGGAAAGAATGAACGCTTTGACGCCATATCCATACCAGGGTAAATTATCCATTTCCGTTCTTAACAACTCGCGACCTACGGTATGTTGGGGTAAATAATCTTCTAGGAGATCCTTGAAACGATTTTCGGCTTCCTGAAAATAGGATTCATTGTGCCAAAGCGTGTCGTCGGCATCAAAGGCAATTATTTTTATGGCCATATTCGCATTGTCATTCTCTGGTTAACACATTTCAATGAAGAAGCCAGCGGGAATTCAACTCAAGTTTTCCACTAACCGGTTCAATTGTTCGGCGGCAGCTGCCGGGATACTATTTTCAACCACCCAGGCATGAAAATGACCTACATAATCCATACCTAAATATTGTGCAGTTTCCCTCAGGGGCATCTCAAATCCCGGTACTAAGTTAGGATCTCTGCTACAACTCAAACTTCCCATCACCTTCCCTCGAAACTGTCGCCCCAGGTCTTTGTTTGGATGGTCTAGAAGGTCTGATATGCGATCCATAAATACTTTCATGCGACCACTGACAGCGTACCAATAAACCGGGGATACCAGCAATATTTTGGGAAAGGTAAGTAATTGTTGTGCGAGTTGTAGAAAATCATCATGGCGATTCTGGTAGGAATAATCGTAGTGTTCAATATTGAACTGGTTAAGGTCAAACCTTACCCACTGTGTTTGATTCTGTAAAAGATGATCGGTCAAGCGACGGGTATCGCCATTACTACGGGAGCTGCCCTCCACCAATGCCACATTTCCCATTTTAATGCTGTTCTATGGAATTCACCTTCAATATTATTTTATAATCTCCTGGTAGTTTTCCTTGAAGTCCTCATTTTCAGTTTTCATCCACCTGTCCCAGAATGTAAAATACAGCCCGAAATTGTAGCGGAATTTGGTATGGTGAATGTGATGATGTGTGGAACCCACCAGCCAGTTGCCCATCCATTTTCCCAATCGTCCGGATGGATAGACCTCCACTCCCGCATGATTGATGGTTGCAGCCACCGTCATAATGATCAATAGGAAAAGAACGAGGTAAAAATAAGTGGGTACGATCGTAAGCACCACCGGCAAATAAAGAGCCTGTAATAACGATTCTACAGGGTGAAACGAAAATGAGGTAAAAGCCGAGGTATGAATACTATCGTGATGGGTCTTATGGATCAATCGGTATACTTTCGGCTTGTGCATCCAACGATGAAGCCAATAATAATAGGTTTCCTGTAGCAGGAGGATAGACACCAAACTTAGAGGAAGCATCCAAAGCGGGTAGTCATGAAGATCCTGATAGATCTTGATGATGCCATTTTGCCAGCCGATAATGATCAGCACTGTAAAGACCGAGAAGATCAGTGAGGCGATAAAAGACCATTTTATTTCTTTAAGGGTTTGGATTCTGTTCAACCCGCCCTTTACTAATAGCCGCTGAGCTTTGGCAGGTTCTCTTTTTTTGAAGAACCAATGGTAAACCCACGAAAACAGAAAGTATCTGGCCATCAAAATACTGAACAAACACAGATTAATGATTAAAAAATACCTGGGGCTGGTATAATCGTACTCCAGGAAATCATATACTTGCCAGTCTATCATGATTTCAGGGATTAGTTCAATCCGCTTGCTAAATTGACAATAATTAGATCAAGTATGAAAGATAAATAACGTATTTTAATTACCATAAATTTGAAAGTGTAAGATGACGCAATGCCCAGTCTTCAAATTGTTATTATTTATCGTTCCTTTGAGCAGTTGTCTTCAAAGCTCCCAAGATCAGCAGTATCGAGTCCCTAAACCAAACATAATTTATATTCTGGCCGACGATCTGGGTTACGGAGATATAAAAGCCATCAATGAAGCCTCTGGAATTGAGACTCCTAATATGGACCGACTGGTACGGGAAGGCACCTATTTCACGGACGCCCATTCCAGTTCGGCGGTTTGTACGCCCACTCGATACGGCATTCTTACGGGCCGTTATGCCTGGAGAAGCTCCCTCCAAAGTGGAGTGTTGTGGGGTTATTCCCCACCCCTTATTGAACCTGAAAGGATGACGGTTGCATCTTTCCTCAGGGGAAATGGGTATCATACCGGAGTTGTGGGAAAGTGGCACTTGGGATTGGGCTGGCAGCCCATGTTAGCCGACAGCCCCATAGTGCAATACGATTGGGAATATCTATTTGATGCGCAAAGAGGCAGCAATGTGGATTTCTCCAAGCCGGTTGAAGGTGGCCCCTCCACTCTGGGGTTTGATTACTCTTTTATTTTCCCTTCATCATTGGACATGACGCCCTATGTATACTTGGTAAATGATACCGTGGCAGAGCTCCCTACTACCTATACTGAAGGTAAAAGTGAAAATAAGGATGGCCGTGGAGTGTTTTGGAGAGCAGGCGAGATCAGTCCCGGTTTGCAGGTTGAAAAGGTACTGGATGATCTTTCTGAGAAAGCGGTAACTTTTATCCATGACTACGGGAAGCAAGAGGACCCGTTTTTTCTGTACTTCCCATTAACGGCACCTCACGCACCCTGGGTCCCTGCCTCACAATACCGGGGATCATCGGAGGCCGGCTTATACGGCGATTTCGTCACTCATGTGGATAAAGTAGTTGGAGATATTTTAAATGCCCTTGATCAGATGCAGATCGAGGAAAACACCTTGGTATTGCTAACCTCCGACAACGGAGCTCACTGGACTATGGGAGATAAGGAACTGTATGAGCATCGACCTAATTATCATTTCCGGGGTCAAAAAGCGGATATTTATGAGGGCGGACATCGAATTCCTTATATAGTGCGTTGGCCGGGGCAAATACCGTCGGGAAGTGTATGTCCGTTGCTGATCAGCACCACGGACTTTTTTGCCACCATGGCAGGAATTACGTGGACAGAACTCCCTCCGGGGGTGGCTGAGGACAGCTACGATATGGCAGATGTCTATTTGCATTTGACGGAGGAACCCATCCGAAATGTCATGATCCAGCATTCGCTTAACGGCAGCTTTGCCATTCGACAGGGGAACTGGAAGTATTCACCACAACTCGGCTCCGGTGGATTTACCAGCCCCGCAGTGATCGACTCCCTAGGAGGAGCATTGTACAATTTGGAAACAGACCCTGGTGAGACTCAGAATCTAATTGAGAAACGTTGGGCTAAGGCTCAAAGGATGCACCAAAATCTGGAATTGATTACAGGTCAAAAATTCAATCCAGTTCGCTGAGTTCTACAACCCTGCCTTCCTTGGCGGAGATCTTAGCGGCTTCCAGTATTTCCATAACTGTTAGGTTATTTTCCAGACTACTAAGGTCGGATGGCAGCGGCTTGATATCGCCTCTGATCACTGCCATAAGATAAGCAAACGGATCGTGCCGCGGATGATGGAGTGCTGGGGCTTCCAACCCCAAAGCTCCTTCTTTTTCATTACGCATAATGCTCATATCCCGGCTATTAAGACTGTGGAGATAACCGTTTTTGGTGTATACTTCCATATCCTTGCGGTTGTAGTTCCAATTCCAACTGGCCTGTATGATGGTTTGGGACTCAGGATAGGTAAGTATGATGGTGGCTTCATCATCGACTTTAGGATATATCTTCGGTTTAATTTGTTGGGTTACCGCAAAAACTTTCAGGGGTTTAGTTCCCTGATGCAACCAGGTTGAAAGATTAGCGCCATAACATCCGAAATCAGTTAATGCTCCGGCGCCGTTCCAGTAAGGATCGGTGAGCCACTCCAAGAATTCAGCATCAACGCCAATCTCTTGGGGTCCGGGGTGACCGTCGTGCACCACCATTTTTCTAATGGGGCCGAAGGTTTCGGCTTCCTCCTGGAGGAGCTTTAAGGTATGATGATTACTCCCGTACCAGGTGGTTTCAAAATTAGTGAGCAAATGAATATCGTACTGCCGTGCCAGCTCTACCATTTTCCGGGCATGATCCAGGTTAACCGCCAAGGGCTTTTCGACCATCACATGAATACCTCTGGGAGCGCAGATCTCTACTACTTTAAGATGATCCCGAATAGTGTTGAAAGCTGTTACGGCCTGCGGTTTGGTTTGATCAACCATTTCCTCAATGGTAGGATACACCAGACTCATGGGCAGATTGTATTGCTTCAAATAGCGCTTCGCTAATTCGCGGTTCGACTCCGCGATCCCCGCTAGTTCAAAGTCGCCATCGGCTACACGATTTAAGATCCAGTGCACATGAGTATGGACCAAACCTACTACACCGATCTTCATAGGCGGTGGATGGTGTTGGGAAGAACCCTTACTTAGACTCAATAAAAGGGTCAGGCAAATAAATATACGGGACATGGCTATGATGTTGAACTTCCACAAATATGTGAAGATCTATTGATCAAGCACAGAAGAATTTTTGAAAAGGTTCATCTGGATAAAGAGACCGCCTCCACCCATTACCAGCAGCAAAATCCAGAAAAAACTCCAACCATAGGTCTCTATCAAGGTAAAACCCAGTAAGGGGCCGCAAATATTGGCTAATGACCAGGTCATAAAGTACCCTGACATATATTGCCCTCTACGGGCGAGCGGACTCATGTTCAATGCCATAGAGTTGTTAAATGGCAGGAACAATATCTCTCCCATGGTCCAAATGACCACTGCTACAAAACACACTATTAAAGCTTTTGGCAGTAAAAAGTTAAGATACGATACGGTGATCAGCACGATACCTATATATACCGCGATACGGACTTTGTGTTTTTGTTCCACCGAATGTACCAGGGGCATTTCCAGGACTGTAACTATAAAACTGGACAGCGCGTAAAAAATGCCAATATATCGTTCGTCAAATCCCCATTCACTTTTGATAAATACAGGTACGGTATGCAGCCATTGCATAAAAACGAAGCAAATCAGGAAAGTGCCCAATAGGAAATGGAGAAAAGAATAATTGCGCCATGGTGGCAAGACCTGGTCCGGTTTGGCGGCGCTTTTCTCACTAGCCAGCCCTTTCCAATGCCGGGATTGATAGTAAAAGAAGACCGCCGCTACTATACAGGTGCTGCCGTCGATCCAGAACAACCATTTGTAGCCCAAATATACAGCTACCATTCCGCCGATGGCCGGAGCCAGGGCCATCCCAATGTTTATGGCCATGCGCAGTAGGGCCATGGTACGGCCGGTTTCTGATTTTCTTACAAAATTGGCAGCCGCTGTGTTCATGGCTGGTCGGTAGGCTTCACCGAACAGGGCTGCCAAGAATATCATCCCAAAAAGCTCATGGAAGCTGTGGGCCAATTGCAAGCCTATAAAACACAGCCCACCTAAAGAGAGACTTAGGAGTATCACTAGCCGGGGACCGGAGCGATCGGTCAGCCATCCTCCCAGTACCGCTCCTCCCAAAGATCCAAAGCCGAAGGCGCTGGCCAATATCCCAGCCTCCTGCAATGAAAACCCCATGACCGTTTTTAGATAAACCGCCAAAAAGGGTAATACCATGGTACCCATACGGTTGATCAGGGTCACAATGGTTAGGATCCAGATCTCCCCGGGGTGGTTGGAATAGGCATCCCGATAAAGCCGTAAAGTGCGATTGATCATGAGAACGGCTAGAGTTAAATGCTTTCAGGTTGGTGGTTTGGTGATTGACGTCACTTAGGCATCTTCAGGCATCGTTCAATAAAGGTCATCACTATGCCCCACTGCTGGGCAGGATCATCCGATACCCGGGATCCTACCATCATGGAGGAGCCATGGACACCGTTTTCCACCACGAAGGTTTGATGTCCGTGTTGCAGGGCCAGCTGATATTGATTGGCTACGGACTCTACTTCCATTTCCCGAGCCGGACGCATCAGTAGCAGCGGAACCTCCAGCGTTTCAAATAAGTCGTCGGCCTTACAAGCTTGCATGGGCCCGCCAGATGCGGGGGAGAAGGCTAAAACCCCTGCAATATCATCGGGTTGGGCATGGGCTAAACGCACCACTAATGCTGCGCTGTAACTGCTTCCCCACAGGATTTTGTGACCTGTGTAACCGGATTCAACTAGAAAATCTAAGGCACCTACCAAATCGGGATATGCTTCACAGTAACTATAGTTGTTGTTGGTGATAAGGGCTACTGTGCGGTTGTATCCTCCGAATCGTTGACCCCCTGATCGCTGATCAATCGCCAGAACATTAAATTCTTTTTCCGTAAGGATAGGAATTACCTCTTCATATTCGGCGCGTCCATTAGCTCCTGCCTGGTGGAACAATAAGATTACCGGCCTATCTTTGTGCAGGTGATGAAGGTCGCCGTAGACCAATACGCTGTCCTGAGTATGAAAGCTTATTTCTTGGAATGAGGCGTTAGGGTCGGATTGTGCCCAGCAGATTAATGTGCACATTTGAAAAATAAGCAGGAAGGCTAGGTGATGAAATATTCTAGTCATGATAGTTTTTATAAGAATTACCCCGGGAATCGCATGGATCAATGATCAAGCCACTTAATTTATAATAAAAAAACGGTGTATGCAGGTAATTTGGACCACAATTCCTGGGGGAATGTTATGTCGATTGTGCTATCTTAAGCTCAAATGAAATGAACATGAAACACATAATCCTATTAATCAGTATTGTAATGACTTCTTCAGCCTACTCCCAGGATCAAACCCCACCATACCACCAAATTCCAGATTATCCCGCAGATTACAGTGCAGGTAACGTTATGGGCCGCCTGGTAGACGGTTTGGGGTTTCGTTACTACTGGGCTACCGAAGGCTTAAGGGACGAAGACCTAAAATTCCGCCCAACCGAGGAATCAAGAAGTATCGAAGAAACCATGGATCACATTTACGGATTGACCCTTACCATGGTAAACGCTATCCAAAGTATTCCCAATGTCCGCAGAGACCGAACCCCCATGAGCTATGAAGAAAAGAGGACTGCAACCTTAACCAATATCCAAAAGGCCAGTGAGTTGCTAAAGGCCGGTCAGCCTAACGACATGGAAAAATACCAGGTAATTTTTAAGCGGGATGACGGACAATCGGAATACCCTTTCTGGAATATGATCAACGGACCGATCGCCGATGCTATATGGCACACTGGGCAGGTGGTCAGTTTGAGGCGTACCTCAGGTAATCCCTTCAACTCCAAGGTAAGCGTATTTAACGGTCGTCTCAGGGACTAAGCATTTTTGGGTAGTAGTCTCTAATCAAATACTTCATGGTGGGGATTACCCCCGGATTTCAAATAAGCCATTAGGTCCAAGAGTTCCTCTTCATTCAGCGAATTGATCAGGCCTGCAGGCATCAGAGAGACCGGTGAGTTCTGCTGACTGGCCACTTGCGATTTGGCTAGGGCTAGGGTGGTGGTGGGCTGATATGGATTGCTGTTGACAAACAGACTATCATCGGTAGTGTGTAGCGTCCTGCCCACTAAGGTGGATCCGTCTTTTAGGGTAAATAGGGTACCGGCATACTGATCGGAAATGGCCAGACTGGGTGTTTGCAAGGATTGCAACATGTCCCAGGCAGAGAATCGGGTACCGGTCTGGGTCAGATCGGGACCCACATTGCCGCCTTGACCCTGCATGCTGTGACAACTGCCACATAGCAAAGCTTGATACATTTGTTGGCCATGGGTGAATGACCGGTTCTTCAGATGTTCACTGATTAGGGTATTGGCCTCACCTACTTCCCAAACACGGCCAGGCCCTTTAGGAGGATCGACCTGTGCAGAGATGGTAATGGGTTGATCCAGCAGCACTTCTCCGGATAACTGAGCTAACACCCCGCGTTCTTCCGCTGGGACCTGGTCCAAAGCTTTTAGGCGGATCTTTTCCAGGAATCCTTTATAGCTTTCCCCACCGCTTTTTACTAAAGACTGGTAAAACCATTTAAAATAACGAGCACGTAGATCATCGGTCCAACCTTCTCGCGTCTGAGTTAGCGATAAGGCATAAGCCATACTTTGTTCCAAGGGACGGTTTTCACGCATTGCGGCGATCACCGGTCCATATTGCTCACTTCTTTCCAAGGTAGACTGATCGATCAACTCCGCCTCCAGGGTGCCTTGTGCAACTTCCATCAAAGGGATCGTTTTAGCCACTACTTCCGGGTGCTCCAGATAAGAAAGGAGGTCACATAGCTCCCGGTCCAGCGCTGGATCACCTGTGGGGTATTCCGGCAGGTTTGACAAAACAGCGGATTCAGAGGGTCCCCACCTACTGAATAACAAACTATAGGCTCTTA
>Ga0224508_10003248_pt1 | contig 13474 bp, 4 predicted proteins | sample SF_Jan12_sed_USG_4_FD_170157 | JGI IMG/M metagenome (GOLD analysis project Ga0224508, IMG submission 170157) | Sediment microbial communities from San Francisco Bay, California, United States - SF_Jan12_sed_USGS_21 | ecosystem: Environmental > Aquatic > Marine > Sediment | place: USA: California...
GCTACCAGAACCACGCCGATCAAAACGACCACGCGCTTGATCATCACCGCATCCCTCGCTTCGTTCCCTCGTCACGCCCTCGGTGGCGGCTCGTCCGCCGTCGTGGCGAAGATCAGACAAGGATCGGACGGCAAGATGCGTCACCCCGCGACATGGCGTTCTGTCCTGCGGTCCTGGGCCGATGGGGCGTCAGCCGAGGTTGCGCCAGTCGCCAGCGCGGAGGCGCCGGATGCGCTCTTCGGCCTGGGGGTGGGTGGCGAACAGGTTGGAGAAGCTGCGGCGCCGTCCGGCGAGCGGGTTGATGATGTAATGGCTCGCTTGCGCCTCGGGGACGTGCGACGGGATGCGAACGGAGTAGCCGTGCAGCTTCTCCAGTGCTCGGGCCAGCGGCTCGCCGTCGCCGATCAGGCGTGCTGCCGACCGGTCGGCCTCGTACTCCCGGCTTCGACTGATGGCCATCTGGATCAGCCCGGCGGCGATCGGGGCCAGGATGGCGAGCAGCAGCGCGATCAGCGGATTACCGTCGTCGTCGTCGCGCCCGCCCCACAGCCCGCTCCAGAGGAACATGTTGGCGACGAAGCTGATCGTCGTGGCGATCGTGGCTGCGACCGAGCCGATCAGGATGTCGCGGTTGCGGATATGGGCGAGCTCGTGGGCGAGCACGCCGCGGACCTCGTCCCAGGAGAGGGTCCGCAACAACCCTTCGGTGACGCACACTGCGGCGTGGCTCGGGTTGCGGCCGGTGGCGAAGGCGTTCGGCTGCTGCTCGGGCGACACGTACAACTTGGGCATCGGCAGGTTGGCGGCCTGGGTGAGCTCGAACATGATCGCGTGGTACTGCGGCACCTGGGTCTGGTCGACCTCGACCGCCCGGGCGGAGCGGATGGCCAGCTTGTCGCTGAACCAGTAGGAGCCTCCGGTCATGACCAGAGCGAGGACGAACCCGATGATCAGCCCGCCGCGACCGAAGAACGAGCCGACCAACATGATCAAACCGGCCAGCGCAGCCAACAGGACTGCGGTCTTCAACCCGTTCTTCATCGACGTCTTACTTCCTTCTGCTCAGTGTATTGGCGGTTCTTGCGGTGTCGATCGCTGCCTCGTAGGGGAGCCGGGCCGACGTCGATGACCCGGCGAAGCCCGGGAGGTCAGTCGTCGTCTTCCTCGGCCGCCCGATTGGCTATCTCGGCCACGACTCCGGGATCGGCGAGGGTCGTCGTATCCCCGAGCTCTCGGCCATCGGCCACATCGCGCAGCAACCGTCTCATTATTTTACCCGATCGGGTCTTGGGTAGATCGGGCACGATGATGACGGCCTTGGGTCGGGCGATCTTGCCGAGCTTGACCCCGACGTGCTCCCGGATCTCGTCGCCGAGCTCCTGCGAGGGCTCGTTCCCGCCTCGCAGGATCACGTAGCCGATGATCGCCTGCCCCGTGATCTCGTCGATCCCGCCGACGACCGCCGCCTCGGCCACCGCGCTGTGGTCGACGAGGGCCGACTCGACCTCGGTGGTGCTGATCCGGTGGCCGGAGATGTTCATCACGTCGTCGACCCGGCCGAGCAGCCAGAGGTAGCCGTCCTCGTCGAGCTTGGCTCCGTCGCCGGCAAAGTAGCGGCCCTCGAAGCGAGACCAGTAGGTGTCGCGGTAGCGGTCCGGATCGCCCCAGATGCCGCGCAGCATCGACGGCCATGGCCGGGTGATCGTCAGGTAGCCGCCGCCAACCTCGACCGGGTTGCCCTCGTCGTCGACGAGCTCGGCGAACACGCCGGGGATCGGACGACAGGCCGAGCCCGGCTTGGTTGTCGTGACGCCGGGAAGGGGAGAGATCATGTGGCCGCCGGTCTCGGTCTGCCACCACGTGTCGACGATCGGCGTCCTTCCGCCCCCGATGTGCTCGTGGTACCACATCCAGGCCTCGGGGTTGATCGGCTCGCCGACCGTGCCGAGCACCCGCAGCGACGAGAGGTCGTGCTTGGCCGGCTCCTGGGCGCCCCACTTCATGAACATCCGGATCGCGGTCGGGGCCGTGTACAGCTGGGTGACCTCGTAGCGCTCGACGATGTCCCACAGCCGGTCCTGGGCGGGGGTGTCCGGTGTCCCCTCGTACATGACCGACGTGCAACCGTTGGCCAACGGCCCGTAGACGATGTAGCTGTGACCGGTCACCCAGCCGATGTCGGCTGCGCACCAGTAGATGTCGGTGTCGGGCTTGAGGTCGAAGACGTACTTGTGGGTGAAGGCCACCTGGGTCAGGTAGCCCCCCGTGGTGTGCATGATGCCCTTGGGCTTCGCCGTCGTGCCGGAGGTGTACAACAGGTACAGCAGCTGCTCGGCGTCCATCGGCTCGGCCGGGCAGTCGTCGGATGCGCCGGCCATCAGCTCGTGCCACCACAGGTCGCGATCGGAGGTCATGTCCGGGCCGAGATCGCAGCGGTTGACGACGACGACGTGCTCGACCGAGCTTGCGCCGGTCTTGAGCGCTTCGTCGACCGTGGGCTTCAACGGGGCGGCGGCGCCCTTCCGGTAGCCGCCATCGGCGGTGACGATCACCCTGGCTTCGGCGTCCTCGCACCGATCGACGATCGCCTCGGCCGAGAAGCCACCGAAGATCACCGAGTGGGCTACACCGATCCGAGCGCAGGCCAGCATGGCGACGGGGAGCTCGGGGATCATCGGCATGTAGATGGCCGCCCGGTCGCCCTTCTCGAGCCCGAGGCTCTTGAGGACGTTGGCGAACTTCTTGACGTCGGTCAGCAGCTCGGCGTAGGTGATCGCCCGGGTGTCGCCGGGCTCGCCCTCCCAGTGGTAGGCGACCTTGTCGCCCTTGCCGGCGTCGACGTGGCGATCGAGGCAGTTGGCGGTGATGTTGAGCTCGCCGCCGACGAACCACTTGGCAAAGGGGAGATCCCACTCGAGCGTCGTGTCGAAGTCCTTGCTCCAAGTGAGCAGCTCGCGAGCCTGGCGGGCCCAGAACGCTTCGTAGTCCTGCTCGGCCTCCTCATACAGCGCCCGGTCGCTGGCGTTGGCCTGACTGACGAAGGAGTCCGGGGGAGGGAACGTGCGATCCTCGATCTCGAATACACCGATCGTCTCCGACATATCGTTCTCCCGTTGCTGAGCCATCGTGGTGGCGGTCCTACCTCGCACCGACGCCCGCGAATCCTAGTGCCGACCCCGGACGATCTGCCTCTTGGCGGCCCGGCCGCTAGCCGTCGTTTCGCGCTGGATCAGGGCACGCCGCACGCTCAGGGAAGCTCGAAGGCGTGGCGAAGTCCGGCGACGGCCACATCGAGTCCGGCCTCGAAGATCACGTTGCTCTCGACGTCTCGCTGCGCCTGGATCAGTTGGCGCAGTGCGGGGTCGTCGACGGCGTCGACATCCATGCCGCCGCCGGCTCGGATCAGCGCCATCGCCCCGAGCTCGAGGGCGACGTGGCCCATCACGAACGACACCGCGACGTGGAACGCCTGGGCCGAGCGTTCGACGTCGAGTCCGACGGCCTGGAAGCGCCCGAACGACCACAGCAGGACCCGCACCGCCTGATCGGTCTTGGCCGGGCGGCTGGCGAACAGCTCGAGCGCGGCCGGGTGGCGGACGAGGACCTCGTGGAACGAGCGGAGCCCGCGGCGAACCGCCAGCTCCCAGTTCTCGTCGGGCACGTCCATCGGGAGCTCGACCTCGCCGAACAGGGTATCGAGAATGGCGTCGAGCAGATCGTCCTTGTTGTCGACGTAGTGATAGAGCGACATCGCCTCCACGCCGAGCTCGTTGCCGAGCTTGCGCATCGACAGGCCGGCCAGGCCGCCCTCATCGGTCAGGGCGAGGGCGGTCTGGGCGATCAGTTCACGGCTCAGCGCAGCCCTCGTGGGTACAGACACCGGCAAAACCGTAGCTGGTCTGCGATCGAGACCGAGGTTTTCATGAGCAAAAACACCTGGATTTGTGGGAAATCCCGCCCACAGCAACCGCCATCGAACGACATCAGTTTCGCTGCGACACACCAATGTCGGTCCACGTGCACACCAGCCACGACCCGAGCCCGTCAGGGTCGAGCAGGGCTTCGGCTTCCCGAACCCTGCTCCGCATCCTGAGAGCCTCCACGTCGGGAGCGGCCGCATGGCTCATCCAGTAGCGGCGTCCTTCCTCCACGAGCTCCTCGATGCCCCACCGGGTCAGGAAGCTCGCCTGGTTGACCACCTCATCGGGGGCCGGCAGCTGATCGACTGCGACGTCGCTCGTGATGTCCCACCGGCCGGGCTGAGCGTAGGGGTCGGTACCCCGCTCGTGATTCCGATACGTGCGTAGCCACCCGCCTCGTTCGGCCAGCTCGGCGGTAGCCCGAGCACCGTAGTCGAACGCGGCGAGCACCACCGGCCGCCGGGCCAGCACGCCGGCCACCAGTTCGGCGGCCGCATCGAGGACCGGTAGCCGCGTCCCGGGAACGACCCGTTCCAGTTCGGCGTCGAGGCGAGCCGGGCGGTCAGGGAGCGGCTGCAGCTCCTCGTCCACCTCGGTGCGGCCGTGCTCGGCATCGGTGCGAACCCACACCTCCGACCAGCCGACGTCGGTGCGCTCGACGATGCGGACCGGGCAGTTGTCGAGCAACTCGTTGGCGACGACGACTGCACCGCTCAGATCCGCGGGGAGTCCGGCGGTCGAGACCCCGACCGCCGGTGCCCGGTCGACTGCCCGAACCTCGGCCACCGCTGCGCTGCTCGCCGCTGCCCCCTCCAGCGCCCGTCGCAGGGTCCCCGGGCCCGAGCCGACGTCATATACCGTCAGCGGTGCCGGTCGTCCGAGCGCATCCCACCACCCCTCGACCGCCGCCAAGACCACGTCGGCGAACAATGGCCCGACCTCCGGGCTGGTGATGAAGTCGCCCCGCCGCCGGCCGGCCGAACCGTAACCACCGCTGTAGAAGCCCCGCTCGGGGTCGTAGAGGCACCGCTCCATGTAGGCATCGAACCGTTCGAGCACCCGTTCACCCTAGAGCCCTCCCGAAACTGCGTGAGTTGGCTTACCAGTGGGTAGACGGTGCCGACGGGGACGGGCGTACCCCACAGCATCTCCCGTTGGAGCCCCACCACATGCACCCGTCACAGCGCCGCCGGCTGCTCATCGCGCTTGCGGCCGCCGTCGTCCTGGCAGGCTTCCTGCCCTGGCCCGGTTCGCCGTTCAATCCCGGGCCGGCCGACGCCGGGGCCAACGACAACTTCTCGCTGTCCAAAGCCGACGACGTCGGGGGCGAGGCGCTCATCGGTGAGCATGTCACCTACACCCTGACCGCGACGGGGACCCAGGCCTCGGCCGCCAACCTCTACAACCTGTCGTTCCGCGACGTCCTACCGGCCGGCGTCGAGTTCGTCTCGGCGAGCCCCGCCCCGACCGCCGTGCTGACCGATACCCCCCTCATCGGGCAGACCACCGTCATCTGGGAGAACGTCTCCGATCTGCCGGCGGCATCGCAGAGCTCGGTGACGGTCACCGTCGACACCAACCCCGACTTCGCCGGCGGCAACACCGGCTCGACGACGGTGCCTGTCGGCCCGACGATCACCAACACGAGCCAGGCCGTCGCCTCGCTCGATGCGTTCGCCGTGCCCGACTGGGACGCCGGCACGGGCCAGTTCACCGCCGACTTCGACGGCTCCGCCAACGCCAGCGACGCGGTAGAGATCATCCCCTTTCGGGTGACGAGGACAGCCCCGCGGGAGCTGCTGCGGGGCGTTCATCAGAACGGCTTCGACGGCGGCTCCGGCACCGTCGGGGCACCGTTCACGATCGTCGTGGAGAACAACCCCGACTACGCGGTGGCCGGCGTCACCCTGGTCGACACGATCGATCCGGCACTCGAGTTCCTCGGCTGCGACACCTACTACCCCGCAGACAACACGACCGTCGGCGAGGAGTGGACCGGCTCCGGTCCCGTGGCCACGGGCACCGGCTGCGCCCCGACCCCGAGCGCGGTCAGCACCAGCGTCGCCGGCGAGACGATCGTGACGTGGGGTCTCGGCGACTTCAACCCCGGCGATGCGGCGACCGTCACCTACCACGCCGGCATCCCGCTGCTGGCCAATGCCCCGTTCACCGGGACGCCTCCCACCGCCGCCAGCCTCGGCCAGGGACGGAACCTCGACAACAACACCGGCCCATCGACCGGCGAGCCCGATCGGACCCCGGGCAGCGACCCGGAGTTGCTGACCGCTCCCGAGCCGCAGCTCGACAACCTGGCCATCGCCACCGGCGTCTACCTCCCGACCGGGGCCACCGACAACGACACCGGCTCCGTCGTCATCGAATCGGAAGACCTGGTCATCGGCAAGTCGATGACCGGCACCCTCGTCAGAGGCTCGACCGTCGTGACGACCCTGACGATCACGACCTCGGAGTATCGCGATGTCAGCAACCTCGTGGTGCGCGACCTGCTGCCGTCCGGCCTGTGCTTCCTCGGCACCTACAACGTCGACAACACCTCCGGCGGGTCCGACTGGAGCACCAACGACTGCCCTGGGGCGGGAACGATGCAGAGCACGATCGACGGCACCCCGGTCGACGTGGCCGAGGTGCGGGAGCTGCCCGACGGCGGCCCGTACGGTACGGGCCGTTTGGAGCTCGTCTGGGACTTCTCCGACCCCGACAACGCTGCCCTGGCCGATCTCGACGCCGACGGAACGCTCACCATCTCCTACGGCGCCGTGGTCCGAGAGTACTACCGCGGCGGCCTGGCTCAGCTGACCGGGGAGCCCGTGCTCTCCGGTGATCGCGTCACCAACGAGGCCGAGGTCTCCGGGCCCGACACGGTCGCCGACGTCTCCTTGCCGGCCGACGGCGTCGACCCCGACGGCGGCCCCGATGGCGACACGGCGTCGGCCTCGATCGCCAACGGCTTCCCGACGATCAACAAGCGCATCGCGGTGAAGACCGGACCGGTGGCCGACGGAGCCAACATCACGGCCGGAACCTGCGGGACCAGCCACGGCGCGATCACCTGGACCGATGCCAATCCAACCCCGGAGCTCGGCTACGGACCTGGTGACATCATCTGTGTCGAGCTCGGTGCCTCGTTTCCGTCGAACGTGACCTACGAGGGCGTGACAATCCAGGATCTCGTGCCGCCGGGCCTCGCCTACGTGAACGGCTCCGCCACCCGGATCTCGTCGATCGACACGGTCGCCGGCACGACCGTGACCGAGTCGCCAGGTGTCGTGACGTTCAGCCTCGACGGCAGCGGCGTCGTCAGCCCGGCCGGTAACGAGTTCCGGTGGGTGATCGCGGTGCAGGCGTCGGGTACCGGCGACGGCGCGGCCAACGACATCACCGCCAACCTCCAGAAGCTCGTCCACAACAACAACGGCGGCAAGGTGTTCCAGCTCCGCGACCAGGCCGAGGCCGAATGGACCGAGCCGGAGGTTCGCCTGGCGAAGGGCATCGACACCGTCAACGGAGGCTCGTCGAACGGGCCGGACTTCGACGGCTCGCTCGGTGGCGGCTCGACGGCCGTCACCGCGGCCGGTTCGGACGTCGTCACCTACCGGATCGACGTGTGGAACGTCGGCAACAAGGCGGCGACGAGCACCGAGATCCAGGACGTCCTGCCGACCGGCCTGGCCTGCAGCGACGTCTCGGCGATCAGCGACGCCGGTTCCTGTTCGAGCGGTCGCATCACCTGGACCGGCCTCACCGTCCCCGCCTCGACCGGAGGCGGGGATCTCACGCCCGACGATCACACCACGGCCCCGATCACCCTCACCTACGACCTGACCATCCCGGCCGACGTCGACCCAGCCAACACGTGGGTCAATACCGCCGGCGTCGCCTCGTACGAAGCTGTCACCAACACGGCGTCGGTCCAGGCCTACTACCCGACCGACAACATCGACCCGGCCAACGCTCTGCTGGAGAACACCGACGCCGCCGACGACGAGAGCTACCTCGCCACCCCGGCTCCCGGTGTCACCACGCTCGTCCGCTCGGCGATCGACGAGGCGGGCAACGCCGGCAATCCTGCGCTCGCCGCCACCGATGACGAGGCGACGATCGGCGAGATCGTTCAGTACGAGGTGATCCTGACGATTCCCGAAGGCACGACCGTCTACGACGGGGTCGTCACCGACACGCTCCCGGCCGGCCTGACCTACTTCACCGGCAACGGTCTTTTCGCCGGCACCGTGTCCAACCTCCAGCCGACGGTCACCAGCCCGACGAGCAGCACGTCGCTCACCCTCGGCACGCTCTCCCACAGCGGCGGGGTCGTAACCTACACGCTGCCGACCCCCTACACGAACGCCGGCGGCAGCGGGGACGATCAGGTCGCCATCACCTTCTACGCCCAGGTCGAGGACGTGGTCGGGAACGCCGCCGATCCGACCGCAACTCGTTTCGCCAACTCGGCCACCTTCGACTACGACGACAACAACGGGTCGGCTCGACCGTCGGTGTCCTCTGCCGCCGTGAACGTCGACGTGGTCGAACCGAATCCGGCGATCGTCAAGGACCACACCGCGCCGGCCGGCACCCAGGCCTCGCCCGGTGACGCGATCACCTACCGGATCACGATCGACAACCCGGCGAGCGCCAACAACGTCTCGGCCGCCCATGACGTGACGGTCGTCGACACCGTGCCGGTCGGCCTCACACCGCTCGGCCCCGGTGCCGTGCCCGTCGGCTCCGACGGCGACACCGTGGCGTCGAGCGGGGTCACGCCGACGGGAAGCTTCACTGGAACGTGGTCGGAGACGAACCGTACGATCACGTGGACGCCGACCGACATCACCGCGCTCGACACCGTCGATCCCGGCACGACGGTGCAGTTCACCTATGACGTCGAGGTCGACGATCCCGCCATCGCTGCGGGGTCGCTGACCAACGCGGCGGCGCTGACCGCCTTCAGCCTCGACCAGGACCTCAGCCCCGTCGACGACCCGAACGAGGCCGACGCCCGCAGCTACAGCAGCAGCGACGACGACACGATCGGCCTCCCCCTGGCCTCGATCGCCAAGGACGTCGAGCCGTTCAACGGCGCCGATCCCAACGACGACCGGAGCGGAGCGACCGTCGGCGAGCCCGTGGACTACGAGCTCTCGGTCACCGTTCCATCAGGGGTGGTCGCCTATGACGCCACGATCTTCGACGACCTCCCGACCAGCCTCGACTTCGACAGCTTCGGCTCGATGACGATCGGGACCGAGTGCGAGGTGTTCGATGCAGGGACCGGTAGCACGACGGGCACGTCGCTGACAGCCGGAGCGGTCGAGACGTTCAGCCCGGTCGGTGTCGACGCTCAGCTCGCGGCCTGGTTCCTCGGCGACATCTACGCCAACGGTGCCTGCACCATCGACGTTCGGTACACCGCCCACGTCAACACCACGGCGGTCACCGGCGACACCGTCACCAACGACGGCCTCCTGGCGTGGAACGGCAGCGATGCGGTGGCCAGCCAGACTCCGGCCGCCCTCCCCGCCAACTACGACGACCCCGACTCGGCGTCGTGGACGGCGACGTCCGACCCGGCGGCGGAGACCGTCGGAGTCGTCGAGCCGGCTCTCGAGATCGACGAGGACGTGAGGACGATCGCCGGGGCGGCGTTGGCCAATCCGATCTGCGACATCATTCCCGGCAACCACGACGGCACGAGCGACGACGCCGATGGCGCGGCCCCCGACGGGTGCGACACCTCCGCCGGGGCCCAGCTCCGGTACACCGTCACCGTGTCGAACGTGGGCTCGTCGAGCGCCCACGACGCGACCGTGGTCGAGGCCGTGCCAGCCGGGCTCACCCCGCTGGCGTCGCCCGGCGGCAGCCCGGTGACCGCCGACGGGCAGACCGTTACCGGCAGCACCGCCAGCGTCGGTACCTGGAGCGAGACGAATCACACGATCACCTGGACGCTGACCGGCCCGATCACGCCGGCCGGGGCCGTGACCGTCGACTACGACGTGCAGGTCGACGCGTCGGCTGGGCTGACCAGGGGACTGGACCTGTCCGCCACCGCCGACGTTCCTCTCTACCACGGGCTCCCGTCGACCGAGCGAACGCAGATACTGATCGACAACCCGGCCAACGACGATCTCGTCATCTACGGCAACGACGTCTCGGCCACCAGGGGGTCGCTGACGCCGGATCAGGTCACGGTCGAGGTGCATTTCCCCACCCTGACCGTGGCAAAGGCGGCCGCCGGCGGTCAGGACGTCACCGATGCCCGCCTGGACACGTCGTTCACCTGGACGATCACGGTCACCAACACCGACGCCGTCGCTCCGGCATTCGGGATCGACGTCGTCGACCAATTGCCCGAGGGCTGGACGTACGACACCGGGTCGGCACAGGTCACGACACCCCACAACGGTGGGCCGGTGCAGGTCGAGCCCTCGTGCGCGGCGTCCCCATCGGGATCGTGCGCCACCGCCGCCGACCTGAACACCGAGACCCTCACCTGGACCGACCTCGTGTCCGGGAGCGGTGAGCCCCTGGCTCCCGGGGAGACGATCACGATCGAGCTCACGGCCACGCCACAGTCGGCAGCGCTCGCCTCGTCGCCGGCGATCGGCGAATCGTTCACCGGCCATATCGGTGGGACCGGCTTCGCCCACAGCAACGACGTCACGGTCACCGGCGAGGACGCCACCGGTTCGACCATCTGCTGCGACCCGGATGGCCCGGGCGGGATGGATCCGGAGACCTACACCGCCAGCGACGACGACGAGGTGTTCATCGCCCGGGCCGACATCGAGGTGACCAAGACCATCAGCCCGCTCGAGGGTGACGCCGACCCCGACAACGGACCATATTGGTTCGGCTCCTTCGTCGACTACACCGTCACCGTCGACAACGAGGGACCGGACCAGGCCACCGGCGTGACGATCGCCGACGTGCTGGACCCGACCGAGCTCGACTTCGACTCGGTCACCTCGGTCGGTCAGGGAAGCTTCGACGACACCACCAACATCTGGACGGTGGGGACCCTCGCCAACGGCGCCTCGGCAACGCTGGTGCTCCGCACCCGCCTCGTCGCTCTCGGTTCGGTGACCAACGTCGCCCAGAACCAGACGACCGACCAGTACGACGCCGACTCGAGCCCCGGCAACGATCTACCGACCGAAGACGACCAGGGCTCGGTCGCCATCGAGGTCGTGCCCTCCAGTCTCGGCGACTACGTCTGGCTCGATCTGGACGGCGACGGGACCCAGGACCCGTCCGAGCCAGGAATCCCCGGTGTCCAGCTCGACCTGACGTGGAACGACCCCGGGACCGGGTCGCCGATGTCGTACTCCGCCGTCACCGGCAGCGACGGCTCCTATGGCGTGCCCACGGCGGTGGGCCTCCCGGCCGACACCGACATCACGGTCACGGTGGACACCGCCGCCTCGCCCAATCTCACCGGTCTGAGCCCCAGCTGGGACCGGGATCTGACTCCGGACGGGACGACCACCGAGCAGGTCACGACCGGCGACACCACCTTGCCCGACGGCACGCTCGCCGACCTCGGCTTCGACTTCGGCTACAACACGAGCGCCACCCAGACCCTCGGCAACAAGCTGTGGTGGGACGTCGACGGCTCCGGTGACGCCAGCGGAGGCGCCGGCGAGCCGGGTATCCCCGGCGTGACCATCACCGCCACCTGGGCCGGTTGGGACGGCATCGCCGAGACCGCCGACGACATCACCTTCACCGAGTCGACCGACCCCACCGGCGCCTACCTCTTCACCAACCTTCCCCCCGGTGACTACGTGGTCACGGTCACGACGGCCGAGCTCCCGACCGGCTTGGACATCGAGACCTACGATCTCGACGGGCTGGGCGGCAGCTCGGCCGACAGCGCCGAAATCACGCTCGACCCTTCCGAGAACCAGCTCGACGTCGACTTCTCCTATCGCGGGACCGGCACCATCGGCGAGACGATCTGGTTCGACCACGATGGGGACGGCACTGTCGACGGCGGTGAGCCAGGCCTCGGTGGCGTCGCCGTCACCGCCACCTGGGACGGGCCCGACGGGATCGCCGGCAACGCCGACGACATCGCCCTGGCGACCACGACAGCGCCGGACGGGACCTACTCGCTCGCCAACCTCCCGATCGGTGCGTTCGTGGTCACCGTCGACGACACCACCCTGCCGGGCAACCTCGGACCGACCTTCGACGACGACGGTGTGGGGACCGCCCACACGTCGACGATCGACCTGACGACGGCAGCTCCCAGCGACACCGATCAGGACTTCGGGTACCGGGGCGCCGGTTCGATCGGCGACACCGTGTTCTACGACGTCGACGGCGCCGAGAGCGACGGCACCCCCGATCCCGGGGACTCGGCGATCCCGGGCGTCGACGTGACCGTGCAGTGGGCCGGAGCCGACGACACCTTCGGCACCGCCGACGACTTCAGCTCCACCGACACGACCGACGGGACCGGTCGGTACCTCGTGACCGAGCTCGCCCATGGCCAGTATCGGATCACGGTCGACGAGAGCGACCTCCCGGCCGGTCTCGATGCCGCCACCTACGACCAGGACGGCACCGGGACCGCCGGTCGGTCGGACACGACGCTGGGCACGGCCTCCCCCGACGATGCCGACCAGGACTTCGCCTACACCGGCGCCTCATCGGGCGTGATCGGCGACCGGGTCTGGTTCGACGCCGACGGCGACGGCGTCGAAGACACCGGGGAAGTCGGCTTCTCGGGGGTGGGGCTGACCCTCACGTGGTACGGCCCGAACGGTACGTTCGGAGGGGGTGACGACGTGGTCCAGCTCACCACCACCGGGCCGAGCGGCGCCTATGAGTTCGACAACCTCCCCGACGGCACCTACCGGGTCGCCGTCGACGACACGACGCTCCCGGCCGGTCTGGCGCCCACCCACGACGACGACGGCACGACGTCGGCCCATCGCTCCGAGATCACGATCTCGCCCGGCCACCCATTCGACCGGGAGCAGGACTTCGGGTACACCGGGGTCGGCTCGATCGGCGATCTCGTGTGGTTCGACGTCGACGACTCCGGCACCTCGACGGCCAACGCCGGGGAGCCCGGCATTGCCGGGGTCGACCTGGTCGTCGTGTGGGACAATCCGCAGGGCAGCGACGTGACCTACACGGTCAGCACCGGTGACGATGGCGACTACCTCGTCCCCCGCCTGCCCCATGGCGACTACACCGTCTCCGTGCAGACCGCCACCCTGCCCGGCGGGCTCACCCCGACCCATGACCCCGACGGCATCGGAACGGCCGACACCACGGTCGTCACCCTGACCTCGGCAGCTCCCGACGTCGGCGACCGCGACTTCTCCTACACCGGCGTCGGTTCGATCGGCGACACCGTGTGGTTCGACGAGAATGCCAACGGCACCGCCGATCCGGTCGGATCCGGGGTGTTCGACGGCGAGGACCAGGCCCTGGCGGGGATCGGCATCACGGTCACGTGGGGTGGCTTCGATGGCGTGGTCGGTGACGACGAGGCGAGCCCGAGCGTCGACGAGTCG
>Ga0224508_10003249_pt1 | contig 13470 bp, 13 predicted proteins | sample SF_Jan12_sed_USG_4_FD_170157 | JGI IMG/M metagenome (GOLD analysis project Ga0224508, IMG submission 170157) | Sediment microbial communities from San Francisco Bay, California, United States - SF_Jan12_sed_USGS_21 | ecosystem: Environmental > Aquatic > Marine > Sediment | place: USA...
TAATCGAGGAAATGGAAGAGATCGGCCGCGGCCTTTACGCCGGCACAGCCGGATATTATGGCAGTGGCGGTGACATGGACCAGGCAATCACAATCCGCACGCTCGTATTCAACGGCAATGAGTACAGTTATCAGGCAGGCGCAGGCCTTGTTGCGGACAGCGTTCCCGAGCGGGAGTTTCAGGAAGTTCTCGCCAAAAGTGCGATTCTGCGCCGGGCGCTCGAGATCGCGGGGGAAGGCTTATGACGCATGAAAATGTGCGCGTCCTGCTGATCGATAACTACGACTCGTTCACCTATAACCTCGTTCAGGGTTTTGCGGCGCAGGGAGCGGAGGTTCTCGTCTATCGAAACGACGCGATTGACGCAGACGAGGCACTCGCACTCGAGCCCACCCACCTTGTGATCTCACCGGGCCCGGGACGGCCAGAAGATGCCGGCGTATCACTTGCGATGATCGGCGTGTTCACCGACAAAGTCCCGATGCTCGGCGTCTGTCTCGGGCACCAGTGTCTTGTCAGTCACTTCGGCGGTGATATCGTAAGGGCGGAACGATTGATGCATGGAAAGACTTCCATGGTGAAGCACGATAACAAAACCGTGTTCGCAGGATTGTCCGAGCCGTTCGAAGCCGGCCGCTATCACTCATTATGCGCGGACCAGGCGTCGCTGCCGGATGTACTGGAACTAACGGCGCAGACGGAAAGGGGAGACATCATGGGCGTGCGACACAGGGAGCTGCCGCTCGAAGGTGTGCAATTTCATCCCGAGAGCGTGCTGACGCCGGAAGGCGATAAGTTGATGGAAAACTTCATGCGGATGACTTGATGATGAGCAATAGTCAATTGCTGGAAAGAATCCTCGACGGCGAATCCATGACGGAGTCTGAGGCCGCCGCGCTTATGCATGAGTTGGCCGGCGGTGCCATGGCGCCGGCTCTTGCCGGCGCGTTGCTGGCCGGCTTGCGCGCCAAAGGAGAGACAGCGGAGGAGATACGCGGCTTCGCAATCGCAATGCGTGAACTTGCGCTGCATCCGCGGATTCCAGAGGGCGCGCCCACAGTCGATACCGTTGGCACAGGTGGTGATGGCTCGGGCAGCCTGAACCTGTCCACGGGCACCGGCTTGTTGGCGGCCGCTTGCGGTGCGCGTGTTGTCAAACACGGCAACCGATCAATATCCAGCAAATCCGGCAGCGCCGACATACTGGAGTGCCTCGGCATACCGCTGCCGCTCGATGAACAGGCAGTCGTCGATTGTCTCGAGGCGTTCAACTTTACGTTTCTGTTCGCGCCGGGCTTTCATCCGGCAATGAAAGCCATCATGCCTGTGCGTGGCGCACTGGGTGTGCGGACGGTATTCAATCTGCTCGGGCCGTTGACCAATCCTGCCGCACCGCCGTTTCAATTGATCGGTGCATTCGGCAAAGACGCCGCGAAGCTCTTGGCGGACACACTGTCGGGCATGCCGATTGAAAAGGCGTTTGTTGTGCACGGTGAACCCGGCTGGGACGAAGCGACACCGGTGGGCGAGTTTGTTCTTTATGACGTTCACAGAAATTCAGTGGAAGAAAGCATCAGAACACCGGAACAATACGGGCTCAATCGCTGCGGGCCCGATGACCTGACCGGCGGCGACGCAGAACACAATGCGAAGGAACTGATTCGCGTGTTCGACAATGAAGACAAAGGGCCGCACCGCGATGCATTGCTAATGGGTACATCGCTCGTATTGGAAGTGCTCGGCATGGCCGGAGGCGCAAAAGAAGGTGTCGAAATGGCGGCGGCAGCCATTGACAATGGCGCCGCAAGGAAACTGCTTATTAACCTCAAGACACATTTTGGAAACGCATGAGTGATTTCCTCAAAACGATGGCCAGTGAAAGTGCTGCCAGGGCGTCGGCGGCGCAGGGCTCGGTGCGATCGGCCGATCTGGATCTGCAGATCGTGCCGCTCGTCCTCGGTACATTCGACCTGATCGCTGAGATCAAGAACCGCTCGCCATCGGAAGGGGCCCTTGTTGCAGCGTCTTCGGGTCGCAGCCAACGGGCGGCTCGCTACGTCGACGGTGGGGCCGCCGCGATATCCGTCCTGACGGAACCGACGCAATTCGCCGGCGAGCTTGGTCACCTGGAAGAAGTGGTTCGAGCGGTCGAGAGTTCGCCGGTGCCGGTCATGCGAAAGGATTTTCTTGTCGACCCGATTCAGATCCTCGAAGCGAGGGCCGCGGGCGCGAGCGGCGTTCTGCTCATAATGACGATGTTGTCCGACAGGCAGGTTGACGACATGCTGCACTGCGCGTACGAGCATGCCATGTTCGTCCTGCTGGAATCTTTCGATGAAGAAGATTTGCGGCGCTCGTCGGACTTGCTTGATGAGGCCCGGCACAAAGAGCAGGCGGAGTCCGGCAAACTGCTGTTCGGCGTTAATACCCGCGACCTGCGCACATTGCATGTCGACCCGGAGCGCCTGAAGACGCTGGGGGCGCGTTTGCCGCAGGGCGTTGCATGTGTCGCCGAAAGCGGTCTGCACAATGGGCAGGATGCAGCGGCCGTGGCTGGTTGGGGATACAGGCTCGCGCTCGTCGGTACCGCGCTGATGCGCGCTCCGGATCCGGGGCAACTGATTCAGGAAATGCTCGAGGCAGGTCGCGAAAGGAGAGCTGCATGAGCACTCTCGTAAAAATCTGTGGACTGAAATATGCAGCAATCGTGGATGTTGCAGTCGAAGCCGGTGCCGATGCAGTCGGTTTCGTATTCGCAAAATCGGCGCGACAGGTGACGGCGCGGCACGCGGCATTCATAGCCACGAAAGTGCCGGAGCATATTTTGCGCGTCGCTGTCATGATGCACCCGAGTGCCGAAGAGTGGGAAGAGGTACAAATGATCTTCTGTCCGGATGTTTTGCAGACGGACGCAGAGGATTTTCAATACCTCGACGTGCCGGACGACATTACGAAATGGCCGGTCCTCCGGGAAGGAAGGATTCCCGGGGATGAAGACCTGCCGGGTACTTTTGTTTATGAAGGCATAAAGAGCGGCCAGGGCGAAACCGTTGACTGGAGCACCGCAGGCAGGCTCGCAGAACAAGCAAAGCTGATACTGGCCGGCGGACTCGGCCCCGATAACGTTGCAGATGCAATTCGGCAGGTCGGACCATTCGGCGTCGACGTGTCCAGCGCCGTTGAGTCGTCGCCGGGTCAAAAAGATCCCGACATGATACGTGCATTTATCGAGGCCGTAAGAGCGACGCCGAATCCGGGCAGCAAGTAATCTAAAGAGCACTCATCATGAAGTCGACACTGGACACCAACGAGGCAGCGGCACTGCGGAGCGCCTTGATCAATGGCGATCTGCCGGATGATCGGGGCCGGTTCGGGCCCTTTGGCGGGCGCTATGTGCCGGAAACGCTCGTACCGGCGTTTGAGCGCCTGGAAGAGGGAGTCAAGAAACACCTGCATAGCCGGGAATTTCAGGCCGAGTTTCAAAAGGAGTTGCGTGAATGGGTAGGACGCCCGACCGCATTGAGTTTTGCGCCTCGCCTTAGCAAACGTTGGGAAACGGAAGTATGGATAAAGCGCGAAGATCTGGCGCATACCGGCGCACACAAAATCAATAACGCCATCGGCCAGGCGCTGTTGGCCAAACGCCTTGGAGCGACACGTGTCATTGCAGAGACAGGAGCCGGCCAGCATGGAGTTGCATCCGCCGCCGCCTGTGCGCGGGTCGGCCTGCCATGCAGTGTCTATATGGGGGCGGTCGACATCGAGCGCCAGGCACCGAATGTCGATCGCATGCATCGCCTCGGCGCCGAAGTGACGCCGGTCGAAACGGGCGACAGGACTTTGCGGGCGGCCATTGATGAAGCTATGCGCGAGTGGGTCTCGGACCCCGCCGGTATTTACTATCTGCTGGGCTCCGCAGTCGGCGCGCATCCCTATCCCTACCTGGTCCGCGAATTGCAGTCGGTGATCGGCACCGAGGCGCGCCAACAGATGCTGGACCTGACAGGTGCTTTGCCCGATGTGGCATTCGCCTGTGTCGGCGGCGGTTCAAATGCTATCGGCCTTTTCTACCCGCTTCTGGCGGACGACATCGAGCTTATCGGCGTTGAGGCCGGTGGCACCGGAGACGGGCTCGGGCAGAATGCGGCAACGCTCGCGACCGGCACAGCCGGCGTGCTGCAAGGCTGCTATTCACTCATCCTGCAGAACGATGACGGGCTGGTTCAGGAGACGCATTCCATTTCCGCCGGGCTGGACTACTCCGGAGTTGGACCGGAGCATGCTTTGCTTCAGGCGGTAGGCAGGGTGACATATGTGACGGCGAGTGATGATGAAGCGCTCGAAGCGCTGCAAGAATTGTGTGAGACGGAGGGTATATTGACCGCTCTCGAAACGGCGCATGCCTATGCAGCGGCAAAACGCTGGTCGCGGGATCATCCTGGCAAACGGATACTGATCGGCAATTCGGGAAGAGGCGATAAGGACATGCCGACACTGACCAAGTATCCGGCGAGGGCGCGAACCCATGCAGCCGCATGAATCGATAAGCGCGGCGATCGAAGCGGCCAGGGCCCGGGGCCGAACCGGACTCGTCCCGTTCATTACGGCCGGATACCCGGAGCCTGCCGAATTTCTTAATACGCTTCGGGCAGTTGCTGAAGTCGGTGATGTGGTTGAAATCGGTGTTCCGTTTTCGGACCCGATGGCAGACGGCATGACGATTCAGAGGTCGAGTTTTGTCGCGATCCGGAAAGGCGTCACGCTGAAATGGATTTTCGATCAACTCGATTCGATAAAGGGCGAAATCGAAACGCCGATAATATTCATGTCTTACCTGAATCCGCTGCTTGCATTCGGATTTGACGAACTCTCAAAACGCGCACTCGATACTGGCGTATGCGGTTTCATCGTGCCCGATCTGCCATTTGAAGAGTGCGGCGAAATTCGGGACGCACTCGAACAAAAAGGTATCGGCCTTATACAGCTTGTTACGCCCGCAACGCCTGCCGAAAGACTCGAGATGCTGGCCAATGAATCGCGCGGATTTCTGTATGCGGTAACGATCACCGGCATCACGGGCGGAGACAGCGGGCTCCCCGATGATCTGGCGGGCTACCTGGATAAGGTGTCGGCCGTATCGACGCTGCCGGTTTGCGCAGGCTTCGGCATACGTGCCGCAGAAGACGTGGTCAACGTCGGCAAACATGCTGCCGGCGCAATCGTCGGTTCAGCGCTCGTCGAAGCGCTGGAGAACGGCGAAGACCCGGCAGAATTCCTCAGACAACTCCGCTAACGGGGACATTCTTAATTTAATGTATTAATACATTAAATTAAGAATGTCCCCAATCTTCCCCCAAATCGTGACTCCGGTCACAGACCTCAGTCTCCCATAGCGTAAAAAGGGTCAGAGCTTTTTTTTTGGAGGCTCTGATGCGATTGCAGAAAGCCTTTACATTTTCGGAATTGTTGATAGCCGTAGCTGCGCTGGCGATACTGGCGACCGCTGCCGTGCCGCGGTTCTTTGCTATCAACAAAGAGATCCGCGCCGGCGCTGTAGAGGCGTTGGCAGTAAACGTCGAAAGTTCGGCCCGCCTGACCAACCGTATCTGGCTCTCGAACAATCGGCCGGCAAGGATCACCGTCGATGGACAGTTGCTCGAGATGCGCTTTGGCTATCCAACTGAGAATTCGATCCGTAAGGTCGTAATCAACAGTGGCGATTTCGTGTTCAAGGATGGCTACTGGAAGCACCGGGAACTGATATCGGAGCCGGGCTGTGCCGTACTTTATATCCCGCCACCGAACCCGGACTCCGAGCCCGTGGTGATCACCTATACGGACGGCTGTTAATACGAAAAAGGGGTCAGAGCCCTTTTCTCCTTTTCTCAGAAAAGGGCTCTGACCCCTTTTTCTAGGGCATGCCGCGATTCAATAATTGCGTGCCGGCGATCTCGCTTCTCAAAATCGACGACACTCTGTCTGCCTGCATGGGCTTGCTGATCAGAAAACCCTGTGCCAGATCGCACTGACAACTCCGCAGAAACTCGAGTTGCGTAATCGTTTCGACGCCTTCCGCTGCAACTTCAATATCGAGTCCGCGTGCCATCGCAATCGCGGCACGCACGATACGCTGGTGGCTACCGTTGATTTCGACATCCTGAATTAGCGACGGGTCCAGAACAAAACTGTCGATGACACCGGTGTCGAGCGAACTGAACGAAACGTCACCGATCCCAAAGTGGTCCAGCGACAGTCGTACGCCGAGCTTGCGAAGGGCGCGGAGCGTTTTGATTTCTGCAGGGCGCTTGTTGACCATGTCTCCGTTGCCTATTTCAAGTTCGATACAACCAGGATCGAGAGCAGTGTTGGCGAGAGATTTGGATACGGCTTCGACGAGCGTGCCAAGCATCAGTTGCTGCTGCGATAGGTTAATGGCCAGCGCGAGGTCTGGCAGTTCAAACTGGTGTTGCCACGCTGCCAATTGGCGGCATGCGGTGTCGATAACCCACTCTCCCGTAGAATGTATGAGGCCACTGCTTTCGAGAATGCTCAGGAACCGCGCCGGAGGCAGTAAGCCGAATCGCGGGTGTTGCCAGCGAATCAAGGCTTCGAGACCAATCAGGCGTCCCGAGCCAACATCGATCCGCGGTTGGTAGTGCAGAACAAATTCGTTCCGTATCAGGGCATGCCGCAGGCCGAGTTCAAGTTCCTCACGTTGCTCAAGCTTGGTGTTAAGTGCAGCCGAGTAATACTGAAAACGACCGCCACCGCGTTTCTTTGCCTGGTACATGGCAAGATCTGCCGCCTTGATCAAACGCTCGGCTTGCTTGCTCGATTCTGGATAGATAGCGATGCCAATGCTCGGCGTGGCATAAACTTGGCTGCTGCCGACGAGATATTTTTCCGACAGGAGCAATACGAGTTTTTGCGCTGCCGCTGCCACGTTCGTAGATTCTCCAAAATCTTCGAGCATGACAACGAACTCGTCGCCACCCCAGCGGCCCGAAAAATCGCCGATACGCAAATTCATTGTCAGACGGCCGGCGACCTGACGCAACACTTCGTCGCCAATGTCGTGACCGAGCGTGTCGTTCACCGACTTGAACTTATCGAGATCGATAAAGAGAACAGCAAGCGCCCTCGATGTTCTCTGGCTGCGGCCTATGGCCTTTTCCAGTTGGCGAATAAACAGACGGCGATTTGGCAACAGGGTCAGTTCGTCGTACTGAGCCCGCTTCTCGAGTTCGACTGTCCTTTTCATGATGTCGGTAACATCGCGAAAAGTAATGACTCCACCGACAAGCGAATGGCTACCGTCGTACAGGCCCTGCCCATTGATACTTAATACCGTGTCCGCCTGATCGGAGATGCGATAAATGGCGACCTGATTACCAAATTTCTGACCGTTACGTGCTTTGACCAGCGGCATCTCTTCGGCGTCGAGCAGCGTCTGGCCGTCCGTCGCAATATTGCAGAAATTTCCGCCCCACTTGTTGTCCAGACGATGCCTCGGCGCAAGGCCAAGTATCGAACGGGCAGCCGGATTAATATCCAGCACATGTCCGTGCCGGTCCACAACGATGGCACCGTCGTTAATGCTCTTGAGAATGCCGAGTACCGTGCCATCGGTATTGGACAGGCGCGTCAGAAGCTGGAATCTCTGAATTGCGTGGTCAAAAATGGCCGTCTGCTCCACGTCGGAAATATCGTCGACGCAGATAAAGTCCTGGGCGCCGAGACGGACAGCGGCGATGCCACGATGTTCCTGTTCGCGCACGGCTACCGCGATCAAAGGAAAGTTGCTCAACGATTGAATGAGTGTCTGCAGCGAGTGGCCAGACTGAGCGATCGCCGGCCCGGCCTCGAACAAAATCAGATCAATGTTGTCCGGCGCTTCCCACGGGATTGCGAGCGTCTCGGATCGGATGAGCCGGCTACAGCAGGTCGAAGCCTCGAGCTTTTCGAGATAATCGGCCGCAAAGTCCCCGCGGCCCAGATACAGAATCGAATGCCCCGCCATCAGCTCTGAGTCGTCTCCGTAAGCATATGCCCCCTGATTCTCCAAGTGCTCCGGGAAACCGGACAAGTCTCAATTATTCCCATAGTTCTTCTTGTTTAGCTTGGCGCCGCGACGTTAGCAGCGTCAAAAAGGGCCTGATGCATAATACCAGAATCGCCGTAAATCTCAGTCTCACAAAGAAAATTTGACCTTTCCGGGCCTTTGGGATTAAACCATTAAGTAACGATTGGCATCAAAGTACTAAAGCATGAGGAGAAATAAGCTTTGGAAGCGCTTATGGCAACCACTGCAACGGGAAGTGACCCGGTTGTGGCGGTGACCGAGCAGGGTCTCGCTGACGAGATTGGCTGGGTGGAGCGCGCCCGGCAGGCGGATACATCTGCCTTCGAATCGCTCTACAGGCTACACGTTGACAAGGTCTATGGTCTTTGTCTTCGAATGACGGGCAATGTCAGCGAAGCCGAGGATTGTACGCAGGAGGCGTTTATCCAGGCCTGGACCAAGCTCTCGAAATTTCGGGGCGACAGTGCGTTCAGTACCTGGTTGCATCGGATCGCAGTGAACTCGGTTTTGGGGCGCATGAGAAAGTCGAGGCGCGAGCAGGACCGGATTCAAGCGGTCACGGACATATCGCCTGCGCCAGAGACGATGGTTGACACGGGCAACTTCGAAGACCTGCAGAACGCGGTCGATGAGTTACCGCAAGGAGCGAGACATGTTTTTGTGCTGCACGCCGTATACGGCTACAGCCATGATGAAACGAGCGACATGCTGGGCATAGCGGCAGGAACGAGCAAGGCTCAGTTGCACCGCGCGAAGAGATTGCTCGCGCAGCAACTGAAGAAAAGCGGATATGAGTCATGAACGAGAATCAAAGCTTCGATGAGAAATTGATGCAGGCAGCGGGTGCGCTCGAGACAGAAATCGCCCCGGAGCGCGACCTGTGGCCGGACATTGAAAGTGCAATCGCCCGGCCCCCGAGGCGGCGCTGGAATATCGTTTTGGCACAGGCAGCAGCGGTTTTGTTGCTTATCGGCGCCTCGTCGGGCCTGACGTACCTGGCCATGAACGCCCGTACACCGTCGGCTACTCCGCCCGCAGACAACACGGCACTGCATTATGAGCAGGCCAGCTTTGGTGATCAGTACATGCTTGGTCCTGATTATGAGGACGCGCGGAGCAGACTAAAAGGACAGCTCGATGAACACCTCCAGCGCATGTCGCCCGAAGCACGGGTGGATGTCGAGAAAAATCTTGAAGCGATTCGCGCTGCAATTGAAGAGATCAGCAGAGCTCTCGCTTATGACCCGGATAACGCATTGCTGCAAGAGTTGCTGCTCAGTACTTACAGGGAAGAGCTGTCGCTAATGATGAAAGTTGACAGCGTCGCAAATGTCGTGATGACAAGAACCGATATATGAGGTGGTGCGATAAGGGTAAGCGCTACGAAATGCACTTAATATGAAGAGACAGATTATGAGAATTTTGACCCTGGCATGTTTAAGTTTGATTGGAGCCACAGCGTTTGCGGAAAACGTAGACCGAAGGCTGGATGCGGCTTCTGATGGCCTCGTAAGTATTTCCAATATTGCCGGATCGGTTGAGGTCACCGGTTGGTCGCGGAATGAAGTCGAAGTAAGCGGCGATATCGGCAAAGGCGTTGAAGAACTGATCTTCGAACGCGACGGTAACGAAATTGAAATTACGGTCAAGGTACCGGAAGGTGGCGGCCATAATATTTCCAGCGACCTGATCATTCATGTGCCGGAGAAGAGTTCTGTCGAAATTGTCGGCGTAAGCGCCGACGTCGATGTAGAAAACGTCTTCGGCATGCAACGCCTGCAGTCTGTCAGTGGAGATATTGACAGTGAAGCACATGCTGCCGACATTGAGATTGAGTCCGTTAGTGGAGACATCGAGGTACAGGGCGATGACAAGAAATCGCATACCGAACTGAACACGGTTAGCGGCGATATCGAAACCCAGAATCTTGCCGGAGAGGCTGCCCTCAATTCCGTAAGTGGCGATCTCCTGCTCGTTAACAGCAGTTTCGACCGGGTTCGTTTGGAGACAACGAACGGTGATGTCACATTTGATGCGGCACTGTCGAAGGATGGAACGTTCAGCCTCGAGACAATCAACGGAGACCTGGACATCAAATTCAGCGACCTAGTCTCTGCCCGGTTCGATATTGAGACTTTCAACGGTGATATTCGAAACTGCTTCGGCCCGGACGCCGTTAGGACCAGCCGGTACGCGCCGGGTACCGAGCTGAAATTCACGGAGGGCGATGGCAAGGGGCGCGTGACCATCAAGACTTTGAACGGCGACCTACGCCTCTGCAAAGACTGACAAAATCGGGGCGGGCCCCGGGTTCCGGAGAAACGGGATCCGCCTCATTTTCCTTAGCGGGCCGGCCGCATATTATCCGGTCTGTCCCCAATCGCCCACACAATGATATTCTGTCGCCCTCGCTATGAGGAATATCGCTATGGGCCGTTTGTTAAGAATTCTTCTCCTTGTCATTGCCGGCGTCGTGGGTATCGGGGTACTCGCTTCGGTCGCACTTTTTCTGTTTTTCGATCCGAACGATTTCCGGGATGATATTTCGGCACAGGTGAAGGAAGCGACCGGGCGCGACCTGGTCATCGAAGGCGACCTTTCGCTCAGTGTCTTTCCCTGGATAGCCGTGAATATCGGCCGCACGCGCCTTGGCAACGCCGAAGGATTCGGTGACGAGCCCTTCCTGAGCTTCGAAGAGGCAAAACTAAGCGTCAGGCTGATGCCGCTTCTGTTTCAGCAAACAGTCACGATCGGTACTGCCTCGCTGGATTCTTTTTCCCTCAACCTGGAAGTCGCGCCTGACGGCAAAAACAACTGGGCGGATCTTGCGGGCGCAGCTCAGGAAGCACCTGCGGAAGAAACTGCAGAGACCGGCGATAGCCAGGCTCTGGATATCGCCAATATCCGACTGAGCAATGCGTCGATTTCCTTCCGCGATGCCCAGGGTGGCACTGACAATACGATCAGCGGGCTTACGCTTAACACAAGTGGTATTGCAGCGGGCGAGCCGTTCGATCTTGATACTGAGTTCGATTTCAGCGCAGAGCCGGCCGGGATTTCTGGACATCTGCAATTTGCTGCGACGATGACATTGTCTGATGGCAACGAGCACCTCTCGATCAAGGGCTTTGACATCGAGGGACAGCTGGAAGGAGTCGCCGCGGAGACAACCGACTACCGATTTTCGGCACCTTCAATTGATGTCGATATGGTTGGCGAGCGCATCACGATGGGCGAGATGGAGCTTGAACTTCTCGGTCTCGAGATGTCGGCCGATGTTGAGCCATACTCATATACAAACCCACAGCCAAAAATGTCTCTCGCAGTCGAGCCTTTCTCGCTGAAAGAGTTAATGCAAACCCTCGGTGTCGAACCGCCGACCACTGCTGACCCTGATGCGCTCGGACGTGTGTCGTTCAGCGCCGAGGCAAGCGTTGGCGAAACGGCAATCACATTGACATCAATGACCCTGGAGTTCGACGATACGAAATTGATGGGGCAACTCAGCTTGCCACTGACCGAGCGGGGCTCGCACCGTTTTGATTTAACGGCAGATAGCGTCAATGTCGACCGTTACATGGCACCCGCGGATGCGAGCGGCGCCGCATCGGCTGGGGCAGAGGACGATATCGAGATTCCGGTCGATTTGATCCGGCCGCTCAATGCGAGTGGAAGCCTTAAGCTCGAGCGCGCGTATTTGTCCGGGATGACCTTCGAGAACCTCGTCGTCGGAGTCAACAGCGCAAATGGTCAGCTGCGGATGCATCCGATATCTGCCGAGTTGTTTGAAGGCAAATACGACGGTGATATTCGTATCAATGCCGCCAGCGATACACCATCGATATCGGTCAATGAAAAAGTCTCCGGCGTGCAGTTGGCGCCGCTCGCTTTGGCGATGTTTGAGCAGGAAAATATCACGGGAACCATCGCAGGCGGTTTCAAGCTGAGCGGAAGTGGCAAGAATCTCGCGGCTATACGCCGGGATCTGGATGGCAGCATGGCATTCTCACTGGCGGAGGGAGCTTGGGAAGGCACCGACCTGTGGCATCAATTGCGCACAGCGCGGGCACTGTTCAAGCAGGAACCGGCACCGGAGCCGCGCTTGCCGGCGCGAACCGAGTTCAGCGAAGTCCGGGCGACCGGTCCCGTTACTAACGGGGTCTTCCGGAATGACGATTTGCTGGCCGAGCTACCGTTTCTTCGTTTGACAGGCAACGGCACCGTCAACCTGGTTGAGGGGCAAGTGGATTACTCGTTGCAGGCCCGTGTGCTTGAACAACCGGAATTCGTCGATTCGGCAAGCGAGACCGAGCTTTCCGATTTTACCGAAGCGGTTATCCCGTTGAAGATTACAGGGCCGCTTGCTTCACCGAGTATCAAACCCGACATTGGGGCAATGCTCAAAGCCGAAGTGAAGCGCGCCGTCGAGAAAAAGGGCGAAGAACTCAAGAAACGTCTACTCGGTGATCTCCTCGGTGGCAGTGAGCAGCCCCCGGAGGACCAAACGACTGCGGACGGCGCCGACCAGACGCAACAGGACGACGATCAGGCGCAGCCACAGGAAGAGCCGGAGCCCGAGGACGAACTCGAGGATGCACTCAAGAAACTGTTCGACCGCTGAGGCAATGTCGTTTACCAGGCACCTGATCCGGCGCGGGTTGTATCTCGTCGTGCTCGGCGCATTCGCGATGAATGTTGCTGCAGCAGAACTACGATCGATCTCTGTCTCACTCGAAGAAGGGCGCTACCATCTTACCTCGGAAACCTTGTTTGAGGTCAGCCAGGACGATATTTATGCAGTACTGGTCGACTATGACCTGTTCGAGAAATTTTCAAGTGCGATTGTTGAAAGTCGAAACATCGAGCCGGGTGCGGACGGCCGCCCGCGATTTTACACGCGTTTGGAAGGCTGCATTCTCCTCTATTGCATGTCTTTTGTTCGAAACGGATATCTGTTGCTGACACCGAAACACGATATCGTTGCCGTATCGGATCCTGAGGAAAGCGACTTCAATTACAGCCGCGAGAGATGGCAGCTGAGCGGTGAGGGTGACAGCACTCTATTGATTTACAACTTCGAGATGGAGCCGAGCTTCTGGGTACCGCCGGTCATCGGCCCGTATTACATCAAGCGCGTGTTAAAGGCTGGCGGTTCGCGCGCGGTCAGTCGAATCGAGACTCTGGCGCGCGGTGAGGAACCGGTATTGTAAACGATGGCTGCGTTCACACGACAGTTATTGCGCTGGCATCGTCAATCTGGCCGCAAGGATCTTCCCTGGCAGCACGACCCAACGCCCTATCGCGTCTGGGTCTCGGAAATCATGTTGCAGCAGACGCAGGTGACGACCGTGATTCCTTATTACTTGCGTTTCATGGAGTCATTTCCG
>Ga0224508_10003250_pt1 | contig 13468 bp, 16 predicted proteins | sample SF_Jan12_sed_USG_4_FD_170157 | JGI IMG/M metagenome (GOLD analysis project Ga0224508, IMG submission 170157) | Sediment microbial communities from San Francisco Bay, California, United States - SF_Jan12_sed_USGS_21 | ecosystem: Environmental > Aquatic > Marine > Sediment | place: USA...
ATCGAGGTCGGCGGGGTCGAAGCTGCGCGCGTGGCGGCGGAAGCCCGTGCGGTCGAAGGAGAACAGGATCGAGGCGTCGAGGACGGTGCCCAGGACTGTGTTGGCCATCGCCGGGAGGTTGCAGTCCATCGGATTTCGTGTCAAGTTTTTATCTATACAGAATAGAACAATCGAGACTGCCCCGGGCCTGTGAGAATGCGAATAAGATGAGGTCGATCCATTGGTTCCGCAGCGACTTGCGGATCCGTGACAACCGCGCCCTGGAGGCCGCGTCCAGGGACGAAGAGCTGATCCCGCTCTTCGTACTCGACGATCGCCTGCTCGAGGGCAGTCCCCGGCGCGCGCGCTTCCTGCTCGGCTGCCTGACCCGCCTCGACGACGGTCTCCGCGAACGCGGCCAGCGCCTGGTGGTGCGCCGCGGCGACCCGACGAAGATCGTGCCGCAGCTCTGCCGCGAGCAGAAGGTCGACCGCCTTCACTTCAACCGCGACTACGGCCCCTTCGCCACCGAGCGCGATACCGAGGTGCAGCGCGCCGCCGAGAAGCACGGCGTGTCGGTGCACAGCCACAAGGATCGCGTGGTCTTCGAGAGCGGTGAGCTGCAGACCCAGAGCGGCGCCCCCTACCGCGTCTACACGCCCTTTCAACGCGCCTGGTGGCAGCGCTTCGAGAACCAACCGGAAGAGCCCGGCACTCGCTGCGCGCTGGCCGATCCGGTGAAGGGGATCGAGCCGGGCGCCCTGCCCTCTCCCGAAGAGATGGGCCTCGACGACGACACCGAGATCCCGACGCCCGGCGAGGCCGCCGCGCGGCGCCGACTCAAGAGCTTCCTCGAGCGCGACGTCGCCGACTACACCGAGCGGCGCGACCTTCCCGCCGACGACGCCACCTCGCGGCTGTCGCCCTACCTGCGACTGGGCGTCGTCTCGGTGCGGCTGTGCATCGACGAGGCGCAGCAGGCCGCCACCGAGGACCGCAAACTCGAGGGCGGGGCGCGCAAGTGGATCGATGAGCTGATCTGGCGCGACTTCTACCACTCGATCCTGCACACCCACCCCTTCGTCCGCGAGAGCAACTTCCGGTCCGAGTACGACGGCCTGCAATGGAACGACGACGACGAGGGCTTCGCCGCCTGGTGCGAGGGCCGCACGGGCTTCCCCTTCGTCGACGCCGGCATGCGTCAGCTCGCCGCGACGGGCTGGATGCACAACCGCGCACGCATGGTCGTGGCGAGCTTCCTCACCAAGGACCTGGGCATCGACTGGCGCCGCGGCGAGCGCTTCTTCATGGAGCGACTGGTGGACGGCGACCCGGCCAGCAACAACGGAGGCTGGCAGTGGTCGGCCTCGACCGGCACCGACGCCCAGCCCTACTTCCGCATCTTCAACCCGGTGAGCCAGGGCGAGCGCTTCGACCCCGAGGGCGAGTACGTGCGGCGCTGGGTGCCCGAGCTCGCGGGCCTTTCGGGCAAGCGCGCGCAGCGCCCCTGGGACTCGCCCATCGAGGCCCCGAAGTATCCGGCGCCGATCCTGCGCCACGACGAGGCGCGCAAGAAGACCCTGGCCCGCTTCGAGCGCGCGCGCCGGGACGGGGAGCGATCGTGAGCCCGATGGAAGCCTCCGCGACGAAGCGATCGTGAGCCCGATGGAAGCCTCCGCGACGAACTGGGACGTCGCCGTCCTCTACGACGGCGACTGCCCGCTGTGCCTTCGCGAGATCGCCTTCCTCGAGCGACGCAACCGGCGCGCCAAGCTGCGCACCGTGGACATCGCGGCGCCCGACTTCGACGCCAGCGTCTACGGCCTCGACCGGTCCACGCTGATGGCGCGCATCCACGGGGTGCTGCCCGACGGGCGCGTCATCGAGGGCATGGAGGTGTTCCGGCGGGCCTACGCCGCGGTGGGACTCGGCTGGCTGCTGGCGCCGTCGGCCTGGCCCGGGATCGGACGGCTCTTCGACGCCGCCTACCGCTGGTTCGCGCGCAACCGCCTGCGCCTCACCGGGCGCGCAGACGCCTGCGACGACAGCTGTCCCGCGCCGCCCGGGGCCTGAGCCGGCTCAGCTCTCGCGGCGCGCCGACAGGATCGCGTTCACCAGCGGCTCGGGAACGTCACTGGGCACCGACTCGTCCTCGGTGCAGATCTCGCGGCCCAGGCGCACCGTCTCGCGGTAGCTGTCGAGGTAGTTCACGCACTGCGGGCAGTCCTCGATGTGCCCCTCGAAGACCTGGCGCTCGCGGCTCTCCAACTCGTCGTCGAGATAGGCCATCAGGAACTCCACGAACTCACGGCAGCTCATCGTCATCGCGCTTCCTCTCGCAGGTGCGGCTCCAGCAGCTCGCGCAGGGCCAGACGCGCGCGATGCAGACGCGTCTTCACGGCTCCCGCACTCAGCCCCATCAGCTTGGCGGTCTCATCGGTGTCGAGGTCTTCGACGTCGCGCAACAGCAGCACGTCGCGGTAGCCCTCGGGCAGCTCGTGGATCTTCTCGTGGATCAGCTGGCGTAGCTCGCTGCGCTCGGCTTCGTGGAGCACGTCGCTCCGCCACGGCGAGGCCGGCCGCTCGAGGTGGCCGTCCTCCTGGTAGCTCGGCAGCAGGTCTTCGATCGACTGCTCGGGCTTGCGCCGGCGCGTGCGCAGCTTCATCAGGCTGGCGTTGACCACGATCCGGTGCAGCCAGGTCGAGAGCCGGGCCTCGCCCTGGAAGCCGTCGAGGGCGCGGAAGGCCGAGAGGAAGGCGTCCTGCACGGCGTCCCGCGCGTCCTCTTCGACGGGCAGGAAGCGCCGGGCCACCGCCAGCAGCCTGCCGCCGTGGCTGCGCACCAGCTCCTCGAAGGCGGCCTCCTCGCCGGTGCGCAGCCGCACCAGCAGGGCGCGGTCTTCGGCTCGGGGGTCAGGCTCCGCTGCCACGGGCGCGACCCTACCGGAAGGTCCCCTAGAATGGAAGCTTTCCACCGGAGGCAACATGGGTCTACTTCGTTTCCTCGGCCTGGGCGGATCGCGCGCCCCGCTCGAGCGCGAGCCCGAGAGCGAGACCGTGCGGCGCATCGCCGCCCAACTCGAGCGGCTGCCGCCCGCCGAGGCGCAGTACCTGGCCACCTTCGCCTATGTGCTCGCTCGCATTGCCCACGCCGACCTCGACATCGATGCCCGCGAAACCACCGCCATGGAGAAGGCGGTGCGCGAGATCGCTCACCTCTCCGATGCCGAGACCGCCCTGGCGGTGCAGATCGCCCAGAGCCAGGCCCAGAATCTGGGCGGCACCCAGGATTACGTGATCACCCGGCAATTCCGGCAGATCTCGAATCGGGAGCAGCGCGGCCAGCTGCTGGCCTGCCTCTACGCCGTGGCGGCCGCCGACGGCACCATCTCGGGCGAGGAGAGCGCCGAGATCGCCAAGATCGGCGACGAGCTCGGCTTCACCCGGGCCGAGGTGAACTCGCTGCGCAGCCAATACCGCGAGCAGCTCGGCGTGCTGCAGCGCTGAAGCGCCGCCGCCTGCCAGCGCTCACAGGCCCCAGAAGGCCAGGGCCGGCGCCAGGTAGACCGGATAGGGACGCCGGCTGTGCTCCGAGGGCAGGTTCTGGGTGAGGATCACCATCACCAGGCCCGTCTTCGGGCTCACGAAGAAGTGGGTGCCGTAGTAGCCCGACCAGAAGAAGTCGCCGTTGCGGTCGGGCGTGGCGCTGGCGCCGGCGTCGACCACCACGGCGAGGCCCAGCCCCCAGCCCAGGCCCTCGATGCCCTCCTCGGCGAGCACGCCCGATGCGACGTGGGGACGGGTCATCTCGGCGACGGTCTCGGGCGCGAGGATGCGCGCGTCGCCGTAGGCGCCGCCGTTCCACAGCATCAGCGCGAAGCGCAGGTAGTCGCCGGCGGTGGAGACCAGACCGCTGCCGCCCGGCGTCCAGTCGGTGGCGTCACTGCGCGACTCGGCCACGGGCACCAGGCGGCGCGCTTCGTCCTGGGTGTAGAGGGTGGCGAGGCCCTCGCGAGAGTCGGGCTCGGCGAAGAAGCGGGTCGCGCTCATGCCCAGCGGCTCGGTGATCCGCTCGCGCACGAAGTCGCCGAAAGGCTGGCCGGCGGCCACCTCGACCACCCGCGCCAGCACGTCGGCGCTCCAGCCGTAGCGCCAGCGCGTGCCGGGCTGCTCGTAGAGCGGCGCCTCCAGCAGGCGATCCACGCGCAGCGCCAGCGAGCCCGAGCCGGTGTAGAGATCGCGCGCGGCCCAGAGGCGACCGAGATCGCTCGGGTCGTCCTCGGACCCGATGCCCGACTGGAAGGTGAGCAGGTCGCGCACGCGCAGGGGGCGCTCGAGCGGCTCGGTGGGAACGCGACCGCTGGCGTCGGCCTCGGCGCTCGTGGCGACGCGCAGCGCCGCGGCGGCGGGCACCGTGCGCGACACCGGATCGTCGAGGCCGAGCCGGCCCTCTTCCACCAGGATCATCGCGGCGACCGCCGTGACCGGCTTGGTCATCGACGCCATGCGGAAGTGGGTGTCGAGCTGCATGGGCCGGCGCGCCTCGCGGTCGGCCCAGCCCGCGGTGGTGGCGTGGACGGCGTGTCCGTCGCGCGCCACGATCGCCACGTAGCCCGAGTGGATTCCGAGCGCCGCGCTCGCGCCGAGGAAGCGGTCGAGACCAAAGCGGGCGGCGCGCGAGAGGCCCGCCGCGGGCGCGGCGCCCGGCTCGGCGGGCGGCACGCCGGGATCCGGCGCCGCGCCGCAAGCGGCGACGACCAGGAGCCAAGCGAGGCGGAGCGTTCTCACGGACTGCTATGGTAGGCGGTCGTTCGTTGCGAGGGTCGTGCCGTGCCTGCTCTGGACTCCCTGCCCGTCACCTTCCTGTTCCGCATCGAGGCGTCGGTGTCGGATCCGGTGCGCCTCGACTCGGGTCCGCGCGGTGCGCGCCTGATCCTGGCCGCCACCGGCGGCCACTTCGAGGGCCCCGAGCTGAAGGGCGCGGTCGTGCCCGGTCCGGGCTCGGAGTGGGCGACGCTCCGGCCCGACGGCTCCTTAGAAGCCGACGTGCGCCTGCTGCTGCGCACCGAAGACGGCGCCCACATCTTGATGACCTATCACGGCATCGGCCTGGTCGACGAGCAGGGCCTGCGCATCACCACCGCCCCGCTCTTCCAGACCGACGACCAGCGCTACGCGTGGCTGAACCGCGTGCAGGCCGTGGGCATCGGCGCCCCGGTGGACGGCGGGGTGGGCTACGACGTGTACCGGGTGAACTGAGCCGAGCGTGACCCGGGCCGCCTCGCTCTCCGCGCGACTTGCCGACCGGCTGAAGGCGATTGGCGGCGGGCGCTTCGGATCGTTCTGGCTGGGCCTCGCCGTGACGGCCGCGTTGAGCGCCGGCTACGTGGCCTGGTGCGCGGCGCTCGGCAGCCTCGACGCGCTGTTCGATCCGAGCCAGCCCCTGGGACTCAGCAGCAAGGCCCGAGGCCAGACCGTGACCAACGCGCTGATCGGCTTCCTGTTGGCCACGCGACACCTGCTGACCCAGCGCGCGCCCGAGCACTGGGCGCCGGTGCAGCCCCTGACCCACCTCTCCCCCGACGCCTTCGGCCGCTTCGTGCGCGACGAGGTGGCCCGCGCCGGGCGCCGCCGCCCCGCCCTCGATCTGCTGGGCGCCCTCCTGGGCTTGGGCGTCGTGCTGCTCTCGACCGGCCGAGTCGGGCTGGTCGAAGTCTTTGGCAGCCCGACGCTTCTCTGGGCGCTGGGCGCAAACGCCCTGGCCTTCGTGTTGATGACCCGGGCCGCCGCCTCGAGCATCCTGGGCCGCAGCTACGCGAGCATCGCCGGCGCGATCCGCGAGTTCGACCTGCTCGACCCGCGCCCGCTGCGCTGCTTCGGCCAGCAGGGACTGCGCCGCGCCTTCTACTGGGCCGGAGGCAGCTCCATCGCCTCGCTCCTGGCCTGGGATCTCGATCGGGTGGGGCCGCTGGTCACGATCCTCGCCCTCACCCTCGGCCTGGCCACCTATGCGCTGCTCGAGCCGGCGCGCATCCTGCGCCACCGGGTTCGAGATGCCAAAGAGGCCGAGCTGGCGGGGGTGCGCCCGCGCATCCGCGCGGCGCGCGAGAAGCTCTGGGCCGGCGGCGAGGCCGGCGAGCTTCCCGCGCTGCTCGCCTACGAGCAGCGCCTGATGGAGGTGAGCGAGTGGCCCTTCGACGCACCCACTCTGGTGCGCTTCGGCGCCCTGGCGCTGGTGGCGACGGGCTCCTGGCTCGGCGGCGCGCTGGTGGAGCGCGCCTTGGACGGCCTGCTGGGCGGGCCGTAGGCGCCCGGCTAGCTCCGCACCAGCAGCAGCGTGCGCGGGTCGAGCGAGACGTGCAGCGCCGAGACGTCCGGGTTGTCGTGGTCCTTCAAAGCCCGCAGGCCCACGGCGCCTTGGCCGGGTTCGAGGGCCAGGATCACGCCGACCAGATCGCTCTGAGCCTCGAGGCCCTTGGGCACCGAGACGGAGCGCTCGTCGGAGCAGGTGGACTCGAGCCAGATCTCGGCCTCGAGCTCGCCGGCCAGGCTGCGCAGGTCTTGCAGGTCTTCGCGGGTGAGCTCGGCGGCGTCGAGTCCCTCGACCACGATCAGACTGGGCGGCGCGCCGGTCTCGCGCTCGACCTTGACGGCGTCGCGCAGGGTGGCCGGTGTGAGCGTGCCCGGCGGCACCACGCGGATCGAGCGATGGCGGTCGATCTCGCCGTGGATCAGGCCCTCGTTCTCGAGGTGCTTCGACTGGGCGAGGTCTTCGAAGACCGTGTCGTAGTGGGCCCGCACGTGGGCGACGGGGTGGGAGCACGAGACGTGGAGCACCCGCCCATCGCGCAGCAGCTCGTCGACGGCCACGCCCACCAGGAAGGAGGTCTTGCCGACGCCGTGGGCGGCGATCACCACGCCCAGATTCCCCTGACCCAGGCCGCCGTGCAGCCCCTGTTCGAGCAGGCGCAGCGGGCTGCGCGCGTTCAGGAATCGCTTCTTCAAAGGCCCCTCCGTGGAAGCTCGAGACGGTCGCCGGGCGGCGCCGCTCAGTCGTCGTCTTCGACCACCACCCGCGAGCCGAACTGCTTCTTCAGCTCGTCCTGGACCTCGCCCGGCACGCGCAGGTAGCGCGAGAACTCCATACTGAACTCGGCCTTGCCCTGGGTGCAAGAGCGCAGGTCGGTGGCGTAGCCGAACATCTCCGAGAGCGGCACCTCGGCCTCGAGGCGGCAGAAGCCGTCGTCCTCGGTGGTGCCCACCACGGTGCCGCGACGCTGCATCACGGTCTTGAGGACGGCGCCCTGGAACTCGTTGGGGCTCTCGACCTCGAGCTTCATCACCGGCTCGAGCACCACCGGCTTGGCCTTGGGAAAGACGTCGCGGAAGGCCTTGCGGCCGGCGGTCTGGAAGGCCATGTCCGAAGAGTCGACGCTGTGGCTCTTGCCGTCCCGCAGCACCACCCGCACGCCGGTGACGGGGAAGCCGATCAGCCGCCCCTTCTCGAGCGCCTGAGCGAAGCCCTTCTCGACCGCCGGGATGTACTCGGTGGGGATGTTGCCGCCGCGCACCTCGTTCTTGAACTCGAAGTCGCCTTCTTCCATGGGCTCGACGTAGCCCGACACCTGGCCGAACTGGCCCGAGCCACCGGTCTGCTTCTTGTGGGTGGTGTGGAACTCGGCGCGCCTCGAGATCGCCTCGCGATAGGCCACCTGGGGCGCGCCGGTCTCGACCTCGACGTTGTACTCGCGCTTCATGCGCTCGACGTAGACCTCGAGATGAAGCTCGCCCATGCCCGAGATGATGGTCTCGGCGCTCTCCGGGTCGACGCCCGCGTGGAAGGTGGGGTCTTCGCGCACGAAGCGGCCCAGGGCCTTGGACATGTTGTCCTGGCTCTTGGTGTCGACGGGCTTGACCGAGAGCGAGATCACCGGGGCCGGGACGTGCATCGAGCTCATGGCCACGTCGATCGACTCGTCGGTGAAGGTGTCGCCCGAGGCGCAGTCGATGCCGAACATCGCGACGATGTCGCCGGCGAAGGCCTCCTCGATCTCTTCCATGTCGGCGGCGTGCATGCGGCCGAGCCGGCCCACCTTGTGGCGCTTCTTGGTGCGGCTGTTCACGATGCTGGCGCCGCGGGCGAGCTTGCCCTGATAGACCCGCAGATAGGTGAGCTGGCCGTAGCGCCCGTCTTCGAGCTTGAAGGCCAGGGCCACCAGCGGCTTGTTGGGGTCGGAAGACAGGGTGATCGGCGCCTCGTCGTTGCTGAGGTCGACCCCCGTGTTCTCCACCTCGGTGGGATCGGGCAGGTAGCGGGTGACGGCGTCGAGCAGGGGCTGCACGCCCTTGTTCTTGTAGGCCGATCCCATGAAGACCGGCGTCAGGTCCTGGCTGAGGGTGCCCTTGCGCACGGCGTCGTGGATCAGCTCTTCGGTGACCTTCTCTTCGAGGATCGCCTCGGTGAGGTCGTCGGAGAAGAGCGAGACCGCGTCGAGCATGGTCTCGCGGGCCGCCTCGGCCTCGTGCTGCATGTCTTCGGGGATCTCGCCGATGCGCACGTTCTCGCCGTTGTCGCCATCGAAGTGGATCGCCTTCATCGTAATGAGGTCGATCACGCCCTCGTGCTTGTTCTCGAGGCCGATCGGCAGCTGCATGAGCACGGCGTTGTGCTTGAGCTTGTCGCAGAGCTGCTGGGCCACGCGCTGGGGGTTGGCGCCCGAGCGGTCGAGCTTGTTGATGAAGGCCAGGCGCGGAACCTTGTAGCGGCGCATCTGGCGGTCGACGGTCATCGACTGGCTCTGCACGCCGGCCACACCGCAGAGCACCAGCACCGCGCCGTCGAGCACGCGCAGCGAACGCTCCACCTCGATGGTGAAGTCGACGTGGCCGGGCGTGTCGATGATGTTGACGTGGTGGTCGTTCCACTCGCAGTGGGTGGCGGCGGAGGCGATCGTGATGCCGCGCTCCTTCTCCAGCTCCATGAAGTCCATGGTGGCGCCGACGTCGTCCTTGCCGCGCACCTCGCTGATGCGATGGATCCGGTTGGTGTAGAAGAGGACCCGCTCGGTGAGCGTCGTCTTGCCCGAGTCGATGTGGGCGCTGATGCCGATGTTGCGGATCCTGGAGAGGTCGACCATGACCGAAGCCTTTCGCTGAGCCTTGTGTTGCCGCGGGTGCAGGAGTGTTCTTCCGCTCCGGAAGCCACCCCCGCGGCGTTTCGCGAGCCGGCCGCGGGGCCGTCTCGAGAGAAGCAGATCTAGGTGTGTGGATTGGGGGTGGGTTCGGTGGTGCGTCGGCGCCCACACGGGCCGGCGCGCCTCCCTTCGGATGGGAGAGCGGGGAAGTTTAGGGATCGCGGGGACTTCTTCAAGGGAGCCTCACGTGACGCATGTGGTGGGCCAGGGCCTCGGGGGCGTAGGCGCTGGCGGGTCCGACCACGCAGGCCAGGCGGGCGGCGCAGGACTCGGCGCAGGCCGGGGTGTGGCCCCGGGCCGCAGCGCAGCGCCCCAGGTCGAAGCCAGCGGGGGTGGGGGCCGCTCCGGGGCAGGCCCGCTGGCAGGGGGCCGAACAGCCGCGGCAGGGATCGAAGCCCTCCGGGGCCTGGGCCGGGGCGCTCCAGTCGAGCTCCGAAAGCAGCAGGGCCCGCAGCGAGAGCCAGGGGCCGTGGTGGGGGTGGAGCAGCAGGCCCAGGCGGCTCGGGGCGCCCAGGCCAGCCCGGGCGCCCAACCCGACGAAGTCGGCGAGCTGGCCGCCCCGAGGCTGGTGGGCGAACAAGGCGAGGCTCGGGTGACCGGCCGCCTCCAGCGCGGCGGCGGCCTCTGCGGCGATGCGCTCGGTGTAGGCGTCGAGGGGATCGCCGGGCCGGCCCCACTCGGGGGCCCGGCGAAAGGCCTCCCACAGGCCTCGGCCGCCGCTGCCCAGCAGGATCGCCGTGCGCGCGCCGGGCAGCACCCCGGCGCTGCGCCAGGGCGCGGGCACGACGGCGTCGTATTCCCCGGCCGGGAGCGTCGCCCACAGGCCGAGGCCCGCCGCTTCGAGACGCTCGAGGAAGGCCTGCGGCGGCGCCGGCACGGCCCGCTAGGCCAGGCGCTGGCCCGCCCGCAACACCTCGGCCGCGGGCTGCTTGGCGCCGCTCTCGCCGCGCACGCGTCCGATGCGCAGCACCCCGCCGCGGGCGGCCACCCGCACCGCGCCGTCGTCGGCGCCGAGCACCTGGCCGGGCACGGCGTCGCCGGGCGAGGCGCCGTCCAGGCGCGCGTCGAAGCAGTGCAGGCGCTCGCCCTCGAGCTCGGCCCAGGCGCCGGGCTGGGGGTCGCAGCCGCGCAGCCAGCGGTCGAGCTCGGCGGCGGGGCGGCTCCAGTCGAGGCGCGCGGCCTCGAGGTCGACCAGACCCTGGTGGCTGGCCCGCGACTCGTCCTGGGGACGGCCCTCGGCCTCGCCGGCATCCACCGCAGCCACCGCCTCGACGATGGCTTCGAGCCCCAGCGGGTAGAGCTGGTCGAAGTAGAGGCTGGCGGCGGTGTCGCTGGCGGCGATCGGCACCGGACCCTTCTGCACCACGATCGGGCCGGTGTCGACGCCGGCGTCGGGCCGGAACACCGTGACGCCCGACTGCTCGGCGCCGAGCATGATCTGCCAGGCCAGCGCGTTGCCACCGCGGTACTCGGGCAGCAGCGAGGGGTGGAAGCAGAGCGAGCCGCGGGGCGGCGCGTCGACGATCTCGGGCGGCAGGATCGCCGTCACGAAGGCCAGCACGTTGAGGTCGGCGCCGAGCTTGGCGTGTTCCTCCACGAGCTCGGGGATCGCAGAGCCCTTGCGGCGGAAGCGCTTGTGGCGCAGCAGGGGGAGCCCGCGCGCCTCGGCCTCCTCGGCGAGCGGGTCGGGGCGCTTGCCCGCCGGCGGCGTGTAGACGCCGGCGATTTCAAAGCCCGCCTCGAGCAGGCGCAGCAGGGAGTCGCGCCCGAAGGGAGCCTGTCCGAAGAGGGCGATGCGCAGCGCCATGGCGCAAGCCTACCCGAAGCGGCCGACGACCGGCTCGGGCACGACTCCGCGGCTCCGGGCGAATCAGTGGGTCCGGGCGACTCAGCCGGTCAGCGCGACTCAGCGCGTCTGGCTGCGGTCGCCCACCTCGCCGCGCGGCTCGGCGGGCGAGCCGTAGACGAGGGTGTGATCGGGCACGTCGCGGGTGACCAGCGAGCGCGTGCCCACGATGCTGTGGGCGCCGATGCGGGTGCCGGCCAGCACCGTCACGTCCGAGGCCACCCAGGCGCAGTCGCCGATCTCGACCGGCGCGATCGTCTCGGGACGCTCGGCGTCGTAGTCGTGCTGGTCGGCGTCGAAGACCCGCGAGCCGAGCCCCACCCAGGCCCGCCGCCCCAGGGCGATGCGCCGCTTGGCGCTCAGGTGACAGCCGTTGAGGAAGCACTCGGGGCCCACCTCGAGGTGCCCGCCCTCGAAGACCACCAGCCGCACCGGCTCGAGCTCGCCGCGCAGCCAGGTGCCGGCGCCGATCTCGACGGTGGCGTTGCGGCCGGCGATCACCACCAGGCCGCCGGGGGTGCGGTCGGCGGCCACGCCGGGCCCGAACACCACCCGGGCGCCCTCCTCTAGCGCATAGCGCCCCGCCGCCAGATTCGTGCTGGCCTCGGGGTGGAAGACCAGGCCGGGGTGAGACGCGCGCAGCTTTGCGAGGCGCAGGCGGTCCCAGGCCTGCAGTGCCCTTAGGCGCGCCCGGGCGAGCAAGCGCCTATGACCCGGGCGGGCCCTGGCCCTCGCGCAGCCGGAAGGTGATGAAGCCGTGGGTCGGGTCGTAAGGCGAGAGTCCCACCTGGACCCGGTCGCCGGGGATCACGCGGATGCGGAAGCGGCGCATTCGCCCCGAGAGCTGGGCCGTGACAACCTGGCCCGACTCGAGGGTGATCTGGTAGCGGCCGCCGCCGAGAATCTTCTCGACGCTGCCCACTGTCTGGATGAGATCGTCTCGCGCCAATCAGTTTCCTCTTCGCACTGGGGCCCGGGGGCCGGAACGCGCGCAGGGTAGCCGCTCCCGGCGCGCGGTGCAGCGAGAACTGTGGTAACGCCCAGGGCCATGGCGGAGCTGAAGCTCGTACTGGGGCTCGCCGTCCTAGCGGCCGGCGCGCTGGGCGGGGCCCTGCCGCTGCGCCGCTTCGGCCGCGAAGACGCCGCCGGCGGTCGCGTGCTCGAGCGCGCCTACGCCTTCTCGGCCGGCGTCTTCCTCGCCGCCGGCCTGGTGCACCTGCTGCCCCGGGCCGACGCCGCCTGGCGCGAGCTCGGCTTCGACTACCCGCTGGCCTTCGCGCTCGCGGCGGCGGCCATCCTCTTGATGCTGCTCTTCGAGCACGTGCTGCCCCCCGAAGAGGCCCACCACGCCCTGCACGCGCCCTCGGCCGAGCGCTTCTCCCACCTGCCCGAGGCCTCGCCGCGCGGCGCCTACGCCGTGCTGATCGCGCTGTCGGTGCACGCCCTGCTGGCCGGCCTGGCGCTGGGCACCCAGCGCAGCGCCGGCGGAGCGCTGGTGATCTTCGCCGCGCTGCTCGCCCACAAGACGGTGGAGGGCTTCGCCCTGGGCGTGAGCCTGGTGCGCCACGGCATGCCCGCCGGCCGCGCCTGGACGCTGCTCGGCCTCTTCGCCCTGGCCACCCCGCTGGGCATCGCCCTGGGCGCAGGCCTCGACGCCTGGCTCGACGACACCACACGCGGCGGTCTCGAGGCCACCTTCCTGGCGCTGGCCGCCGGCACCTTCGCCTACGTCGCCACCCTCGACATCCTGCGCGAAGAGCTGCAGACCCCGGGCGACCGCCTGGCCAAGTGGCTGTGGGTCGTGGTGGGTGCGGCGGGCATGGGAGTGCTGGCGCTGTGGGTCTAGACCGCGCGCTCCTCCACGCCTGCGACGTCAACTACTGGCACGGCGACGCGGTGCTCTTCGGCAGCTCGGCGCGCGGCGAGGTGCTCGACTCGCAGTCGCTGCACCTGTGCTGCTGTGGCTTCCCGGCGGCCGACTTCAACCGGCTGCGACTGAAGCACGCCGACGACCTGCTCGCGTCGCTGGAGCGCGGCGAAGCCTTCTTTCGCGAGCGCGCCCTGCCCTGGCGCGTCGAGCTGCGCTCCGAGCTCGAGCCGGCCTGTGCCGAGGCGCTCCGCGAGGCCGGCTACGCCCGCGTCGGCGAGACGCCGGGCATGGTGCTGGCGCCGATCCGCGACGGCGGGCGGGCGTTGCCCGGCCTCGAGATCCGGCGAGTGGCGAGCGACGCCGACCTCGAGCGCTTCCAGCGCGCGGCCTTCGAGGGCTTCGGTCTGCCGGCGCAGCTCGGGCCGCTCTTCATCACGCCGGCCATGCGCGCGCTGCCGGGCGCGGTGGACGGCGGCCTCACCTCGACGATCTGAGGGCCGTTTGAGGCCCCCCGCGACGCCGCTATCCTGCCCGGCTCGCGGAGAGGTGGCGGAGTCCGGTTGAACGCGCCGCACTCGA
>Ga0224508_10003251_pt1 | contig 13468 bp, 11 predicted proteins | sample SF_Jan12_sed_USG_4_FD_170157 | JGI IMG/M metagenome (GOLD analysis project Ga0224508, IMG submission 170157) | Sediment microbial communities from San Francisco Bay, California, United States - SF_Jan12_sed_USGS_21 | ecosystem: Environmental > Aquatic > Marine > Sediment | place: USA...
CAAGAGGCGTGCGCCGCTTTGCGGCTCGACCATCACCGTCGATATAAAGGTCGAAGACGGGCGCATCACGGAATTTGGACAGGACGTCAAAGCGTGCGCGTTGGGTCAGGCTTCCGCGGCCATCCTTGGGACGAATGTCATCGGTCGGACCAGAGAAGAGATCGAGACGACACGCGACGCTATGCTGCGGATGCTGACCGAAAATGGCCCGCCACCCACGCCGCCATTTGATGACTTCGCGGTCTTGGGGCCGGCACGTGATTTCCGCAATCGTCACGCATCAATCATGCTGGCGCTTGAAGCCACAGCTGAAGCCTTCGCAGAGGCCGAAGCCACAAGGGATTGCGCCTGAGGCGCCCGTTAGTCGGGAAATCTTTCCGAAAAAAAACGCCGCACGTTCTTTCGAACGGCGGCGTCAGTGGCGCATCTGGTTCAGGGTCCGGCCCGGACCCCGGGACAGGGTCTCTCACGACGGGACAGTGTCAACGCATCAATGTTTGGGGACAGGATGCGTGGCCGGCATTCCAGACCGCAGGCAGTGCGAATTCAGGACATTCCCGGCAGCGTTAAAACAACAACGAAAACAGACATAAGTGCCGCAGCACCGGCAAAATCCAGAATCAATGTCGGCGCATTTCGCGAAATCAGATTTTTCAGCTCGGTCATCTCAATATTTCCTTCTTATCGGGTCAGACAGCGGGCGGGCTGTGTTTCCCCTTTGTTCTCAAATTTGTATTTAATTGTAAAGAACTTTTTGAGAACAAAAGTGAACTTTTGACGAATTGACCTACTAACCCACTGAAATCATTCGGATGGCCCGATCCTGCTCCATAAGCCAGAGAAGCGTGCGAACTGCCGTGCCCCGATCGCTTTCAAGTGCCGGGTCGCTGTCCACCAGTCGGCGGGCATCGCTTTGTGCGACGGCCATAAGCGCGGACTGGCGTTCAAGATCGGCCACACGAAACCGCGGCAATCCCGATTGCGCCGTTCCCAGAACATCGCCCGCACCGCGTATGGCCAGATCCTCTTCGGCAATGCGAAATCCATCCTCAGTTTCCCGTAAAACCTCCAACCTGCGACGGCCAGTTTCCGTAAGCGGTGGCTGGTACATCAACAGACAGGTCGATTTTTCACTCCCCCGGCCAACGCGGCCGCGCAGTTGGTGCAACTGCGCGAGTCCGAAACTCTCCGCGCGTTCGACAACCATTATCGATGCATTCGGAACGTCGACGCCAACTTCGATGACTGTGGTCGCAACGAGAACATTTGTCTCGCCATTTACAAACCGCGACATCGCCGTGTCCTTCTCGCGCGCCGGCATTTGGCCGTGCACAAGGCCGACTGCGTCGTCGCCGAATAATGCGCGAAGATCGGCAAATCGCGCCTCGGCGGCCGCAAGGTCTGTGACTTCACTTTCTTCAACCAACGGACAGACCCAATAGGTCTGGCGTCCTTCCGCGACCGCCGATCTTAAATGCTCGACGACCTCATCGATCCGGCCAGCCGAAACAAGCGCGGTTGTCACCGGTGTCCGGCCAGGCGGTTTCTCATCCAGTATCGACACGTCCAGATCGCCGTAATGGGCAAGGCTTAACGATCGTGGGATTGGCGTTGCGGTCATCACCAAAACGTCTGCGGCTTGGCCCTTTTGCCCAATCTCCATCCTTTGAGCCACGCCAAATCGATGCTGTTCGTCAATCACGGCGATCCGAAGATCTTGAAATTCAACGTCTTTTTGAAAAACGGCGTGGGTGCCAAGCAAGATCTGAATGTCACCCGACCTTAGCGCGCCCAGTTTTGCAGCGCGTTCCGCGCCTTTGTCGCGGCCAGTCAGAATTTCGACCACAACATTGGCGGGTTCGCAAAGCGCCTTCAGCGACACAAGATGCTGCCGCGCAAGGATTTCGGTGGGCGCCATCATGACGCCCTGCCCACCCGCTTCGGCGGCCGTCAACAATGCCATGACGGCCACCAAGGTTTTCCCCGAACCGACATCGCCCTGGAGCAGCCGGTTCATCCGCAGATCAGTGGCCATGTCGCTTTGCACTTCGTCAATCGCGCGCATTTGCGCGTCTGTCGGGCGATAGGGCAGATTTTTTAACACCGGTTGCTGAAACTTGCCGGTGGCGGTCGACGCACGACCGGGCAATCGCCGCCGCCGCCCGCGCGCAAGCGCCAGTGTGACCTGATGCGCGAACAATTCGTCGTAGGCGAGACGCGCGCGCGCGGGCGCAGTCGGCAATAGATCCACCGTTCCCTTTGGCGCATGGGCAGTCGCAGTGGCACTCGCCCAGGTCGGCCAACCTTCGCGCGCCACAAGGTCGGGATCGATCCATTCGCCAAAATCGGGCAGACTTTGCAACGCTCCCGCCACCGCGCGCGTGATCGTTTTTAGAGTAATACCCTGCGTCAGAGGGTACACCGGTTCGAATGACGGAAGCGATCCTGCATCCTCGATCTTCAGGATGTGGTCGGGATGTACCATTTGCAAAATGCCGTCGAACACCTCGATCCTGCCTGAGACGATGCGGCGCGCGCCTTCCGGCAATTGCCGAAGCAGGAAGTCCGGACGCGCATGGAAAAAAACCAACTGGAATGTCGTTTTCGTGTCCGAAACATCGACGCGATATGGGCGTCCTTTCTGGCGCGCCGGGCGATGGCGCTCGACAGTGATTTCCACCGTCACGGTTTCCGTTGGAGCGACGTCCTGAACGCTGGCCTGCAATCTGCGGTCAATTCCGGACGTTGGCAGCGTCATCAAAAGATCGCGCGGCGCGTGAACGTCCATATTCTCGAATAGTTTTGCCGTTTTGGGCCCAACGCCGGGAAGGGTCTCAAGCTGTGAAAACAGCGGAAACAGAACCTCCGGCCGCCCCGTCATGCCGAACCAATCAGCGCTATCCAAGCGGCCTCGTCGATGGTTTCAACACCCAGCGCCTCGGCTTTTTTTGCCTTTGAGCCAGCACCCGGCCCCGCCACAACCAGGTCAGTTTTGGCTGAAACCGATCCCGACACCTTCGCGCCCAACGCTTCAGCGCGCGCCTTGGCTTCAGCGCGGGTCATTTGCTCCAATGTGCCGGTGAATACGACGGATTTTCCTGCGACGGGGCTATCGACATCTCCTCGTAGTTTCGCTTCTTCGATGTCCAAGAGGGCCACCAATCGATCTATCGACGCGCGCTCGGCATCTTGTTGCATTGCCGTTACAATCGACGTGGCCATGACCTGCCCGACGCCGTCGATTGCCAGAAGGTCTTCCCATTCCTCGCCTTCGCCAGGCGTTGATCCGGTCATAGCGGCTTCAAAAGCCTCCCATGTACCATAGTGCCCGGCCAGAAGGGACGCCGCGCTTTCGCCGACATGACGTATGCCCAACCCGAAGATTAACCGGTTCAACGGGATGCGGCGCTTTTCTCGGATCGCGTCAAACAGGTTTTGCGCCGATTTCTCGCCCCAGCCTTCGCGTTTTGACAATGCTTCTGGCTCGCTTGCATGCCGATCTTGCAGCGTGAAGATATCTACCGGTTCGCGGATCCATCCGTCGTCAAAAAACTGCTCGACCTGCTTGGCCCCCAGCCCGTCAATATCAAAGGCGGCGCGAGACACGAAATGCTTTAATCTTTCAACAACTTGCGCGGGGCAAATGACACCGCCTGTGCATCTTCGAACGGCGTCTCCCGGCTCACGAATGGCATCCGATTGGCATTCCGGACAGATCTCTGGAAATTTGTAGGATTTTGCGTCCGATGGGCGCTTGTTCAGGTCGACATCGGCAACTTTCGGAATCACGTCGCCGGCGCGGTAGACCTGTACCCAATCGCCGATCCTGATATCTTTTCCATCGCGTATCGGCTGCCCATTGGCGTCCCTCCCCGCAATGTAGTCTTCGTTGTGAAGCGTCGCGTTCGACACAACCACGCCCCCGACCGTAACCGGCTGAAGCCGCGCGACGGGGCTCAACGCTCCGGTCCGGCCGACCTGAATATCGATTGCTTCCAACCGTGTCCACGCAAGTTCTGCCGGAAATTTGTGCGCAATCGCCCATCTTGGGGTCGTCGATCGAAATCCCAGGCGCGACTGCAGGCTCAGGTCGTTGACCTTATAGACCACACCATCGATATCGTACCCAAGGGTGGCCCGAGCCATCTCGATATCGTGGTAGTGGGCCATCATTTCCGCAGGTCCATCGCAAACGCGGGTGAGCGGACTGGTCTGAAATCCAAGCGTTGCAAGCGCCTCGATTGCCCGCATCTGGGTGTCTGACAACGGTGCGCTCAAACTTCCCCAGGCGTAGGCAAAAAACCGAAGCGGTCGTGCCGCCGTAATGTTGGGGTCGAGCTGGCGAAGCGACCCGGCGGCAGTATTTCTGGGATTCACATAGACCTTTTCGCCCGCGCTTTCCTGCCGGGCATTCAATTCCGCGAAATCGCTGTGGTTCATATAAACCTCGCCACGAACCTCCAAAAGATCGGGCGCATCTGCAACTCGCTCTGGAATATCCGCAATTGTTCGCGCATTTGCGGTGACGTTCTCGCCCGTGGCGCCGTCGCCACGCGTGGCTGCGTGGATTAATTGCCCGCCCTCGTAGCGTAACGCCAGAGACAGGCCATCGATTTTTGGCTCGGCTGTGTAGGCCAGCGAGGCGTCGGATGACAGGCCGAGGTATTTTCGAACCGAGGCATCGAATTCGCGAACATCGTTTTCGTCAAACGCATTGCCGAGCGACAGCATCGGCACTGAATGCTCGACTTTTTGAAATCCCTCTGACGGACCCGCGCCGACATGGTCGGAAGGAGAATCCTCGCGCTTTAGGTCCGGGAACCTGGTTTCAATCGCCGCATTCCGACGTTTTAACGCGTCATAGTCCGCGTCCGTTAATTCCGGCGCGTCTTGCTGAAAATAGGCGCTGTTGGCCTGAGCCAATAGATCTGCAAGCGCGGCAAGTTCATCTGCCGCTTCGCTTTCGCTCAGACTATTGACCGGCTTGCGCTCGTGCATCTCCGAATCCCGGATCCGTTTCCCAATGGATAGGATCGGGTCCGGTCAACGTCCAGCCTGACAAACCTCGTTTGTGCGGTTCAGGCCGTCGCCGCGATCGGATCTTGGTCGTCGATTGCGACGGGTTCGGGGTCGCGAAGCACGTAGCCCCTGCCCCACACGGTTTCGATGTAGTTGTCGCCGTCAGTTGCTTCGCTCAGCTTTTTGCGAAGCTTGCAGATGAAGACATCGATGATCTTCAGCTCCGGCTCGTCCATGCCGCCATAAAGGTGGTTTAGAAACATCTCCTTCGTCAGCGTCGTGCCCTTTCTGAGCGAAAGAAGTTCCAGCATCTGGTATTCTTTTCCGGTCAGATGCACCGATCGCCCTCCTGCTTCGACGGTTTTGGCATCCAAGTTCACTGCAACTTTGCCGGTATGGATAATCGACTGTGCGTGGCCTTTCGATCGCCGGATGATTGCGTGAATACGGGCGACCAATTCCTCGCGATGGAACGGTTTGGTCAGATAGTCGTCTGCGCCAAATCCGAAACCTTTAATCTTGTTTTCGGTATCGTCCGCGCCGGTCAGAATAGGAATTGGCGTCTCTACCCGGGACAAACGCAGTTGCCGCAGGACTTCGTGCCCGTCCATATCCGGTAGATTCAGGTCCAGAAGAATCAGGTCGTAATCGTAAAGCTTGGCAAGATCGATCCCTTCCTCGCCCAGGTCAGTTGCATAGACGTTGAGGTTCGCATGCGTCAGCATCATTTCAATGCTTCGCGATGTAGTTGGGTCGTCTTCAACCAGAAGAACGCGCATTTCACTTCTCCGAAGTCATTCCTTCACATGTCTTAAGCTGCCGTTCATTAGTTAATTGCAGGTTACCATTGCGGATATTTGCATATCAACCTAAGGTTGTCTATTTCACTGTATAGAAGTCGCTTTCAGCGCCGCCTCGCCATGGTGCTCAACCAATGCGTGCCAAGCGTCAAATTCTTCGCCGGATAGATCATAGTTTTTTAACGCTTCTTCACGCGTGATAAGACCACATGCCACGGCGCGAACGACGGCCGCCTTACGACTGGCCACCCATCGCCGAGTGCGGGTATTAGGCAGATCCGCGCGGGTCATGACCGTGCCATCCGCAAGCGTCACAGCCCTTGGCCCGTTCACTTTCTTCAGATACATCGCGGCCTTCCTTGACTTTTCTTGCGGGCAATTTGGCAAAGAGCAATTAAAAGGGGGTGAAGGCAGGGCTTGCGAGTATGTGGGATTTTCCTATATTTCTGCCGATCTCCCCGAAGTATGGTTCGCGTCACATGGCACTCGATCACGCCAACAATCTCAATTCCCTCGGATTTCCGAAGCCACCTTCGGAAACTCGCGTCGTTGTGGCAATGTCTGGCGGCGTTGACAGTTCAGTCGTGGCGGCCGAACTGGCACGCGAAGGCTATGATGTCGTCGGCGTGACGTTACAGCTTTATGACCACGGTGCGGCACTGGCCAAAAAAGGTGCCTGTTGTGCCGGCATTGATATCCACGATGCCCGGCGCGTGGCCGAGGACATGGGGTTCCCGCACTACGTGCTGGACTATGAAAACATCTTTCGGGATGCGGTTATCGATGAATTTGCCGACAGCTATCTCGCCGGCGCCACACCGGTCCCGTGCATCCGCTGCAATGAACGCGTGAAGTTCAAAGATCTGCTGGAAACGGCCAAGGATCTCGACGCCGACTGCATGGCGACCGGGCACTATATACAAAGACTCATGGGACGTGATGGCCCCGAGCTTCACCAGGCTGCTGATCCGGCGCGCGATCAAAGCTATTTCCTGTTCGCAACGACGCCCGACCAACTGGCGTATCTGCGCTTCCCGCTTGGACATCTTGTGTCAAAATCCGAAACTCGCGCGCTGGCATCGCGGCACGGGCTTAGCGTGGCTGATAAACCGGACAGTCAGGACATCTGCTTTGTTCCGGACGGCAACTATGCGGGGGTCATCGAAAAACTCCGCCCTGGGGCCGCTGAGGCAGGCGAGATAGTCCATTCCGACGGGCGCGTGGTTGGCGAACATAATGGTGTCATCCACTACACGATCGGACAGCGGCGTGGTCTAGGAATCGGTGGGCTGGAAGAGCCGCTTTACGTTGTGAAACTTGATGTCGACAACCGGCGCGTGATCGTCGGGCCGAAAGACCTGCTTTCGATCCGCGTTGTTCCGGTGCGCGAGATCAACTGGCTGGGTCATGCGCCATTGACCTCCAGATCTGAATGGACTTTGTCCGTCAAAGTTCGGTCAACACGGCCACCAATCGACGCCATCATTCGTCCGGTTTCCGATACCGAAGCCGAGGTCGAGCTCGTCACTCCCGAGGAAGGGGTATCACCGGGCCAGGCGTGCGTGTTTTACGAAACCGGCGGCACCCGCGTCTTCGGCGGCGGTTGGATCTGGCGCGGGCACTGAAGCCTCAGGATTGTAACCCATCCAGAACAGCCCGCGCCGCGCGCTTTCCGGGCGGCTCGTCACCCTGACCCAACAGTTGCATCGTTTCGACCATCGCCGCGGTCTGATCGGCCTTCGCGCCCTCGCTCGCCAAAAGCGATCCTAGCGCATCCGCGATGGCTTGCGGTTTGCAGGAGGGGCCTAGAAATTCCGGAACCACGGCCCGGCCCGTAACCAGATTGACCAAAGTGGCGGTGTCGATCTTTGCCATCCGCGACATGACCTGCCAGCTTAGCCAGTTCATATCGTAGGCAACGACCATTGGCGTCGCGTTTGCCGCAAGTTCCAGCGACACGGTGCCAGAAGCAGCGAGGGCCACATCCGCGGCACGAAAGGCGGCGCGTTTTTGGTCGAAGTCTGAGTCCGGCTCACGTCCATCAATAACGAATGGGGCCCCGGGCCAGCCTCGAACGGAATCAACGACTTCAGACGCAACCGGGGCCGCCGCCGGCACCACTATTCGTGCATCTGGGTTGCGAGCGATCACCGGCCGCAATGCCTCGCCGAATATCGGCGCAAGGCGATTCACTTCGGCTCGGCGCGAGCCCGGAAGCACAAGAATAAGTGGCGTGGATTGACCAATACCCAGGTTTTGCCGAAATGCTGCGGCGTCTTCATCGCTTGCAATCGGTTCGGAGACCACAGGATGCCCAACAAAATCGCAGCGCATACCTTCGGCTTCCATATAGGGCGGCTCAAAAGGTAAAAGCGCCAATACCTGATCAATATACGCCGCCATTTTTCGCGCGCGTCCTGATCGCCAAGCCCAGACCGAAGGCGCTACGTAGTGAACGGTTCGCACGTTTGCCCGCGATTTCACAAGTCGGGCGAGGCGCAGCGAAAAGTCCGGGGAATCGATCGTGATCAGCGCGTCAGGGGCCCAATCAGCCACCTCCCGCGCGGTGTCTAACAGCCGCCGTCTGAGATCTACGTACCGCGGCAACACCTCAGCAATGCCCATAACGCTAAGCTCATCCATCGGAAACAGGCTTTCCATGCCTTCTGATTGCATCAACGGCCCGGCAACGCCGCGAAATTCTATGTCAGAGTGCAGGGATTTCAGACCAGAAATCAGTGCCGCGCCCAGTTTGTCGCCTGACAGCTCGCCTGCTAGCAGGAAGAGTTTCATCTGTTAAGGTGCGCGGATTGCCGCGACCGCGCTAGCGAATATCTGGAATTAACAATCGTCATGACTGCCGAACCCAGATAAACATCCCCGCGGCATCAGCGCGGCGGATCGCTTCGTCCTGATCGAGCAGCATGACGCCACCCGCCTCGATTGCAATTCCGTTCAATCCGGCGGCGAGCGCGCCGTCGACAGTTTCTGGCCCGATAACCGGGAAATCAATTCGCCGATCTTGCCCGGGTTTGGGCGCTTTGTAGAATAGGCCGCCCCTGTCATCGGGGCGCATCGTGAGCGATTGCAGCATCCAGTCGGTCCCAAAGCCAGCCTCAAGTGCCAGAACCTGGCCCAAATGAACGACGCAGGATTGACCCACGTCCAAAGGTCCAAGCGCGTTTAAAACAGCTGCTGCGCGGATTGCCTCTTCGTCGTCATCGCGGGTGGGAGAAATTTCAGTTTGCGCACCCGCCTCCGGCAGTAACTTCGGTGCGATATCCTGTACAGCACGGACCAGAAATCCCGCCTCCTCGAACAATTGAAGGAGCGTCCGGAGCGCACCGTCGTCACCTTTTTGCGCCGCGGCGACAATCCGTTCCACAAAATGCTGGCTGGCGTCTTCGACACGCGCGGGATCAAATCCCGGACGGCGGACGGCACCGGCAAAGCAAACCTCCGTCACACCGCGATCATGCAATGCCGAAAAAAACGACGAAATTCGCTCGAGACTGAATTCAATCTCGGGCGTCAAGCCTGCGGGTTGATAACCCGCGACGTTGGTTACTAAGATCGGATCCGCACAAGCCGCCGCTACATGCGCTGGCAATCGCCCCTGCCCTGCAATCAGCGCCAGCATGTCAACGCTCCGGCGTCAGGAACGAGCGATCCGATGCCGCAAGCACAAATTCAACGATATCTTTTACATATTCACTGTCAGTTTCCTCGCCCAATCGACGAACGCGGTCCTGAAAGGCGCCCTCGCCCTGCGCCAACATCTGAAATGCTGCACGAAGCGCTGTTATGTCACCTCGTTCGACACCTTTGCGTTTGAGGCCAACGAGATTCAATCCATCGAGAGTGCCACGCGGACCCTGAACCAGTCCGTAGGGAATGACGTCGTTGGTCACCATTGTCACCGCGCCGATGATCGCGCCTTTGCCAATTCTGACCCACTGGTGAACACCTGACAATCCGCCAATGATAACATCGTCTTCGATCACACAATGCCCGGCAATCGCGCCCTGATTGGCGATAATCACACGGTCCCCAACCAGCGCATCGTGCGCCACATGCGCGCCGGTCATAAACAGACAGTCGTTGCCGATTGTTGTCACGCCTCCGCCGCCCGCCGTGCCGGTATTCATTGTGACCCCTTCGCGGATGCGGTTGCGTTTACCGACAACCAGGCGGGTCGCCTCACCTTTGAATTTCAGATCCTGCGGGATTTCTCCAATAACGGCTCCGGGGAATATTATCGTCTCGTCCCCGATTTCGGTTTTGCCCGTGACAATTGCGTGGGGCTTAATCTCAACCCTATCGCCAAGAACAACCTCGGAGCCGATAACCGAAAACGGACCGACAATTGCGCTCGCCCCAACGACCGCGCCGGCCTCCACCACCGCAGATGCGTGAATATCCGCCGTTGCATGAATGCTCACTTTGGGAAATCCATCATCGCGGTGAACTGGCATTCGCACGCCATCTCGCCATCCACGGTCGCACGGCCTTTGAACTTCCAGACTTTGCCCCCGCCGCGCAAAGTCTCGATCTCCATTCTAAGCGTATCGCCGGGGCCGACCTTGCGCCGGAACTTCGCGCTTTCAATGGCCATGAAGTAGACCCCAAATTTCTTGTCAGCCAAGTCCAGACCAACGCCTGCAACCACGGCAGCCGTCTGTGCCATCGCCTCGACCATTAGAACACCGGGAAATACTGGCGTGTTCGGAAAATGGCCCAGAAATTGCGGCTCATTCATGGTAACGTTTTTGATGCCGACGCCGCGCGACATCCCGTCAATGTCGACAACTCGGTCAACCAACAAAAATGGATAGCGATGTGGGATGATCCTTTGAATTAGATCAATGTCGGCGCTTGCGAGCGTCTCGGTCATCTGAGGGATCCTCTGCCCGTTTGATGACGGTTACCAAGCCGATGCCGGTGCGGCAAGGCGATCACTCCGCGCCCCTTTCGTCGGCGGCCGCATTGATTCGTTCGATGGCTTCGTCGGTTATGTCGATCCGATCCGCTGAAAGGAACACATCGCGCCGGTCAAGCACAACCAATGCGCCTCTTTCGCGAACAATGCCTGAAATAATTCCTGCAACATCGCCGATGAATTGCTGACGCGCAGTTTCACGCTCCTGAGTGATCAGTCGCGCCTTCTCGTCCTGCTCGGCTCTGATCCGCTGAACGTCTGTATCAAACGCATCGGCCAATGCACGAAATTCATCCGGCGGCAGCGATGGACGCTGATCGGTTAGCGATTGTTCACGATCGATAAGCTCAGCCTCAATCCGCGAGTTTTCCTCAGCCAACGCGGTCGTCTTTTCTTCTAATTCGGCGTTAACTGATTCTCCGGGGCGCGTTTCGGCAAAAATCCGGTCCTGATCTATTGTCAGAATTGGTGGCGGAAGACTTAGCGAATTGTCCTGTCCCGGCGCGGGCGACCCGAGGCAAAGACCCGCCATAGCAATCAAGCAAACGACGAGCCGACCTGTTGGCATCAGAACTGCGTTGAAATAGTAATGTCGAACGACTGACGCTCGTCCAGCGGGTTCTTTTTGATGGGCGTTGCAAAATTCAACCGCAGCGGGCCGATCGGCGTGGTCCAGAATATTGAAAAGCCGATGGCCGAACGTAGTTCGAACCCGTCGTCGACAGTCACGATTCCGGCGGTGTCATCGAGACCCCAAAGCGATCCAAAATCCAGGAAGATACCACCAGATATACCGTATTCTTCAGGAAGCCCTAAAGGAAAGTCCGCCTCGAATCGCGCCGATACAAAATTATTGCCGCCAAGAACGTCCGAGACGACCGCGCCTGTATCTCGCGGGCCTACGCCTCGCGAACTAAATCCGCGCAACTGGTTGGAAGTTAGAAAAAAGCGGTCGCTCACTCTGGTGCTGCCGCCACCGACCGACCCGACGATGCCGCCTTCGAGAATCGCCCTAAGCGTCACTTCTTCGTTCATGATGTCGCGCTGCGCGACGACCGTTCCGGTTGTCTTGATAAACTCGGTATCGCCGCCTAGTCCTGCAAATTCCTGACCGAATGTAAAACTCACACCGCGATTCGGATTCAAGCCGCCCCGAAGAAGATCGAGCGTGTAGCTATAGCCAATGGCACTTCGCCAAAGATCGCCCTCTTCCGCAAGCAATATTGGCGACGCATCAACCGAGACGTTGAAAATGTCCTCAGTGGCAATTTCATAAAAGGTGGAAAGACGACCATTTTCGCTGACAGGAAAGCCAAGCGACGGCGATAACGAGCTAACGCGTGTTTCATAGGCTGCTGAATTGAAATCGGTCGTCAGATGTCGAGCCGTTAGCCCAAATGTCAGATCACGCCCCAGAAATGCCGGTTCACGAAAACTGATCACAGAGTCGGTATTTTCGGAACCGGAATCCACTCGAACAGTCAACGACTGACCGCGCCCGAGAAAGTTTCGTTCCGAAAATCCGACGCTTACCGCGAAACCGTTGTCGGTAGAATAGGTGCCCCCAAACGTAAGCGATCCTGTCGGTTGTTCCTCAACGTCAACGTCCACAACGACTTGATCCGCAGCGGAGCCCTCTCGCGTCTCGACATCGGCGGTTGAGAAGAATCCCAGTGCCCGAATGCGCTCTGCCGCATTACGGATCGCACGTGGATTAAATGGGTCGCCCTCAACGGTATCAAACTGTCGCCGGATCACGCGGTCCAGCGTCGTTGCGTTTCCTTCGATGTCGATCCGCTCGACAAAGACCCGCGGTCCGCGAACAAGCGCAAACTCGACGTCAAGCGTTAGGTTTCGGCTGTCTCTATCAATTCTCGGATCGACGCGAAGAAAGTCTAAGCCCTGTTGAAGCGCCAATTGCTCTAGACGCGCAATCTGTTCTTCAATGCGAGCAGGGTTCCAAGTCTCACCCGGTCGTAATCGAAGCGCCCGGCGATATTCTTCGATGTCGATATCCGCGAATTCCGAGGTCACGGAAATATCTCCGACGTTATACTGTTGACCCTCGATGACGTTGAACGTCACGAAACTGGCATCTCGCTCACGCGAAAATTCGGTTGTAACGTCCAGAACCCGGAAATCGACATAACCCCGGGAATTGTAAAAATCCCTCAAGGCCTGGCGGTCGAACGCAATGCGTTCCGGCTGAAAGGTGTCGGCGCGAATTAAGGCACGCAAAAAACCAGCCTGCTTGGTGTCAATTGCACGGCGCAAGCGACGGTCGGAATAGGCCCTGTTTCCAACAAAGCTGACCCGCTCGTTTTCAACATTCCGTCCCTCAGCCACTTCAAATACCAAATCGACGCGATTGTCCGAGCGGCGAATAATCTTCGGCGTTACAGTTGCAGCCAGGCGAGCCTCAGATGCGTAGGCGTCGGCGATGAGGGACGCGTCCTCTTCGGCCACCGTTGGTGAAAATACCCGTCGCGGCTGCGACGTGAGAATGGACAACAACTGTTCATCCTCAAGACGACGGTTTCCTTCGATGTTAATCCGGTTGATCGTTGGTAACTCCACGACGACGATCCTAAGACCGCCACCGGAAGGCACGACATTGACAGACTCGAATAACCCAGAGTTGAAGACCCGCTGCACTGCGTCGTTGATTTGGGCGTCCGACACAACTTCGCCACGCGCAAAGTCCGCCAAG
>Ga0224508_10003252_pt1 | contig 13465 bp, 8 predicted proteins | sample SF_Jan12_sed_USG_4_FD_170157 | JGI IMG/M metagenome (GOLD analysis project Ga0224508, IMG submission 170157) | Sediment microbial communities from San Francisco Bay, California, United States - SF_Jan12_sed_USGS_21 | ecosystem: Environmental > Aquatic > Marine > Sediment | place: USA: California...
ATGAGCCTGAATCGGGCGACCTTCCACGTCCACCCAATCCGTGCCATTAATGATGAACGACTGAGACGAATCCTTGGCCGCTTCCGACATGAGCGCGTCCGACAGACGCATCACAGACCTAGTGAACAACTCGGAAGGATAGATGGCTTTGATTTCGCTGTCCTTCAGGGCGCCGCTGTATATGCGAAAGTCATCCAAAGCACCTACGAAAGGGGTGCCGTGCTGGCCGATGAACCGGGCAGCGATCCCTGCCTTGACCCCCTTGAAATCAAATGCGCTTCGGAACGTGTGGGCCTTCGTGCCGTTGAGATATCCGGTGCCAGTGCCATCTTCCTTGAAGACAATCGCGACGTGTTGCCAGAGGCCCTTGTCGCTCAGGCCGTTCACCGCAATGGGCCGTCCCTGTACGTTCCATGTTTGCAGGCTTTCTCCGCTCAGACGCAGGCAGCCGTGCTGGGTCGTTGGTCCTTCGAGCTGCGAGAGAATCCGCCCGTCGGTTTGTGTACTGTCTGTCTTCAGCCAGAAGCACAGCGTCGCCGGCGCTTCGAGGCCGAGATCGCCGAGGACGACCCCCTTGTTCCCTGCTTCGAATCGCAGCGCTTTGCCGATCACGCCTTCACACAGCTCCTGCCCCGAAACCTGGGCGTGGGCCTGGTGTGTTGAGACGTCGGGTGTGGCGGCTCCGTTCTCGATGAGTGTATCGAACTTGTAGTGCCGATAGAGACTTGCGGAGGCATCTGCCGAGGCGGGCTGCGTCAAGTTTCCAAAGGCAGGAACCACGAGCGTATCCGGCTGAGTCTGCAAAGCCGAGCGCCGGGGTTTGCTCCCGGCCGGGGCTGGCTCCAGGGCAAGAACGACCGGGGTATCCTGCGGCATGTCGTAGAGAAATTCCTCGCCGTATTTGTAAACGCCCAGATCGGTCCCTTCACGCGGATAGATTTCCCTGAGTTGATACAAGGCGTCGGGCTTCTCTTCCAGCTGCAGCCAGCGGTTGACCGGAATCGATGCGCGAAGGGACTCTTTATCCCGGATCGAACGGACCGCCCCGGTCTTTCGATCGATCTGAACAGCGATATGCTTATTCTCCAAACGAAGCAATCCCGCTGAATCCTGTTTGTTGTCGACGAAGTCGAGCAGGTACAGGATCACGCCCGTGTGGCAGCTGTACCACCATTGATGGTATTGGAAACCAACCACGATGCGGTTGTCGGGTTGCAGGTAATAGGTGATGTAATTGGCGGTCTGGATCGCACGCTGCCGCATCACCTCGTCATCGGTAGCTTCTGCCAGTTCCCGCAGCATGGACGCCCAGTTCAGGCTGTGGATCCCCATGACCACGTTACAGGCTAATTGCTCACGGATTCCCTCGGCCGGTTCGAAGCCCTTGATCTTGTCCAGGAAGATCTTTTCGATCCAGGCGTTCAGTTCCTTTGCAATCTCAAGGTAGCCATTGGCATCGGTCCGGTTGGCAAGCAGGTAACGGATCGTGTCCAGACAGTCGTAGTTGGTTCGGTTCGATTTCGTGTCCGGGATATCTTCGTAAAAGCCACGGAACTCCTTGGTCTTGATGGGGCCGTTAAGCAGCCAGTTCCATGTTCGATCTCGGTGAGTCCGGTAGCGATCGTTCCCATTCAACTTGTCCAGCTTCTCGAACAACATTACCGAGTAGATGACGCTACTGGAGTATTCCTCAATGACGGCTTCGGTCTTGGGGTCAACGCGGAACGGCCAAGTGCCGTTCGGCCGCTGTCGCTGACTGAGCGTGTGGCCGATGGCCTCGGCCGCCGCGAGAAACCTGGCTTCACCAGTGGATTCGCGCAACTTGAGATAGGCGAGCGCCATGATGGCCGCCTTGTCGGGCATCAGGCCGGTCTTATCGCGGAAGCCGCCGGGTTTCTTTTCCTGGAATGTACTGTAGGGCAGGTTGCCGTAGGCCCAGTCAGCGGGTGTGCTGTGAGCGATGTTCCAATCCGCCAGCTTCATCGCCTCCTTCAGTGCCCGGTCATCCTTGGCATATCGCCAGTAGCCAACCAGGGTTCGAATCAGAAGCGCGTGGTGAAACGCCGGGTAGGAGACAAAGCGGTCTACTGAACTTGGAAATGGAGCGCCATTGTGCTGAAGGTTCGAATAGAAGACCCACGGCTTCTGGGTCTTCCCTTTTTCGTCAACGAGCGTGTCCGCCGGCCCCTTGAACCACTTGAGGTGATCGTCCAGGATGAACGACATGCCGCGCTGAATCGTTTCATCATACGACTGCAGCGGCAACAGGTTGCCTTGCTCATCACGTTGCCGCTGGGCAATCGTCATCGACGACTCCCAGTCAAACTCCTCTGCGCTGGCAGCGCTCATCGCCACTGTGGCCGCCAAGATCCCAACTGCGACAGCGCTGCGTGATGCATGCTTGTTCATGCGTTCTCTCCAGGGCTGGCTAGCCCTTAGGTTTCGCCGCATTTTTGATCGTTTAACCGCGACCCAAAAGAGATTGCCGATCGAACGCCAGTTTTTACGTTCGACGTACTGGCAATCTCTGGCGGGGAGCGCGTCGGCTACGCGCTCCCCGCCGGAAATCGGCATGAACGATCAACGATAAAACATCGCAAAACGCGCGATTTCCTCTGGGTCGCGGTTAAACGAGTTTCCAGGATTTGTGGCTAAACCTAAGGACTAGCCAGCCTTCTCTCAATGTTCACAGCTTGTACTGCGGGATCTTCAGCAGTTCTCCGTCCTTAAGCGCCGATTGGTGGGCCACGATGCCGGCCACGGTCATGTTGAGCGCCTGTGCCACGTCCACCCATGGCTTGCGATCCCGCAGAATGGCGTCCACAAATTCGGTCGTCAGGTGACCGTGCGACCCGCCATGTCCACCGGCATTCACACCTGGAGGCAGGGGCGGCCTGTTGGTGTTGACCTTGCCCTTGCTGTTCTTCTCTCCATAGATCCGTCCCTTTTCGCTGTGGGCCGACGGCAGGTCCCAGCAAACCGCCATCCGCGACATCCCGCCTTCGCTGGTGCGGAACAGGGCGATCTCGGAACCGAACGGGTTCTGGTAGTCGTTGTTCTCGGCTTGCAGGTGCGGCACGATGCTGGGCTTGCCCATGCAGGACACCTCAGTGAAGCTCCCACCCGTGACGCCCACGTAGTACGCGTTTGAATGCGTCGCATACCATTGCGGTGGCAGACCCTTGCGCCAGCCGTTGGCGTCGACCTTGTTGGTCTTCGGGTTGTAGCCCCCGATGGGGGTTCCGAAGTAGTGGTAATACTCACCCTCGGAGTAGACGAGCTGGCCAAACAGTCCCGCTTGGTACTGCTGATGCCAGGCGTACAGGTCCGCGTGGAAGCAAGACGTCTCATACATCATGTATTTCAGTCCGCTTTTCTTTACGGCCTCGAAGAGACGGTCGGCATCCTCCAGCGATCCCCAGACGGCCGGCACGCAGGAGGCGACATGCTTTCCGTGTTCCAGCGCCGCGACAGCCAACCGCGCGTGGCTGGGCGCGTCCGTCGCAATGAACACGGCCTCGATGCTATCGTCCTTGATCATCTCCTCGCACGACGCGTAGGTCTTCTCGCAGCCGCAGGCCTTCGCGAGTCCGGCGCGGCGCGAGGGGATCAGATCGGTGACCGCCGTCACCTCGACGTTCGGGTGGTCCTGGAAACCGAATTGCGCGCCAAACTGGCACAAGCCAAACCCGGCGATGCCCACACGAATCTTGCGGTCGGAAAACGGCTTCCAGCCCTTCGCCGCATTCGGATCGGTCTGCGTCTTTTCGAAACCGGGGATGACTTTGCCCGCGGCATCCCTCGGTACATCATCGGCCGCGGCCTGGCCTGTCACTGCAGCCACACCGAAGGCAGCGGAGGATGCTCCTGCCAGTTTGATAAACTCCCGCCGCGCAATTCCTGATTGCTGCTGCTTGTTTGTCATGTCTCGACTCCTTTTATCTGAACTGCTCAGAGTGAAAACAAAGGAACCACGAATAAACACAAATAGACACGAATTCTCTGGAAATGCGGGGGTTTTGACCTACTCGCGTGATAGATCTGATTCGTGTTCATTCGTGTCCAATCGTGGTTCGTTTCTGGCGGGTTTCCTGGTGAATTTGGTGTTGCTGGCGATTGAAATTCTGCAGCGATCCACAAGACGAGGCCCTGTTGAACCGGTTGCCGGAGTTTCAGCACTCGGGGCAGCCACCGCGGCACTGCTGCCGATCATCGCGACGCCAATCATTGCAACCAACACCGCTGCACATCGACCCATTGCGGCACCTCGGCCCATGGCGTACTTCTTCATGGTTTGGTCCTTGACTCGCGGTGGCCGACGAGCGTCACGTGCTTTGGCACAGCTAATGTTTAGTTGGACAGCGACACTTTGGGTGAGCGGCAAGGCGCTAGCCGCCGGTTTTTGCGAGTCATACCGGCGGCTAGCGCCTAGCCGCTCACAGGCACAAGAACACGCCGTTTTGAACGAAAGTCGTTTAACGGCAAGCCACTCGCCGCCGGTGTTTCTGCGGCGAAATTCGCCATTTTCACCCGATTATGGCCCCCGATTGACATTTGTTTTATTCTGTCGTCAAAATAGTTGACATTGTCAACAAAGTCAAGTATCCTGGCGACTGCTAGCTCAGAAAAGCTGACGCCGTTCGTGGCAGGAACATTTCGTAACAGGCGCAGTTCATGACACAGACACTCAAGCAATACATCAAGCAGGATCTGAAGGCTCAGATCGCCGCGGGTGAGGATCCGTCGAGTTCGTTCACACTGGAGCGGCTCTCTCGTCGGTACAATGTGAGTGTGACGCCGGTACGCGGGGCGATCTCGGAACTGCTGGACGAGGGCGTTTTGCGGCGAGACGGTGGCCGGCGGCTTGTCGTTGGTCAGCATCGGCCGAAAGGCGACGCGCACGTTCAGCCGTCGCCACCTGCGACACAGGAAGAGCGATTCGCCGCGGTCGCCCGCGACCTGGTTCGGTTGAGCCTCCAGCGCGAGCCGGTCTTGTTGCGCGAGGAAGCGACCGCGGAACAATACGATCTGAGCCGCGCGGCGATTCGCCAAATCTTTCACCGTCTGGCCGGCGACGGCCTGCTGGAGCATCTGCCGCGCCGCGGCTGGCGATTACGGCCCTTCCGACAGGACGATCTGGACGCCTTCATCGAAGTTCGCGTCACGCTCGAGCGAAAAGCACTGCAGCTGGCCCGACAACGTCTGGTGGAAGAAGACCTGCGGGCGATGCTGGAGGGGAACCGGCTGCCGACCGGTTCACGAGACGCTCCCAAGATCGACGACCGGCTGCACGCCTACCTCATCGAGAAGGCCGGAAACCCTTACATCGCCGATTTCTTCGCGCGACACGGAAAATACTACGAGGTGGTGTTCGACTGGGAAGCGCTGGACCGCGCAGCGGCTGTGCAAGCGGTCGAGCAGCATCGCGAGATCCTCCAGGCGCTGATCGCGCGGGATTGGGAGGCCGCTGGCGATCGACTGGAGCATCATATCCGCCATAACCATCCCGTGCTTGAACAGCTGGCAACCGGGGCAAACCCGTAGAGGCTTGGAAAAACAACATGGGGTTTCGCAGCCAACATGCAGGCGGCGCGATGTTCGTGTTCGGAGACGGCCATGTGAACTTCCTGGCCGCGTCGATCGACACAGCGACGTACCGCGCGCTGAGCAACCGCGCCGGCGGCGAGGTGGCGTTTGCGCCGTAACGGCGAGCTCGAAGCACTTGCGGAGAGTACCCCAATTAAAAAACTAGCGACTGAAGATCGCGGCCATTGCGCTAGCGCCTGGGGCTACACTGCTTTCCTGCAATCGCGTCGACTTTGAAAAGGTGTCTGGACTGTCCGTCGAAGATTGGACCCTTAGCCGTGTAGCGAAAACCCTCACGAGTCGCGCGAACTCGCGAGAGTCGATGCACAAGAGCCACCGGCAACTCGACCCGCTGAAGCGGTTGATTACGAACTGGGCACAGCGCGACGGTACAAGCGTTTGCGTTTTGGCGAGACAATGCCACTAATCATCTTGTCATCCACTTGATGACACAAGGCCGAGCCATTCGCCAGCCGATGCTCTGAGCGGATAGACGCACAGGTCGACAACTCCTGCGTTGTACCGACAATCAATATTGCGCGCAAAGGACTAACCGACCGGGTGACTTTGATCTTGCCACTCCGGTCACGCCCTCCTTGGTCGCGAGCGAGAACCCAGTTCGAGACATCCACAAGCAGGATCACGCTGTCGTCGATATGATGTCGCAACTGCAGAGGTCTCCACCACCTCCATCAATTTCTGCAAGCGGAAACTCGCTGAAGTTTGTCCAACCGCCAGCAGTCCAACTTGCGGCGAATTGCGGGCGGTGTTGTCGACCTCGGCAGCTAACAGCGTCGGGTAAATGACCGAGGACACGCCCTCCTGAGCAGTTTGGGCTGGAGCCGTTCCACGCTCAGGACGCGATCACCTGATGCACGAACGACATCGCGGGTGTGTCATTGTGACTGCGCGCCTGTGAACACTGGCGCACTTGGCCTTGCTTGCCGAGCCTCAGCCTCACGGTAAATCGTTTGCGGTGGCCAATGGGTGAGCAGGATTGGACGATGGCTCGTTTACAAAGTGGCTCCCATTGCCCAGTGCGTCACGGCGCGCGCTGGGTGGGTGGCGTGGGGGTCGGAGGCAGCGCGGTCCCCGGCTACGCGATTTCGGCGGCGAAGTGCGCACGTTTCATACTTCGCCGCCAGTAAACGCTTCTGCCCCGATGGTCACGCTCCATCTGCGAATTGCTCATCAATTGTAACTTGCAACAAATACGCCCTGACTGCCATCCGTGAAGGTAAGCATCAATACTAGTTGACGACAACTCGCGCAACCAACGGATTCCTGCCGTCAACCAGCCAGCGTGCAAACTCCAGCCGATTCCGTGGTTGTTTTCCGTCCGCAACTCCGAACATCGCCGGTACCGCGGGAGCGACCTTCTCGCCGCGATTGAGGAAGTTGCCTCGCACGTGAATGAATGTGTCGCGCGGTTTACCGACCGATGAATCGCGCCGTTCACAGTCACATGAAGAGCATCATGCCGGACGTTCCCCAGCCCGACGATCCGGTCTTCCTCGGCGGCGGATCGCGACCCAATTCTCGCTTCCGGCAACTGTGCAGTTTGGCTGGTATCGAACCCAAGAAAAACGTCGAGACCAACGAAGACACGCCCTGGCTGCTCAAGGATCTCCGCAAGACGTGCGCCACTTACTATGACGAGCACGTTCAAGCGAGACCTACTAATCCAACCAAAATAAGCTTGACAGACTCTTTTGTTTTCTTAAAACATTAGCCTATAGTCAATCGGAAAAAGAGCTATAGCGGAGATAATTGTTTCTTCGAAACGCGAATCCGATTGTCTCGGGTTTGTGGTTTTTAATTTGGTTGGTGAATTGACTCGGAGGATTTGGCAATGTGGACGCCAAACCGAGGGAGTTCGCCTGAGCTTTGTTTAAGGAGGACATAAGGTGGCCAAAAAGAAGAAAACTGCGAGGAAAGCCAAGAAGGCGGTCAAAAAGAAGGCCAGGAAGGTCAAACGCAAGGTCAAGAAGAAGGCCAAGGCCAAGAAGAAGGTCAAGAGGAAGGTCAAACGCAAGGCCAAGAAGAAGGCCAAGGCCAAACGGAAAGTCAAGCGGAAAGTGAAGCGAAAGGTCAAAAAGAAGGTCAAAAAGAAGGCCAAGGCCAAGAGAAAGGCCAAACGGAAGGTGAAGCGGAAGGTCAAAAAAGCCGTCCGAAGAAAGGCGGCCAAGAAATAGAAGAAGTAGTTGATCTACTCTTCATATCTCAGAAAGACCTCAGGAAAGAGCTGTGCCCCGCGCAGCTCTTTTTTTGTTTGGCCGGCAGGCAAGTGGGCTGTCCCCGCCGCGGCGGGTCTTCGACGGGAGAATAGCCCACGCTCAGAACAACGGAATTGAAGTGAGGTTACCTGATTCCCGTCCAAACAGTGTGCCATCGGCATATGATGATCATCAGCTGGCGCTTGGATGATCCAGAGGAAGAATCCTAGAGATTGAGAGACTTGCCGGAGACGGTGGCGGATTTGACTATTCCGTTAATCGCCGTTTCGCGATTCGTATTCGCACTTCCTCGGGCAGGCTGGGTCGTAGTTTCAACGTTTTCTACGTGTTCCTTTCAAGAACGCGGGGCCGCACCCTGACCTACCTACTCATTGTCATTTGATTTTTCCGAGCCGTGGAGGAAAGCAGGTCAGGAGGGCGGGTAGGATAACCAGATCTCCCACGAAGGCCCACACCAAGCCGACGACGAACAACCCGCCAAACGTGCGGATTCCTTCTGCCTGCCCTAGCATCAGGACCGACAATCCCGCAATCAGAATCACGGTCGTCAAGACAAGCGCGTTGCCGATCTCGATGTAGGCCCGCACGGTCGATTCCTTAGCCGAAGCGCCGCGTTGGAACTGCCGTTTGAATGCCGTGAGGGCATGGATCGTGTCATCCACCGCGATCCCAAAGCACATAGTAAATACGGTCAAAACGATAAGCGTCAGCCGTATTTCCATTACGTAGATCGTGGCTGCGAGGGCCGCCATGGGAAAAAGATTGGGAAGCAGGCTGACCAATCCGAGCCTCAGCGACCGCAACGCCAAACCGATGACCAACGTCGTAATGGGCACCGCCAAAAATAGGCTCAACAGGAGGTCGGTACCAGCACGGTTAGCGATTCGCAAAAGGACGGGCAGAGATTCCGGCAGCACGAAGCGAAATTCCGGATGTTCCTTGCTGATTCCACCCAGTTTTGATTCCACGTCCACCAATGCATTTTCCAGTTTGTTCGAACCGACGTCCTGGAACCGTGCCAAAATGAAGGACTGACCGGTATCTTCGTTGAAAAACAGATCAAGCCGCTCATCGGGGATCTTGTCAAGTTCCTTCATAAACAATTCCGCGGTCGGGTTTTTGCTCGGAAACTGGTCGAAGAGCGTAACGAGCGACAAAGGAGGGCTCACGTTGGGCGCCGCCGCAAGCGCCTTATGCGCCTTGCCGATCACATTCAGAACGGTGCCTGGCGCCGGCGGATCCTCCGTCGACCACTCCACCGAAATCATCACGGGCAGGCTGCCAAACCTTTCGTCTACGAACTGGAACGACCGGCTGGCTTCGCTGCCGGTGGGTAGCGAGCGAGCGAGAACAATATTCACGCGCTGGCGCGAGGCAGACCAGATCATGAGTGCCGTGATTAGGATGCTGGCCACAAGAACCGCCACGCGCCGTTGTATGACGTACTGAACAACGCGTCCATGCCAACGCAGTTCGGTGTCAGTTGCGGCCACATCATCCGCTGCATCCGACGGACGAACTGTGTAGCGTCCGAGAAACGTGCTACCCAGCAGCGGAACGACAGTAACCACGGCTAGAAACGCCGCGATAACGGCGGCCGAACAGCAGATGCCGAATCGCTGTAGCACGTAGAGATCGGCGATGGCGAGCGAACCGAATCCAATGGCGGTCGTTAGCGAAGTCAAGAGGCAGGCTGCTCCGACATGCCGGATCGCCTCCGCTGCCGCTTCCCGTGGAGACGCGCCCGCCTGGACCCCGGCGCGGATGTGCAACATCATGTGAACCGAATCGGCCAATCCGATCGTAAGCGCAAGCGGCGCCACAGCGCCGTTGATTGGATTAATTTGCTCGCCCGAGAGAGAAAAGTATCCCAGCGTCCAGACGACACCCAAAATCGGTCCCGTCGTCACAATCAGGACGGCGGCCAGACGGCGAAAGAGAATGAACGCAATAATCACAGCGACAACCGGACCAGCAATATTGAATACAAGCTGGTCTCTTACGACCGAATCGGTTGCCGTAACCTGCAACACGGCTGGGCCCGTTATATCGAACCGGAATTCCTCCTGACTGATCCGGTCGGACACCAGTTGTTGGATGCTTTCAACAATCGGCCTCAGATCTGTAGTGGTAATCTTGTCCGGTGGAAGCTCCACGATAAGCTGTGTCGCTCGCCCGTCCTTCGTCAGCAGCTGGTCGACGACCATGGGATGTTCGAGAGCCAGCTCCTTGGCTTTCTCAATCCGTCCAGGATCAGCATCGGGTGGTGGGAACAACCGCGGATAGGTTCGCCGGCGACCCACCCGACGCCCCCGGCGAATGTCATACACCGACGTAACCGAATCAACGTCGTCGAGTTTGCTGAGCGAATCGTGAAGGTCATGGATGGCCGCCAGGCCGCGACTGGTTAGCAGGTCGTCGCCCTGCAAGACGATCGCGATGATTCTGTCGTTCGCTCGGACGGACGCTTTTTCTGATGCGGATTTGGCGCTGCGTCGCTCAGTGAAGAGACTGTAGATGTTGTCATTCGTTTGCAGTTTAACCATGCTCGCGGCGCAGACGATCGTCATCGCGACCGCAAAAACCGCAACGCACCAGCGGTAGCGTTCGAAGAAGCGGGCATATAGGTTGATGAGAAACGTCAACGTTAGGCTCTATCTACTCAGCATCGTGCTTCAATATAAAACCGTGCAGGAACCATCCCGTACTGGTCGTTCTCCCCGTGATGCCGGCCAAGCCGAAATATTGTCGCACCGCGTCAAACGCAGGCAACTTCGAACCGTCAATCTTGGGCTTTTCTACCGGCGGCGATTCTCCCGCCACAATGTTTTGCAGAAGACCTCCATAAGTCTTGCTGGACGAAGGCGATTTTCCCTGGCGGAAAAGCTCGTAGTTGACGTGAAGTGAATCTTGTAGACGGGCGAATTGGCGAAAGCTGGCGCTTTCATCAATCTGCTTCCAATGTGTTAAGAGCTTCTGATAATCAACATTACTTGAAAGAGGTTTTTGGCTTTTCGCGGCTGTTAACGTATGTTCCAAGACCGCAGTATCCGTCGCAAGAAACAAGTGATCTTTGGCTACACATGCGATAAACGTTGGCTTTTCCTTTGTTTCCGCATCCACTTCATAGCCAAAGTAAGCTTCATGTCCTGCGACCTTGCGAACTTCAATTTCCGAGATTCCCTGCAATGTCTTTTTCACTGCTTCTACCAGGCCTTTTTCATCTTTGGTCGGGATGGCAATGATCTTTTGTGGAGAGTCGGGGGTAACGGGTAGCTGATTGCGCGTGACAAAACTAACCTGCTGAGAAAGTCGTCCATAAAGCTCCTTGTCGATGTCAATCTGTGGCCCATCCGGATCTTCGAGCAGTGTGTTTTTCAGATCGTCATATAATCCTTCTTCGCCCTCGCCGTATACGTCGTCAAACAATGGGCCCACGTACTTGGCCAGCGCCGCAAAATCGGCATTCATCATCGAATAGCTGCTGTTGTCGCCACCCACCCACGCGGCAGGAGCTAATTGTCCGTTGGGGAATCTGCAAATTCTCATCCCATTCTTCCACGGTTGGGGAGCGTGAACTGCGATTCGCAAGTGGAAATCGAAGGGACCTTGGCCCACCTTAATGAAACTACCCGCTGCTGAGATCGCGTCAAAGTTGTGCTTGCGAGCGACTGCCAAGCTGTCGTCGGCGCGATTATCTTGTTTTGGAGACAGTTCGCGAAGTGCTTCGCTAAACTCAAACGGAACCAGATACAAGACGGCGTCCGGCGCAACGTCCCCGGCGCTATCCTTACACTGTTTGATGACTTGTTGGTAACCCCCTTGCTTGGCTAAACTTTCGGCCGAGTCCTTGCCGAGGTTTTCAAGCAGTACCTGAGCAACGCCAACTGCCTCAGTGAACACGAGTTGATCGTCTTTTTGGAAATAGACTAGCTTTCGCGCAGCAGAATTACCCGCTGCCGGAATATTGAATACGATAACGGCGGTAGCACCCGCATTCGTTCCGGTTTTTCTGGCTTTCTGTTTGCCCATTGAAGCGGTGATTTTCTGCAGCAATACTTCGACTTGCTTTTCGCGATTGGTAACATCCGCCATCAAAACGCGCGACGGTTTGTCTCCTTTGGAATGGACTAGTGCCCACGCAACCTCGCCTTCGGACAGATCCTTAATATCGCCTGACTCAACCCCTAAATCGATCCACAATACTCCCAGCGGATGACCGCTGGCTTCGCTTCTCATCTGTCTGGGCAGGTCATTCAAGAACGGTTTCAGAGCCGGATCCAGCAACATCTTGCCCAACCCCGTAGTTGCCAGGCGATCGTTGAACTGCTGCTGATTGGCGACCGACAAACTAAACTTCGTCGAAGCAGGAAGCACATCCCTTGATTGCTTGGCAGCACTGGTCCCATCCGGGCTGAGCAACAGCACAGCCGTCGTGAATATGCCAAGGACACAGTTTTTTCGCGTCATGGTAAATCCTCCTGGGATCTTGTAAGAACACTTCCGCCGCCAGCTTCACCAACCGGTAACAATTGCATCTGCCAACTCATCTGCAGCCAGCCTGAGTCGGCGGCCATACTGCCGACCCTCAATGGGCCTGTTTTCTCCCATGGGCCGGGTACGACAAGCTCTTCCGGGTTGATCATTGCGGGAAACAGTTCGTCAAACTTTCGCTGCAGAATGCGGCGCAAACTAAGCGTTGTCAGAGGCAATCGACTTTTTCCGCGGACAAAACCAGGCGGGGCAATCAATACCTCTTTATCGCGCACAAGCCGGACCTTGCCGTCGGTCGTCGCAATTCGATAGGTCACCGTCACGTTCATCTGGGCAGAATAACGTCGTCGTCCGGACTTCCATCGTTCGCCAGCAACAACCAGCGTGTACGCCCCATCGCTAAATTCGACCGTGATTGGATTCTTTTGGGCAAACGTGATTGACCACGGTGTTTCATCCAAGTTCGGCGAAAACTCTTCCAGCGACGTCATCGTCAAGAACATCGCCACTTTGGCCCGAACTTCCTCGTCGGTCAGTGTCCGACCTGCGAGCAAGGACTCCGCCAGGTTGTTAAAGGCGGTTTCGTGCATGCGAATGCCAATGTCGTGAGCCAGGTCAAACGACGGCGCTGGCTGCGGCGCCCCAATTTGACCCTGGGCGGCCTGAAGGATCACAACCTTCAACTCTTTGTTTGATGTACTAAATTTCACTTGCCGGGGGAACGCCCGGCTGCGAAGGAGAGGATTGCGAAATTCACTGGCGTAGGCGTCGTTTGCCCAGAGGATGATCTCACCGGCGTCTTGATCTAGTCGGTCATTGATCAGTGGCTCGGCGTGGCGGGCGACAAGCCGACTACCTTCGCTTCGCTGTCTTTGAATGCGCCGCCAGGCAAGACGTCCCATCAACGGCGGAGCGGAGAGCTGACGAGGCCAAATGTCCGAACGAGCGGAGCTACTGGCCAGTCCACCTACGAACCCGGACTGGTCAAACGTTAATGTCTTGCGTGCCGTAAATGTGGTGACCCCATCGCCCCACACTGTGACCCGTCGTTTTCTCCCTACGGTCTCCATGTCGGTGCGACCCTTTACCATCCAGCGCATTACCGCATGGTTTGTATCGGCGACCAACTCAGCGTCCATCGTTCCGGT
>Ga0224508_10003253_pt1 | contig 13464 bp, 8 predicted proteins | sample SF_Jan12_sed_USG_4_FD_170157 | JGI IMG/M metagenome (GOLD analysis project Ga0224508, IMG submission 170157) | Sediment microbial communities from San Francisco Bay, California, United States - SF_Jan12_sed_USGS_21 | ecosystem: Environmental > Aquatic > Marine > Sediment | place: USA: California...
AACAGCGGTTTGCAAGCGGAGACAGGTTCCTCAATGAGACACGCGTTCGTTCCAATCCTGCTTGTTAGTTGCCTTTGCGGCAAATTCGCGGTCGCTGACGTGATCAGCGCCAGCCCGGCCGGATTCTCGCTCGCTCACGAAGTCACAATAGAAGCGGTCAGAGCCGATGTCTGGCGGGCAGCGATTGGCGACGTCGGTTTGTGGTGGAGTAGCGACCACACGATTTCCGGCGATGCTCGTAACATGCGTATCGAGCCAAGCCCGCAAGGCTGCTTTTGCGAATCGTTGGGCGAGCACGCCGGTGTCGTCCACCTGACCGTGACATTCGTCAATCCGCAGGTTCTGCTGCGCCTCACAGGGGGCCTTGGACCGCTGGGACTAATGGGCGTTAACGGCAACATGCTCTGGGAGTTTGTCGATAACGGCGCCGGGACGACCGTGAGGTTCTCGTATACCGTCGGCGGTTACCGGCCGGGGGGACTCGAGGCGCTTGCGGGATCGGTCGATTATGTAATCGGTGAGGCGTTGCTGCGTCTCAAGGCGCATATTGAAGCGGGTGACGCGAGCACCGCTGACCTCTCCGGCATCGAATGATGACGGAATTCGGCCCCGAGATGCCGGCCTTCGCCGAGATCGCAAGCGGCATTCGCCGCTTCGTCGCGCCGAACCCGTCCATAATGACGGGTCCGGGCACAAACACCTACCTGATTGGTGAAGACGAAATTGCGGTGATCGATCCGGGCCCGATCATTCCCGAACATACCGAAAATATTATATTAAAATCAAAGGGTTTGATCCGCTGGATTCTGGCCACGCACACCCATCCCGACCACTCCCCCGGTATTCTGGCGCTGGCGGACAAGACCGGCGCCGAGGTCCTGGGGATGCCGGCGCCTGCTGGAGAACATCAGGATAAGACGTTTTCGCCGACGCGATTGCTCGCAGATGGTGATGTACTCGAGACCAGCGAATTCCGACTGGAGGCAGTGCACACGCCGGGGCATGCGTCCAACCATCTTTGCTACCGACACCTGCAGCATAATTGGCTGTTTACGGGTGATCATGTCATTGACGGTTCAACTGTGGTCATTGATCCGCCCGACGGCAACATGAAGCACTACATCGAATCCTTACAACGTTGTATCGACCTGGGCTGCGATGCACTGGCACCAGGACATGGTGAGGTGATTACCGAGCCGCGATCCGTCATCGAGTGGATCATTGCGCATCGATTAGAGCGTGAGGCGAAGGTACTCGCCGCGGTACAAGCGAACCCATTCCTGACATCCCACGAGCTCGTGCCATATGTCTACACAGACGTAGATCCGAAGCTATATGGCTGGGCCGAACGGTCGCTGCTCGCCCACATGCTCAAACTCAAGGAAGACGGCTTGATATAAACGCTGACTTCGAATAGCGTACCCGGCTCAGAAATTGAGGACTGCCACATGACATTCGTTGTCACCGAATCCTGCATCAAGTGCAAACTGACCGACTGTGTTGAAGTTTGCCCTGTTGACTGTTTTCACGAAGGACCAAATTTTCTCGTCATCGACCCGGAGGAGTGCATCGACTGCACGCTCTGCGAACCCGAGTGTCCGGTTGAGGCGATCTATTCCGAAGATGAATTGCCAGCAGGGCAGGAGAAATTCCTGGCGCTCAATGAAGAGTTGTCGAAAGAGTGGCCCGTCATCACGGAGATGAAGGACCCGCCGGACGACGCCGACGAATGGCGAGAGGTGAAGGACAAGCTGCAGTACCTGGAGCGCTAGCTTTACGGCGCTCCGATAAACGTATTGAGTACCTCGGCCAGCTCTTCGCCCTTGTCTTCTTGCAGGAAATGGCCGGCGTTGCGGATTTTGACGTGTTCGAGATTTCTCGCGCCCGGCACTCTTTCCTGAAAGGCTTTGTCCAGTCCTCGCGTGATCGGATCACGATTGCTGAAGGTCGTCAGAAACGGCTTATCCCATGCCCGGAATATCTCCCACGCTCGTCTGTTGGCATCGCTGGCGGGGTCGTCGGGCCTGGCGGGGACGAGCTTTGGAAACGCCCGCGCAGCGGCTTTGTATCTGGCTGACGGAAAAGGTGCGTCGTAGGCGGCGACGACATCCTTCGGCAGGTCTGTCACCGTGGCCGATTGGATGATCCGGCCTACCGGAAACCACGGACTCCAGCGCGCAAAGGCGCGCCAGATCCTGAATGCGCGCGGCATTTCCTGGTCTCCGGTCGGCAGGCCGCCGTTGCCGAGTGCGATGCGTGCAAAACGTGCTTCGTTTTCCGCCGCAACCCTGAGACCGATTAGTGAGCCCCAGTCCTGACAGAACAACGTGATGTTGTTGAGGTCCAGTGCTTCGATGAACTGGCGCATCCAGTCGACGTGAGCCGCGTAGCTGTAGTCGCTTTGCGAATCGGGTTTGTCGGATTTGCCAAAGCCGATCAGGTCCGGTGCGATCACGCGGTGGCCTGCCGCCGCGAGCGGTGGGATCATTTTGCGATACAGATAGGACCAGCTTGGCTCGCCGTGCAGCAGCAAGACGGGCGCGGCTTGCGCCGTACCCTGATCAACGTAATGCATGCGCAGGCCGTCGATATCAACGTAAAGCGGCTCGAAGTCGTAACCCGGAAGGCCGACAAATCGACTGTCGGGTGTGCGCAGAGCATTCATGTTGGAGATCACCTATATTGCAATGGTCAATATGTACTTATCATAGACGAGTATGCCAGCACAGCCGCCGATACGAATCAGTCTCCGCGCAAGAATCGTGCGAGCGATCACGGGCGCCTACCTGCGACGCATCGATGCGGCCACCGCCGACGTGCACGTCGCGCGCCGCCGTTGGCATGCCGTGGCGAGGCTCCAGTGGACTGCGTGGCGCGTGCGACTCGAGTATGCCGAGATGCAAGGCCTCAAGGTTGCCTGGCTGACACCGAAGCGATCGGCGCCCGGCAAATTGCTGCTCTACCTGCACGGTGGTGCGTACATCATGGGTGACTGTGTGACACATCGGCAGCTGGTCAGTCACCTTGCGCGCTACGCTGGCGTGCGCGCCTTGCTGCCCGAATATCGGCTCGCTCCCGAACACCCGTTTCCGGCCGCTGTCGATGATGTGGTCGGTCTGTACCGGGCGCTGCTCGCGGATGGCTACTTGGCGGAAGATATCGTCTTCGCCGGTGATTCAGCCGGTGGTGGCCTGACAATGGCAACATTGCTGGCATTGCGCGATGCGGGTGATCCGCTGCCGGCGGCGGCCTGTTTGCTATCGCCCTGGCTCGATCTTGCGGCGACCGGTGAAACGATGACGACGAACGCGCACCGGGACCCGTGGTTCAAAGCCAAAGATCTGCCGATCGTCGCGAAGTACTACTGTAAAGACGAGCAGCTGCGGCACCCGCTTGTCTCGCCAGTGTATGCAGAATTGTCCGGCTTGCCGCCGCTGTACATTCACGTTGGCGGTGACGAAATATTGCTGAGTGATTCGACGCGGGCTGCCGACAAGGTCAGGGCAGGAGGCGGCAGGGTCGACATCGAGATCTGGCCGCGTATGTGGCACGTGTTCCAGTTGTTTGTGCACCTGATGCCGGAAAGCCGCAGGGCCAACCGCAAGCTCGGTGCATTTGTGCGGCGTAAGCTTGTGGCCGACGCTGCGTCAGAACGTTGATTGTTTTTGCGAGTCGTCAAACATCTTTGTCAGGAATGAGCGAATCGCCGGCTCAGCTTCCTCGCGCGTCATCAGTTTCTGTTTTTCGAGGACGACGGCCATGTCTTTCAACGTGCGTTTGCCGTCAATCAGGGACATGATGAAAGAATAGACCTGCGTCGTCATCGCCTGGCTGCGAAATGCCGGCGACAGCGGTACGGGTTCCTTACCGGTAACGATCCAGTCGGGCAGGGCACGATGTCTGGATGGTTGTTCGGCATCGCGTTCCTTGTAGGCCGAGAATGTAAATACGCGTTCCTGGCGTCCATGGCGGCTCGCCGGTGAGCACATGTACGGAATTGTCGCGTCAGATACGTATGGGTCGCTGAAGCCGTTCTCGGCGATGATCGCCTTGGTTTCTTCGGGGCTGTACCGGCGTGCCCTGTCGGGATGCGAAAACGCCAGGGACCCGAAGTTGATCCAGCGGCCATTCGGCTTCAGGAGCGCGTTTATGCGCGCTGCGAGGATGGGCAGGTCCTCTGTGACGATGTCGATCAACCATGGCGTGACGACCGTATCGAACGACCGAGCCGCGAACGGCGGACGCAGCGCGTCGCCCAGTACGAGCTGGAAGCCGTCGCGAACGGGCTCGGGTGCCGATAGCGTGCGCAGTACCGCATCGTCTTCCAGCGATCTCGGCGCGATCGGAAACTCGTACATCTTCAGCGACTCGCCTGTGACGACGGCTTGCGCGATCAGCATCAATAACGGGTTGAAGTCCATCGCGATTGTGCCCGTGCAATCGGTCTGCATATGCAGGTCATAGGCGAGCCGGCCGGCGCCGGCGCCGAGAACCAAAACGTTGCCTAATTCCGCGTTTTCATGCAGCACCGCGCGCACTTGATTCAGTGATGCGGCGTTTTCCTCGTCGCCCCAGGACCAGTCGCGATGCACGTTGGCGTAGTAAGTGTTGAGGGCCTGATCGGCGGGTGGTCGCGTTCGCAGAGCCAGATAGGTCTCGTGATTGCCATGCATCGATTGCACATCGACTGGCCGCAACAGCTTTTGCAGTGAGCGGCGATGCGAGTCCGTCGCTTTCTTGTAACGCTCGATGCGCCGTTTCGTCAGCGGCCGCAGACCCTTGTTCTGGAGTTCGCTCTCCAGGCTGGCCGATTCCTGACTGAGTTTCTGCAGTGAAAATTGCAGGCGGCCACGCCATTCGCCCAGGGATGCCTGCGGCTCGGCAAACATCCACGGAATGCCATTGATGGACGGGAAGTCGATCTGGCAGGCAGCGCATCGATAGATATCGTTCTCTACAGCCAGCGGCGTCTTATCACAACGCGGACAGGCAAGGACGTTCGGAAGGACATCTGACATGGCGGGATTATAACCACATGGCTGCGGCCGCGACATTGCTCACCTTCATGGCCCGCTACGCTGCGCATTACTTCCGGTGAACAACGTCACGGCCACAGCCGCACATTAAAAAAGGCCGGTCGAATGACCGGCCTCTTTTTTTTCGGACAAAACAATATCGTCGCTATGTCGGCGGATTGCCGACGATGCCGCCGACAATCGGCTCGAACGCCGTCAATCTGTCGCGCATCGCGACGTCACCCAGACCATGGTTCGGGAATACGTTCGCGAACTGACCCTGCTCACCGTGCAGCGCCATGTAGTTGAGCAGCACCGTGTTGACGAGCAGGTTGACGTTGTTGGCTGCAGGCGTCGCCGCTCGTTGCACTGAACCACCCGCGTCCATGTAGCCGATCTGCTGGTGTAGGGCCTGTTCCTCGGGCGTCACGCCGATAATTCTCGGCCTTGTGCCCGGGTTGTAGACGAGGAAGAATGATCCGGCTGTCGACGAGTTGTCACTCGACCACTCACCCTTGTCGCGACCTTCTTGCGTAGTGTCAATCGCGCCGTTCGAGGACAGCGAGCCGTCACTGAAGACGTACATCATCAGCGGCACGCCCTGGCGAGCGGCGTACTCGAGGCAAGCGCCCATGCAGCGTCCGGCACGTTCGTCCTTGACCTCGCCTTCGGCGCGCCTGCCGCCATGGTAATCGTAACCGCCCATTTCGATCGTTCCGGCGCCGGCATAGCCGTTGATGACAAGCTTCATGACTGCAGCCGTCTTCTGGAATTCGCGAGCGTCGCGATCGCCGGCGTTCCACTCGGCCTGAGTGAAGATGCCGGTTCCCGGCAGACCCGGTTGGTCGACGATCATTGGATCCAGTGACGGATCGATCGGCACACCGCCGAATCGATCGGCAATGTCAGCGGACTTCAGGTAGCCGCAGCGAACCAGTTCCTTGATTACCGCATCCTGCGTGATCTGCGTGTTGACCTGGTCCATCTTGCGATCGCTGAGTCGGTAGATCGACTCCATAACTGCTGTCGCATCGTCCTTCGACAAGATACCGACGAGGTCACCGGTGTCGACGAGGTTGACCACGTCGCCGGGGCGGTCAACCTTGGTCGGAGTCAGACCCGGGTCCATCAGTGCTTGCGGCAGCGCCGAATTACCCCCGGAGGCCGTATTCTCGGTGCCGGTTAGTGTCAGGATCGAGCCAGCCGCGCCGAACAAGCCAGTTGGGTCGGCAAGCCCTGTATCGGGATCCAGGCCCGCACGTGCGATGCCGTTCATCGGGTTGTGCGGATTGTTGCCCGTGTCGTTGTCCGAACGCGCTGGAATGACGGCGCCATTGATGAACGCCTCGTTGCCTGCCGTCAGGCTGGTCATGATGCCGCGCCGGAACGCACTGTCGAGATGAAAACCCAGACCGAGGTCGAAGTTTTCGTACGGCAGGTTCAATGTCGGATCGATAAGGCCGGGGATCATGTTGCCCGGCAGGCCCATCTTCTCGTAGCCCGCCGTCGACAGGAAGTCCAGCTGACCGCCTTCCTTACCAACCAGTACGTTCGAACCGGCGATATTCGCGCCGCCTGCAAGGTCGAAGCAGATAAACGGGATCTTGCCGGCACCGTTCGTGGCGATCTGGCACGGGCTCAGCAGCAGCGGGCTCAGGTCGTCCGACAAGGCCGCCATCGCCTCACGCGGATCCGAGAACAAGCTCAATATTCCTGCGCCGGTTGTATAGGCGGCACCGGTCATGAAGCCCTGCGCAACAAACTGCCGTCGCGTGACAGGACGCGGATGGTCTGCGTGATACTGCGGCTCATCCCAGTGCCGTGCATTACGTTTCTTAGCCATAGCTGTATTCCTTTCCTTATCCTGTCTTTTATTGAATCAGTGTTGCTGCGTTGCCAATCATGGCCGCACAGACACCCTTTGAAATTGCCCGCGTATCACTACCACCGGCCAGCAAGCGATCAACGAGATTGTCGGGCCGACCACCGGCTTCCTGGAACGCGGCCAACTCGGCGTAAACGTCAGCGTATGCCGGCTGAGTGCCAAGTCCCGTACCCATGATCTTGTTGATCAGCGGGTCAACAAAGCCAGCGCGATTGGCTGCGGAGAACGACGTACCTGCCGGACTCGTAAAGAACCCTGCGGGGAAGTTGGGGTCGCTGTCCGCGGGCCCAGGGCTGGCATTCGAGCCAATGAACGCATCGCAGTAGGCGATCGCGAGCTGCGCGACCGCGACCTGGTGCGACGACAGGAACGTGTTGATGTCTTCAACGGCTGGCAGTGACTGCCTGAGCTCCTGATACGTCAGGTCCACGTTCGTATAGTTCGCATCGGTCCAGTCGATGCCAAGCAGCGACGAGAACGAAGCATTGATTTCATCGAACGTGCGCAAGCCGATTTTCGACGCCGGGTCCAGATCCGCCGGCGTAATAACCAGCGTCGGATAATCGGGACGATCGAAGCTGTCGCCGGCCAGGGTGTCGAAGGTCAGGAAGAACTCGTCATCCTCGGGACCTTTCTCCAGCGGCAATACGGCACCAAGTACCGACAGCGGCTGCCCCAACTCGCCAAACTCTGATGCGCTCAGCATGTCATCCAGTGTCGCGTAGCTCTGGCCTACAGGTGCCTCCATACCATTCATCGCCACGCGCACACCCTGAATCGGGATGCCCTCAGGCGTCGACCCGTCCAGCGTGATGAAGTGTGGCTTGTCGAACAGGTACGCGTAACTGTCGTACTGTGCGACTTCGAACAAAATGTACGACGACTGTGCCATCGACGGGTCACCTGGATACAGGTTCTCCGATATATCGAACAGCAGGAAGAATTTCTCACCTACGCCGACGTCGAAGTTCTGCACGACCTGTTCTTGCGTCAACGCACGACGGTGTACAGCGGCAAGACGTACGGTGCCTTCCCACGGGCCATCGCCGGAAACCTCGTTACCGATGACGAACGCAAAGGTATCCTGCCAGTCGATCAATGTGCCGCCTGGTACCGGATCAACGGCCGACACCAGTTCACCATTGACGTAGATCTTGCGACCGTCGATCGGATTGTAGGTGACAACGACGTGCTGCAAAGTTGCCTGCAAGACGTCATCCCCATCCGGTGTCGATAATGCCGGGTCGCCGTTCAGGCTCGTCTCATTCGTACGTAGCAGGAAGTCATAGTTGTACAGGGTCTGCTGCAGCGTGAAGTTGCGCGCCTGGTCACCGGCCGAGTAGCTGACTATGCGTGCCATCTCTTGCGTAACGTTGGCTGGAATGACCCACGCTTCGATCGAGAACTCGCCCGACTCCTGGATGACGTCGTACAACTTCGCACTGGCAGTTGTCGAACCGCGTGCAATACCGCCGTTGGTCGTAATGCCCCAGCCGCCGTACCAGGTGACTTCGGGTGACAGATTCAGATCGACCGCCGGGTCGACACCACTCGTGTCAAACGCGGTGGGGCCGGTACCGGTCTTGAACTCCCAGAGTGCGATCTGCGCATCTTCATAACGATTGCCGCCCGAAGCCAGCGTACCGTCAACGAGGCGCATGGCCTTACTGGTCACGAGGTTTTCGTCGACCACCGTCGGCAAAATGCCATTGGAGAATGTCGTAATCGCATCTTCCATCGTCTGTGCGTTGGCCGAACAATTATCCCAACAGTTATGGAACTCGGACCGAAGGCGAATCACGAGACGCGAATTGGCGGGAACATCGAGATTGATTTTCGGCTTCGCCGCATCGTATGCCGTCGTGATATCCGGGTCCGCAAGATACGGTTGTTGCGCATTTGCCGATTCGGAGCTGTGGCAGTTTGAACAATACTGATCGAGGACCGGGTAGACGGTCGCCGCAAATGCAGCCGGATCAAGCGGGAAGTTCTTGCTTGCACCAGGGTCCTGAGAGACAGGCGGTAGCAGCACGATCTGGCGTCCGCCGCCGGAGGTATCGCCAAGCCAGTTCTCGATCCATGTCGTCATGATCGTGGCACATACACCGGGATCGGTTACCCAGCAATGATGGCCGCTGCCGACTCTTTCGACCGTGCGCGACAACGACGGCTGCTCTGTGTCGGTAACCGTGACGGCCGCATCGAAAGCCATGTTGACATCGTCGTTGCGGACGAACATCGGTAACTGACCGACTGTCTCGTTATGACATGAACCACAACGGTCGGTCGTCTTGGCGTTGCTCCAGAATTCCTGCTGGAACTTGAGCACATCACCATCACGGGCCACAGGGCCCGTGTAGGGGTTGTTGTTGGTGTTGCCACCGCCATTCGGCACAGCCAGGTCCGTCGTTTGCGCCCCACCGCCGCAAGCGGCCAGCACTGCGCTTGCCGCAATGGCAAGCAGTACTGTTCTGAGCGAACGCAGACCCGTGCCGTCAATCGGCGCCGCCTGCATAGCAATTCCAGTTGCTTTATTCATCGTTCAGTCTCCCTACTGGCCCATGCAGTAAACGGCGGTTTCGGCGAAGACGTCCTTCATCCGATAACCAAACGTTGTCATGAAGTCATTCGTAATCTGGTCAACACGCTGACGATCGGTGCCGTCCTCCGGGTCCCGCAGACACACGGTACGGAATACTTTTTTCACCTGACAAGCGGCAAAGGCCTGGCTGTTGCCGAGCTCTTCGCCAAGTGATTTGGCGCCCGAGCCGCTTCCTGGCAGCGATTGATCGAAACCGAGGTAGGCGTTCTGGCCTTCGCGCCAGTAATTGTCCCAACTGTCGTCAGGCGTCCTGAAACCCTGTGGGAAGTTCAGGTCGTTGTTGAAGTACTTCGGCTGCACCGTGCCGCCGAGTCCCGGTCCAATGCCGGTGTATTCCAGACGGCCGCTCACGTCGTTGTAGTTGTAGTAAGCGAAAGCTTGCGCCATCGGGTCCATGCCCGTGTGGCAGCCAACGCAGTTGTTGAGGAACAAACGACTGTCGCCACCCGGGCTGCGGCTTACGTCCTGACGTATACGATCAGGCGGCAGCTTCGGATCGTGCATCTGCTCCATGTCGTTACACATGTGATTGAGCAGCGTGAAGCGGAACATGGCACGGTTGGTACCGGCGATGAAGAACGCTTCGGAAGCGGCACGTGACGTCATCACGCCGGCGGTCGCTTCGGCAGGAATGCCGCTTATTGACGACTGCGGAACATCCGTGAGCTGATCGCGCAAATTGATATTGTTGGCTTCAAGCTGCGCGAAGTGATCGTTGTTGGCGGCCGATGGTGCTGCAGGCACGACACCGTTATTGCCGACATAAGTCAGGTTGGCGGACAGGAGCGTATTGAACGGAACGTCATCGCGAACCATGCCGATGACAGTTGCAATGTAGTCATTCAAAGGAACAAATACCGACTGGTCACGGTTCGTCCACGGTGCAGCGAAATTTTTCAAGGTAACGTTGTAGAAATTTACGTTATCCATGGCGATGTCGGCGGCGCCCTTTGCATCGCCCGCCTCAATGAGGTCTTGCATGTTCTGCAATACGATGTCAGTCGGCGGCACGCCCGCGAGGCGGTCATGAATGCGCTTGGCCTGTTCTCTGAAACCCGCCTGCGCCGGTGCCATAAGACTCATCGAGAAAACTGCGACGAGTAAAAGGCGCCCAAACAGTGCGATCCATCCCTGGTCTTTGGCTTGATTCATTGTTGTCCACGTCCTGTTATTCATAACATTCTGCTCACGAATTAATTCGATCCACCAATGTGTTTGCTTATTCGAAGTTTTCAGAGATTGATGGCTGCGTCGAATGACGTCTTCACCAAACTATGTTGCCTGACCGCGTCCGAAATGTCCGTGAAGGCACTCACAGTCCCGGCATCGAAAACTCAATCAGCATCCAAAAACAATCGATCCGCAATCTATAAAGCAAGTGCTGTGCCAGTCTGGCCGACGTTGCGAAAAGACACTGAAAAATCTTTAATAAACATATACTTAAAAGAGCGATGTAGTGGTTAACCGAACTAACGATATGTCAAGTCAATGTCGGCACTTTCGCACAAGCGTTATGACCAGAAACGCTAAGCTACTGATTGCATACGGGTGTGCAACTGTCGCCGAAGGGAGACAGGGAATTGAAGCGGCGTCACTTTCAAACAACAATCACAAACGACGCAAAGTTAATGCAGCTTCGAGATGTTGTGCAAAAACACGCCGGAATATCGCGCACGAAGATTGCTTTGGAACTGTTTTCGATTTCCGTTCGTGTAATCAGGCAGAACAGTGGTCGTAATGGACGCGTTCGGAAGAGCAGATGCAGGTGAGCAAATGTGCTTTAAGAAAAGCATTTAACTTTGCGTACTGTCGCCCTTTTTCGACATTACATCCGCCGCAATTCCTCACCTATACTGAGGTGCGGACTGTGATCGCGTTAACGGTATCAGATGGGCCACGCGTCCACACTAACGTATTCCTCGCGGCTCGCCGGGAAGACTCGAGGTAAAGATCTATGAGCAGCTTATCACCAAAGACTATGGATGGAATTGTCAGAAGAGGTCTTCGCAGTGCGGTGCTGATCGTCGCGGCAGCCGCTATTGTTGCGTGCAGCCAGGGTGATGGCGTCAGTATCGGCACAGGGCAGGACCCGGATCCTGTCATTATTGATTTTCCGATCGCCTACATCCGTGCACCGATTCCAGTAGACGACAATGGCGAGTTCGAGCAAAACGATTTTCGCGAACAGATCACTTTTGATTTTGGCGCCGATCTGTTCTTCCGTGATCGTGCATCTCCGAGTGCGGAAGCGATAAATATTACCGGCGAGTTGACACAGGGCCTGGCGGCAATTCGCGATGTCGAGATCGCTTATGACGGCAGCTCGCTGTTGTTTGCGATGCGCTATCCATTCGATCCGAATCTGGACGAAGAGGATCTGCCGACCTGGAATATCTGGAAGTATACGTTTGAGGGTGACGTGCTGGAGCGTGTTATCACATCTGATCTGTCGGCCGAGATCGGCCACGACATCATGCCGAAGTACCTGCCTGACGGTCGTATTATTTTCTCATCCACGCGACAGCACCGCTCGCAAGCGATTTTGATCGATGAAGGCAAGCCGGGTTTCCCGGCGATGGATGAGGATGAGAACGAGTTTGCGTTCAATCTGCATCTGATGAACGACGACGGCACAGGCCTCGAGCAGGTCTCTTACAACCAGAGTCACGACCTCGACCCTGCGCCGCTGGCTAACGGTCAGATCGTATTCAGCCGATGGGACCACGCGGGTCCCGCCAATAATGCGGTAAACCTTTATCGCATGAACCCCGATGGTGCAAGCCTCGAGCTTTACTACGGGCAGCAGAGCCATGCGACTGGCACGAATGGCGACATCATCCAGTTCACGCAGCCACGCGAACTCGAAGACGGGCGCATCATGTCATTAATCCGACCGTTCACTGATACCGAAGGCGGTGGTGAGCTTGTGGCGATTGATACTCAGCAATATCTTGAGATCACACAACCGACGGCGCCAAACATTGGCATCCTGACTGGCCCGGCGCAGCAGGACGCGACTGTCAACAATGTTTCTACAGTCCCGGGCGAACCGTCACGTGGCGGTCGGTATGGCTCGGTCTACCCGATTCTCGACGGGACGGGCCGGCTGCTCGTCAGCTGGAGCCAGTGTCGTTTGCTCGAACAACTGATGGATGATGGTGACCCGCTGACGCCGGACGTTGCAATCGTCCCTTGCACCGATGAGCGTATTGCGAACCTGTTTACGCAGCCGGATCCTGACAATCCAGTGACACCGGATGTCGGCAGCTTCGTCGTGGCGCCGCCGTTGTATGGGATCTGGATGTACGACCCGCGTGACGATACGCAGTTACCCGTTGTGCCCGGTGAAGAAGGTTTCATATTTACCGAGGTTGTCGCAGCCGATCCCAAGGTCGCACCGCCAGTCGTATTGGATGGCAGCGACATGTACACCCAGGATTCGACGCTTGTGGACAATGCGGAGGCAGTGCTCAACATTCGCAGCGTCTATGATTTTGATGGCGGCGCAATAGTCGATATCCCGACGATGGCTGACCCCACACAGACGCCTGCAGCGAGCCGGCTGGCGCGCTTCCTGCGAATTGAGAAAGCGGTATCGATACCCGACGATGACCTTGTCGATCTTGATAATACCGACTTCGGAATCAGCACGGCGTTCGGCATGAAAGAGATTGTCTCCTACGCGATGATCGAGCCCGATGGTTCAGTCATCACGAAGATTCCGGCGAACGTCGCGATTGCGGTCAGTGTCGTCGACGAGTATGGCAAACGCATCACGGCGCGCCATCAAAACTGGATCACTGGCCGACCAGGCCAGGAAGTCAAATGCAACGGTTGTCACGTCGCGAATAGTGGGTTGTCACATGGACGCTACGATGCGTTCGACTCTGCTTATGCCGGTGCGCCTTCGGGCTTGTTCGAATTCCCCGGAACACTCATGCAATGGTTCATTGCGGAGCCGG
>Ga0224508_10003254_pt1 | contig 13462 bp, 7 predicted proteins | sample SF_Jan12_sed_USG_4_FD_170157 | JGI IMG/M metagenome (GOLD analysis project Ga0224508, IMG submission 170157) | Sediment microbial communities from San Francisco Bay, California, United States - SF_Jan12_sed_USGS_21 | ecosystem: Environmental > Aquatic > Marine > Sediment | place: USA: California...
GCAGTCCTCGCGATCATAGGTACGCTGAGTCCGCAGCCAACGCTTCATGAGTCGATCACGCAGGCTTAACGCCACGGCGTTATACCAATCGCGTGTCGTGGCCGAGTTTGTGTCCAGACCCATTCCGTGGGCGAGCGAATCGACTACCGAATGCCGCAGACCTTCTGCGTCCATCGCCGGCTCGCTTGCGGCAAACAGGCTCTCCGGCCCGGGCGTTGGCTTGTCCCGGCTCATTATCAGTTTGCCGACCAGTAGACGTCGACCGGAACCTGCTTCTGTTGCAGAATCGCTCGCACCGGCATAGCCGAGACGTCAGAACCCTTTAGCGCCTCGCGATAGACACGCCACTTCGCGTCGCCGCTTAACAGTAAGACAATGCGCCTGGAATTGAGTATCTCGCGGCGAGTCAGTGTCAGACGCCTTTGCGCGGCATCTGCTGGCTCAACAGCAACGCAACGCCGTTCTCCGTCGAGTGCCTGCGCCAGGCCTTTTGCCTCCGGAAACAAGGAGGCTGTGTGACCGTCAGTCCCCATGCCCAGCAACACCAGGTCCCACGGGCCGTCTACTGCCGTCAGATCCTGCTCGACTCTCTGCGCATCCTTTTCCGGGGTGTCAGCGGTTCGCGCCATTGAGATCAACGATACCTCGCGGGCACCAAACAACTCTCGCCTGAGCATCGCCTCATTGCTGGCTTCGTGCCCGGTATCCACCCAGCGTTCGTCGGACAAGCAGAAACGAAGACTTGACCAATCCAGCGGCAACTCACGCAACACGTTGTACAACTGGACTGGTGTGCTGCCACCGGACAGCACGATCCGCGCCAGACCCAAACGCTCGATGGCCTCCTCCATCAAATCCCAGATCCGGGCCGCGAGAGCTATTGTCAGCTCGTCGGTGCGAGCAAACCTGCACTCGCTTTCAACCTGCAAACTGTCTGACATCAGTCGGAACCCACATCCCACTCGCGATTATCGCGGGCCAGCAATGAAGCTGCAGCAGTCGGCCCCCAGGTGGACGCGACGTAGCTCTCAGGCCTGCCACCCTGTTTGCGCCACCGCTCGGTGATTGGTTCGATCCATCCCCAGGCAGCCTCCAGTTCGTCGCGTCGTACAAACAACGTCGCACGCCCTTCGATGGCGTCGATTAGAAGGCGCTCGTAAGCATCCGGCACGTGATCGATACCACGCTGATCTGCATCGAGGTGCAATTCCAGATCGCGCACATCCATGCCCGTGCCAACTCGTTTGCCTGACAACAGCAGCCCTATTTCCTCACTGGGCTGCAACCGAATTGTCAATCGATTGGCCGGCAGCTCTGCCTCACCAAAAATGGAGTGCGGCACATCTTTAAACTGCACCACAATTTCCGACACCTGCTTTGCCAGGCGCTTACCAGTGCGCAGATAAAAAGGCACCTTGGCCCAACGCCAATTGTCGATATAGGTTTTGAGCGCAACAAAGGTCTCTGTCTTGCTCTGCGCTTCGACACCCGATTCACGCACGTAGGCTGGAACCGGTTTGCCGTCGACCGCGCCGGCCTGGTATTGACCGCGAACAACGTAGTTGTCGACGTCGCGACCGGCGATTGGACGCAACGCCCGAATCACCTTCAGTTTCTCATCCCGCACCACGTTTGGATCGATACTCGGTGGCGGTTCCATCGCAATAATGCACAGGAGTTGCAGCAAATGACTCTGCACCATGTCGCGAAGAGCACCGGTGTGATCGTAAAAAGCGGCGCGGCTTTCAACACCGAGGCTCTCCGCGACAGTAATCTGGATGTGGTCAATGTAGGTCTGATGCCATAACGACTCGAACATCGTATTACCAAAGCGCAATACCATCAGATTCTGTACCGGCTCTTTGCCGAGATAGTGATCAATACGAAATACCTGCGCTTCGTCAAAGCACGCCAACACCTGTTGATTAATTTCATGCGCACTTTCCAGGTCGTGGCCAACCGGCTTTTCGAGAACCACCCGGGATTGCGGCGTAATCAAGTCCAGTTCATGCAAGCAGCGACATATCGGCGCAAACAGTTTCGAACCCGTCGATAAATAAAAAACCCGTACCCGGCCGGGAAACTCCGATAACCGTTTGACCAGCTCGCCATAGGATGCGCAGTCGAAAGCATCCATGGTCATGTAATCAATCCGGGCGAGAAATCGACTCCAATCCTCTGGCCGGCGGTGCTCCGCCGGTATATGTTTTTCGGCCGCCTCTTCGATCAGCGCGATGTAGCCATCGCGATCGAGCTCGGCGCGAGATGCCCCCAGGATGCGGCCATTCCCGGCGAGCTGACCGTCGCGGCAGCGATAGTAGAGCGCCTTGATCAGCTTGCGCAGCGCCAAATCGCCGGTCGCGCCAACTATGACGAAGTCAAAGTCCTGCAGCTCTGCACCCACCTGATCATCCCCACCCCAAAAGACTGGCGCAGTATACCGGCTGGCCCGATCCTGACCAGCCTCCCGGCTGCATCTGCGCGTATCATATCGCTTTGCCTGCCCCGGTCGGAGGACCACAGAAATGAGCTCGCTGAATCCCGTTGTCGAAGCAGTCACCGAGCGCATACGGCGTCGGAGCGCCGATACCCGAAAAACGTATCTGAGCCAGATCGATTCCTGGCGCCGGCGCGGGCCACGCCGGGCTATTCTTGGTTGTACCAACCTCGCACATGGTTACGCCGCGGCCAGTGATGAAAGCAAAGAATTCCTGCGCAAGCTGAAACAACACCCAAATATCGGGATCGTGTCGGCTTACAACGACATGTTGTCCGCACATCAGCCGTTGCGTGATTTCCCTGAGCAAATCAAGCAGGTCGTTCTCGAAAATGGAGCGACCGCGCAATTTGCCGGCGGTGTGCCTGCGATGTGCGATGGAGTAACTCAGGGTGAGCCCGGTATGGAATTGTCGTTGTTCAGTCGCGATGTTATTGCCATGGCAACCGCTGTCGCATTGTCACACGAGATGTTCGATGGGACGCTGATGCTCGGCGTATGCGACAAGATCGTGCCGGGTTTGCTAATCGCGGCACTGCGTTTCGGCCACCTGCCAGCTATCTTCGTGCCCGCCGGGCCGATGCCATCCGGTATCCCCAATACCGAAAAGGCCCGCACACGCGAGCTGTATGCCGAGGGTAAGATCGATCGGGCCGAACTACTGGCATCCGAAGAGCAGTCCTACCACGGTCCCGGCACCTGCACTTTTTACGGTACGGCAAACAGCAACCAGATGTTAATGGAAATAATGGGTCTGCACGTACCCGGAACGGCCTTTTTTAATCCATATACATCAATGCGCACCGCTCTCACCGCCGCTGCCGCCAGGCGTATTACCGAGATAACGGCAATGGGCGATGATTATCGTCCAGTGGGAAAAATTATCGATGAGCACAGTATCGTTAATGCAATAGTCGGGTTGTTGGCCACGGGTGGATCTACCAATCACACCATTCACCTTGTTGCTATTGCACGGGCAGCCGGGCTTACCGTGGATTGGGATGATTTCAGCAATCTCTCGCGTGAAACGCCGTTACTGGCACGGGTGTATCCCAATGGCAAAGCGGATGTAAATCACTTCCATGCCGCCGGTGGGCTGGGATGTGTGATGCGCCAGTTACTGGACGGCGGCATGCTCCACGATGAAGTCGAAACGGTTATGGGTCGCGGTCTGTCAAACTATGCGCGCGAGCCGTTGCTACAGGACAACCAGCTAACCTGGCGGGACTCGCCGGCGCAGGCAAGTGATGGCAATGTGATTGCCAGCTTGAATGAACCGTTTAGCCAAACCGGCGGCATCCGGGTCCTCGAGGGCAACCTTGGCCGGGCCATTTATAAGACATCGGCGGTGCCAGCGGACAGATTGATTGTCGAAGCCGCAGCACGGGTTTTCGATAGTCAGGAAGACGTGCTCGAGGCATTCAATCAGGGTGAGTTGGATCGCGATGTGGTGGTCGTCGTTCGTTTCCAGGGACCGGGCGCCAACGGCATGCCGGAGTTGCACAAGCTCTCTCCACCGCTCGGCTCACTACAGCAACGAGGGCTGCGGGTAGCCCTTGTCACTGACGGCCGCATGTCCGGGGCATCGGGGAAATTCCCGGCGGCGATTCATGTGTCTCCGGAGTGCATCGCAGGTGGCGAGTTGGCCAAAGTACGCGACGGTGACATTATTCGCCTTGACGCGGAAAATGACCGGCTCGAGCTGAAGGTTAGCGCCACGGAGTTGGCACAACGCGAGGCCAGCACTGCTGCCAGCGATATTACGGGCATGGGACGAGAACTCTTCGGAGTCTTCCGCAGGGCCGCCTGTGGCGCCGAGAGAGGCGCTTCATGCATTCTTGATAACATATAGTTTTCAATCTCTTAAGTGACTTACCAAGAAATGAAATGAATATCCGTTCGATCCTGCACGAGGCTGCCCCGGTCATGCCGGTGCTGACAATCGAGGAGTCTGAACTGGCCGTACCGCTGGCTGAGGCCTTGGTGGCCGGTGGAATGCGAGCCGTGGAAGTCACGTTACGCACACCCGTCGCCATCGCCGCTATTGCAAATATCCGCCAGGCTTTGCCGGAGCTCATCGTTGGCGCCGGGACGGTCGTCACACCCAGGCTAATGCACGAGGTGCAAAAGGCCGGCGGACAATTCGCAGTAAGCCCGGGTTTCAGCACCGCATTAGGCGCAGCAGCACAGGAATGCGGGTTGCCTTTCTTACCCGGCGTAGTAACCGCAAGCGAAATACAAATCGCGATGGAACATGGGCTGGAGAACCTGAAGTTTTTCCCTGCCGAACATGCCGGCGGTGTCAAACTTCTGAGCAGTTATGCAAGCGTCTTCGCTGACATACGTTTCTGCCCAACCGGCGGCATACGCGAAGACAACATGGCGCATTACCTGGAACTATCCAATGTGACTTGTGTTGGCGGATCGTGGATAGCGCCACGCGACATGATTGCGAAGCAGAACTGGAACAGCATCAGTAAACGGGCGGCAAAAGCGATGTCAGCAGTGAACGAATAACGCGGAGACTTGACGAATGGGTCTGCCAATCGAAAAAGATCACTTTGAGGAATGGGAATTCGAGCGTTTCGAAAAGCGCTTGCGCGAAAACCTGGATGCGCTGGAGCTGTTATTGCAGCGCGATGGCTTTGGAGTCGGTGAGTCATCATTGGGCGCCGAATTGGAACTCGATCTGATCGACGGCGCCTGCAAACCGCTTGCAGTAAACCGGGACGTTTTGGTACAACATGTCGATCCCCGGCTGCAACTCGAACTGACCCGTTTCAATCTGGAGTACAACCTGTCTCCGGTTCCATTTACCGGCAAACCTTTCGCCACTGTGCAGAAAGAGATGGAATTGGCGCTACGTTCGCTGGAAGCGCCGGTCGCCGAATATGGCGGCCGCGTGGTGACCATAGGCATCCTGCCAACTCTGCGTCTCGATCAGCTGCAAGGCTCGTCCATGACTGACCTGCCGCGATATCGGGCATTGAACTCCGGGCTGCAGCGCATCCGTCGTGCGCCCTTTCGCATTCGTATCGATGGTGACGAGCCTCTGGATCTGACCTGCGACGATGTCACTCTGGAAGGCGCCAACACTTCGTTTCAAGTACATCTAAGGATAAATCCGGAAGCCTTTGCCGATACCTATAATGCTGCACAGCTGATCACGCCAATTGCGGTTGCTGCATGCGGCAACTCACCGGTCTTTCTGGAGCATTGCCTGTGGGAAGAGACCAGAATTGCTTTGTTCAAACAGGCAGTGGATGCCCGCAGCGCCAACACCGGGGAATGGCGTCGCGCTGCACGTGTGCCGTTTGGACATGGCTGGATTCGACGAGGCGCACTCGAGTTGTTTGCCGAAGCCGTACGGCTGTTTCCGCCGGTCCTGCCAGTGTGCGACGACGAAGACCCGATGGAAGCGGTGAATGAAGGCCGGATTCCCAGGCTTGCAGAATTGCGAATGCAGCAGGGAACAGTGTGGCAGTGGAATCGGGCTATTTACGACCCGGGATCCGGTGGCCACCTGCGTATCGAGTTTCGCACCCTGCCCTCCGGGCCAACACCCCTGGACATGATGGCAAATGCGGCCCTTATCATCGGCATGACAATTGGCATGAGGAAGAAAATAAATTCGCTGCTACCGGCTTTTCCGTTTCGCTATGCCGAATATAATTTCTACCGGGCGTCACAGAATGGTCTACAGGCTGAGTTGTTGTGGCCAACGAAACTCGGCATCTCGCCGGAACAGCACACTGCTGCTGAACTCGTGAAACGCTTCCTGCCGGTCGCATTGGAGGGCCTGGCCGAACTCGGTATTGACGATGATGAGGCGAAGACTCTGATGAACGTCATCGACAATCGAGTACGCAGCGGTATCACGGCATCTCGTTGGCAACGCCAGCTACTGGCAAAAATCGATCGGAACCACAGCCGGCCCGAAGCGCTCGCAGCGATGCTGGCTATTTATGAGAAGGAGTCGCGAACCGGATCCCCCGTCAGCGAATGGCCGCTCGACTTATAGACCACCGCCGTATTCCTGTGTCCAGTCGATATAGCAGCCCTGCGCAAAGCTGAGTCTGACTTCGAAATCGCCGGGCGACGCGACATTTTGAATATCGTCTTCGAAAATTAACTTGAGTTGCTTGGACGCACCGCGGGACATGTTCTTGTGATAATAACTTCCCATGAGATCGGACGCCTCGATGACGACGGATGAGCCAATGACATCCTGATCGAATATCTTATCGCCGTCGAGTTTGATTTCCTTCAGCTTGTCCGTGACTGAGCCAGGCCAGCTAATTTCGATGCGATCTATAGTTGCCGGCGCCGCTACCGTATTACCCAGGTCCCAACGCAGTTCCTTGTCGTGGAACTGCCAGCCCGAACCGCTAATCTCACAAGGCGCAGGCGGGTTCACAATCACATCAATGTAGTCAGCGCCATTGCATGCGGCGTTTGCTCCATCCTCGTACTGAGCCAGTATTGCGTTGTTTGTCGTTGCCATGATCCAGGCAGATCCGGCAACCGTGCGGGTGCTCTGAGGCTGCAGGGCTATATCTGACTGATTCAGTGTGCGCCGCGGTGCTTCCTGAGTCCTGGTCACAATTGCCTGGTTGGTTTTATTTTTCAGCTCGTATTCGTAATCGACCGGTGCGCCTGTTCCCAACCCGTTTATTGCCACAAGACTAAGGCTGCCAAAGACATCGCCGACTGCGAGCGGTCTTGAACACGAAGTATGAATCCGTATTGATTCAGTGCCCAGCCCATTGCTCAGCGCCATGTCCGTATCGGAACCGCTTCTGGGAATCGTGAAAACGTTTCCTGGTTCGACGACAAAAGTCTCGTTGTCTTCTGTTGTGATCGTTACGGCAGCCTGATCGTCGATATCGCCGGCACACTCGAATTTATCAGGCTGATTATGATCGACAGTAGCGCAGCCGCCACCAGTGTAAGCAAAGGTCAGCCAATTGATCTTGTCCAGTAAGTCACAATCCGCTGCAGTCGCCTGAAAGTCACATGTCTCCGATGAAGCACTGCGCTTGCTGCATTCCATCAGACCGCTGCTATCGATGACACTCTCGAGCAACCAGTCGTTAATGAATTCCGCTCTGTTGTCCTTGCCGTTGCCTTGTCGCAAGCCGCAATCTTCTGGACCGTTCATTGCCATATCATCGCAATCCATTCGGAATTTTGATGCACCCAGTTTTGTATTCGTGCCAGCAGCAAAGAGCTCCCAGATCACGTCGTTCGGGGACCCCTCAAAACCGGTTACGGTGACGACATCACCGGGTTTGATGTCATCGATATCGGCAAGTACCGGCTTGTTCTCGTCGCCCTTGTGAGCAACCACCCGGATGTTCTGGGCGCCGCTCCAGATCAAACTCAGTTCGTCAACCGGTTTCTCGCAACTGTATAACTCCGTAGCAAAAGACGCCACGGTGCAACTGGAACTTATACTCAAGGGACAGCCGACATAGCCCAGATCGAATCGGGCTTCACCCGCATCGCTTTCCATCGTCGCAGACCAACCGACAGGGTCGGAACCGGATTCGCCGGCCGGTTCAGCCTGCTCGGGGACAATCAGACCTTCGGGAACAGTCGCCTTGTCGACGACGATTAAATAATCGCCGTCGCACAGGTAATCGAATTGATAGCCTCCAGAGGCGCCGGTAGCCGCTGCTATCGGACCGCCGCCGTTTTCGTAAAATAGTTGCAGGCCAATAGCTGGCAGACCGGGTTCGCCGGCATCGGCAATACCATCGGCATTGAGATCGTGCCACAACATGCCTTCCAGTCGCCCGGAGCAACCGGAATTTGGCGTACCACTACCTGAGATTTCCGCATGCGCAGCTTGCAGCAAACTCAGTGTAGTCAATAGCAGAGTTGTTATATGTTTCATTGTATTCATTTCTTCTTCCCGGGATCGGGTGCTTGCCATGGTGCAATCTGGTAAACGCCTACACCGATGCGTACCACCTCTGTCGACGGATCGCTTGTTTCTTTTTCGATGAGCCAGTTGTCGGCCCTCTCCAGGAACGCCTGACCTTCGACGTCCAGGAAATTTGTAAATTCTTCTATTTGATCGACTGGAATGAGTTGGTTAGTCGCAAAACGCTCAAATCGTGCCTGAGTTCTTGGGTCATGGTAGAGATTGTGCGAAGCGGTCACGGCCAAATCGCGAACCGCCATGCACACACGCTTGGTGGCAGCATGGTCTGAAGGACTCGGCATGTAGGAGCGCATCACTACTTTGAGCCTGCCATTTTCGGTTTTGCTAATGGCGCCGACGCTTGTTAACTCTTTTAGCATTGCGGTGATCGGAACGATTTTTCCACTGTATCTGTCATACAGCTGTTTGAAGCTCGGCTGACCCTCGTCTATCGATAACGCCAATGGCCGGCCTGCCGCGTCAAGAAAGTCGGGATCAACGTGCCAGGCCATCAGAATTCTTGAGGCCGGCCTGACTTGGTCAATCTCAGAATCATCCTGCGGCTTGGCACTACCAAGCTGATCCAGTTCTTGTTTTACCCGGGTCCGCGACAGACCTGTAATCAGCGAGATCCGAGATGTATTCGTGCGCCGTCCACCCAGGCCAAATTCATCTGCGGCAACTTCCACGAACACACTGCGGCAAATTTCCGAGAACCGGCTGAAAGACAGACCGCAGCGTAGGAGAATTCCGACGACCGGACGAATCACGATACGACAGATTTCTTCTACGAAGCGGTCCGTTGTTTTATCTGTGCTGCTTGCCACCTTATTCTACTCGGACGGCATGCTGATCGACGCCTGAATCCCCCTGAAACGTGCCCACCGGGCAAATAAAGCATATTTGATCTTACGGCGGTCATATAGGTCGCATTGCGCAATTAGAATTTGTCTAATGCAACCCGGCAAATCTTCGCTCAATGTTACCTTAACAATTTCGGAATGCTCGACACCAAGTTGTTGATTTAACATATCCCAGCGCCGCCGCAACTTAACTTATTAACTATTAGTGTTACAAATCATCTAGTTTCGGGCATCGGCTTGCCTTAATGACGGAACATAAACTACTATCCCCTGCATATGAATGAAGTTACTTCATTTTGAAATAACAAAGATACTAATAAAACAATAATGGGCTGGAGAAACACAATGAATATCCCTTCGTTGACGCGCTGGACGGCGCTGTCCCTGTTTGTGTGTCTGATCGCTGTACCGGTGGTTGCCGGTCCGCTTGGAACCACATTTCCCAACGATCCGACGATACCGATCGTAAAGCCGGTCAAGCCGGCGTTACCGGGCATGCCGGACGACACGCTTCCGATGATCGAGTCGCGACTCGGTTATATGATCGCTTCGCCAATATTGTTTTTCGATAACACCGGTGTACTGACCTACACGGCGGCGGGCGGTGTGCTGGATATCGATGCCGACCCACTGGCGATACGGCTCAATGCAATCGATCCGCCAATATTGATTTTTCCCAGCGGTGGTAACCGTTACGTCACCATCGATGCGATTGTCGACAATGGCGGCGACCTGGTCGGTGGCGTGCCCGGCAACGATCTGGAGATCTTTGGCGAGGTCACTATTAACGGCGACACCTTCAGCGGCATGCTGCTGACCGGTGAAGTCACCGGGTACATGGGTGAAGACGGGGTCGGTACCACCGACTTTCATTCCTTGCGTTTTACCGTCACCGGCGGTCTGCTGGCCGGCCTTTACGGTAGCGATATCGGCATCGAGATTACCAGTGAGATGTCGAATTTCACCGGTAACTACAACGTCAATTTCGCCGGCGAAGCCAAGGGTAATGTCGGTGTAATCGAATGTACCGGCACCATTGGCGATTTTATCTGGCTGGATGAGAACGGTAATGGCATCCAGGACCCGGGCGAGCCCGGTCTGGAAAACGTCGGTCTTACCCTGACGGACAGCGACGGCAATCAGACGATGACTGCCACAGACAAGAATGGTTTTTACCAGTTCACCGGCCTGTGCGCGGGTGATTACACCGTTACCGTCGACATGCCGCCACCGGACCTGGACCCGACGGATATCAACGCACCGGGCAGCAATGACGGCAACGACAGCAACGATCCCGATGGCACCCCGGTCACGCTGACCGACAACAGTTCCTCCGATCAGACCATCGATTTCGGTTACGTCGAACTGCTCGGTTCGCTGGGCGACTATGTCTGGAACGACGTGAATATGAATGGTGTGCAGGACGTCGACGAGCTGCCTATCGAAGGCGTAATGGTCAACCTGTATGCCTGCGAAGATCTCAACACCCCGCTGGGCTCGACAACCACCAATGCCGCCGGTTTCTATGAATTCACCGGTTTGGCTGCCGGTTGCTACCAGGTCGAGTTCATCCTGCCACCGGATTTTGTATTCTCACCTATGGATCAGACCGGCGATGGCTTAGACAGCGATCCCGCTCCGACCACCGGCTTCACCGATCCAATTTTCTTAGGACCGGGTGAGGACAATCCCGATGTCGATGCCGGTATGTTTGTACCGCCGCCAGTCGGGCAACTGGGCGACCTGTTCTGGGAAGACCTGAACCGTAACGGTATTCAGGATCCGGGCGAGCCCGGCATCCCCGGCATAACGGTCAATCTGTACGACTGCGCCGGTAACTTTATCGACTCCACCATCACTGGCGCCATCGGCGATTACCTGTTCGATATGTTGCCCGGTGGTTGCTACGTAGTGGAATTCATACCGCCACAGGACTGTATGCTGACCCTACAAGACGCCACCAACGATGCCGACGACAGCGATGCCGATCCGAACGGGCTGACGACTCAGATCAACCTGGCCGACGGACAAAGCGACCTGACCTGGGATGCCGGTTGTTACTACACGGCCGGTCTGGGCGACTTTCTCTGGCATGATCTCAATCAGAATGGCGTTCAGGATCTGGGTGAACCGGGTATCGACGGCCAGACCGTCACGCTACTGGATGAAAACATGACGCCCACCGGTCTGACGACCGTTACCGGTCCGAACGGTTATTACGAATTCACCGGTCTGGCGCCGGGCAGCTACTTCGTCCAGTTCATGGCGCCACCGGATTTTGTCTACACCGGCCAGGATGTCGGTGTCGATACATTGGACAGCGATGCCAATGGCAACGGCAAGACGGACAAGATCATTCTCGAATCGGGTGAGTTCAATGAGACTATCGATGCCGGTGTGTTCATACCGAATGAACCGTCGATCAGCATCGAGAAATCCACCAACGGCGAAGATGCCGACAACCCGACCGGTCCGTTCATTCCCGATGGCGACCCGGTACTGTGGGAATACGTTGTGACCAACGACGGCAACGTGCCCCTGACCGATGTCTTTGTCATTGATGACCAGGGTGTGCCTGTGGATTGCCCACAAGACACGCTGGCAGTTGGCGAGTCGATGACCTGTATTGGTGAGGGCTTAGCCACGGTCGATCAATACGCCAACCTGGGCACGACCTGCGGTATTGGCCCCGAGCCGGAGTTCATGGAAGTTTGTGATGACGATCCCAGCCATTACTTTGGTGAAGACCCGGGTATCGACATTGAGAAACTCACCGACGGCATCGATGCCGACGATCCCAATGCCGGCGATGCGCCGCAGTTCGAGCCGGGCGACACGGTCACCTGGACCTATATAGTCTCGAACACCGGTAACGTGACGTTGACTAATGTCGAAGTTACTGATGACCAGGGTGTTCAAGTCACCTGTCCGTTGACGACACTGGCACCCGCCGGTGAGCCCAACTCGACCATGGAATGTACCGCCAGCGGTGTGGCTGAAGATTTGCAAAACACCGGTTCTACCACGGTAGACGGCTTATGCGGCAGCTACCCGAACCGGCCGCTTTACGAAAACATGGGCACCGCCACTGGCGAATATGCCGACGGCGAGTTTGTGCAGGACATAGACCCAAGCCACTATTGCAACCCGCCCATGCCAATGATCGACGTTGAGAAACTCACCAACGGCGTCCAGGCTGACGATCCCAACGCCGGCGATGCGCCGCAGATCGAGCCGGGCGATCCTGTTGAGTGGACTTACCTGGTCGAGAACACCGGTAACGTAACGCTGGAAAACGTCGACGTCACTGACGACCAGGGTGTCGCGGTCAGCTGTCCGCAAACCACTCTCGATCCGGGTGAAACAATGGAATGTACCGCCAGCGGTGTGGCTGAAGATTTGCTCGACACCGGATTTACGACGGTACCAGGCAAGTGCGGCAGTTTCCCGGAAACGCCGTTGTACGAAAACATGGGCTTGGCCACTGGCGAAACCGAACCCGGCGACTTTGTGCAGGATGTGGATGCAAGTCATTACTGCAACCCGCAGACGCCGGACATCGATATCGAGAAAGCCACCAATGGCGAAGATGCCGATCTTCCGACCGGCCCAGTGGTTGCAGTCGGCTCGACGGTTACCTGGACTTACGTCATAACCAATACCGGTAATGTGCCGTTGACCAATGTCACCGTCACCGACAACCAGGGCGTTTCTGTGGATTGCCCGCAGGACACACTGGCTATTGGTGAGTCATTTGAATGCACGGCCAGCGGCATTGCCATTGAAGGCCAGTACGACAACGTTGGTAGCGTGGTCGGCACACCGCCGTCAGGACCACCGGTCGACGACTTTGACCCCAGCCACTACTTCGGTGCTCTGCCGATGATCGATCTGGAAAAACTGACCAACGGCGAAGACGCCGATCTTCCGACGGGCCCGGTAGTGCTTGTCGGTTCGACGGTCACGTGGACCTACATCATCACCAACATGGGCAACGTTCCGCTGGACAATATCGTCCTGATTGACAGTGTCATCGGTCCGATCACCTGTAACGAAGGCCCGATCCCGACGTTGGCCAATAATGGCGACAACTTCCTGTGTACTGTCATGGGCATCGCGACTGCCGGCCAGTACATGAACAGGGGCGACGTCTGCGGCACAGGCCCGCTGGGC
>Ga0224508_10003255_pt1 | contig 13458 bp, 7 predicted proteins | sample SF_Jan12_sed_USG_4_FD_170157 | JGI IMG/M metagenome (GOLD analysis project Ga0224508, IMG submission 170157) | Sediment microbial communities from San Francisco Bay, California, United States - SF_Jan12_sed_USGS_21 | ecosystem: Environmental > Aquatic > Marine > Sediment | place: USA: California...
GACGATCCCATACACCGTCGACAAACCCAAACCGGTACCCTCACCGGAGGGCTTGGTGGTGAAGAACGGTTCGAACACACGATCGAGAACGTCGGCACCAATGCCGACGCCCGTGTCGGAAACACGGAAGGAAACACAGGGGCCCGACTCGCGCTTCGACGGTTTAACGGCAAGGGTCAGAGTGCCCCCATCGGGCATCGCATCGCGGGCGTTGAGTACGAGGTTCATGACGACCTGTTCGATCTGTCCCGGGTCGGCGCGAATCCGTGCAACCGCGGGGTCGAAGTCGGTCTCGAGCTGGATATGATCGCCGATCAACCGCCCGAACATGCTCTCGAGACCTCTCACGATTCGGACTGGCTCGATGATCTCCAGCCGCCGCGTCTGCTTGCGGCCGAAAGCCAGCAGTTGATGGGTCAGCTTTGCCGCACGCTCTCCAGCCTCCTGGAGCTCCGCCAGCGCCGTCTTGCAACTTGGGTCGGCATCGGCGAGGCCGCTGGCAACGATCTCGCTGTTCCCCAGAATCACCATGAGCAGGTTGTTGAAATCGTGGGCGACGCCCCCCGCTAGACGGCCAAGCGCTTCGAGTTTCTGCGACTGATCCAATCGGCCCTGGAGGTCTTGGCGATCTTCCTCGGACTTCTTGCGATCGGTCACGTCTTGCACGATGCAACAATGGCCGTCGCCCTGGCTTTCGGTGAGCAGGACGCGCTTGTGCACGATCGCCCCGTCAACTCGACGCAGGCGGGCTTCGAACTCCGCCTTTCCGTTCCGACGCATGGCGTCGAAGGCCTGCTCGGCAATCGGAAGATCCTCGGGGAATAGGGTCGCTTGCCAGGGCAGGTCGATCATTTCGGCCGGCTCCGAACCGCAAATCTCCGCGTACCTATCGTTGACGGCGAGGTAGCGCCCGCGGCCGTCGAGTACCGAGATCCCGAGACTCGCGTGATCGACGGCGGCACCGAGCAACCGCACGCGTTCCCGTGCTTCGATAAGGGATTGCGACATCCATTCCCGTTCGGCACCGCGAACACAATCGATCAATTCCTTGGGCCGGCAGACTTTTTTCAAGTACCCGAAAGCGTTCAGGTCGCCGGCGTCCCTGGCCCAAGCGATCGAGTCCTCTTCGGTGTGCAGGATCACCTGGACGGCGTGGTCGTGTTTCTTGATTTCGCGCAGAAGCTGCGCTGCGCTCGAGTCCTCGAGTTCGAGTTCGAGGTCGACGATGGCGATCGCGACGGGCGTCCGTCCCAGTTCAGCCAGGGCTTGCTCGCCGCTTGCGCAAGCGATGGTCTCAAACCCTTCGTTGCGCAGGATGCGACCCAGCGCTTCAAGTTGATCCAGATTGCTCTCGACGATGAGTACCGGGGTCTGATGGAAGGTCCGCTGAAGTTCCCCCACTCTGTCCTCCTGACCCTGGTTTTCTGACCCCCCGCCGTCGATGCTAGCACTAGGACCGCTGACAAAAGCGTCAGGAATCCCGACTGGTGGACGAAACTGTTGGAAAAACCGAGGGGGCCGGAAACCGTCCGCTCAAGGGGGGGTACGGTAATCCCTTACGGTGTTCGGTGTGCCAAGAGGAGATAATGGAATTTGAGGAACCAGGAGGAAATATGCTGCCCGACTTTTCACAGGTCGGCCGCTTCGGAAACTCCGACGCTTCCTGATGCGACCGTTACGGACAACGGCATGAACCCTTACTCCCCCCAAGAGTACGTCTAGCTGCCGGATCCGTCGGACGCGGCGACGTCACGCAACGAAGCTGGCTGAGTCCTCCTCCTCCCCCGGGGCGGCGGATGTGAGCCCGCCGTCCCGGGTGCTTCCGATTCTTCTTCGTGATGAAAAGGAGTCGCCTGATGACGAAGTACTTGATTGCAGGCGGCGTGATCGGTTTTCTGGCCGGTGGAGTCATCGGCGGAGCGATGTTCGGTCCGCTCGGCTCGCTCCTCGGTTCGGTCGTCGGGATTCCGATGGGGGCCACGATCCTTGTGACCCTCCGAGGTTTCCGGTCGCTCGATCACCCAGCCTAAACCGTAGACACCACGCCGGTAAGTAGTTTCCCTATCTCGACGGGCGACGTCCCGTGGGGTCTATCTACTCCATGAACGTCGGTAATCAATTCGAGGCGCTCTCGCACCTGGTCGGCAACACACCGCTACTCGCGGTGCACTACACCTATCGCGGCCGGCCTGCCGTGATTCACGCGAAGTCCGAGAACCTGAACATGACCGGCAGCGTCAAGGACCGCATGGCGCTGCACATCCTGCGTGTGGCTCACGAAAGAAGTGTGCTGCGCTCAGACTCGGTCATCGTTGAGGCCACTAGCGGCAATACGGGGATCTCGTTCGCGGGGATCGGGCGGGCTCTGGGGCACGGCTGCAAGATCTTCATCCCGGACTGGATGAGCGACGAACGTGTCCGCCTGATACGGAGCTTTGGCGCGGAAACGATTCTGGTGTCCCCCGAACAGGGCGGGTTCCTGGGCAGCATCAAACGGGCCGAAGAATACGCGTTACGCGATCCGCTCGCGTTTCTCCCGAGACAGTTTCTCAATGAGGACAACAGCGACGCCCACGAACGAACGACGGGTCCCGAGATCCTTGCCCAACTCGAAACGGTCGATCTGGTCCCCGACGCGTTCGTCGCCGGTGTCGGAACGGGTGGGACGATCATGGGAGTCGGCCGCTACCTGAACCGCCACTTGCCCGACGTGCGGATCCATCCACTGGAGCCCGCGAACTCTCCGACGCTGCGCACCGGTACCAAGGTCGGCCACCACCGGATCCAGGGAATCTCCGACGAGTTCGTCCCGCCGATCATCCACCTGGACGAGCTCGACGAAGTGGTCGACGTCCCCGACGGAGACGCGATCCTGATGGCCCAACGGCTTGCCGACACCTTGGGGTTGGGTGTCGGGATTTCCTCGGGGGCCAACTTCCTCGGTGCCGTTCGACTGCAGCAGGAAATGGGTTCGGATGCGACCGTCGTGACCCTGTTTCCTGACAGCAACAAGAAGTACCTGAGCACCGATCTCCTCAGAGACGAGCCGGTCGTCGATGGTTACCTCACACCGGCGATCGCACTGCACGGGTTCGAGTCGATCGATCGCCGACACTCACGAACCTCCGTGTACGGTTAGAAATTAGCCCAAGGGTGGTCGCCCATCGGATTGATGGGTATCGTAATCCCAGGAGCGGGCAATGGAAGTATCCATCACTTTCTCAATCCCGGACGTGCTCGAGAACCAAATCGACGCCTCGGGTCTATACGGGATTCACGGGGACAACGGCATCCGGACAAGCTACGGTTTCGATCTCGAGATGCCGGCCCTCTCTCTTTACAGGCAAGTCAGATCGCAAGACCTTCACCTGTTGGCTGTAAAAATCCAAACCACGCTGAACACCTGGGAAAAGAAGTATCTACGTCATTTGCAGGTAGAGCACAAAACGAAACCGACGAAGTCGGCCGAAGAACTGAACGAGGAGATCGTGGACGAGCTTCGGGAAACGGAAGGGATTCTTCGTCGGGCGCTGACCGTCGACGACACGATCGACTGGGACTTCTTGAAATGCAAGGACAAGTTCGCCATCAACCCGGACACCCTGGTGCGCGACTCGTTCGGCCGGAAGATCATGAGATTCGATGAATCAGGGCGACCGACAACGTATCGCAAGCGGCGCGACCCCGAACCTCCGGACAAAGTCGCCCTCGAGGCAAGTAAGTCGTTCTGGGTTCGAACATTCCGCAAGGGAAAAATTGATAAAGAACATGCAGCCGCGATGCTCGATTGGCAGGGCAAGAGACGGAAGATTGCGCTCGCCAACGACCAGCAACGCAAAATCTTCGAGAACGCCGTCCAGGAGTTCAAGAGTAAAAAGACATTGTTTGAGCTGAAGCTCGCAGACCGGAATGCTGCGGTCGACGCCGCGAAGGCACGTTATGAGAACCGAAAAGATGATGCGATCGAGGAGTACTGCGAACTTGTGATGACGGCCTCGAAGTACCCGGTTTTTTTTCCAAAAACGTGGACTCTGGGCTACAACGCGGCATTAAAAACGCTCGTTGTGGACTACGACCTCCCGGCGCCGTCGGATCTACCCAAAGTTCAATCGTACAGTTACGTGGCTTCAACGGACGAGATCACGGAGAAACCGTTGAATGTTGCGGCAAGGCGGCGGTCGTTCAACAGCACCGCGTACCAGATCTGTTTGCGGACGATCCACGAGTTGTTCGAGGCCGATACGATCGATGCATTGAAAACGATTGTTTTCAACGGGCTCGTGACCCACATGGACGCCACGGGAAAGTCGGATACAACGACAATTCTCTCGGTGTCGGCCAACAAAGACTCGTTCCTGAAAATGAATCTCTCCGGAGTCGATCCGAAATCGACATTCGAAAACCTCGAGGGAGTCGCAGCGGACGATCCGATGGAGTTGTCGCCGGTTTCACCCGTCGCCGCAGTCGAGGCATCGGACAAACGGTTCCTGGAGGGCGGAGGCGTCATGAAACTCACGACAGGCTCGGTGAACGTCGCAGCGTTCGTTTCCGATTCAGGACAGACTAGAATCCTACCTTTCGCATCACCGTCCGGGGCAGATGCCGGATCATGAACATCACCAGCGCCCAGATACCCGGCGCGTAAACGACGGGCTTGCCCGCATCGATCGCACGCAGGACGCGTCGTCCGACGGCATCGGGTTCGCCCGCGAACGGTGGGGGTTTCAGTTCCGCCGTCATTCCCGTCTTGACGAAACCGGGTTTGACGCACACGGTGCGTAACCCGTCGGCGCGAAACTTGTGATCGAGACCCTCCAGGTAGGCGGAGAGTCCGGCCTTGGTGGCGCCGTAGATCACGACGGGTTTGCGGCCACGATCGCCCGCAACCGAGCTGAACACGCAAAGCGTGCCACCGCCACTTGCCAGCAGGCGTCGCCGCGCGTCCTCGCAAAACAACACCGTATTCGTGAAGTTGACGGCCAGTAGTCGTTCCACGAGCGCCGTGTCGTTTTCGAGCGTGTCCTGTGTGGCGAACATCGCGGCCGTGATCGCGACGGTGTCCAGTCCGCCGAGGGCCGTCGTCGCTTCATCCAGGACGGCGCGGAATTCGTGAGGCCTTTCAAGATCGCAGAGCCGGACCGAAACGTCGTGCGCGCCGCGCGAGCGTAGATCCTCGGCACTCTTGTCGAGGTCGGCCTGGTTGCGACCGAGCAGGCACACCGAATCGCCCCGTGCTGCGAACAACCGGGCCAGCGAACGCCCCATCCCCCGGGTGCCGCCGAGCAACGCAACCTTCATGGACGATCCCCCATCACCCGTACCGATTGCGCGCTACGCAAGCGCCGGTCCGGGTCCCAGCGGGATCGTACTTCAAGGAACGCGTCGAGTCGCGGTTCCATCGCTCGAAAATGCCCGGGCCGGGTGAACGCGTCCTTGGCCAGGTAGACCCGGCCACCGATGGAGATCAGGTGCTCGTTGAGCGCGTCGACGATCGTTTGCGTGTCGGGGCGCACGGGAATGTCGAGCGCGATGCTCGTGCCCTCCATCGGGAACGACAGCAAGCCCGACCCTTCGGGGCCGCAATTCTTGATCACGCAAAGGAAGGAAGCGCCGCCCTGCCGTGTCAGCAATTCGAGGAACTCCCGTGGTGCTTGCGGTCCGGCGCTTGTGGGCAACACACACTGGTACTGCGTAAAACCGCCGGGCCCGTAGATTCGATTCCAGTGCAGGATCGCGTCGAGCGGGTGGAAGAACGCGTCGGGATGGACGATGCGTTCGCTCAGTTTCGGTTGTTTGCGATAAATCAAAGCGTTGAAAACCCGGGTAAACGCCCGGTTGAGGACGAACTGTGGGAACTCGAATGGCACGGTCAACTTGCGCCGCTCGGCCGGCGGGTCGACGGGCGCTTCCTCCCGCGTGGCCCAGCGCCCGCAGTACAGGATTCCCCGCCCCATCTCGGGACCGGTTTTCAGGCAATCGATCCAGCCGACGATGAACGGCCACTCGTGGTTCGTCCGGGCGAGCGTCGCGAGGAACTCGTCGATGCCGCCGATACGTTGAGCGCGTTGCCAGATCCACGGGGAATCGATGGGTTGCATCGAGAACTCGACCTCGAGAATGTGCCCGGTCAGTCCCATCCCGCCGATCGTTGCCGTGAACAGATCCTGATGTTCCGCTCGCGAACACTCCACGATCCGATCGTCGGCCAACCGAATTTTCAGCTTGCGGACATGTTCACCGAAGCACCCGGTCGCGTGGTGTTCCTTACCATGAACATCCGCGGCGACCATCCCTCCCAACGTGACGAACTGTGTTCCCGGCAGGACCGGCGACGACCAATAGCGGGGCAAATACACGCGATTGATCTCGGCCAAGGACAATCCGGCCTCCGCGCGCAGCACACCCGTCTCCTTATTAAAGGAGAGGACGCGATCGGCTAGCGGTGAAGCTGGAATCCTCGTCACCGACGGCGGTGGGAGCGACGAATCGCCGTACGAGCGGCCAAGACCTCGTGTGAGGACGGCGCCCCGGGTGAGTTGCTCGAGATCCTCGGAGCGGACCTCTTCGCCGGGGACCGAGATGCGCCCCCAACCCGAAAGCTTGCCGTTCGAACTCACCAAGGCAGCTTATCAGCGGGTCGCACGGCAGCAAACGCCCCCAATTGGGCCTAATACGCCCAGGTCTGGCAGCGGGCATGGACGACTACCTGAGCAAGCCGATCAACGTCGAAGTCCTGGCCAGCAAGATCGACCGCTGGACGGTCAGTCCTGAGGAGCGCTCAACTTCTCGAACCGGTTCGTAACGACCTCGACGGTGCCGCGAGTCGGGAAATTCTACGAATAAACGGTCCAATTTGGCTGCACCGTATCGTATACAAGGACGCCTGGCAGGAGGCTGGGCGTGGCGAATCGAATCTGGACGGGAATTCTCCTGGTGGTCGGACTCATGCAGCCGATCCAGGCGCAGCGGCAGACCGTGGGCCTGTTCGTCAACGATGCGCCCGATCCCGGTTACACGTTGTTCAGTCCGATCGGGACCGAAAACTCGTATCTCATCAGCAACGATGGTTTGCTGGTCCGATCATGGACCGGGACCAGTCGACCCGGGTTGATGGCCTACCTCACGCCTGCCGGCACGTTGCTCCGCTCTACGAAAATCGCCCCCCTCCCGTTCCAAGCAGCCGCCGGGTCCGGCGGGAGGTTGGAGGAGTACGACTGGGACGGCAACCTCGTCTGGGAGTACGAGTACTCCTCCTCCCAGCATCTCCAGCACCACGATATCGAACTGCTTGCCAACGGCAACGTGCTGATCGTCGCCTGGGACCTGATGACGAGCGCCGACGCCATCGCGGCCGGCAAGAACCCGGCGAACGTCCCCAACGATTTGTTGATCGACTCTGTGATCGAGGTCCAACCATCGCCACCCGTCGGCGGAACGATCGTCTGGGAGTGGCACGCCTCCGATCACCTGATCCAGGACTTCGATCCGACGAAGAACAACTTCGGTGTTGTCGCCGATCACCCCGAGCTGATCGATTTCAACTTCAACGGCGCCCGCGATTGGTCGCACGTCAATTCGGTCGCCTACAACGCGGCACTCGATCAGATCGTCATTAGCGTGCTACGCTTCGACGAAATCTGGGTCATCGATCATTCCACGACGACCGCGGAAGCGGCCGGCCACAGCGGGGGCAACTCGGGCCGGGGAGGCGACCTGATCTATCGCTGGGGTAACCCGCAAGCCTACGGGCGTGGCGGCCCATCCGACCAAGAGTTGTTTGGACAACACGACGCGCAATGGATCGAACCGGGATTACAGGGTGCCGGTAATTTCCTCGTTTTCAACAACAATCAAGCCGGTCCCAGTGAATTTTTCTCGACCGTCGATGAGTTCGTTCCACCGGTCGATGCGAACGGCAACTACGTGCTCGTCGCCGGGCAAGCTTACGGACCGGCGGGTCCCGTCTGGACGTACCAGGCGAACCCTCCGGAGAGCTTCCACTCGTCGAACACGTCGGGCGCGATCCGATTGCCCAACGGAAACACGTTGATCACCGGCGGATTTATGGGACAGATTTTCGAAGTCGACCCGGCGGGCACCGTCACGTGGGAGTACCAAAACCCCGACACCGGGCCCGGCCTGCTCAACCAGGGTGATCCTGTCAGCAACAGCGGGGTGTTCAAGGCACGCCGTTACCCGCCGGGGTTTCCCGGGTTCAGCGGTCGCGACCTCACGCCGGGTGACCCGGTCGAGAACTTCTCGCGTCCCCTACCGCCCGGCTCCCAATCGTTACGGGTCGACAAGACCTCGTCCGGGGAGACTCAGCTGGACTTGACCTGGTCCGACGACGCATGCCCGTCGTTCGAGTACCACGTGTTGTTTGGCGATCTGGCGAACGTCGCTACGGTTTCGATCGATGGTGGAGTCTGCGACATCGGACCCTCGGGGTCGAGTTCATGGAGTGATTTGCCGGCCGGCAGCCTGTTCTTCGTCGTGGTGGGCACCGACATCACCGGCGTTTACGAGAGTACCTGGGGCAACGCATCCGACGGCCTACCCCGTGGAGGTACGAAAGCTTCGTTCCGGTGCAGCACCACCACGAAGGTGCTCGACCCGCAGTGCCCGTGATCAGGACAACGTCGAAGTCCTGGCCGGCAAGATCGACCGGTGGACCGTCAGTCCTGAGGAGCGCTCAGCTCCTCGAACCAGTTCGTGACGACCTCGACGTTACCGCGCATCGGATTCTTGATCAGGATGAAGTAGTCGCCCGAGGGGTGGATGTCGTACTGCCGCGACCAGCGATACTGCAGGTACTCGCCATCGAACAGTGCCTCGCGCCCCGTGACGCGGAACCGCGGTTCGGTCTCGATCGAGACGGCGATCATCTTGGTGCCTTCAAAGTAGTAAATCGCGGAGCCGTCGGGCGCCCAGGTCGGGCTGGTCCCTCCCTTGGTCGATACCCGTAGGCGCGCACCGATTTCCGGGAACGACGTGACGTAGATCTCGTCATTGCCGGAGTAATTCGAAACGTAAGCCAACCATTTGCCGTCGTAGGAAACGATCGGCGCCAGTTCGTCGTCGTCGCCCTCCATCAGCGGGAGCATAGTCGAGGGGTCGTCGACGTTCGGGATGTAGCGCAGGTCCATGCCCTTGTCGGGGATCTCCTCGCGAATCACCAGGATGCCCTGGCGTGTCCAGTCTCCCGAGCGCAAGTTGTTCTTCTCGTCGAGCATGAGTTCTTCCGGCCGGCTCAGGTCGACCGGCCGCCGGTAGACGTCGAACGACTCGCTACGCGTCGTCCCGTAAATAATCTCGTTGCCGTCGGGACTCCACTGCGGGTAGAAACCGCTCTCACTCATCAGCGTCGGCGTTTGCGTGTCGAGATCGACCATCCAGATCGCGCCGCCTTCGACCGAAATCAAGAGCCGTCGCCCGTTGCGCGACATGCGCGGGTCGTTGAGGCTGATGAACGGCAGGCCGTCGGGCAAAAGCGGAACCACCTGGCCCTCGAGGTCGACCGTCACGAGCGACTGCGTTTCGTCCCTCGAGGCCGGGAGGTAGACCACGGTGCCCTCGGCGGAGATATCGATCTGGATCTGGCCCTGATCGACCCAGGCACGGGGGTGAGCCGGAGTGGCAGGGCCGGTGAACTCGAGCCGGCGCATGTCGAACGGTGCGACGAAGACGCGGTCCGCCTGCGCGAACACCACGTGCCCGGTCGACAGATAGTGCGGGTTGGACCCGAGCATATCGAGGTCCTTCAGTTTCGACGTGCCCAGATCGAGTGCAAAGAGCCCGCCGGTTTGACGACCCGTGTTCGTGCTGCAAAGCAAGGATTTTGCACCGGGCAAGACGAACGGTAAGGCGAGGCGCAGGTTCTCCTCGGGATCCCCCTCGGTCAACGATTCGATTTCGCCGCCATCGGCCGAAACTCTCCAGATCCTGCCCTGGTGGCCGTAATAGATGAAACCGTCCTCACCCCAGTCCATGCCGTCCGGCGAAGCGGGGGCGCTCGAGATCAGGATCGGGGGCCCACCGGTCGAGCGCACCTTGTACAGGTTGGTCGTCGCCAGGAATCCGATCCAGCGATCGTCGGGCGAGAAAAACGGGTTGCGTCCACCGACTGTCCCCTCGATCGGGACCGACTCGTAGTCGTCGATCAAACGAAGGTAGAGCATGTCCTCGGCGCCGGCGCCGCCACGGGTGACGATCCGGCGACCATCGGACGACACGGCGATGGCGACCCCGTCTCCTTGCCGGGTGTTGCCGCTGTTGGGCACCTCGACCGCAAAGCGTCGCGTCGGTTCGGCTGACGCCGGTGCGTCGCCCGAATTCCAGGCGAAGCCGATCACGGCGGCGACGGCGGCCAGCCCGGCCACGATCCACGGCAAGCGACTCGTGGCCGCGGGGGTAACCCCTTCCTTGGGCGCGGCCGTATCCTCTTTATGAGGATCCGCGATCGTATCCTCGATCGTGATGCGCGCCTCGCCGATGTCGCGCAGCCGGCGCATCTTGTCGCGATCCAGACAACGTTCGACCAACCGCCGCATCGCCGGCGGCGTGCCGGGGGGCAACTCGTCGAAGTTGACCGGTGCGCGCAACACGTCGGCCAGCGTGTGCGAGATCGTCTCGCCGGCGAACAATCGTTTGCCCGACAGCATCTCGTGCAGCATCACGCCGAAAGACCAGATGTCCGCGCGACGGTCGGTCGGTTGCCCCGACGCCTGTTCCGGCGACATGTAGGCGGCGGTGTCGAGGATCAACCCCGCGACCGTCCCCGCCGAGGTCATTGTCTGCGAGGTCATCGGATCGCTGGCCGTCGCCGGGTCGTACGCCTTGGCCAACCCGAAGTCGAGTACCTTGGCCTTACCCTCGAGCGTGAGGCGCACGTTGGCCGGTTTGAGGTCACGGTGGATGATCCCGCTCTCGTGGGCGGCCTCGAGCGCCTCGGCGACTTCGCGCGTGATCTGCAACGTGCGGTCGAGCGGTAACGGTCCGCGTTCGAGCACCGTCGAGAGGTCTTCCCCCGAAACCAGTTCCATCGACAGGAACCGGACGCCTTCGGTCTCGTGGATGCCGTAGATCCCCGAGATGTGCGGGTGGTTGAGCGACGCCAGCACCTTGGCCTCGCGCTCGAAGCGCGCCAGCCGTTCGGCATCGGCCGAGAACGTGTCGGGCAGGATCTTGATTGCGACCTCACGGTCGAGCGTGGTGTCCATCGCTTTCCAAACGACACCCATCCCGCCTTCACCGAGTTTTTCGGTGAGACGATAGTGCAGCAGAGTTTGTCCGGATTCGATCGGCATGGGGATGGATTCTACCGCACCCAGGCGTACCCGAGCTTGACGAAGAAAGTCCGGTCGGCCTGGGTCAGGCTGATCATGTCGGTGCCCTCCCGGTTGTCCGAGTAGCCGACGAAGACGACCGTTTGCGGGTTGACCTTGTACGAGTAGAGCAGCTGGGAGAACAGGTGTTCGCTCTGCACGCTCGGGAAGGCGATGTCCTCGTATTGCAGGATTGCCCGTACGAAGGTGCGCGCGCTGAACTGGTAGACCAGGCGCAACTGGCTCAGGTTGGCCGTGAACAACCGCGTACCGCCGGCGTTCAGCTCCTGCAGCGTGTGGTCGAGCTTGGCGTTGAAGCGCCGACCGAGTTTGAGTTCGAGTGCGGGCTGGACGAACAACTGGTCGGCGGCCTGGGGAGCGGCGAAATCGACGGTGTCGCCACTGTCGGCGAAGACGCTGAACTTGGCGACTCCCGTCGGCTGAATTTCACCGTAGAACTGAACGTGAAACAAATCTTCGAACAGCATGTCCTCGGCAAACGTTTTGTCCTGCTGAATTTCAATCTCTGCGAACGATTGTAACGGCCCCCTCACGTTGACGAACACATCCAGCAACTCGTCGGTCAACTGTCCCGCCTGGTTCTCGGCACGTGAGGCGAACGCGCCGATCTGCACCTGCGAGTACCAGTCGCCGGGCTCGCCCCAGAAGTTGCGTCGCACGACGCCCAGCGCACGACGCCAATTCACCCGCGGCAGGAAGCCGCTGTCGGCACGGAAGTCCTCGTCGCGATCCTCGTATTCGACGGACAGGATGAGGTTACGGGTAACGCGATTCCAGTCCAGCACCAGCGCGTCACCGTCGAACGATCCGAACGGCTGGTCAAAGCTCCCCGCCACAGCGTCCGGGTATCGAGTATCCGAGCGCAGATACTGGAATGTGAAGTCGTTCTTCGCGTTGATGCGGATCCGTCCATCGAATCCTGCGACGTGATTTTCGTAGTTCGTCCCGTCACGACCGGCATAGAGAACACCGAGGGTCGAACTCTCGCCGATGTCGCGGCGATAACGCACGACACCGCTCAGGATATCGTCGGTGATGGACGTGAACGACGATCTCTCGTTGGACGGGAACAATAGGTTGTTGATCCGGTCCTGGGCCGCGAAAACGCCGAGCAGGTTCTTGCCTTGTTTGCCGGTCACCTTGGTGCCCCAGGTGGGGTCGCTGACCGTGCGCGTGAACACCGCGTTGATGCGCGTTGCGAAATAGTCGATGCCTTCGAGGAAGAACGGGCGCTTCTCGGGGAAAAACAACGCGAATCGCTCGTTGACGTCGAGCTGCGCAACGTCGGCCTCGACCTGCGAAAAGTCGGGGTTGATCGTGCCGTTGAGCGTGATGTTCGGCGTGGCGCCCCAGCGCAGGCTCACCCCCGCATCGACATCCTCCGAACCCGATTGCAGGCTGCCCGGCGGGGAGCTCGGCCGGGTGTCCGTGCGTGTGCCGGTCAACGTCGGCGCGATTTCCAGGTTGAGCCCCGGTTTGAGGTTCTCGAAGCCGGTGATCTTGTCGATCTGGCACAGCAGGCAATTGTCGCTGCGGTCGCGGCGGTTGGCCGACATGCGGTGCCGCACGTTGCGTGGGTAGGAGCGGCTGACCTCGATGCCCCAGGTTTGCACGGCCGTGCCGGCTGCGAAGCGCAGCTGGTTGAACGGTAACGCGATCTCGACGTTGTACCCCGTGTCGTGGATACGCCCCGCCGAGTGCCAGATCACGTCCCAGGAAAAATCCTCGATACCATCCACTTCGCTGAAAATGCCATCGGCCTGCACACCCAGAGGGTTGATGCGAAACTGGAACGCCCGCCGTTGGTCGTTGAACGTGTCGAGCATCACCACGACGTGATCGTCCTGCACGAACGTGTTGATCGAGTCGCGGTCCATCAGGTGCGCGCGGATCTTCGAGGGATCGGGATCGTGCGCCCGGAAGGCGACGTAGAGGTTGTCGTTGTCGTAAGTCAGCAGGCACTCGGTTTTGACCGGCGGGGGGATCTGGTCGCCGGGGAACCACTCGTAGTTCAGCTCAAGCACCGCGGCCGCAGTCCAGGCGGGCTCGTCGAGTTGACCGTCGATTTCGATCTCGGAGGTTGCGCGTTGGACGGGCAGGGGAGCGGCCCTCG
>Ga0224508_10003256_pt1 | contig 13454 bp, 17 predicted proteins | sample SF_Jan12_sed_USG_4_FD_170157 | JGI IMG/M metagenome (GOLD analysis project Ga0224508, IMG submission 170157) | Sediment microbial communities from San Francisco Bay, California, United States - SF_Jan12_sed_USGS_21 | ecosystem: Environmental > Aquatic > Marine > Sediment | place: USA...
CTGCTGGTCGAAGGCTTCGGTGTAGTAAATCCTCGTCGGGTAGCCCATCTGCAACATCCTCCTCTCCGGTGGTAGAGTTTAGGTGTTGCATCCACCCATTGAGCCCGCAACCCAAAGCAGATATTGCCCGACTGCTTGAAACGTGATTGTGATCCACTGATTCGCAACCATGCATGGTGCGCTAGATTCCCACAGCCCGACCGAGGTGACCTTCTCGACCGCACGCATCGCGGCGATGCTGCCGCCGAAGCCTGAGCCGATTCAAAAGGGTAGAAAAATACTAAGGCAAACAAGGAAAACTTTATCCCAGAGGGGCTTTCAGGAATAAACGATGCGGGCCGCGCGACCGCACGCGTCCCGCTCGGCTAAGTGAGCGAGAAACTCCTCAAATTCGCTCCGCACGGCCTGGGCTAGTAGGCGCTGCGTCCCTTCGCGAAGCATCGTGAAAGATCCCCGTCCTGCCCTGGCCAACGCAGTTCAACTACCGTAACCTTCCTCATGGTGGCGTGACGCCTTTGCGGTTTGCTGAAAACGATCTGGCCACTCGAATTCCAGCAGGTCACGCCGCCTTCATCAACTCATTGTTGTACACCAGATTCCGTTGTAGCTCAGGAGACAGACCATGCCGATTTATGATGATCCCCAAGGTATCGTCGACGACTTGCGGAAAGGCGTCGCCGCGCTTGGCGGCCGGCGCATTGCGGCAATTATCGTGGGAGCGCTGCTGCTGATCTTCCTCTGGTCGACCTGGTTCACGGTGCAGCCCGAGGAGACGGGCGTCGTCCAGCGCTTTGGGGCGGTGGACCGCACGGTCGGTCCGGGCCTGCACTTCAAGTTTCCTGACGGCATCGAGAGGGTGCGACTGGTTCCCACGGCCCGGGTCCTCAAGGAGGAATTCGGGTTCGGCACGGCTTCCATGGGTGCTGGCGGGCGAACGGAATACGCGGCTGGCAATAAGGCCTTCAAGGAGGTGTCGCTGATGCTTACGGGCGACCTGAACGTGATCGATGTGCAGTGGATCGTTCAGTACCGGATCGAGGACCCGGTCCGCTACCTCTTTCGGGTCCGCGAGTCCCTGCAGACGATCCGGGACATCGCCGAGGCCGTCGTGCGCCGGGTGGTCGGCAACCGCTTGGGGAGCGATGTCCTGACCGTCGGCCGGGTGGCCGTGTCAACCGAGGTAAAGGAGGAGATGCAAAAGATTCTCAGCGCCTACGAAACCGGCGTTCGCCTGGTCACGGTAGAGCTGCAGGACGTGACGCCCCCGGATCCCGTCAAGCCCGCCTTCAACGAGGTAAACGAGGCGCGCCAGGATCGGGAGCGCACGATCAATCAGGCGCAGGAGCGGGCTAACCGGGAGATTCCCAAGGCGCGCGGCGAGGCGACCCGGACGATCACCGAGGCTGAGGGCTACGCCGTCGAGCGCATCAACCGCGCGAACGGCGAGGCAACGCGATTCCGGGCCATTCTCGCGGAGTACCAGCGCGCTCCGGAGGTCACGCGCCGCCGCCTCTACCTGGAGGCAATGGGCACGATCCTGCCCGAAGCGAGCGCCCTGTACATCGTCGATAGCGACCAAAAGGCGCTGCTGCCCTGGCTCCGCCTGGAATCGGGACAGATGCCCGCCACCGGAGGCAAGGGAAGCGGCCAGGCAGAAGGCGTCGAGGGAGGGAAGCAGCCATGAAGAACGCGCTAAATATCGGACTCGGGTTGCTCGCGCTGGCGATCGTCATTGTCTTCTCCGGAACCTTCTACACGCTGGAGGAGGGCGAGCAGGCGATCATCGTCCAGTTCGGCCGGCCCGTGGGGGCACCGATCACCGCGGCTGGGCTGCACGTCAAGCTCCCCTTCGTGCAGGACGTGCGCCGCTTCGAGAAGCGCCTCCTCATCTGGGATGGCGACCCCAACCAGATCCCCACCAAAGGGCGGGAGTTCATCTGGGTCGACACGACGGCCCGCTGGCGGATCGCCGACGCCAAGAAGTTCCTCGAGAACGTAGCCACGGAGGCCGGCGCCCGATCGCGCCTGAACGACATCATCGACTCGGTCGTGCGGGACCAGGTTTCGGGCAGCGAGCTCGTGGAGCTCGTCCGCAGCGCCTCGTGGGTAGTTCCCGAGGGAGAGATTCTGGAGGAGGTCCCCGCCGAGGTGCGCGAGGAGTTGAAGAAGAAGGTCGTCCGCGGACGCGAGGAGATCACCCGGACCATCCTGGCCGAAGCCCGCAAGGTCATCCCCCAGTACGGGATCGAGTTGGTGGATGTGCGCATCAAGCGCCTCGACTACGTGGAGAGCGTCCGGGAGAAGGTCTATGCCCGGATGATCTCGGAGCGCAAGCGGATCGCTGCCCAGTTCCGGTCCGAGGGCGAAGGCCGGAGCGCCGAGATCCTGGGGACCATGGAGAAGGAGCTGCGCCAGATCCGCTCCACCGCCTACCGACGGGTCCAGGAAATCCGGGGGAAAGCCGACGCCGAGGCGACGCGCGTGTACGGGGCAGCCTATAGCGGCGATCCCGAGTTCTACGCCTTCTCGCGAACCCTGGAGGCCTACAAGGAAGGGCAGAACAAAAACTCAGTGGTGATCCTCACGACGGACAGCGACTACTACCGTTACCTGAAGCAGTCCGGCTCTCGGCTCTCGCCTGGGACCGCTGCGTCCCGGCCGAGTCGTTAGCGCAAGGTGAACAAAAGGAACAAGAGGTGAACAAGAGCGGTCGCCGATTAGCCGATGCCGCTTCTGGCCGAACTCGGTAGTTCGATGGCCCATCAGCTTCATTCCACGTTCGATTTCCGCCCGCAGGAGGCCTATGCCCGCTCGACACCAGCCCGTCCGGCAGCCGCCAGAGGGAAGAGATAGAAGCGCCCGACACCCACGGCTTTGGCGCCGCGCGAAAGGGCCTTCAGGACATGGGTTCCGCGCTGGATTCCCTCCATCCATCATCACGTCTAACCCGTACCCCCAATTCACCGTAACAGATTAAGTATAAAAATCATCTTAGATTGTGCTTGACATGTTAGGTTAATTAACCTAGTATGGTTAATTGGAATGAAGAAAGTTCCAATCTCATTAATCAAATATGGTTATCTGAACAGGAGAATTAGGATGTTAAACATCACACGCTTTAATCCGCTCGAGAATGCATTCGAGAACATGTTACGTAGCGAGCACATGTTACGTAGCGTCCCCATGTGGCTGTCTAACCCTGAGACGCGGGCGCCGGCGACGCCGACCCCGTTTCGCATGGACGTAGCCGAGAACGACAAGGAGTATCAAGTGCTGGCCGAATTGCCCGGCGTCTTGAAGGAAGAGATCAGCATAACTATTAACGGCAACGAAGTTGCGGTAACGGCGGAAGTGAAGCACCTAAAACACGCCAAGAACGGCGAGACGACGGTGCTTCGCGCCGAGCGGTATTACGGCAAACTCGAGCGCGTGTTCACGCTCCATCATGAGGTCGACGAAGCGAGCGTCCAAGCCAAGTACAACGACGGCGTGCTGGAACTCACGCTGCCGAAGAAAACCCTATTGGCAGCGAAAAGGATCGCGGTGAATTGAGCGGCGCCTCGAATAGCTAGCATGTGTTTGGTTGGGGCGGACTGTCCGTCCCAACCATCTACTGCGATCCGGTCAGGAATAACCCTGGCCTTAGCACGAGGAAAGTAAGATGGCAGACAATCAAAAACCTTGGGCACCACGGCAGATGGCCTGGAGTTCAATCGTAACGGTATTTGCAGTGATCGCAATCGGGTTTAGTTGGTTCGGTCTTCCCGGGTTCGGCTGGGTCACCCAAGGGGGCGCCAATCAGATGGCGCAGGCGGCCGTGACCGGGCAACTCATACCCATCTGTGTCGCCCAAGCTCGCCGAGCCCCAGAGGCTGACCTCAAAGCTCTCGAGGCTACGGGTACGTGGGAGCAGCGTGACTTCGTCGAGCGTAACTTCGTCGAGCGTAACTTCGTTGAGCGTAACTTTGTCGAAGGCAAAGGGCGGGCGACGATGCCGGGTAGTTCTTCGCCTGAGAGCGGTGTTGCTACGCCGTGTGTGGACTTTGACCAGCTATTCGGCACAGGCAAACTGATCGCCTAGATTATCCGCCCACCGGCAATAGGCAGCCAGTGATGGATTTGAGCCTGGGTTCTCGGCCTCTTCTTCCGAGGCTTCCTCGAAGACTGACGCTGGATTGGGTGCGCGAGATGCTGGCCAACTCATTCGTCGCAAGATCATCGTAGGCAAAAATATCACAACATAATTCAAGCGCGGTATTATCAATGAAACCAGAAATTAAATTGACCATACAGTCTGCAATTTGGGGCGCTGTGGGTGGGGCAGTCGCGGCAATCATCATCGGCTTTGCGTGGGGCGGTTGGACAACCGCTGGCACTACCCAAAGGATGACCGATGAGGTGATCTTGGCGAGTCAGGCGGCGATCTGCGTCGCCCAATTCGTGAAGCAACCGACCCATAAAGAGAAACTTAAAGCATTAGGGGAATTAAGTCGTTCCTGGACGCGAGCTGAATTCATTGAAAAAGGGGGCTGGCATAAAATGCCCGGACAAGAAGAGGCCGGCTATCTTGTATCCCGAGCATGCGCCGATGGGCTTGAACTTCTTATCAAAGAATGAGTTGGCTGTTAAAGGTAACTGATATGTGGGTTACCTTTTTCAATAAAAAGGGACGGTCGCAACTTTAGCCATCCTTGGGAGAATCGGGAAAAAAACTTTGTTGGCAAGGACCATACAGCGAACATACTGCAAACCATCGTAATTCAACCAAACAGAGGTATTTCCGTGATTACAGGAACCGTAAAGTGGTTTAACCAGGTTAAGGGTTACGGCTTCATTACCCCACAGGACGGTAGTAACGATGTCTTCGTGCATCACTCGGCCATTCAGGGGGGCGGCTACAAGTCCCTGACCGAGGGCCAACGGGTCACACTCGATGTCGAGCGAGGCCCGAAGGGTCCGTCGGCGGCGCGAGTTCAACCGGCCTGACGTCGTACACTGGTTTTCGGTATTTCGAGGTTGATCTCTAACTAACGCGCGCCCCTGCTTGACGCGTTGAACGGCCGGCTCGATTCCAGCGCGGCGATCGAGAGTGTGGTTCAAACGAGAAGAAGCTGACAGCTATGCCCGGTACGTTCACAGAACTGGTAGAGCGTACTGGCCTGACGAATGCCCTAAAGTCCTAAGCGATCTCTTGAAAGAACCGAGCTCCCGAGGTGGGGCATGGGCGAGCTTTAAATTTAATTAATATGAGAGAGGTATCAAATGAAACCAGAAATTAAATCGGCAATAAAGCCTGCAATTTGGGGCGCTGTGGGTGGGGGAGTCGCGGCAATCATCATCGGCTTTGCGTGGGGTGGTTGGACAACCGCTGGCACTACCCAAAGGATGACCGATGAGGCGCTCTTGGCGAGTCGGGCAGCGATCTGCGTCGCCCAATTCATCAAGCAACCGAACCATCAAGAGAAACTTGCTGAATTAGAGAAATTAAGTTCCTGGGATAGACATGAAGCCATCGAAAAAGGAGGCTGGGATAAAATGCCCGGGCAACAAGAAGCCGTTTATGATGTAAGTCGAGCATGCGCCGATGGGCTTGAACTTCTTATGGAAAAATGAGAGTTCTTGGCTCAGTTACGGCTCGTTTGCTCGAAGAGGGTCCGTCGGCGGCGAGAGTGCAACCGGCCTAACGTCGTACACTAGCGATGGATCCTGAGTCGTTCAAGCAACCATCCACAAGGAGGAATGACCCATGAGTAGAATGCGAGGACCACGTGCCCTTTCCATTCGCTCCGGCGGCGCCTCCCACTGGTACATAAGCGACCGATCACCTTGAAAAAAATACCCGACGGACAAAGTGAACCCACCGCTCTCGATGTCGTATATGAGTATCACGACCGGACCAAGCATGAATTTCAACGCTATGCACGTTCATTGGGCTATATGGACTGGGATAGCCAGCCCAATCCATTCCGACGTTACGATCAGGCAGTAACATTGCCCCTTGACCATCCACCGGTTACTGACACGCCAACCTATGACTCACTATTCGGCACGTGGCAAGAACCATATGCATCCATAAGTCGGGCATCAATCAGTCGTCTCTTTTATGAAAGCCTCGCAATCTCTGCATGGAAGCAGGCGGGCGAAAATCGCTGGTCATTGCGGGTCAACCCATCAAGTGGCGACCTCCACCCCACGGAAGCCTATTTGATCGCCGGATCGATCAAGGATCTCACTGAAGTGGCCGCTGTGTTCCATTATTCGGCTTATGAACATGCAATGGAGCGCCGTGTCATCTTGACGAGTGAGGAATGGGATGCAATCGGTCAAAATCTACCGCCCAATTTTGTGTTGGTCGCGCTGGCATCGATTTACTGGCGCGAGTCATGGAAATACGGAGAGCGCGCCTTTCGTTATTGTCATCACGATGTTGGTCATGCCATCGGTACGGTTACCTTCGCCGCCGCCGCCCTCGGCTGGACCACCAGACTGGTCCATTCCATAGCGGATGATGATCTGGCAACGCTATTAGGAATCCATCAACAGGAGGGTGTCGAGGCGGAACATCCGGACTGCCTGCTGGTAATTTTTCCCGCAGATGAAAACGCTGCAACAGCAGATCCCGTCATAGACCTGCCTGCCACGCTGATTGAGCGGTTTAAAAAAACTGAATTCGAAGGGCATCCGAATTCATTAAGCAGTTATCAGCATGAATGGCCGATCATAGACGCCGTTTCTGAAGCATGCCGTTTCAGCGGTAATGGTTCATTGAGACGCAAACGGGGGCCCAGTAACAAACTCCAGGGTAGAATTGAGTTTGGTGAGGGCAGACGAGTATCGGCGCGAAAGATTATCCGGGAACGTCGCAGTGCGCTTGCGATGGACGGTCACAGCCGTATCAGTAAAGAGGCATTTTATCGAATGATGGCACATGTCTCTCCGCATCGAGGCAACAATATAATAGAAGTATTGCCCTGGCAGGCACGAATCTCACTGGCCCTCTTCATCCATCGTGTGGACGGTTTGTCGCCTGGCTTGTATTTACTCATACGCGATCCCGGACACGAACCCTCGCTGCGAAAAGCATTGCGTTCGGAATTCCGATGGGAGATACCGAGAGATTGTCCGGGATCCGTCAATCTGTATCTGCTGGCAGAAGCCGATGCTTGTGACACCGCGCGGCTCATCTGTTGCCATCAGGATATTGCGGCAGACGGTGCGTTTGCCCTCGGCATGTTGGCGGAATTCGACGCCAGTCTTGAACGACACGGCGCATTATTTTATCCACGTCTGTTCTGGGAGACGGGACTGATAGGGCAAATCCTATACCTGGACGCCGAAGCCGCCGGTATTCGATCCACGGGCATTGGCTGTTTTTTTGATGATGCCATGCATGAGGTACTTGGTATCCGTGACCATGCCTGGCAGAGCTTATATCACTTTACCGTCGGTGGGCCCGTCGACGATCCCCGGCTACAGACGCTGCCCTCCTACTGGTATCTGATATAAACTACCGAGTGATAGTGAATCCACCTGCAGAGAAAGCGTCGCATCGTTACACGAACCGGCCGTTTCCCTCGTACCGTTTTGTCCCTGGCAAAGCACCGCACCCAACCCGCGATCCGGATGGCCATTCGTACAACAAGCCACCGGTAGAGCTTGCATCAATCGATCCAGAGGAGAAAAATGGGCGACATCGGCGGCCACTTACGTTCTTTCTCGCTTGGGCGAGCAATAGCTCGTCGAGCCCATGGTGTAGCGCGGAGATATACTGCAACTAAGACGTTCAATATTCGTTAGGCCCTCAATTACCTCCAGGTAGGACTATCTAAATCTATGGAAAAAGTCGTCGTGTTTGTGGACGTTCAAAATATTTACTACACCACAAAACAGTTTCACAATTGTCATTTCAACTATAATGCATTTTGGGTTGAAGCGACTTCAAATAGAGAAGTTGTGAAAGCGATTGCTTATGCCATTGATAGGGGCGATGAAAAGCAGAAACAATTTCAAAACATACTTAAGGGAATTGGGTTTGAAGTAAAACTAAAGCCTTTTATTCAAAGAAGTGATGGTTCCACGAAGGGTGATTGGGATGTTGGCATTACACTTGATGTTATGGAATATGCAAAGAAATCAAACGTAGTTGTGCTAGCATCTGGGGATGGTGATTTTGACTTATTAGTAAATAAAATAAGAAAAGACTTTGGTGTTTCGGTTGAAGTATATGGCGTGGCTCAACTTACAGCTACGTCTTTGATTAATTCGTCATCAAAGTTTGTATCAATTGAAGATGATTTGCTATTAACAATAGCAAGGTAATGCAGAATAAAATGCCTAACAAAACAATGCACCAGACCCGCTAACTGCATAGTTGTAATTGAGTTTTGTGGTTTATCCGACCATCACCTTGGACACAGCCTGCAATACCGGGATAGGCACGCATCCCCTTGGGGACGCCATTTTCTTCCAGTAGTTTCGGTACCTCAAGTACTTAGAAGCTACAACGCCCGCAAATGTGGTCCTCAGGTACACCACAGGAGGACGACATGGGTACACCACACAAGCGCGGGCGTTGTTGGTACTCCCGCATCAAGGTCCCAATAGAGTTGGCGCCGCTGGTCGGTCGGCGCGAAATCGTCCGTTCGTTACGGACCGCGTCGCACCAGGAGGCTCTAACGCGTTGCAAACTTTGGGAGGCCCGAGTGGTCATTCTGTTTGCTATGCTGCGTAATGAGGCCGAAGAAATGCCGCCACTCAATGTTTCAAAGCTTGTCAATCAGTACCTGCAAACCTCACTTCAGGAGGGCGAGGACGACCGGTTGTCTCGCGACAGCCTGAGCACTCAGGAACAGGGGGCAATTACCCTCGCAGTGTCGGGCAAGCTTGGACGACTCACGGCCGCACTTACCTATAATGATCTCTCGGCGGCCACCGATGAGGCAGACCAGCTTCTCGCGCAGCACGTCATAGCGCTCGACAAGTCCTCCGAGGACTACCGGCGTCTTTGTCGTGAATTACTGAAGGCGCAAGTTAAAGTCTTCCAGGCCGAGCTACGTCGGTGGAATGGCGACTATTCGGATGAATTAGTGACGGTGACGCCAGACCGCGCCGCTGGTGAACTAGAGGCGGATACGGAGCCTCTGTCAGTAGTGATCTCGGAATTCGTGCGCTATAAGGAAGCCGACCAGTCATGGACACGCAAGACCGGTGTTATGTTCAAGAGTGGTCTACAGCTCTTCCTAGACGCGCTTGGTGACAATCCCATAGGTACGATTAGCAAGGCGGACCTACGCGGTTACCGTGAATTGTTGCACAAGTTACCCAGACGATTTGCTACTCGGTTCCGAGGTAAGTCGCTTCAGGAAATCCTTGCGCGGGACGCATACCCTAAGCTGGCCCTCGCGTCGGTGGACAAACAACTACGGTATGTCAAGGCACTCTTCAGTTTCGCGGTGCAATACGACCACCTCAGTAAGAATCCCGCCGATGCGCTCATGCTGAAAAAGTCCAGCGATCCTCAAAAGCAGCGCAAGGCGTTCTCCGCTAACGATCTACGTCGCATCTTCGACGCCACGTACTATGCCCAACGCGAGAAGCGCCCTGATCGTTTTTGGATTCCACTATGTTTGCTATTCACTGGCGCCCGACTCGAAGAGATTGCACAGCTAGACACCAAAGACGTTCGTCAGGTTGATAGTGTCTGGTGCTTTAACATCGAGGAAGAGAGCGATGACAAGTCAGTCAAGACTACTCAGAGTGTGCGCATGGTGCCGGTACACTTTCGGTTGCTCGACCTCGGGCTGCTCGAGTTCGTGTCATCGAGGCGCGCTGACAGCGAGCAGAAGTTATGGCCTAACCTAACCAAAACCGCGAACGGCTACGGTAGCGCGATCTCCAAGCACTTCAATAGACGACTGCGTGCCATCGGTATTGAGGACCGTAAGCTGGTGCTGTACTCGCTGCGTCACAATGTGGTCACGCAGCTCGCCAATAAGGGCGTGCAAGACTATCTTATCGAGCGCCTTGTAGGACATCGAAGCGAAGGGCAGACGTTTAGCAGGTACACGAAGGACATTGACGTTGGGATGCGATCCCGATGAATTGATTCCCACCGAGGTCGTCACCAGGTTACCGGGGCCACTCCCCGCTGTAATCAGCCGAACGTCTGATCCATGTCAACGCATGCGTGTTTAGAGTGGAGTATGAAGAAAAAACTAAAACGCAAAGCGGTGATGGAGGCTATTAGTACTAAAGAAAAGGAACTGACTGCGGTTGGCATCTCGGTCACCTCGTAAAGGGTAGGAGACGAAATAAAGGGAGGAGTTATGAAAACAAGAGTAACCATCTGTACTTGTCTTATTTTGCTGTTATCTCCAGCTGTAGTCATTGCAGCAGATGGGCGATACATAAGTGGTCATATAGGCGCAAGCTGGCTCAGTGATGCTGATCTTGACGGAAGTGTTCCCGGGATTAGATTCAGCTCGGAAGTCGAGTTTGATACAGGAATTCATTTAGGTGGTGCCTACGGTCACGATTTTGGAGAGTTTCGTGTTGAAGGTGAGTTTGGGTACCGAAGTCACGAATTCGAGGAGGTGACAGATCTCGAAATAAATGGTATGCCGCAGGGTGATAGGGATGCCGATGGTGATATTGATGCCTTTATTTTTCTGGCAAATGGTTTTTATGACTTTGATACCGAAACGAAATGGACACCCTATGTGGGAGGAGGAATAGGCTTTGCCCGTCTTGACATAAAGGATCTATTCGTTGCCGGACTCGTTAGAGGTGACGATGATGATACAGTGTTCGCCTACCAGGTAGCCGGCGGTATAGCATATAAAATAAGTGAACAGATGGTTGTTGACCTCAGCTATCGCTTTCTGGCAACTTCTGAACCTGATTTTGGTGACCTAGAATACAACAGCCATAATTTAGTGGCCGCGATAAGGTTTTCTCTCCGGTAGCAACGTTCGGCCTATCCGCTTGCCCGAATCCGTACTTATCGGACGGCCGAGAACGCAGCTTTCCACAACTCTGGGTTTGCTCACGAAAACGGGCGAAAATTCCCGCAACTCTATTAAGGCCCCTTAAGTTACAGGCAACCGGTTCTGGCTGGAGATATACATTCTTGATCAGCTCGGCACGCGCTTACGACCCCGAGGGGAAGCTCAGGAGTAGGTGGAAAACGTAATTGGCCAGTTCGAACTTGAGTGGTATGTTGAACATATGAAACCCACTTATTTTGATTTCACAGTCAAAGACCTCGAGCAAGCTAAGGCCTTTTTCAGGCACGTCTTCAATTGGCGATTCGAGAAGTTCCCGATGCCTTACGACTACTACCGAATCCAAGCGGGAGCAGAAGGCGAACCAGGCATTGATGGCGGTATCGGCGCAATCGCTGATACGCCGACGAGTGGCGGCAGGCCGCTGACCCAGGTGACCATACCTGTTCCGAACCTTGACGCATGCATTGCACGAGTCGAGCAAAACGGTGGAACCGTCATCGAACCGAAGATGCCTATCCCCGGTATCGGCTGGTTTGCCGCCTGCGCCGAACCGGGCGGATTGTTGTTCGGAGTTATGGAAGCTGATCCCAGGGCGAAATAGGCGCGACAGACTGTTAACACGCAGGGTTCTCGAATGGCGGCTCATGGGCCGACTCCCGTCTGTCACGACATCATTTTCCTAGTGGCTGGACCGACTGCTTCATACGCGAAAGCGGTCTGATGGATTTCGGTTGCTGAGAATTTTTGTCGATAGTCGGCTTTGCATTTGGGAGCTGCCGGTAAGGTGATAGAACTCCGACCGACAAAAAGCCCTCTGTGTCAGGATAGTTGTCGCCTAGATTGATTTTGTCGATTTAGAATGGAGGGCGGTAGGGACACTGGCATGAGCTATCCAAAAGTCGTGAAAGAAGCCGCGTTGGAGAAGATGTTTCATACCGATTTATCTTTGCGAGAGATCGCTGATCAGTTGGGGATCCCCCGCGCCACCTTACACACCTGGAAAAAGCAATATCCAATGAAAAAGGACACGACGGAAACGATCCACACACCAGCAGAGCGTTGGTCGCCAGAGGAGAAGTTTGCGGTGGTGCTGCATACCGCCACCTTAAGTGAAGTGGAGTTGAGCGCCTATTGCCGGGAAAAGGGCGTGTATCCGGGTCAGATCAAGGCTTGGCGGGAGGCTTGCATTCGCGGTAACGAACCGCAGGACAAACACCTACGTCGTGCGGCCAGCTATCAACAACATAAACGCAGAATCAAAGCCTTGGAGCGCGAATTAAGGCGCAAAGACCAGGCCTTAGCCGAAACGGTCGCGCTGTTGGTATTGAGAAAAAAGTACGATGCCCGCTGGGAGGACCCAGAGGGCGATTAATCCCGTTAGCCGAACGCCAACGGGTGGTGGCCTTGATCCAGGCGGCGATGCAATCGGGCGCTCGGCAACGGCAGGCTTGTGAGGGGCTGGAATTGTCTGTGCGGACGTATCAGCGTGGGTGAAAGCCGGTGTGGTCAGTGATCGACGTCTTAGCGCCAAGCGCGCGGCACCGGCCAACAAACTCAGCCACGCGGAACGTCAACGGATACTGGATGTGTGTAATACATCGGCCTATTCACACTTGCCCGCTTATCAGATTGTGCCGCGTTTAGCGGATCAGGGGCTTTACCTAGGCTCAGAGTCCAGCTTTTACCGTATTTTAAAGGCGGCCAATCAGTTAAGACATCGCGGCAATATCAATATCAGGGCTAAGACAAACAAGGCTCATCATTTTATCGCCACCCAGCCGAATCGTGTGTGGAGCTGGGATATCACCTATTGTCCCAGCCGGCTCATTGGCAAACATTATTATTTATACATGATAGAAGACATCTATAGCCGCAAGATTGTCGGTTGGGAGGTCTACCACGAGGAGAATGGCGACAATGCAGCGGTGTTGTTGGAGCGCAGTGTGTGGAAAGAACGCTGCGTGAAAAACCAACTGGTGTTGCACTCGGACAATGGCGGTCCGATGAAAAGCATCACACTCAGAGCCAAGTTACAGGAACTGGGTGTGGAAAACTCCTACAGTCGACCCCGGGTGAGTAATGACAATCCGTATTCGGAATCCTTGTTCAGAACGGTGAAGTATCACCCACGTTGGCCCTCAGAGGGCTTTGAGAGTTTGGACGCAGCGCGCGTCTGGGTAAACGACTTTGTGCAATGGTACAACCATGAGCATCGTCATAGCCGTATAAAGTTCGTAACACCTGTGCAAAGACATACGGGTGAAGATATCAACCTACTCAAAAAACGCCATGCCTTGTATACCAGGATGAAGCGACGTCATCCGTCACGATGGTCAACAACCACACGTAACTGGCAACACGAAGCATGCGTAGAATTAAACCCGAAGCATCATAAAGAAAGAAAGGTAGCATGAACCATCTAGGCGACAACTATGTTGACAAACACCG
>Ga0224508_10003257_pt1 | contig 13454 bp, 8 predicted proteins | sample SF_Jan12_sed_USG_4_FD_170157 | JGI IMG/M metagenome (GOLD analysis project Ga0224508, IMG submission 170157) | Sediment microbial communities from San Francisco Bay, California, United States - SF_Jan12_sed_USGS_21 | ecosystem: Environmental > Aquatic > Marine > Sediment | place: USA: California...
GACAAATAGTTAGAGTCAGAGACGTCATGCGGACCGAGTTCGATATCGTAGACGGGATGATAACGGTACAGGAGGCCGTCAACGCGATGCAGCACCCGGATAACAAATGCCTGATAGTCAAAAAGCGCGATGACGACGACGAGTACGGAATCTTATTGATATCGGATATTGCCCGAAAGGTCCTGGCGCGGGATCGTGCGCCCGAGCGAACCAACGTTTACGAGGTCATGCAAAAACCGGTAATCGCGGTTGATCCGGCGATGGACGTTCGCTACTGTGCACGCTTGCTCGAACAATTTGAAATCACCCGTACACCGGTTATCGACAATGGAAAAATCGTAGGTATCGTCAGCTTCACGGAACTGGTGCTCCGGGTCATGCGGGAGACAGGTAAAGACGGTTCCGAAGCTTGACGGAACTGGTGGGAGCCGCGTCTCGCGCGGGTTGGTTATGTGCGCGGATGGTCTGGGCACCGCTCGCTTTCTATCTGTATGGTTGAATGATTGATCCCGAAGCGGTCGGCGAGTATTTCCTTGACGCGGCGCAGCGTCTCGGCCTGGTCAACAGAGGGTTCGGTATCCACGTGCATGGTCAACAATCGCCGTTCCGGGGTCAACGACCATACGTGGACATGATGCAGGTCGCGAATTTCCGGTATCGCGTCAGTCAGGGTCCGGCGGAGCAGTGCCACATCCATGTCCGGTGGTGTGCCTTCCAGTAATATGTGCGCGGACTGACGGACCACGATCCAGGCGCTGCGCAGGATCAGCAGTGCGACGAATATCGAGAGCAGGGGATCTATCGGTGTCCAACCGGTCCCCAGGATCACGACTGCAGCCAGGATCGCGGCCACCGAACCTGCCAGATCACCGAGAACGTGCACGGCGGCGCCCCGCACATTCAAGTTTTCGGAGTGCTGTCCACGCAGGATAGCGAACGCGACCAGATTGACCAGCAGACCGACTGCCGCAACGGTAAGCATCACGTCCCCTTGCACCGTAATCGGGGTGAACAGTCGCGCCATCGCCTCGATGCAGATCCAGATTACCAGGGCGATGAACCCCATGCCGTTTACAAACGCAGCCAGAATTTGGAGTCGGTGATACCCATAAGAACGTAGCTCGTCCGCGGGCCGGCGCGACCAGCGCGCGGCCAACCAGGCCATGCCCAGTGCTGCGGAGTCGGTAAGCATGTGTCCCGCGTCGGCGAGCAACGCCAGGGAACCGGATATAATTCCACCCACGACCTCGATGACCATGAAGCCGGCGGTCAGGATCAATGCCCAGCGCAGCCGTCGTTCATCAATGTTGTGGGTGTGATGGTTGTGCATCGAGCCTGATGATAAGTACGCTAGCGTTGTCCAGAATGTTCTAACGGTAGCGTTGGTGACGCGGGGCGGATGGGACCATGACAATAATTGTACGGCATTACGGCATCGGCCGTTGAGTTCCGAAAGTCGGTACATAGATTCTCGTAAAGTAGCAAGCCTGGGTTCGTCTGGGATTTTTCTGCTCGTTTTTGGTGGTATGGCGCGGTGGGAGTCGATCGCTCCGTCGGCTGACCATATCTCCAAGGCGCAATCGCTGGATCGCTTAGGTGTCGTCATGCTCAATACCGCCCTATCGGGAGTCTAATTCCCGGCGACGGCGTTGGCGGCGGCAGTCTTTGCCGAACAACGGCAATGGGGTGTTCTGCACCTCGTTGCCTGGCCGGCGGGGATAGAGGGGTTGCTCGCGGTCGAGTTACTCGATTTCGTCATCCTATCTGCAACATGTCGTGTTTCATGCCGTAGCTGTACGGTGTGGTCTGCATTTTGACGCCATCACCGGCAACCGATTTCATCCCATCGATATTTTCTTGTGGTTGGGTATCAAGCTCGTGGCGATCGTTGCGTTCGGTCCACCCGTGCTTGCGTTCTGCGTGTTCGAGATCGTGTTGCACGCCTCTTCCCTGTCCGGCCTCTTGATGGCTGCGGTGGATCGTGATGACCCCTGAAGTGCATCGTGTTCATCACTCGATTCGGCGCAATGAGACCCAACAGCAATCTCGCGTTCAGCCTGCCGTGGTGGGGTGCTCGGAACCTATATTGATAAACCCCGGGATAGACACTTAGCGATGACGATGGGCATCTCGGACTTTCGCGATGAACAGCGTTGCGTCAGCCTGCTCGGCATGTTGACGTCGCCGCTCGTGGGCCGCGCGGGTGAGTATCCGGCAAATCGCGGGCTTCGGACTAGCGGCGAAATAAATATGTGCGAAAAGTTTGAATCGGGGCGCGTCGGATTCGATATCGGCGCCCAAGACTGGTGAACTGTGATTGACGCATTTGTTTTTCAGCAGCTTGAACGAGCGGTCTGTGCGGTTCCCCGATATTGAGCGCGCGTAGACGTGTCGATGCCCAGGCGTTGGATTGAATCCGCAAACCTTGAAAGTTCGACTTTGCCGGTCACGGAAAACATATAGGCGAGTCTTTCCGATCTGGCCGGCGGGTAGGGTGTTGCGTCGTGCGCAGTGATGGCTGCCGGTCACGGTTTATTTCCGCCCATACACGGCAACGCGCCGGCATATCAGACAGGACAAAGCCGACCCGTTGACCACGAGTTTGAGTGGGACTGGGACGTAGATACTCGATCACCTGGCCGGTCGCTCTGATCTGTGCTTGCAGAACGCGCGCGAATCGTCGCGTCGGCGCTGGAGTCAGGATTTTCCGGTCGGCGTATCCGGCCGATTCAATTCGTCGGTGATTAGGGCGCGACGGTGGTTGCGAGAGAAGTGGTAGAGTTGATCAATGAACCATCCGTGTATGTTCGCATTTGTGGACAATCCTGTTGTGAGGATGATTTTATTCTGTATGGGGGAGATGCTATTGTAGCCGTTGATGAGCAAATGTCTGCGCAAGACCGAACTGGGTCAAACTTTAAGCAACGCATTCAGCCGGACACCCTTGAGTTTTTGACAGGCCGATACCAAACGCTTGTTGTCAGGCAGGGCGGCGGCGTCGCCCCGCGGTTATTAACATCCAGTCAACTTGAGGGCACGGGCTGGGGCCGGTCTTTGAAATCGTACAAACTTCATTCGAGCAATACTGCTTAACGGAGGACGAATTGGAGGCTAACAGTCAACGATACGTAAGTCTGCTTACTCGCCAGACGCTGGCCTTGGTGTTGGCCGGAGGCCAAGGTTCGCGATTGCATGAACTGACGGCATGGCGTGCCAAGCCGGCAGTTCACTTCGGCGGCAAGTTTCGGATTATCGACTTTCCCCTATCCAATGCCATCAATTCGGGCATTCGACGTGTCGGTGTGTTGACTCAATACAAAGCGCATTCCTTGCTTAGCCACCTAGCGCATGGATGGAGTGGTTTCAAGAGCGAACTTGGCGAATTTGTCGAGGCATGGCCCGCGTCCCAGCGGATCGGCGGAGAATGGTACATGGGTACCGCGGATGCGATCTACCAGAATCTCGATATTATGCGTAATCGTAAGCCGGAATATGTGGTGGTGCTGGCCGGAGATCACATTTACAAGATGGACTACGGCGCTATGTTGGCTTTTCACGTAGACAATGAAGCTGACATGACCGTCTCTTGCCTGGAGTTTTCTATCGAGGAGGCGGCGGGGACATTTGGCGTAATGACGGTTGACGATACTCGCCGGGTCGTGGGCTTCGAAGAGAAGCCGGCGAATCCCAAACCGATTCCCGGCCAGGCCGATTTGTGTCTGGCCTCCATGGGTAATTATGTGTTTAACGCCGAATTTCTTTACGAGCAGTTGATTGCGGATGCGGACCGCGCAAAAAGTCAGCATGATTTTGGTCGAGACATCATTCCTTCCATCATCGATGAACATCAGGTATACGCCTACCCATTTCGTGATCCGGCGACCGGCGCGCGGGCGTACTGGCGTGATGTCGGTTCGTTGGAGGCATTCTGGGAGGCGAATATGGAGTTGTTGTCGGTGACCCCGGAATTGAATCTTTACGACGCTGAGTGGCCGATCCTCACGCACCAGGTTCAGCTACCTCCAGCCAAGTTCGTATTCAACGACGAAACTCGGCGCGGCATGGCGGTCGACTCGATGGTGTCGGGTGGGTGTGTGATTTCCGGTGCGCGATTGAATCGGACGTTGTTGTTTTCCAACGTAAAAGTCCACTCCTACGCGACCGTGGAAGACACCGTGGTACTGCCCGAGGTCGATATCGGTCGTAGCGCCCGACTCAAACGCGCAATCATCGATCGGGGCTGTACGATACCGCCGAATATGGTAATCGGTGAGGACCTCGAGAAAGACAAGAAACGTGGCTTTCGGGTCACCGAAAAAGGCGTGGTGTTGGTGACTCCCGATATGCTGGGCCAACAGGTCCACTTCATGCGTTAGAGGTTAGAGCAAGTAATGGCGTTGAAGCACGTTAAGACCCAGCCGTATGATGACCAACGGCCGGGAACGTCCGGATTGCGAAAAACGGTGCGGGTTTTTCAGCAACCTCACTATCTGGAAAATTTCGTTCAGTCCATATTCGACAGCCTCGATGGTTTCCAGGGACAGATCCTAGTCGTGGGCGGTGACGGTCGTTTCTACAACCGCGAAGCGCTGCAGATCATCTTGAGGATCGCGGCCGCCAACGGTTGGGGTCGGATTGTGATGGGAAAGGGCGGGATCCTCTCGACGCCCGCGGTCTCCTGTGTGATCCGCAAGCGCGGTGCTTTTGGCGGTATCGTGCTGTCGGCAAGCCACAACCCAGGTGGTCCCGACGCGGACTTTGGCGTCAAGTACAACACCGCAAATGGCGGCCCGGCGCCGGAGAAGATCACCGAGGCGATATACCATAGAAGTCAGGCGGTGGACTCATACCAGACCCTGGGCACCCCGGATATCGATCTGGACGGCATTGGTGGTCAGCGGCTTGGCGCTATGGATGTCGAGATCATCGACCCGGTCTCCGACTACGCCGAGTTGATGGAAAGTCTGTTCGACTTCGACCGGATGCATGAACTCCTGACCTCGGGTTCTTTCGTCACGCGCTTCGACGGCATGAACGCCGTCACCGGCCCGTATGCTACCGAGATTCTGGAACAGCGGCTGGGAGCGCCGCCGGGGACGGTGATGCGGGGTCAACCGCTGCCGGATTTTGGCGGTGGCCACCCGGATCCGAACTTGGTGCATGCTGAAGAATTGGTGGCGCTAATGAACGGGGTACAGGCCCCGGATATGGGTGCCGCGTCGGACGGCGACGGCGATCGGAATATGATTTTGGGTCGTAACTGCTACGTCACGCCCAGTGACAGTCTGGCGGTGTTGGCGGCGAACGCCACTCTGGTTCCTGGCTATGCGGATGGGCTGGCAGGGGTGGCGCGCTCGATGCCGACCAGTCAGGCGGTGGACCGGGTAGCGGCGGACCTCGGTATTCCCTGCTACGAGACACCGACCGGTTGGAAGTTTTTCGGCAATTTGTTGGATGCGGGAAAAATCACCTTGTGCGGTGAAGAATCGTTTGGCACCGGCTCAGACCACGTGCGTGAGAAGGACGGCCTCTGGGCGGTACTGTTTTGGATCAATGTGTTGGCAGCGCGGGGTGAGTCGATTGCAGCAATCATGCGTGAACACTGGCAAGCTTACGGACGCGACATCTATACCCGCCACGACTATGAAGGCATTTACACGGAGGCGGCCGAGGCGCTCATTGACGCTTTGCGTACGCGGCTCGTGGGACTGTCCGGCCAACAGTTTGGCCGCTACGAGCTGGAACTGAGCGATGATTTCCATTACACCGATCCGGTGGATAAGAGTACCAGCAGCCGGCAAGGCGTGCGCTTACTGTTTAAAGGCGGGGCGCGTATTGTGTATCGCCTGTCCGGAACCGGGACCGCGGGCGCGACTTTGCGGGTGTATATCGAGCGTCCAGAGCCAGATCCTGCGCGGCAGAATGAGGACCCCCAGTCGGCGCTAGCCGAATTGATCACGTTGTCGGCGGAGATTGCAAGAGTCGAGCACTACACCGGACGCAGGGCACCGAGCGTAATCACTTAGTTTAGGACCTATGCCTCCACTTACCGAAACGTCGACTTGGAAAGCATTGGTTGCACATCAACGGGCAATGGCCGATGTGCACATGCGTGATCTGTTTGCGGACGATCCGCGTCGTTTTAAACGGTTTTCGCTCGAACTTGGTGATCTGTTGTTCGATTACTCCAAGAACCGCATTAACGCGAAAACCCTGGAATTGCTCGTTGCGCTTGCCCGCCAGGCGGGTATCGAAGCGGCCCGCGACCGCATGTTTTCCGGTAATAAGATCAACGTCACCGAACGCCGTGCGGTGTTGCATGTCGCGCTGCGTGACAGTTCGAATATGCCAATCATGGTCAACGGCGAAGATGTAACGCCCGCTGTGAACGCAGTCAGAGATCGGATGTATACGTTTAGTGAACGGGTGCGTGCAGGTGAGTGGCGCGGATATACCGGGGAACGAATTACCGATATCGTCAGTATCGGTATTGGCGGTTCGGACCTCGGCCCATCGATGGTATGCCAGGCGTTGTCCCCCTACCGCCACCCGGAGCTGACGCTGCATTTCGTTTCCAATATCGATGGAACTCATATTTCTGAAACGTTGCGACGGGTGGATCCCCGGTCGACCTTGTTTATAGTCGCTTCTAAGACGTTCACGACTCTGGAAACATTGACCAATGCACGCCGTGCACGTGCGTGGTGTGTGGAACAGACCGGCACCGAAAGCGCGATAGCGAAGCATTTTGTAGCGGTCTCCACCAACGCAGAAGAAGTCGCCAGGTTCGGTATCGAAACCGCGAATATGTTCGAGTTCTGGGATTGGGTGGGGGGGCGTTATTCTTTATGGTCGGCCATAGGTTTGCCCATCGTTCTGGCGATTGGTAAGGATCGTTTCGCAGAACTTTTGGCGGGCGCGCATTCCATGGACCGACACTTTAAGTCCGCCGATCTCGACGTCAATATGCCCATCCTCATGGGTATGCTTGGAATCTGGTACCGCAACTTTTTCGCTTCCGACAGTCATGTCATTGCCCCCTATGACCAGTACCTGCGACGGCTTCCCGCTTATCTGCAGCAACTCGACATGGAGAGCAACGGAAAATCCGTTGACCGCGACGGGAACGTGATACGGAATTACGATACGGGACCGGTAGTGTGGGGAGAGCCGGGTACCAATGGACAGCACGCCTTTTTTCAACTTCTCCACCAGGGCACTCGGACGATACCGGTGGATTTTCTGGTTCCCGTTGAGTCGCAAAACCCCATTGGGAGCCAACATGTCCTATTGCTTGCCAATTGTTTCGCACAAAGCGAAGCGCTGATGCGCGGTAAAACCATCGAAGAGGTTCGCGCGGAACTGTCAGCACAAGCGCTCGACGACGCGGAGTCCGAACGCTTGGCCCCCCACAAAGTGTTTGCCGGTAACCGACCGTCGAATACTCTGGTATTCAGAAAGCTCGATCCCTATATGCTGGGAATGTTGCTGGCTCTATATGAACACAAAGTCTTCGTGCAGGGCGTAGTCTGGAAAATCAATTCCTTCGATCAGTGGGGTGTGGAGCTAGGCAAGCAGCTGGCGGATGATATTGCTCGCGAGCTGGAAGAGGAAAACGAAACCAGTACGCACGATTCTTCCACGAACGGCCTGATCAATCGCTGCAAGCGTGTCCTGGAACGATGACAAACGTTTTGATGGTCGCCGCAGAGAACGATGCGTTGCCGGTGGTGACAATATCGGGCCGTGAAATCAACGGAAAGGTGGGTGGCATCGGTGATGTCATACGCGACGTGCCGCGCGCGCTGGCGGCGCGCGGTTGTCACGTCGTTGTCGTGACCCCAGCGTACGGGGCGTTTGCGAATTCACCGGGATGCACCCTGAGGACACAGGTCGATGTGATTTTTTCGGGCACGACCGAACGCGTGGATTTGTGTGAGGTGCCCGGCCGTGAAGAAGTCGATAATGTTCGTCATTTCGTTCTGGATCATCCTCAGTTCGCGACGTGTGGCGCGGGACGGATCTACTGTGACGATCCACCACAACGCCCATTCGCCACGGACGCTACCAAGTTCGCGTTGTTCTGTACCGCGGTGGCCGAGTGCGTGGTGGGAAATTCGTTCGGGGATTTGGATGTGATTCATCTGCATGATTGGCATGCCGCTTTTTTGTTGATTCTGCGTCGCTATCGTCCCGCTTACCGAAAGCTCAAGGCGGTGCGCTGCGTTTACACGATTCACAATTTGTCGGTCCAAGGAGTCAGGCCATTTGCCGGTGACGACTCCTCTCTCAAGTCGTGGTTTCCCGGATTGCGCTACGATGCGAAGCGCTTACGCGATCCACGTTGGCCGGATTGTATAAATCCTGCAGCGGTGGCTATCCGTCTGGCGGATGCGGTGCATACCGTATCGCCGTCCTATGCGGAGGAAATCCTGCAGCCAAGCGCCGTTGCACGGTGTGGATTCTATGGGGGGGAGGGTCTCGAGACGGAACTACGCGCTGCGCAACGGCAAGACAGATTGTTGGGTATTTTGAATGGCTGCGAGTATCCACCACCGGCCCAAGTCGGCGAACCGGAATGGGTGGACCTCTTGACGCTGATGCGCGGCTCGATTCTGCGCTGGGCAGGTAACGACACCCATCTCGCCAGCGCTCATTTCCTGGCCCACCTGCGCCTGGCGGCGCTAAAGAACAAGCGTCCGGCGATTTTGGTTACCGGCGTCGGCCGGATTACGGCGCAAAAACTGGGTTTGTTGCGTCAGCCGGTGCGCGACGGCCGCTCGGCATTGGAAAATATCTTGGACATGTTGGGGGATAAAGGAATTTTTTTGCTGCTGGGCAGCGGTGACCCGGACTACGAACAATTCATTACCGCTACCGCCGCCCGCTATACCAATCTGATCTTTCTCAACGGCTATTCGGATCCGTTGGCGCATACCCTATATGCCCACGGGGACCTATTTCTGATGCCGAGTTCGTTCGAGCCGTGCGGTATCAGTCAAATGTTGGCAATGCGCGCGGGACAACCATGCCTGGTGCATGCCGTGGGTGGTCTCAAAGATACGGTGGAAGATGGGGTTACCGGATTCAGCTTCTCCGGGGACAGCTTAACGGAGCAAGCCGAACTGTTGGTGGATACGTTCAAGCGTGCGCTCACGATGTACCGCAAGCGACCTGCGCAGTGGCGGTCGATGCGGCAACAGGCAAGCACAATGCGCTTCAATTGGGATATAACCGCCGCCGACTATCTACACCGCTTGTACGAGCGCCCCGGCGGATGACCGTGACCAAAAAAACGTCCTTTGACGCCATCGTGCGTGGCGAACATCGGGATCCGTTCTCAGTGTTGGGGCCCCATGCCGGTCCTGAAGAGTGGCGCGTGCGGAGTTTTCAACCCCGCGCGCAGGGAGTGGACGTGGTAGATGAGCAGGGTGGCGTGTTGGCCGCTTGCGAGCGAGCGCACGATTCCGGTTTGTATGAGGCGCGTTTACCGTTGCCAATGGTGCGCTATAGATTACGCTTGCACGAAAACGGCCACCTTCGTGTGATCGAAGATCCTTACCGGTTCGACTCTCAGCTCGGCGAGCTTGATCGGCATTTGTTTGCCGAGGGCGCGCATGAACGACTGTACGACAAGCTGGGTGCGCATCTAATGGAAGTCGATGATGTCCACGGTGTGCATTTCGCGGTATGGGCGCCGAATGCACGACGTGTGAGCGTAATCGGATCATTCAACCACTGGGATGGCAGGTACCATGTCATGCGGTTACATCCGGGAAACGGAGTATGGGACATCTTTATCCCCGAGGTCAGCGAGGGCGCACACTATAAATTTGAACTCTTAGGCCCGGATGCCGGACTACTTCCGTTCAAGGCGGATCCTTTTGCCCGGTGCATGGAACCCCCGCCGGGGAATGCTTCGATTGTGTATACCAGCGAATATCGCTGGCAGGACGAGGAGTGGATGGCCGCGCGCCCGGCACAGACCGCGTTAGACCAACCGGTGACGATCTACGAAGTTCACCTCGGCTCGTGGCGCCGTCACGGAGACGGCGATCGCTGGTTTAGTTACCGCGAGTTGGCGGAATCCCTGGTGCCCTATGTGCGGGATATGGGTTACACGCACATCGAGTTATTGCCAGTGAGCGAACACCCGTTCGACGGATCCTGGGGGTATCAACCGATTGGATTGTTCGCCCCCACATGGCGATTTGGTGGGCCGGATGATTTCAAATTTTTCATTGATTGTTGCCACTTGAATGGCGTCGGTGTCATCGCAGATTGGGTGCCCGCGCATTTTCCCCGTGATGAGCACGGACTCGGTATGTTTGACGGCACGTCCCTGTACGAGCATGCCGACCCGCGTCAGGGCGTTCACCAGGATTGGGATACGCTGGTCTTTAACTTTGGCCGTAACGAAGTAGTGAACTACCTCTTGGCCAACGCGCTGTTCTGGTTAGAGGAATATCATCTCGATGCGTTGCGGGTGGACGCGGTGGCCTCCATGCTGTATCTGGATTATTCACGCGAGCCCGGCGACTGGGTGCCGAACCAGTATGGTGGAAACGAAAACCTTGAGGCGGTTGCCTTTTTGCGTCATTTGAACAAGTTGGTGCATGCCAAAAATGGGGTGACCATGGCGGAGGAATCCACGGCTTGGCCGATGGTGTCGCGGCCCACTTATATCGGTGGGCTGGGATTTACCTACAAATGGAATATGGGATGGATGCATGACACTTTGCATTACATCGAGGAGGATCCCGTGCATCGCCGATACCACCACGACAAGTTGACATTCGGATTGCTGTACGCATTTCACGAGAACTTTGTTCTGTCACTGTCTCATGATGAAGTTGTGCATGGAAAAGGGTCGTTGTTGGCGCGCATGCCCGGTGATACCTGGCAAAAGTTCGCCAACCTGCGGGTGTACTTCACGTTCATGTACGGTCATCCCGGCAAGAAGCTTGTGTTCATGGGGGGTGAGTTCGGCCAGGGCCGCGAGTGGAACCATGCGGCTTCGCTGGATTGGCATCTCTTGAATAATCATTGGCATGCTGGTGTTCGAAATTCGGTTCGCGATCTGAACCGTCTATATCGGAAAACACCGGCGCTGTATGAAGTCGACGTTGACGCTAGCGGGTTCGAATGGATAGACTGCACCAATTATGATGAAAGCGTGGTGGCTTTTGTACGTCGCGCGAAGGACCCCGCCAATATCGTCCTAGTCGTGTGCAATTTTACTCCGGTTGTGCGTCACGACCATCGAATCGGAGTACCTATTCCGGGTGTTTACCGAGAGGTTTTTAACAGTGACGCACACGCATATGGGGGTAGTGGTGTCGGTAACCTGGGGGCGGTAACGGCAGAGCCGATAGGTAGTCACGGTTACCCCTACTCTGTGAATTTGGCGCTACCGCCCTTGGCGGGATTGATCCTGCAGCCCGCGGATGCCGAACAAGCAAAATAACGATTATGGATCGCAAAACTTTTCCTCCGTCCGGCATGGACCCAGCGGATATCAGGGCTGACTTCCTGCGCTATTTCTGTCGCACTTTGGGTCGCCATAGTTTCCACACTGCGCCGCAGTATCAGTTTACGGCGCTGGCGCTCTCGGTCCGGGAGCGTTTGATCGAACGGAGCAACAATACCCGCCATACCTACCAGCTGAACAACGATCGTCAGCTATGTTATCTCTCGTTGGAGTACTTGATCGGGCGAAGTTTGCGTAACGCCCTGGCAAATTTGGGATTAACCGACGCCGTGTCTACAGCGCTGGACCAGCTGGGTCTTTCGCTCGAAGAGATTGCTGAACTGGAGCACGACGCGGGTTTGGGAAACGGAGGCCTAGGTCGTCTCGCGGCCTGTTTTTTGGATAGTTGCGCGGCTCTACAGCTGCCGGTATTGGGGTACGGCATCCATTACAAATACGGCATGTTCTATCAACAGATAGAAAATGGATACCAGGTAGAGGAGCCGGACAATTGGATGCAGGATGGCCATCCCTGGGAGGTGGAACGCCGCGAATTCGCGCAACGTATACAGTTTGGCGGAAGCGTCGAACGTTATGTGGATGAGGCGGGCGTGCAGCGCGCCCGCTGGCTGAGCACTGAGGATGTTTTGGCAATACCCTATGATGTGCCGATTCCTGGTTACCGCAACGGAACGGTGAACACACTACGCCTTTGGTCTTCCGCGGCCACCGCCGAGTTCGACCTGGCAGAGTTTCATACCGGTAGCTACCCTGAAGCAGTCGCCGCCAAGAATGCCGCCGAGAACATCACCATGGTGCTGTACCCAAACGATGCCAGCGAAAATGGGAAAGAATTACGTCTACGACAGCAGTACTTTCTTGCATCCGCCAGCTTGAAGGATACATTGAGACGTCACGGCGCAGACCTTAGTTCGTATGCGGCAAAGCATTGCTTTCAACTCAACGATACTCATCCCAGCATTGCGGTTGCCGAGTTAATGCGTCTGTTGCTTGATGAACATAGATTTGATTGGGATCAGGCGTGGGCGATCACCACCTGTACGATGGCGTATACAAATCACACCCTGTTGCCGGAAGCGTTGGAACAATGGCCGGTGCGGCTGTTAGAGCGCCTGTTGCCGCGGCTTATGGAAATCATCTACGACATAAACGAGCAGTTCCTCGAGCTGGTGGACAAACGTTGGCCCGGTGATCTGGAAAGGCGGCGGCGCATGTCGCTGATCGGCGAAGGTGAAGAGCCGATGGTGCGCATGGCATATCTCGCGATCGTAGGGAGTTTCTCGGTGAACGGTGTGGCGAAACTGCATTCGAGGTTACTGACAGAAGGCCTGTTTAAAGATTTTTACGAGCTGTGGCCGGAAAAGTTCAACAACAAAACGAACGGGGTTACCCACCGCCGGTGGTTATTAGAGTGTAATCCGGAGTTGAGCGGACTCATTACTCAAACCATCGGTGACGGTTGGGTCACCGAAATAGACCAATTGCAGCGGTTGGTGCCGCACGCGGTCGATAGTGAGTTTCGAAGCCGATGGTGGGTTGCCAAACAAACGAGTAAACAACGACTGACGGCATTCGTTCAGGAAAAATGTGGAGTGCATTTTGATCCGGCCGCAATGTTCGATGTCCAGGTAAAGCGCATTCACGAATACAAACGCCAGCTATTAAATGTGCTGCATGTGATTCATCTGTACAACCGGATCAAGCGCGGCGATGTCGCGAAATGGACGCCGCGGTGTATATTGCTCGGTGGGAAAGCGGCGCCCGGCTACGCCATGGCGAAGTTGGTGATCAAGCTGATCAACGAAGTCGCGCGGGTGGTGAATGCGGATCCCGATAGCCGCGGGCTGCTTTCGGTGGCTTTCCTGCCGAACTATGGGGTGAGCGCAATGGAGGTGCTGTGTCCGGGAACGGACTTGTCCGAACAGATATCCACCGCCGGTAAAGAAGCTTCGGGAACCGGAAA
>Ga0224508_10003258_pt1 | contig 13452 bp, 14 predicted proteins | sample SF_Jan12_sed_USG_4_FD_170157 | JGI IMG/M metagenome (GOLD analysis project Ga0224508, IMG submission 170157) | Sediment microbial communities from San Francisco Bay, California, United States - SF_Jan12_sed_USGS_21 | ecosystem: Environmental > Aquatic > Marine > Sediment | place: USA...
CCGATGGTCAGCTCGCCGCCTTGTTCCCGGCGCTGGTCACGCATGCGACGCAGCCGCCCAAGCTCGGAATAGACTTTTTCCGCCGCCTTTTCTCGGATGTGGCAGGTGTTCAAAATGACGAGATCAGCGTCTTCGGCACGGTCCGCGCGGCCGTAACCATGGCGCGCCAGGAGGGAGGCCATGCGGTCGCTGTCATAGACGTTCATCTGACAGCCATAGGTCTTGATGAAGAGCTTTTTGGTCACACGTCAACGACCGCCGACGTCCGGGAAACACACGAGGAAATTCCAAAGGAACTATGCATAAGCACCAATTGACCGCGATATCATGACAGGCCTTTCGATCGCTGACTCCTCAGTTATGGGAAGCCCGCCCAGTCTCGTCAAGGCAAGTGGGCTCGGGCGATGGGGCCATCCCGCCGACCAGACGAAGACGGCCGGCGAAATCGCCGGCCGCATCGATATCGTCAAACGCGGAACCAAGGTCGATCCAGGGAGCGCAAAACCCGCCCGGATCGGTCTCCGTCAGGCAGCGCCCCGCCGCCCGCGGCCCGAGCTGCGCTTGGTGCCGAGGCCGATTTTCTTGGCAAGATCACTGCGCTGCTGGGCGTAGCTCGGCGCCACCATCGGATAGTCGTCGGGCAGCCCCCAGCGCTTCCGGTACTCTTCCGGGGTCATGTCGTAGCGCGTTTTCAGATGCCGCTTCAGCATCTTCAGCTTCTTGCCGTCTTCCAGGCAAATAATGTATTCGGGGGTCACCGACTTCTTGATGGCGACAGCTGGCTGTGGCTTCTCCGGTTTTTCCGGCTCGGGGTTCGGCGATAATGTGTTCAAGCTGCCATAGACCTTCTGGATCACCTCCGGCAGATCACTGACAGCGACAGTATTGTTGGAAACGTGGGAGGCCACAATTTCCGTCGTCAGAGCAAGCAGCTCATTTTGGCTTAACTTTTCAGTCATAACGTTCCGCGCCTTTGTGCAAGCAGATTGTTAATTCTGTCGAAGAATATATTTAAAGTTTTTACTTCTGCAAGACCTTTGTGCAGATTTTCTTTAAACGAGGCAAGAAACCATGAAAAAAGCCCAGTACAGCTTGGATATCTCCACCGATATCTGTCCCATAACCATGGTGAAGACCAAACTCTTGCTGGAAGACATGGCGGTCGGTGAAATTGCGGTCATTCGGTTGAGCTCTGGTGAGCCCCTGGACAACGTGCCGCGGACTTTGCGTGATCATGGTCACCAAGTCTTAGAACTTGAACCTGAAGATGTAGGCAGCGCGGTTCACCGTCTGGTGGTAAAAAAAGGACCGGATCGCTTTTAGTTGGATTGACCAGACTTTTAGTTGGCCATTATCGGTTTTGTCCACCCAGGTTCGCGCCGTTTCGGCGATCTCTTCGCTCTCGAAAGCAATCGGCCGTCAGCGACACGCCTGCAGCGTCGGGCGCGGAAGCTCGGTTGCGGCGAGATCCGAGCGCATGGTGTAGGCGCTCATCCTGCTGCCGTCCTGCCTTTGATAGTAGCCCTCGCGCCGACCGACTTCGACGAACCCAAAGGTGCGGTAAAGGCTCTGCGCCGAATGGTTGTCGGCGGCCACCTCCAGAAACATGCTAGTCGCGCCGATGCGCTGGCAGCGTTCCATGCAGTCGCGCAGCAGCACCGCGCCGATTTGACGGCGGCGATAGCTCGGGCCGACGCCGATCGACAACAGCTCGCCCTCGTCGCGCACCACGCGGCATAGCGCGAAGCCGACGCCGCGCATGCCGTCGACACCGGAAAGATTACCCTCGAACAGCCGGGCAAGCAGGCCGAACCCGCCGGGCAACGCCAGGAGATGGGCGAGATCCGCCCGGCTCCAAGGATCGTCGAAGCAGCTTTGATGCAGCCGCGCCAACCGGCCGAGATCAAAGGGCCCAACCGTCTTGATGCTGATCGTCGGCCGGCGGTTCAGGGCGAGCATGTCAGACCGGAACCTCCGATGCGGCGGTTGTCGAAATCAGCGGCGCCGGCGGCACCGCATCGGGCGCTCGGACATAGAGCGGGCGAAGCGTGAAACCACCCTTCGGCTTCTCGCCCGCCGAAAGGCGAGCCGCCGCTGCCCCGGCGACGGCTGCCGCGTCGATAGGCTGGACCTCGATCAGCCGAACGTCGGCAGCGTCAGGCCGAACGTCGGCAGCGTCAGGCCGAACGTCGGCAGCATCGGGCCGAACGTCGGCAGCATCGGGCCGAACGTCGGCGGCGTTGGATAAGTGTTCCAGGACCAGTCGAGCCCCGCTTCCGGCGAGCCGCCAGCATCCGGCGCCGAGGCCGTCCGCGACCGCAACCGGCGCCTTCGCCTCGATCTCGGAAATTGCGCGGCCATCCGCTGCAAAGCTCTGCACGTAGACCTCGCCCCGCCTGGCGTCCAGTGCGATCATCAGGGGGTGTCGACCTCCGTCATCACCGATGACAGCCGCCAGCGCCTGGTGGCTTGTGACCCCCAGCACCGGCAGGCCGGCCGCGAGGGCGAGGCCACGGCCCAAGGCGACTGCGCTGCGAATCCCGGTAAAGCTTCCAGGGCCTCGATTGACCGCGATGACGTCGAGATCGCCGTAGCCCAGCCCATGCTCGCCAAGCAGACGTTCGATCACGGTGATCAGCTGGTCCGCCTTGCCTGCCTCGGACGGCAGCGCCTCGACCACGAGGGGCGCGAACGAGCCGTCGACGCGCTTTTCGACATCGTCTGTCCAGAGCGCCGCGGACGCCGTCCGATCCGCGCTGTCGATGGCGAGACCAAGCACCCGGCGTGCTCCTAGTGGTATGACCACATCATTTGATTCATACGGCGTTCTTGAATTGGTCCTGCAATCAAAGCGTTACACTCCTCGCCAAGTGAACTTTCCGATATTGTCGCACCACCCGCAGTGGCCGTGCCACCGGTGTGGCCGTGCCACCCGGCTATTCGATCGGTCGAACTTCGCTGACCTCCGGCACGTAATAGCGAAGCAGGTTCTCGATACCGTTCTTGAGGGTGATGGTCGAGCTTGGACAGCCGGCGCAGGCGCCACGCATGTGGAGATAGACGACGCCGCGCTCGAAGCCGTGGAAGATGATGTCGCCGCCGTCCTGAGCGACCGCAGGGCGCACGCGGGTGTCGATCAACTCCTTGATCTGCTTGACGATTTCATCGTCATCCTCATGGACGCTGCCCGTGTCCGGGCCAAGCTCGGCATCCGGCGAGATCACCGGGTCGCCCGATTTGTAGTGCTCCATCAAGGCGCCGAGCACGGCTGGCTTCAGCGCGTACCAGTCCTGGCCTTCCGCCTTGGTCACGGTGACGAAATCGCGGCCGAGAAACACGCCGGTCACCCCATCCACAGTGAAGACGCGTTTCGCCAGCGGCGAGCTCTCGCTCGCCTCCGCTTCGGTGAAATCGGCAACCCCGTCAGCCATCACCTCCCGGCCCGGCAAGAACTTCAGCGTCGCCGGGTTCGGCGTCTGTTCGGTCTGAATGAACATGGTGAAACCTCCTGGGGACTCACGCCGACCGCGCGGTCCCCTTCAGCAAGGATGGCCGATTAGATCGTGCGATTCAAGCCGTTCGCGACCGCATCGAGTATAACCCGACCAACGCTATTTCAGCAGAATATTCGAGATTTCCTTGAGCTGGGTGCGCGCCCTCAGCAGATAGAACCCCTGGGCCGCGAGATGGCTCGGCCGAAATTGGCTGTCCGGCGAGCCGTTGGTCACCACCCAGGGCTGCAAGGTCGCCGCTTCCTCGAGGCTCTTCAAAGTCAGCCGCCAGGCGTTGCCAACGCCTTTTTCCTGGATGACGTCGCCGAAATCCTCCTGCATGGCGCGCATCAGCAGATAATAGGCATAAAGCCGGCCCTTGTTGGCGTAGAACAGATCATCCGCCTGAAAGTCCAGCCAGGCGGTCGCCTTTTCCTCGATATGCCGGCTGATCGTGGCCGATGCGCTGCCGATGTCGGAGGTGAAGCGATCGATCAGGGTCTGCAGATTGTCGGATCTCGCCTCGAACCTGGCCTCACCGTCGGCGACCCGCTGATTATATTGCCGAAGCGAGCGCATGCCCTGGCCATATTGCTTTTCCGAGGGTGCGGTCGGCGTCCACCAGGACACCTTGGGGTCGTAGATCCAGACATCCGGCGGATAGGAGAGATAGCCCGCCGCCGCCTTGGCGTCCGGATCCTCGGAGCTGGAGCCGCGAGTGCGCGCGATCTCATCCCTGAGCTCGGAGGTAAAGCGAAACAGCGCGGTCATGATGCCCTGCTGGAAGTTCGGCATGTTGTCGAGCATATAGCCCGGCATGAAGAACGGATCGTTGGCGATCCAGCGGTGGGTTTCGGTCTCGCGTTCGATCAGATCCGTCGCCATCGCCACGGTGGCGCTGCCGCCATCAGGCGCCGTGCTCGGCATGCCGAACGCGACATCGTCGTCCACCTTGGTCAGCCAAAGCATGCCGCCGATGTAGTAGACGATCACCAGCACGATCAGCGCCAGCGGCACCAGCCCGATCATCTTCAGGCTCAACCACCCGCGGCGCGCGGGAGGCGTGGACGCTGTCGCGGTGCTGGGCCGCTCCGGCGGCGTTTCCGGTTTGGGCGTCGGCGTCTCGCCGGGGCCCGAGGAGTCCGAAGGGACGGAAGAGTCGGCCATGACGTTTCCCTGCTCGCTGTTCAGCGCGGCAAAAAGCCGACGATGTCGTAGACCTTGGCGATGTTGTCGGAGGCGATCGCCTCGGCTTTCTCAGCGCCGCGCTTCAGGATCGCCTCAATCTCGCCCCGATCGTCCATCAGCCGGCGCATCTCGGAGGTAATCGGGTCGAGCCTCGACACGGCGAGATCGGCTAGCCTGCCCTTGAAGTCAGCGAACGACGTCTCGGCGAACTCGGCCTCGACCTTCGCCCTCGGCTCCTCGGCGAGCGCCGCGTAGATCTGGAGAAGGTTGGAAGCCTCCGGACGCTCGTCCGGATCATAGGAAAGCCCGAGCACGCTATCCGACTTCGCCCGCCTGATCTTCTGCGCAATGGCGTCGGCGTCGTCGATCAGATTGATCCGGCTCTGATCGCTTGGATCGGAGCTGCTCATCTTCTTGGCGCCATCGCGCAGGCTCATGATGCGCGCAGCCTCGTCCTGGATCACCGGCTCGGACAGCGGGAAGAAGTCGATCTCGTATTTTCGATTGAAGGCGCCGGCGATATCGCGCGCCAGCTCGACATGCTGCTTCTGGTCGTCGCCGACCGGCACATGGGTCGCCTTGTACAGAAGAATGTCGGCGGCCATCAGGACGGGGTAGGTGTAGAGCCCGGCGACCGCCTGGTCCTTCTTCTTGCCCGCCTTGTCCTTGAACTGGGTCATGCGGTTCAGCCAGCCGAGCGGCGTCACGCAGTTGAAGATCCAGGCGAGCTGCGAATGCGCCGCCACATGGCTCTGCGCGAAAATCGTGGTTTTCTCCACGTCCAGGCCCGCGGCGACAAAGCTCGCCGCGACCTCGATCGTGCGCTCGCGAAGAACCTTCGGGTCCTGCGGCTGGGTGATCGCATGCAGGTCGACCACGCAATAGATCGCCTCATAGTCTCCCTGCAGCCGCACCCAATTTCTGATGGCACCGAGATAGTTGCCGAGATGCAAGCTGCCGCTAGGCTGAATACCCGAAAAAATCCGCCCCTTCATCAACCCCCAACCTTTCCATGAAGTCGCCAGGCGACCTCGTAAACGCTAAAGCTGTTATGGGGATGCCACCACCAAGGTCAAGAGTGGCGCGAGGCGCGCCGGCCGTTACTTGCCTGAGACGGGCGGGGCGGTTCGTGTCAGTGATGACCCCGGTGGGAAATGGCCCGGACGCCTTTTGGCGCGCCGGGCCGCCCCTCTCCGCTACCACAGTTCGAGCGTCAGATGGCCGAACACCACCAGGCCGAACAGAACGATCACCACCCAGCTCAAAACGAACAGCGCCAGGCGCAACACCCTCCAGGCGACGGAGAACAACACCACCGCACCGATCGACCCTGCCAGTATCCAGAAAAGGTCTAAAAATGCGGGATCGATACCGTGCGACGTCAGCTGGTGCATCACCAGCATGCCGACAGCACGCATCGTAACCCCTCCGTGTTGAATACCTATGCAACACGGACACGGCCGTCTCCCCGTTTGGCCGGTCCGCCACCAAGGCCGATGCCCTCGAAGAGCCTCGGCTCAGTTCATGGAGAAAGTGAGGCGGCGAACGCACACCCCACGACCCCTTGCAACCAGGGCCGCGAGCCGGCATCGCCTGGACTCACGCATGAGAAAACACCTGATGACCATCAGTCTACTCCCCGCAAATCGCCGCGTTCCCCAACGGATCGCAGTCCCATGCGCGGGGGGCATTTCCTTGACAGATGAGGCGGGAAGGTCCTATTAATGCCCTTTGAACAATCAGGTCCGCTCACCACCAAAGAGTGCGACCCCCAAATCGCTCAAGAGCCAGCCCGTCCCGGCTGGCTTTTTTCTTGAACGACACCAGTATTGTATCGTTTGTATTGGAATTATTCAATACAAACGCGCTATCCACGCGCTTTGGTGTATGCTACACAGTAACTCGCTGAACAAAGAGGCGAATTCCGTGATTCCAGCCACGAAAATGTCGCCGAAGGTGAAAAAATTTTGTCATTGATCTAGCTCAATCGAACGCAAGAACGCAGAAACGGCAAGGCCCATGGCCAGAACCCACGAACGACGAACCGAGCGCTCCACCGCCGAAGAAGTCGCCGAAATCGAGCGCCAACTCTGGGAATTCGCCAAACGCCCTGATCCGCCAGGAGTGCCCGAGGCCACGCTCCGGCCGGGGGCGTTTTTGTATCGTGTCCACAGGGTATGGCATTCGCTCGGCCGTGGAACCGGCATGGCATCGCACAGCTTTCGCGCCCTTCGCGATGAGCTGTTGAAACGCGATCCTCCCGTCAGAAATCTGCAACCGAAGCTCTACGGCAACACCACCCTCTCTCTGGCGGACGCCAGCAACCTGATCGATGTCATTCTCGAAACCTGGCATGTGACGCGCACGAGAAGCGGCAGCTGGCAAGTCGGGCCGATCATCTTGGCTTCTGAGGCATTAAAAACAGCTGATGCGCGCGACCTCGATACGATCAGGGAAAACCTTCTGCACTCGCTGTTCAAGGGCGAGGACCAACTACTTATGGAAGAACCCGTGGGCGTCCCTCCGGAGATTTTCTTTGAGGATCGCGGCCGCTCCTCCCTGGCGCTTATTCTGCCGACCAAAGGGGAAACCATCGCCCAGCTCTCGCCATCAAATGCTTATGGCGGATTTTCCGAACTCATCGGCCGGTTCTTTGATGCGGCCTTGGAAAAAAACGCTGGAGATCAGAAATCGATTCCGTTGCTGATCTGGGTGCTCCGGCTGCCGGCAATTCGTGACAATCCGGAATTCCATCAGACCTTTCACGCGCTTGCCGTCTATGCTGCCTCGCTGACCAACTGGTATTTTCGACTGAGCCGGCAGACCGGTAAAGAACGGGAGAAGGTCCAGGCCTTCTGGGAGCTGTTTCTTGGCCGTAGCGCCTTTGTCGTCTACGGCCTGCCCGAATGGCGGGTCAAAAATGTGGGGATGAAAAACCGGAGCGCAGAGCCCGAAGAAATCGACGACGATCTCTATGATCTGGATCTTGACTTCTTCTTACCTCCCAACATTCCCGTCAAGCTGAGCAGGCTGCCGCACATACGGAGGCACAAAGAATTCGACTATAATTTGACCGTTAGCATCGAACGGTCGGAAAATACCGATGCCGCCGAAAACTATCGCGCTGCCTATTGGCTCTTCCCGGAACGCCCGCCGCATGAACTCGACGAGACTGCGGAAACCACCGGCCTGCCGGTCATCGACGCGGAAATTTCACCGGGCCGCGACTTCAATCTCGCCAATGCCGCCCTTTACGAAGCCGTTGCTTTTCGCTTTGGCTTGAATAGATCAGCCCGCGCCAAGCGGCATGCTGCAACCTTGATGGCGATGGGCTGGGCCATCCTTTCAGCGCCTAATTTGCAGCAGGCGATGGCTATCAGCCAAAAACTTGCGTGCGACAAAAATGACACGCTAAAGCGTGATGCAAACAACACAAAAGGCTTGGAAAATTAACATTTCCTTTTGATGTTCTAGTTATGTTCTCTTGTCAGAAGCAAAATGCGGCACGGCAGTGGATTGTATTTGCGATGCGATGCTTTTATCAACTCACTTTCTCATTGGCAGGCGAAGCGGTAGCCAGGCAATCGTCCAGTCTCGCCGTATCGAGTTGGAGCTAGCCTTGGCGTATACTGCGATCACCTGCTTCCTAAAAGAGCTCGAAGATCTGTCGAACAAGGATCTCCTTACTATCGTCCTCGCAGGCGGTTGCAACCTCAATTGCAGCTGGTGTGCCGTCAACGCCCGCGCTGAACGCTCAGAAAAAAGCGTGGTCATCAAAGCCAGTCATTACCGTGACCTAATTTCGAGCCTTGCCAAAGAAAACCTTATCAGCGGTGTCGCCATCGTCGGCGATGAGCCACTGCTCGACGAGGCTTGGCCAGTCGCGCGCGGTATTCTGGATTGCGCGAACCATCACCAGTTGCCGACTGCGCTCATCACCAACGGCACCAAGCTTGCTGAACGCAGTCGCGAATTGGCAACGCGCAAAAACCAAATCCTCGTTAGCATCGACGGCACCAGCGCCTATCACGACAAGTCCCGCCGTGTCGAAGGCGCCTATGATGCGGTGATCTGCGGACTCGCATCTGCAGCAGAGCATCCCGAGCTTCTGGAGCGCATTACCATCGCCAGCATCGTTCAGCCGGACAAGTATGAGTATCTGAACGGCCTTCCAGAGGTACTGGCGCGCTACGGCATCAAGCGTTGGGCGTTGTCGCCGTTGATCCAGTTCCACCGCAACAAGCCGGCGTGTCTCCATCCGCGGCTGTTCCCGGCCATCTATGAGGAGCTGCCGCGGTTGATCGAGCTTGGGCAGGCGGCGGGCGTCGAGACCATGATTGATGATGGGCTTTCCATGCTGTTGCAGGCGGATCGAGATGGGCAGCTGGCCGATCAGCCGGTGGAGCGGCCGGCGTCGTCGGATATTCGGGTGCTGCGCATGCGGCCGGATGGGCTGACGGTGCGCTATACCGACCTTCTGGACACCGATACCTCGCGCGGCCTGCGCTGGGACGGCGTTGAGCCTCCCGCCGCGTTCTACCGCCGTCTCTACGCCAAGAACCCGGACCCCGTCGCCGCCTAGTGGCACGGCCACCTCGGGTGGTGCGATCACTAAACTTGGCCGCCGCATACCTGCGGAAGTCCTGACACGTTCATCGAAGGCGGTCACAACCCAATGAGGTGGCCACGCCACTCATACCACCTGGTTGGGTGGGGTGGTGTTGTTGAAGAAGGCGCGGGCGTTTTCCAGGACCTTCATGCCCATGGCGATGCGGGTTTCGCGGGTGGCGCTGCCGAGATGGGGGAGGAGCACGACGTTTTCCCGCGCCAGCAGGCCTGAGAGCACCTGCGGCTCCTTTTCGAACACATCGAGGCCGGCGCCGGCGATTGTGTCCTGCTTCAGGGCGTGGTTCAGGGCGGCTTCGTCGACCACGTCGCCGCGCGCGGTGTTGATCAGGAAGGCGTGGCGCTGCATCAGGCCGAGGCGCTCTTCGTTGATCAAATGGCGGTTTTCGGGCGTGGCCGGGCAGTGCAGGGAGACGAAGTCCGAGGCCTCCAGCACCGCTTCGATCGACGCCAGACGCTCGGCGCTGACGTCCTTGATGATATCGCCCGCCGGCGGGTAGGGGTCGAAGAACCGGATGCGCATGCCAAAGCCATGATGCGCGCGCAGCGCCATCGCCTGGCCGATGCGCCCGAAACCGATCAGCCCGAGGGTCTTGCCGGTCACTTGCGTGCCCATCATGTGGGTCGGACGCCAGCCGATCCAGCTCTGGCTGCGCACATGGCGCTCGCCCTCGCCGATGCGCCGCGCGACCGCGAGCAGGAGCGTCATCGCCAGATCCGCGGTCGCGTCGGTGAGCACATCAGGGGTGTTGGTGACCACGAGCCCGCGCGCCTTGGCGGCCTGGATGTCGATATTGTTGAAGCCGACACCGAAATTGCCGATCAAGCGGGCGCGCATCGGTTCGGATGCGAGAAGCGCCGCATCGATCCGGTCGGTCACCGTGGTGAACACCGCATCGGCCGATGCGAAGGCCTCCGCGAGCGCCGCCCGGTCCATGGGGCGGTCCTCGGCGTTGAGGCGAACCTCGAAATGCTCCTTGAGTTCGGCTTCGACCTCGTCCGGCCAGCGCCTGGTGACGACAACCTTCGGCTTGCTCATTCCACCCCCCATTGCTTGGTCGGACAGGTCAGATCTCGGTCGGCTCGGCTGGCTCTTCCGGGTAGGTCGGATAGAGCCCTTCGGTGCGCCCGAGCAGCGTGACCAGTCCGAGCACGATATCGAGCGCCGGCGTGCGCACGCCGACGATCTTGCCCATTTCCTGCACGGCGGTGACCAGGGCGTCGATCTCCAGCGCTCGGCCGCGCTCCAGGTCCTGCAGCATGGAGGTCTTGTGCGCGCCGACCTTGGCAGCACCGTTGATCCGGCGCTCGCGGGACACGCGAAAGCTCGCTCCAAGCCTGGTCGCGATCTCCTCCGCCTCCTGCATCATGGCGTCGGCGATCGGCCTGGTGCCGGGGTCGGTGGCGACGATGTCGAGGGTCGCACGGGTCAGCGCGGAGATCGGATTGAAGCAGAGATTGCCCCAGAGTTTCAGCCAGATCTCGCTCCTGAGGTCGTCGAGCACCGGCGCCTTGAAGCCGCCGGCCTCCAGCGCTGTCGACAGGCGCTCGGCGCGCCCGGAGATCGACCCGGCCGGCTCGCCCAGCGAGAACTTGTCGCCGTAGACATGCTTGATCACGCCGGGCTCGGTGATCTCGGAGGCGGGATAGGCCACGCAGCCGAGCGCGCGCTCCGGCCCGATGGCGTTCCACTGGCGGTCATCGGGATCGACGCTTTTCAGGCGCTTGCCCTCATAGTCGCCGTCGAGCTTGTACAAATACCACCAGGGCGCGCCGTTCTGGCAGGTGACGACCGTGGTGTCCGGCCCGATCATCGGCGCCATCTGTTCGGCGGTCTCCCAGGCCTGGTGTGCCTTCAGCCCGATGATCACGTAGTCCTGATGGCCGAGCTCGGCCGGATCGTCGGTGGCGCGCACGCGCACCGTGTGTTGCTGGTTGTCGCGCTCCAGGGTCAAGCCATTTTGCCGCATCGCTTCGAGATGCGCGCCGCGGGCGATCAAGGAAAGCTCGACACCGTCGACCGAGGCGAGACCGTGACCGAGAAAGCCGCCGATCGCTCCAGCGCCGTAGATACTGATCTTCACGACATGATCCTTACGGCCATGGATATGATTTTCTCATGGGAACACCGAATATAGCCGTTGTAAATTGACAAAAAATAAAAATTACATAAAATTTTTTAATGCCACGACTTCGCGATCGTCTGCCGCCGGCCAATAGTCTCATCGCGTTCGAAGCGGTCGCGCGCCATCAAAGCTTCACCCGCGCCGCCGATGAGCTGCGCGTCACCCAGGCGGCGATCAGCCGGCAGATCAGGCTGATCGAGGGGCATCTCGGCGTTCGCCTGTTCAAGCGGCTCTATCGCGCGATCGAGCTGACGCCCGAAGGACAGGCGCTCAAGAACGCCGTGGCCTTCGGCCTGGAGCACATCGCGCGCGGCGTGGACGAGATCAAGAGCCAACAGGACGGCGCCGACATCACCATCTCCTGCAGCGTGACCTTCGCCTCCTATTGGCTGATGGCGCGCATCGCCAAGTTCCGCGCCGAATTTCCGGACGTCGACGTTCGCCTGGTGGCGACCGCCAAGATGCGCGATCTCGCCGTGACCGGCATCGACTTCGCCGTGCGCTACGGCCGCGGCGATTGGCCCGACCTCACCGCCGACCTGATGTTCGGCAATGAAGTCTTCCCCGCCTGCGCGCCCCGCTATCTCGCCCGACATCTCGAATGCCATGGCCGCCTCGAGACCTGCTCGGACCTTGCGAACGCCACCTTGCTGCATCTCACCAAGTTCGATCGCAATTGGGTGACCTGGGAGACCTGGTTCAAGCATTTCGGGAGGACCGAGACGCCGACGAGCAAGGGGTTGTTCTTCGACAATTACATGATCCTGATCCATGCTGCGGTGCGTGGGGAAGGGGTGGCGCTCTGCGGCCGGCGTCTGGCGGAAGATCTGATCGAGAACGGCGAGCTGGTCCGGCCCTTGGACGCGGCCCTGCAATCGGACTCCTCCTTCTACCTGCTGCGCCCGGAAAATCGGCCGCTCAAGCCCCACACCGCCCGTTTTCGCGACTGGCTGCTCGCTCAGGCGCGCGGATCAGCCGGGCGATCGGCTGATGTCGTTGCCCTCTGAGCGCAGCCTGCTGCCCCACCCACAACCGTTGGTGCGCCGCCAGCCCAGGCCTTGCAGGATCAGCCGGCAGCGACGACCATAGGCAGGCCGACAACCACCGCCTCACGGGAAAAAGCACCATGGCGATCAAAGATCTCGCGGTCTGTTACAATGGCAGCGACAACGCCGATGCCGCACTCACCTACGCGGCCCAGATGGGCAGGAAATACGGCGCCACGCTAACCGGCGTCTACGTCAACTCGCCGGTCCATCTGGACAGTCGGGTCGAGCGCTGGATGACCGACGATCTGCGCAAGTCGATGAAAGCGGCCGAGGAGGAAATGGGCCGCTCGGTGGAAAAGGCGTTTCGCGACAAGCTCGCGGCATCCGGCTTTTCCGGTCCGGTCGAGTGGCTGCATGACGAGGGCCATCCCAATGACCTGCTCGCCCGCCATGCGCGTTATTTCGACATCTTGCTGATGGGTCAGTTTTCGCGGTCGGACGACGCGAGACGGCATGTGCGCGGCGAGGACATCGTGCTTCGTTCCGGCAAGCCCCTGATCATCATTCCCAACCGCTACGAAGTCCGCCCGTTCACCGAATACGCCGTGGTCGCCTGGGACGGCAGCCGTCCCGCGGCGCGCGCACTGACCGACGCCATGCAGATCCTCGAAACCAAGCAACGCTTGGATGTCGTCACCGTCGGCAAGGGTGACGGCGGCGCGCCGGCGGGACCGACCATCATCACCCATCTCCAGCGCCACGGCATCGATGCCAGGCAGGTCAGCATCGAGGCCAATCGCGATGGCGTCGGACCGACGATCCTCGACTACTGCGAGAAGAACGATCCTGACGTGCTGGTGATGGGCGCCATGGGCCACGCCAGGCTGCGCGAAGACCTGTTCGGCAGCCTCACCCGCCATATCCTGCGCAACATGACCGTACCGGTGTTGATGGCGCATTAGTGGCGCGACCGGTGGTGCGACCAGTGGTGCGACCACATCGTAGGATTCGCTTCGCCAGCCGCGTAGCGCT
>Ga0224508_10003259_pt1 | contig 13452 bp, 9 predicted proteins | sample SF_Jan12_sed_USG_4_FD_170157 | JGI IMG/M metagenome (GOLD analysis project Ga0224508, IMG submission 170157) | Sediment microbial communities from San Francisco Bay, California, United States - SF_Jan12_sed_USGS_21 | ecosystem: Environmental > Aquatic > Marine > Sediment | place: USA: California...
TCTGCGCCTCGCCAAGTCGACACTGCTCCAGGGCAAAGATCGCGACGAGATGGAGGAAGCCTTCGCGGGCGACGTCATCGGGCTCTTCGATCCAGGTATCTTCCGCATCGGCGACACCTTGATCGGGGGCGGCGAGAGTTTCCGTTATGCGGGCATCCCGAGCTTCTCGCCCGAGTGCTTTGTCCGCGTCGATGTAGCCGGTGTCGAGAAGCGCAAGGCGCTCTCCAAGGGCATCGATCAGCTCGCCCAGGAGGGTGCCATCCAGGTGTTCAGCGAGGACTCCGGCGGCAGCGCGAGTCTCATTTTGGGCGCCATGGGGATGCTGCAGTTCGACGTCATGAAGCATCGCCTGGCCAGCGAGTACAAGGTCGACATCCGGCTCGTCCCCCTGTCCTACCAGCTCGCACGCTGGCCCCAGGGTGAGTTCGACACCGAGCCCTTCCGCTACAACCAGGCCATCGCCCTGGTGAAGGACCGAGACGACCGCTACGTCCTGCTCTTCGAATCCCAATGGAGCCTCGAGTACGCACAGGGTCGTCACCCCGATCTCAAGCTCTCCCAGACGGCGGATGACCGCCTGTTCGAAGGCGAACTCAACGCGCTTCGTTAGTCCACTTTTCGGCGACTCACCCGCAGGGCGCAGTTCCGGAGGGGGTGACCGGATGCCAGACCGCTATCGCAGGCGCGAGTAGCGCAGAGGCTCGAGACCCCGCCGAACGCAAATCGGCGCGAGGCGGTCGAGGTCCATGAGATGGTCCTGGTCGACGCTCTCTCGAAAGTCGACCCCACGCGCGCCCTCGGGCAGTACCCAAAGCTCGGTAGCTTTCGTGACGTCTCCGAAAAGAGGCTCGTAGGCGGCGACCAAGCGAGCGGCTCCGGTTTTCTCGACTTGTTCGACGCACAGCCCGATGAGCTCCCGCGCCCGCGCGCGCTCGGCCCCGGGAAGGATCCGGCGCAGCTGCAGGTAGCGTCGCGGCGAAGCGGGTGTCTCCTCGAGCGTCTGTTCGAGTCGTTCCGCAGTGGAGCAGGCCAGCGGGAACGCGAGGGTGCGAGTCTCCTCGATGGTGAGATCCGTAAGCAGCGCCTCGGTGGCCTCGATGTACGCGGGATCCTGACCGAAGTCCGCCGAAACCTGCGCGATGGCGGGTATGGACTCATAGCGGTAGAGGGTGACGTCCGAGTTGCTGTCGCCTTCGAGGTATCGGAAGCCGCCGAGTACGTCGAGCAGGCCGCGGTTGGGCTCTACGACCTGATCGGCGTAATACTCGACAAAGCGCTGGTAGGCCTCCGGGACGAGGGGCCAGACGCGATGCCAGACTTCGTTAAAGACGCCGACACTCACGTTGCTAGGTCTCCTCACTACACCGTAGACAGGTGGCGAGCGCCTGTCTATGCTGGTTTTGCCCCATATTCTGGAGGTGCGACGTGCTGGGCAGATTCCGCGACGTCATCGTCACCATCACTCGACACCGGCAGGACCCGGAGGACGTCGCCAAAGGCGTCCACATGATCGATGCCCTGGGTGCGCTCTTCGGCCGCGGGGACCGCACCATGGTGGGGCGCATGCGGGCGAGCGAGCAGGGCCGACGTATCCTGGCGGCACGGAAATCGGTGCTCGATGTGCTCGCCGACCGTCCGCGTCTGCGGACCCTCCCCGAAGGCACCCTGGGCCGTGCGTACGCGCACTTTGCCGACGACAACCAACTCTTCCCAGAGGAGCTTGCCGAGGCGGTGATCGAGGCCCGCGCCGCCACCGGTGGACAGGTGCCTGGCGCGACGCCGGAGCTCGCGTTCTTGCAGGACCGCTACCGGGATCTGCACGACATCTGGCACGTGGTCACCGGCTACGGCACCGACCTGGCTGGGGAGTACGGGATCGTGGCGCTGCAGTCGAAGCAGGTGGGCTACCGCGCCATGGCGATCACGGGTTTCCTCTCGACCCTGATGACGTCGATCGCGCAGCGCCGTTTCGATCTGATCGGAACCTGGTTCGAGGGCCGTCGTCGCGGTCGTCGGGGCGCCTACCTGCTCGCCGAGGACTGGGAGTCGTTGCTCGAGCAGCCGCTTGCAGAGGTCCAGGCAAAGCTCGGTTTTGAGAAGCCCCCGGTGTACCGCCCCTTCGACTACGAGAAGTCGGTGGAAGCTCCGGCCCAGGCCGCCTAGCCATCCGTGGGCAATCTGGACGGCAGGGTGGCGTTCATCACGGGCGGTGGCCAAGGCATCGGTCGCGGCATTGCGCTCGCGATGGCGAAGCAAGGTGCCGGCATCTGTCTCGCCGAGCTGAATCCGGCAGTCGGTAAGGCGACAGCCGAGGAGCTGCGAGGGCTCGGTGTACCCGCCCTCGCGGTGGAAACAGACGCGAGCGACCGCGCGCAGATCGAGGCCGCCGTGTCCGCCACCGTGGGCGAGCTTGGGCGCCTGGACATCCTGGTCAACAACGCGACAGGTGCCGGGAGCGACTCGTTCCGACCGGTCCTCGAGCAGACCAGCGAGCATTGGGACCGGCAGCTCGGGGTAGACGTGAAGGGCAGTCTGTTTTGTCTGCAGACCTGCTTCCCACACTTGCGCGATGGCAAGGTGGGCCGCGTCATCAGCATCTGCTCCGAGGCGGGATCCGAACGCCTCTATGGTTTTGCCGCCTACGCGGCGGCGAAGGAGGCGCTGCGTGCGCTCACGGGCGTCGTGGCGAGAGAGTGGGGCGCGCATCAGATCACGGCCAACGTGATCTGCCCCACGGCGATCACACCTTCTACCGCGGGCTTTCTCGAGCGCAACCCCGAGCAGGCACAGCAGGCCCTGACGAAGAAGGCGCTGGCCAGACACGGAGAGCCGGAGGCCGACATTGGCGGCGTCGCGGCCTTCCTGGCAAGTGACGCGGCGGCCTACATGACGGGCCAGACCCTCTGGGTCGACGGCGGCGACGTCATTCATTCTTAGGGCGCAGCGTCACAGCAGCGCAGCGCGCTGCTGTGACGCTGCGCGCCGAGCCAGCGTGGGTCGGGGCGTCCCTGAAGGGGGTTGCTTGCATCCGGGGTGGGGCGCGGCTTGCGGCGCAAGGGCCGTTCCTATTTCGGGTCGGTTCCAGCCCTACCATAGGGACGCTTTAGCTTTCCAGTTTCGCGCGCCGGCAACTCTTGCGCGTCTTCGGGTGCCCGCGTCACCCATTGCCCCAGCATCGCTACTTACCGCTCAAGAGGACTCCGTGTGGGTTCGGAGTCCTCGCAAGCTTTGAAAGTCTGTGTGGGGTTGCTGTGGTACGGATCATCCGGACGCTTCTGGTGGTGTTCTTGTGTGTGTTGGCGGGTCCCGCCTTCGCCTCCGGCGAAGAGAATCGGATCCAGGTCTTTTATCCGCGCGCCGAGTGCGCGGGAGAGGAGATCGAAGTCGACGTCTGGGATCGCGACTACGCGGCCTGGCGACGCCACCCCGAGCATGCCTACGTCCCGGTCGAGACCTGCCAGGAAGAGCAGGCGGGCCGACTGCTTCACGAGCTTCGCTGGCGCTGCCGCGATCGGGATCCCGAGACCACCTGGCACGTGGGACTCGACGTCTTCAATCCCGAGATCTCCCAGAGCTGTGAAGTGCGTCCCATCGCCGACGCGCAGTCCCGCGCGCAGATCCATGTCGCGAGCCCCCACGAGGCCGCAATCATCAAGTGGAAGAAGGGTTTCGCGCTGGTGGACGGCAGTGTTCGAGTCGATGGCGTCGAGGGTGTCGAGTACGAGCTCGTCATCGCGCTGGACCGATCGGGCAGCGCCCCGGACGCTTCCGCGCGACTCGCCGCGCAGGTGAAGGCTGCTCGTCGCTTTGTCGCCTCGGTGAACGCTCGCCTCGGCGACCTACGCATCGGCGTCGTGGCCTTCCCGGGCGTGAACACTCCCGCGCGCGTCATGACGCGTCCCAGCGCCGACCGCGGCGCCATCGACCTTGCGCTGAATCAGGCCCTGCGGCTCGGCGCTTCCGGCGATCACGCCTTCAGCGAGGGCCTTGAGGCCGCGCTCGATTTGCTCGCGCCCGCGGATGTGAAGCCCGAGCGCCCCCGCGCTCGTCCCGTGGTTGCGATCGCGAGCGACGGCGCCAGCGTGCCCTTCGCACCTGGCTCCACCTCCGGCGTTCGCGAGTTGGTAGAGCGCGCCCGCAGCGCCGGCGTGCGCGTCCATGCCTTCGCGCTGGCGGGTCACGCCCACGAGCTCTCCCCGCTGGCGAACAAGCTCGCGGAGCGCACACACGGCAGCGTCCGCCGCGTCCCGAGCAGCGCGCTCTCGAACAACTTCTTCGCGGCCGTCCGACTTCCCCTGCCGGAGGCAGTCACGATCTACAACCCCCGCACCCAGGACACCACCCGTGCACGGCTCGATGCCAACGGACGCTTCCGCGCTGCGGTCCCGATGGCCGCCGGAGACAATCCGCTCACCATCGTCGCGACCACGACGGATCGATCCCGAGGCGAGCGCGACTGGAAGGTTCGCTACGACGCCATGGCGGCGCGCGACGCTTTCCTCGAGGGCGAGCGCGAGCGCATCCGCCGGGTCCGGGCCCGAAAGAATCTCCAGATCTCTCCCGTTCGAGACGAGCTCGCGGCGCGCAAGAGCGTCACCCCGGTGCCGGGCTCCCTGGACGACTAGAGAGCAGGGGGGCCGCCCTGCGGCGCCCCCTATCTAGGATGGGTATGCTCAGACGCCACCCAACGGGGAGAGATGGCCGAGTGGCTTAAGGCGCACGCTTGGAAAGCGTGTGTAGGGAAACCTACCGTGGGTTCGAATCCCACTCTCTCCGCCAGCTTTCTTTGGCTCCGCATCCGCCTGTCCGGCCTTCGGGGGCCGGACTGCGGCGTCTGCTGCGCGCCGGGCCTTTCTTGCCGACGGATTCGATCGTGGAGCGGTCTTCGCGGCAGTCGGGCGTTCCCGGTCACTGGGCCCGGCTTGCGGCGCACGACGGCTCGCCGTCACGGAGCGGTTCCAGCTCGCGGGCGTTGGCCGGGCACTTCGAATCCTACCGTGAGTTCGAATCCCACTTGCTCCGCCATGGAGTCGCGTGTTGCGGAGACTGGGCGCTCGTTGCGCGCGCCGGCGGCGAAATTCCCGCCAATTCGCGGGGTTTTGGGCGAGGGGCTGGGCCGAAGCGAACCGGAGACCGGCGGCTGAGTCGCCGGATCGCGCCGATTCCGCCAATCGTCTCTGTTGCCGAATTAGGCGGTTCGGATTCGTCTGGTATTCGCGCCTCCTACCGCTTCTTCTTCCTGTCCCTCGTACTTCTCCCCGCACCGCCTGCAGTAGAGTATCGACGTGCGCGCCCGAGCCAGGAAATCGCCCGGTTCGTCACTGCTGCTAGCAGCGGGTGATATCCACGGTCGCGCGGTGTGGCTCCTGCTCGCGTGTCTCGTCGCGCAAATGGGGATCGGGAGCAACTACACGATCAGCGTCCTCGCACCTGCCTTGCTCGAAGACCTTGGCTGGTCTCGTGGTGACTACATGGCGGCTCTCTCCCCCCGTACAATCGTTGCGGCGCTGGCGAGTCCTCTCGTCGGCACGCTCATGTACCGTTTCGGAGCGCGTTCGATCCTGGTCGTGGGCGTGTTGCTGATCGGCGTCGTCTTCGGCCTCTACGGTGCGATCCAGAATCTGACGCACGTCTTCGTGCTGAGTATGGGTTTCGGTCTGATCATCGCGGGGGTAGGCGATGTCGTGGTCGGCACCGTCGTCTCGCAATGGATCGTTCGTGCGCGCGGCCTCGCGCTCGGCATCGTCTATAGCGGATCGAACCTTGGCGGATTGGTCTTTGCGTTGCTGGCGGCGCGAGTGCTGGAGGTGAGCGACTGGCGTACGGCCTGCGTTGCGATCGGCGTCGTCGCCGTCGTCGTGATGCTTCCCATAGTGTTCCTCGGTGTACGAGAGCCGCGCAGCGAAGATGCCCCCGCCCCCAGAGTCTCCGACGTCGGTGAGCCGACAGTCTCGACCGAGAGCGTCACGTTGACCAAAGCCATCCGCACGGAGAGCTTCTGGCTGCTCCTCTTCGCGCTCTTCGTGTTCTACTTCTACTACGCGAGCGTGACGAGCCACTTCGTTCTCTTCCTCACCGATGTCGGCATGTCGACCGCGGCCGCCTCGGTGAGCTTCGGGCTCACGATCTTCGTAGGCGTCGGTGCGAAGATCGGGATCGGCCTCTTCGCCGACCGCTTTCCGGCGAAGACGGCTCTGTTGATCGACTTCGGGGTCGTGGCCGCCGCCTCGTCGATGCTTCTGGTGCTCCCGGAGGCCGGGATCCTCCTCCCCGTGTTCGTGGTCTCGCACGGCCTGGCGGTCGCGGCTCAGAACGTCGTCTATCCACTGATCGTGGCGTGGTGCTTCGGCGTCGGCCACATGGCGAAGATCTACGGCGTGTTGATGCTCGCGCTGCTTCCTGGTGGCACGCTTGGGCCGATCTTCGCGGGCTATACGTTCGAGCTGTTCGGAAACTACGACTTCGCCTTCCGCGTTTTCGTCGGACTGAACGTGTTGAGCTTCCTGGGCCTGTGCAGGCTGCGCTCGGCGCAGGAGCCCACGGTGCGCCTCTCGTGAGGCTCGAAGCGAGCGACCTGGTGGGATTACTTCTCCAGCTCGAGACCCGCGAGATCTCCAGTAGCCCGCCAGTCGGCCAGCAGCTTCTTGAAGCCGAAGAAGTCGCCCAGGCTCCCTCCGTAGTTGGAAGCGAGGGGGCTGATGCCGGCGGGGTCGCCCTCGTTGTTGAGCCGTGACGGCGGGCACAGGGGCATGATCGGGGTGCTGTCGACCCGAGTGGCGAGGATCTTCTCACACCAGCCCGACTCAGCCGCCTCGCGCACATCGAAGGCGGCGATGCCCTTTTCCTCCAGGCATGCGACGGTCGCGGCCACGTGTGCTGCCACCTCGGTTGTCGCGAGCGTGAAGTTGGGGGTGACCACGGACTGCTGGAAGGGGCAAGGTGAGATGAACATGTTGGGGAAGCTGCGACTCATCATCCCGAACAGCGTTCTCGGTCCGTCTGCCCACTTCTCGGCGACCACGACTCCGTTCCGACCGACGATTTCGCGACCCGCGCGGCGGAAGAATGGCGTGACCTCCCCTTCGAACCCCGTGGCGTAGACGATGCAATCCACGGCGTACTCCCGGCCGTTCACCACGAGAGCGTTCTCCGTGACGCGCTCGATCCCCGTGGACGATCTCGTCGATTCTACGGCGATGCCCCTCCATGATCTCGAGGTCGAAGGCTTCTACGCGTCGCGCGTACTCCTCGATGGACCAGGAGGGATCCTGGGGAAAGCTGTGGACCGGGCCGAAGTGCCACCTCCAGCCGTCGTCCACCAGATCGACCTCGACGGGGCACATGATGTGCCACCGGGACGAGACGAGGACCCCGTGATCGCCGTCTTAAGCGGGAGAGTTGTGGGGGGTCAGGTCGGCTAGACTGGAAGCGGACTGTCCACGTCCTGTTATGGCGTCGCGGAGCGATCTGCTGAGGGAGTAGACCTGGCAGCTATGCGTTTGTGGAAGGTGCTCGGAGCGCTGGCGCTGGGTGCGCTGTCGTTCGGTCTGGGGAGCTGGTTCGGTTCGCCCGATGCCGCCGTCGCAGTCGATCTGGACGAGATCCGCGCGCGGATTCGCAAGGCCATGCTGACCAGCGAGCGGCTCGAGCAGACGCGCATCATCCTGCCTGTGCTGCGCGACATGGGAGCGGAGCAGGCGCCGGCTGTCGCCCAGGCCTTCGAGGCGACCTTCAAGGAGGGCGGGGGCGGTCTGCCGCTCGAGCTCTTCGTCGAGCGCTGGGCCAGCCTCGATCCGGTGGCGAGTCGCGAGCGCATTGCCAACTGGCCCCCCGACCTGAGACGCCAGGCCTGGCCGGTGCTGATCGGAACCTGGGCTCTTCGAGACCCCCGTGCGGCCGGCGAGGCGCTCGCCTCGATCGCCGATCCCGGCGTGCAGCGCAGCGCGCTGCGTCCCCTGATGACGGGTTGGGGTAGGTCGGGTGTTGCGGGTGTCTGGGGTGGGCTGGCCGAGCTTTCCGATCCCGAGGTGCGTCGGGAGGTCGCCGCCTTCGTGGTGCAGCGTCGGCTGCACCGCGACGGCAGCGTGGCCGTGCTCGCGGAGATTCAGGAGCTGCCCGACAGCCCGGAGCTGGAAGCGCTCAAGGGTCTCGCGCTTGCGAGAACGCTCACGCACCTGGCAGAAGACGACCTCCCGCAGGTGCTGTCGATTGCACGCAAGTACTGGGACACCCCCTACGCGGACAAGATCCTGCGTGCCCTCGTCACGCAGTGGGCCGCAGACGACGGCCAGGCCGCGCTGGCGTGGCTGCTGGCGGAACCCGCCGGCGACACGCGCGACCGCGCGCTCGTGAGCGCCTACCGCCGCTGGCTGCAGGCAGACCGGCACGCTGCCACTCGCTGGCTGGAGCGGGGCGCAGGCGAGGCAGATCTGACGCCGCTGCTGCCCGCGCATGCGGCTTCGCTGGCACGCGAGGGTCCCGAGGCCGCCATCGAGTGGGCGAGCGCGCTTCCCGGCGCAGAGGTGCAGCGCCGCGCCTTCGTGGCCATCGGCCAGGTCTGGCGTCGTGCCGATCCCGAGAGCGCAGATCGCTGGCTCGAGCGCGTCGGTCTGACGGCCGAGGTCGGGAAGCGCCGACACAAGTGACGAGCGTGCGGGCGCCCGGCGGCGCCCGCACGTCATGGCATCAGGACCGCTTCCTGCGGAGCCCGAGCACCACCGCGGCGACCAGTCCCACCGCGAACATCGCCGTGACACCAGGCTCGGGGACGTTCAGGCTCAACACCGTGGCGGTCGGGAAGGTGTTGGTCGCGGTGCTCGCCGCCATGCTGGCAGAGACCAGGTTGATGTTGCCGAGCCCGTTCACGCGGGAGTCGCCGCCCGTGTACGAGAAGCTCTGGGTGGGGAGCTGACCGGCGCCGCCGGTTGCTTGGCCGTAGACCATTCCGGTGCCCCAGGGCAGTCCTCCGAAGACGATCGGATTCGTCGACGTGGCGGTGGGTGTCGTGAGATTCGGCACGGCGTAGAGGTACGCCATTTGCGTCTCCGGCTTGGTCTCCGAGAACGGGCCGCCCACCTGGGAGAGTGGCGCGGCGAAGAAGCCGACACGCTGCACCGAGACGCCGCCGTCGGTTCGCCTCAGGAAGCCCGGAGTGCCGCCCAGGATCCGCATGGTGCCGCCGAAGTTGTTGGGACCTGCGACGTAGGCCAGGCGTCCGTTCAGCGCCGCCGCGCCTGGGTCCGTGCAGTTCGGATTGCCTGCGAAGTCGAAGCAGTAAGAGGCCGATCCCGTCTGACCGCCCGGTGCCAGGGCGCCCGCCTCGTTGACGAAGTTCACCGCGGTGGAGATCGAGATCCACCCGGGGATCACGGGCGCTGTGTTGAGGAAGTTGCCCTCGTAGCCGAAGCGCGATGCGTCGAAGGTGAGGCTGTAGGCGGGCCCGAGACCCACCGGGATGCTAGTGCCGCCCGAGCCGGTGGTGACCGTCACGCCGCCACCGCCCGCCGCGAAGGGGAAGTCGTTGACGACGACGGGTGGGATCAGATTGCAGCAGAACTGACGAAAGGTTCCGTTGGTCACACTGTAGGGCTGCGCACCTGCCTGGGACGGCGCGAGCCACAGAACGAGCCCTAAGATGAACGTCGAGAACGCGAGCTTGTAGGTCGCCACGGTGAAGCCTCCTCAGTGGATATTTCGAATCCAGTCTACGGGGGCCTTTGAGACGATGTCAAATGAGCAATACACTCCCACGGGGGCACTTGGTCGAGTCTGTCGCGACCGGGAGAGGAGACCACAGCGCCGTGAACGCGCAACTCAGACGCAACTTTCTGCTGCTCGGCGCACTCGTTCTCGTTTGCGGCGGGCTCTTCGCCCTGGGCCTGCGCTCGGGCGGAGCGGGCGCGCCGCTATCGCTCGCACAGTCCCTTCCCCGCGTTCGGTCCGCGCTCGAGGCCCCCGACCGGGTCCAGCAGAGCGAGGCCCTGGGCCCACTTCTGCTGGAGCTTCGGGCGGAGCACTTCGAGGCGGTGGCGGAGGTCTACGAGGCCGCCTTCGACGCGGGCCTCGGCGACGGCCTCGCGCTCGAGCTCCTCGTGGAGCGCTTCGCACGTCTCGACCCGTTGCGGGTGTGGGATCGCATCGCCGGCTGGCCACCCGAGCGAAGGCCCATCGCCTACGCGGCACTGCTTCGCAGCTGGGTGCGAAGCGATCCGCGTGCTGCGAGTGAGGCGCTGGGCGAGATCCACGACCTCGATGCTCGCAGCGACGGCTTCACGGCGTTGATCGAGGGGTGGGCGGAGGGCGGCAGTCTCGATTCCATCTGGCGCTACCTGTCCACGTTGGGCGGCATCGAGCGCGAGCGCGGAACTCAGGTCGTGCTGCGCGCGCGCATCGCGCGTGTCGGTGCCGAGGCGACGCTGCGCGAGGTGGAGGCGCTGCCGGAGAAGTTCCCGTCGACGGGATTCCAGGACAAGCTGCTGCGCACCGCGGTGGGGCTGGTGGCGCGCAGCCAGCCGGACGTCGCCACGGCGGCGGTCGAGGCACATCGCGAGGAGCCGTTGGGGCAGTCGCTGATGCGCCGGGTCGCGGTGAATTGGGTGACACAGGATGGTGACGCCGCGATGGAGTGGGTGCGTACGCAGCCGGAGACGAAGGCACGTCGGCGCGTGATGCGCGAGGCCTATCGACGCTGGCTGATCCGCGATCGACCGGCGGCGATGGACTGGCTCTCTGCGCAAGAGCAGCCGCGTGATCTCGAGTCCATTCTCGACCTCTACGCGACCGCATTGGCGCGCAGCGATCCACGGGCGGCGCTGGCGTGGGTTGAGGGCATCGAGGATCCCTCCGCTCGCCAGGATGCCCGCTACGACGTGGCCGAGGTCTGGCTGCACGAGGATCCGGAAGCCGCGGGCGCGTGGTTGCGCGACACCGGGCTCGACAAGGCGCTTGGGCAGAGACAGCGGCGTCGAGGTGCCAGGACGCGCGCGGTGGGCCTCGCAGAGTCGGTCGAGGACTAGCTTGCGGACTCCGCGTTGCAGCCGCGCGGAGCGCGGCCGCAGCGCTGCGCGCCGAGTCGGCGTGGGTCGTGCACTCTGAGGGTGGGTGCCGTGCGGGGTTTGGTGCGGCTTGCGCGGTACGGCGGTTCCTCGTTCGTGGCAGCTCCAGCTCGCCGGCGGTGGGGGGGGTGGGGCTCGCTTGGGCAAGCTGGCAGGCAGGGGCGACTCCGTATCGGTCGCTCTACCGCGCAAGCTCCTAGCCTTGATCCGCTGGCGCGGATCGAAAGCGCTCGGCGCGGCGCTGGAGCGCGCGAGCGCGGCTGGACCGCTTTTCGAGCTCGGCCATCAGCGAGGCGATGCGTGCGTCAAGGGGGTGCTGCCAGAGCAGATCGTCGAGCTGCCGTCGGGCCGCAGCACTTCGACCCGCGGAGACCTGGAGCTTCGCCAGCTCCACGCCGATGTCGGCGGCTTCGCGCGACTCGGGCGCCGCGGCGACACGGGCGCGCCCGTATCGGTCGATCGCGGTGTCGACGTCCCCGGCCTCGGCGGCGAGGCGCCCCAGGGCACGCCAGGAGGCGGCGTGATTCGGGTCGAGCTCGACCGCCCGCTCGTGTGCGAGCCGCACCGCATCTCGCAGGGCCCCACTGCGTTCCAGCGCCCGGGCGTGGATCTCGTGGAGCGCGGCCACGTCCGGTCCCCGGCCGAGCGCTCGCTCCGCCTGGGCCACGGCTTCCTGCGACCGGTCAGCGCCGACCAGGTGCTCGACCAGAGCGCGCAGTGCGGGCTGGTGAGCGGGAAGGGTCGGATCCAGTGCCGGGGTCTCGCCCAGCAGCATGTCCGCTGCCCCCGCATGTCCCTGGCGCGCTGCCAGGGTCTTCGCGGCCTCGGCCAGGGCGCGTCCGTGCTCACCGGGCGCCCGGGAGAGGCGCAGCAGGATCTGGCTCGCCACCGCGCGATTGCCCTGCCGCACGCTGAGCCGGTAGTGCAGCGCCAGCGCGTCGCCGTCGTTGGGCTGGCCGCGCAGGTGGTGTCCCAACGCGATGAGTGCTGGCTCGAGCTGTCTCTCGGCGGCATGCAGCCGACCCAGCCGGAGTCCCGCATCGGTGGCAGCCGGATCGGTGCGCACGGAGGCGCGGTACTCCGAGATGGCGCGATCGAACTCTCCCGTGTGCTCGGCGCCGCGCGCCGCGTAGTAGCGGGCGACGGCGTTGTCGGGCCAGAGTCGGATGGCCGCGTCCAGGGCCTGGAGCGCCTCCGGTGCGCGGCGCTGCTCGAGAAGGACGCGGCCGCGCAGCAGCTGGTGCTGGGCGTTGGGCAGCTTCTGGGCGATCTCCAGAGCGCGCTCGTACCGTCCGGTGAGCGCCAGAGCCTCCGCGTAGGCGAGCCGCACCTCGTCGCCGGGCTCGGGTACGAGCTCCAACAGGCGTGACCACGCCTCCACCGCGGCATCGAAGTCCTGGATCTCGAAGTAGTGGACGCCGAGTGCGCCCCAGCTGGTGGCGGCGAGCACCGCGGGCTCCAGCTGTGTCCCATCGAGCAGCACCCGCTCGGCATCCTCCAGACGTCCCATGGCACGCAGACGCCGAGACAGCACCTGGCGCACCTGGAGCGCCCCGGGTGTCTGCGCGAGGGCGCTCTCGAGGAGCTCGACGCCGCGCTCGTGGTCGCGCTGCGCGTCGAGGAAGTCGAGCGCGGACTTGAGCAGGAGCAGATCGCTGGGATGCTCCGCGAGACAGTCCTCGAAGATCTCGCGTGCCGCGTCCACGTCACCGCGTTCGACCGCAAAGGTCCCACGCGCCGCGCAGTAGCGTTCCGCGGGCAGCGCGAGTCCGCCCTCCGCCAGCGCCTCTTCGAGCTCGGCGAAGAGCTGCCCAGCCTCGTCGACCCTGCGCAGTCCGATCAGTGCACGCAGACGCAGGAGCGCCACCTCGCCCTCGTTGCCGCCGAGCTCCTGCAGGCGCGCCGCGTCCTCGAGCGCGGCTTCGTAGGCCCCGTGGCGCACTTGCGCCTCGGCGCGCATGTCCAGGGCGGGTCGCTGGTCGGGCTCCTGCTCGAGGACCCGGCTGGCAGCTTCGATGCTGGTGGCGTCGTCGCCGCTCTGGAGTCCCGCTCGCGCCAGCTCGATGCCCGCGCGAAGCTCCCAGTCCTCGAACTCTCGCGCGCGCCGCAGTGACCACATCCCCTGACTGGCGCGGCCGGTGCGCAGGCTCGCGACGCCGTAGAGGTAGTGCATCTCCGGATCGTCGGGGCGCTCTTCGAGGAGTGCTTCGAGCAGCTCGAGGGACTCCAGATGCCGGTCCTGGGCGTGGAGGGCCTGCACTTCCTCCAGCGGGTCGTCCGCACAGCCGGAGAAAGCGGCACAGCCCAGTGCGATGCAGAGGATTGCGAGAGCGTTTCGAGCCAGTTCGAGATGCATAGGGAGGACGCGCTCAGAGCTGTGCTCGGCTGCGCGACTCCC
>Ga0224508_10003260_pt1 | contig 13449 bp, 11 predicted proteins | sample SF_Jan12_sed_USG_4_FD_170157 | JGI IMG/M metagenome (GOLD analysis project Ga0224508, IMG submission 170157) | Sediment microbial communities from San Francisco Bay, California, United States - SF_Jan12_sed_USGS_21 | ecosystem: Environmental > Aquatic > Marine > Sediment | place: USA...
GCGCCTTAGTCCTCGCCTTAGTCCTCGACCTTGTCCTTCTTCCCATCGAGGTGGGTCAACACGCCGCGCAACATCTGCACCTCGGTCACGTCGGGGCGCAATCTGGTAAGCAGACGCCGCAGGCGGGTCATCGTCTGCCCCGGGTTGCCGGCATCCAGAAACGAGCTCGACACGAGTACCGTTTCGAGATGTTCGATGAGCCCCTCGACCTGTGCGGCGCTGGCCAGCGGCCGGTCCCAGTCCTGGCTGACGACTTCCGCACCCCCCGCGTGCTTGAAGAGCTCGTAACACACAACCTGCACCGCCATCGCCAGATTCAGCGACGGATACTCGGGAGACGCGGGAATCTGCAGGTGGCAATGGCACTTCTGCAGCTCATCGTTGCTGAGACCGCTGGTTTCGCGGCCGAACAGAATGGCAATGTCGCGCGCGCCTTCGGACAGCGCCTGGGCCGCAACCTCTTCGGCACTCAACACCGGCCACGGTATTCGCCGATTGCGCGTACTGGTCCCCACCACCCACTGACATTCCGCGATCGCTTCATCGACGCTGCTGCACACGAGCGTAGCATCCAGGACATCCTGAGCGCCGGCCGCCCGCCATTCGGCCTGGGGGTCGGGAAAGCGCTTCGGGTTCACCACTGCAAGTTGCCCAAGACCCATGGTTTGCAGCGCCCGAGCAGCGCCGCCGATATTGCCCGGGTGGCTCGGCTCGACAAGCACCACCCTTATCCGATCAAGCACCTGTGCCATCTCCGCAACTCAATTTGTTCGTCACATCCGTCCCTTCGCATTTCCGGCATTCCCTCCTTCCGGACACGTTGTTACGATGTCCCGCTTTTTCTCACGGCACTCATTATGCAGGCAATGGCAAACATGGCGCTCCGGGCTGCACGCCAGGCCGGTCAGATCATGACCCGCGCCATGGATCGCGTCGACCGCCTGCACATCGAGCAGAAGGCGCGCAACGATTTCGTCTCCAACATCGACCGCGAGGCCGAGCACGCCATCATCGACGTGCTGCACAAAGCCTACCCCGATCACGGCATTATCGGTGAGGAGCACGGCGAGTCTCATGCTTCTGCCGAGTACACCTGGATCATCGATCCGCTGGACGGCACCCTGAACTATCTGCAGGGCATTCCCCACTTCTGCGTATCTATCGCCTGCATGAAGGGTCGGCAGTTCGAACACGCCGTGATCGTCGACCCGGTCTGCAACGAGGAGTTCGTCGCCAGCCGTGGGGCCGGCGCTCAGCTCAACGGCAAGCGTATCCGCGTGAGTTCCACAGCCAAGCTCGAGGAGGCCGTGCTGGCGACGGGGATTCCCCCGGGGTCGATAGCCGCGCACCTGGATCCCTACATGGCGACCCTGCACACGTTCACCGGTGCCTGCCGGGCAATCCGGCGCACGGGCTCCGCTGCCCTGGACCTCGCCTACGTTGCCGCCGGCAGGTTCGATGGGTTCTGGGAACCGCAGCTGAATCGCTGGGACATCGCTGCTGGTGCGTTGCTGGTCCGTGAAGCGGGCGGATTCGTGGGCGATCTCGTTGGCGGGGACGGGTTCATGGATAGCGGCAATATCGTCGCCGCCAACCCCAGGTGCTTTAAGGCCATGATTCAGCAGATACGCCCGCATCTGACGCCGGAGCTGATGTAGACGCAATCGATCCAGACCCGGTCAGGGCATCGCGTTTTCGGGGCTATCCTTTTCAGGAACGAGCAGATCTTCGCGGGTGATGTTCATCACCAGCAGCATGTTGGCCGCCACGTAGATCGAAGAATAGGTTCCGACCACCACCCCGATCGTCAGTGCCAGCGCGAACCCGCGAATCATCTCGCCGCCCGCAAACAGCAACGCAAGCAACACGAACAGGGTGGTCATCGAAGTGACCAGCGTCCTGCCCAGGGTCTGATTCAGCGAGGTGTTGATCACGTCGAACGACGCACCCTTGCGGATCTTGCGGAAGTTTTCACGAATACGATCGGACACAACGATTGTATCGTTCAGCGAATAGCCGATCACCGCCAGCAGCGCGGCGAGCACGGACAAGTCGAACGTCCATTGCGCAACGGCAAAGATACCCAGAACGATCAGCACATCGTGTATCAATGCCACTACGGCGCCCACCGAAAACTGCTTGGTGAAGCGAAAGAAGATATAGATCATGACCACGAACAGCGCCGTCAACAAGGCAAGACCGCCATCTTCGGTGAGCTCCTCGCCTACCGCCGGGCCCACGTAGTTCGATTGCCGCATCACCACATCCGGATGCGCCGAGCGCAATGCGGATAGAATTTCGTCGCCAAGATTCGCCTGGGCAGTATCGGTCTGGGAAGGCATGCGGATGAGCAGATCACGCTCGGTGCCGAAGTACTGAACCACGCCGTTTTCGTAGCCGTTGGTTTCCAGCAGCTGGCGTATCTCGTTGGGGTTCGCCGACTCCGCGAACTCCACCTCAACCAGGGTACCGCCGGTGAAATCGAGCCCGAGGTTGAGGCCGGTGACAGCCATGGTGATCAGCGACACCAGCACCAGCACGATGGAAATAACACCGCTGATCTTGCGCTTGCCCATGAAGTCGATGTTCGTTTCAGGAAACTTCATATCGACACCTTCTCGAGTTTGCGGCCGCCGTACATGAGATTAACCAACGCACGGGTACCAAGAATGGCGGTAAACATCGAAGTCACGATGCCGACCGCCAGAGTTACGGCAAACCCACGTACCGGACCGCTCCCCACCGACAGCAGAATGATCGCCACAAAGAAGGTTGTGATGTTGGCGTCGAGAATCGTGAGCAATGCTCGATCAAAACCGGCCGAGATGGCCTGCTGGGGCGATCGTTCCTTGGCCTCCTCCCTGATGCGGGCAAAAATCAGCACGTTCGCGTCTACGGCCATACCGACCGTCAACACAATGCCGGCAATACCAGGCAACGTGAGCGTCGCCCCCAGTACCGACATGATCGCCACCATCAGTACCAGATTGACCGTGAGCGCCACATTGGCCGCGAAACCGAACCATTTGTAGTAGAAAAGCATGAACACCAGCACCAGCGCGAAACCGATGACGATGGATTGGGTACCTTTGTCGATGTTCTCCTCGCCGAGGCTGGCACCAACCGTGCGCTCCTCCACGATATACATGGGCGCCGCCAGCGCACCCGCGCGCAGCAGCAGTGCCAGGTCCCGCGCCTCGCCCAGCCCGAGACCCGTGATGCGGAATCGAAACCCGAGCGCGCTCTGGATGGTGGCCACGTTGATCAGCCGCTTCTCCTCCACCGTGTATGGTTTGAGGATTTCAACCCCGTCCTCGACCACCTTGCGTGAACGAACCTTCAGCTCCTTGAACAGGATAGCCATGGAGTCGCCAACGTGGTCTTTGGTGATTTCGTTCATCGCCCGACCGCCGTCGTTGTCCAGGGTAATGCTCACCTGGGGCAATCCGGATTCCGGGTCGTATTCCTGCAGGGCGTTGGTGACCTGATCGCCGGTTACGATATTCCGAGTCTCGAGGACCACCGGCGCGCCTTCGTATTCGTGAGTTTCGGTCTGCGATGGCCGCGCGTTCGGCAGCGCAACCAGGCGGAATTCCAAGTTGGCGAACTTGTTAATGATTTCCTTAGCCCGGGCGCTGTCCTGAACGCCGGGCAGGTCCAGAACAATGCGCGAGCGGCCAAGCCGCTGCACCAGCGGCTCGGAAACCCCCAGCTCGTTGACCCGGTTACGCAGACTCTGCAGGTTCTGCTGAATTGCCAGATCCTCGAGTTCGCGGATCGTCTCTTCAAGCAGGTTCAGTCGCAAACCAGGCCGACCGTCCACATCACGCGTCAGAATCTGAAAGGCGTCGAACGTCTTGGAAATCTGCTCCTCGGCGGCGTCACGGGCTTCTTCGCTCTGAAATCCGATACTCAGTTGCTGGCCATCGACCCAGTCGCGACCGACGTAGCGAATGCGCTCGGAAACCAGCAGGTCGCGAATAGCCTCCTGATTGCTGCGTATCCGGTCGCCCAGAAACTTGTCCATGTCGACCTGCAACAGGAAGTGCACGCCGCCCGACAGGTCGAGCCCCAGCGACATCGGCTTGCCGCCAAAATCCTGTAACCATTGCGGCGTTGTGGATGCCCGGTTCAGCGCCACCACGTAGCGTCCATCGGAGCCCGGATTGAGCGCTGCGGAAACCAGGTCGCGACCACGAAGCTGATCTTCGTCGCTGCCTACCCGAATCAGAGCCGCGTTTTCCGTCAATTCGGACCCGGTAACCTGGACTCCCTGAGCGCTCAGCTCGGCGATTGCCTTGTCGACGACAGTCTGATTCAGCGGATTCGCTTCGTTAGTGCTCTTGATCTGCAGCGCCGGGTCCGGCTGATAGAGGTTGGGAGCCGCGTAGATGCCGCCGATCACGACCACGAACAGAATGATCACGTAGCGGGTGATTGAAAAAGTGTTGGGCGCCCTATTGGACCCCTTCGGCATGCCAAGCAGGCTCTCGCCGACCAGGCCGCTGGATCTAGCCACCGCTAGGTCTCATCCAGGGATTTCAGCGTGCCCTTGGGGAGCGTGCCGCCCACCGCGCTTTTCTGTACACGTAGCTCGATGTTGCTGGCGACCTGGAGTTTCACGAAGTCGTCTTCAACTTTGTTGATCTGGCCGACGATGCCACCAGAGGTGACCACCTCATCGCCCTTGGACAACCCGCCCATCAACGCCTGGTGCTCCTTGCGGCGCTTGCTTTGCGGACGCCACAGCAGGAAATAAAAGATCAGCACAAAGCCGCCCAGGAAGAGCAGATTGATCATGCCCGCATCGCCGGGCGCGCCGGCGCCCTCTGCCGCATAGGCAGTCGTTTCAAACAGATTCATTAATCACGGGCTCCCAGGGGAATTCCAACCGTTTTGCAGGGTCTCGATGAGGTTGCGAAATGTACCCGTTTCGATAGATACGCGCAATTGCGCCATGAGATCGTGATAGTAGTGGAGATTGTGCTGAGTCATGAGCATGCTGGCCAGCATCTCGCCGCAGCGATCCAGATGGTGCAGGTAGGCACGGGAGAACGTCCGGCACGTGTAGCAGCCGCACGCTTCGTCGAGAGGTCGTTCGGATGTTTTGTGGCGCGCATTGCGAATCTTCAAGGTTCCCTGGGAAGTAAACGCGTAGCCGTTACGGGCGTTGCGGGTAGGCATTACACAATCGAACATGTCCACCCCCAGCTCGACGCCGCGCACGAGATCGGCCGGCGTGCCCACTCCCATCAGGTAGCGAGGTTTGTCGGCGTCCATGTGGGGCAGCAACGAGCGCAGAACGGCGTCCATCTCATCTTTGCTCTCTCCTACCGACAAACCACCGATCGCATAGCCCGGAAACTCGAGATCCATCAGCTGTGCAAGGCTGTCCTGACGCAGGTTAGCGTACATGCCGCCCTGCACGATCCCGAATAGCAGAGCGCCGGCAGAACCGTGGGCGTCGCGGCACCGAGCCGCCCAGCGCATGGACAGCTCCATGGACTCGCGAGCTTCCTTCTCGCTCGCTGGATAAGGGGTGCATTCATCGAAAGCCATGACAATGTCGCTGCCGAGATTGTGCTGCACTTCGATCGATCGCTCCGGCGTAAGCTCGACCCGATCGCCGTTTACCGGCGAGCGGAACACCACACCGCGTTCAGATATTTTGCGGAGCTCGCCCAGGCTCCAGACCTGGAACCCACCGCTGTCGGTGAGCAAGGGACCCGGCCACCGCATAAATTCGTGCAATCCGCCAAGATCGCGGATCAGCCGATCCCCAGGCCGCAGCATGAGATGAAAGGTGTTGCCAAGAACAACCTGACTGCCCACGTCTGCGAGATCCTTCGGCGTCATCGCCTTCACGGTGCCATAGGTGCCGCAAGGCATGAACAATGGCGTCTCGACCACGCCGTGGCCGGTAGTCAGGCGTCCCCTGCGAGCATCCCCGTCGCTGCCAATCAGCTCAAAACTCAAGCGGAACCCTCCAGACGCTCAAAAAAGCACGCATCCCCGTAGCTGAAAAAACGGTAGCCGGCAGCGACGGCCGTAACGTACGCGTTCATCACCCGCTGATAGCCCGCAAACGCACACACCAGCATCAGCAGCGTCGACTCCGGCAGGTGAAAATTAGTGAGCAACACGTCTACCGCCCGAAAATCGTAACCCGGGGTGATGAAGAGGGCCGTTTCACCCACGCCCGCCTGCACCTCACCGTCCTCCAGGGCAGCGCTCTCGAGGGTTCTCACCACCGTGGTCCCAACTGCCACGATACGCCCGCCCCGAGCGCGGCACTCACGGATGGCGTGCGCAGTGTCGGCGGAAATGTCATAACGCTCCGCGTGCATAACGTGCTCGCTCAAGTTCTTCACCCGTACGGGCTGAAATGTACCCGCGCCGACATGCAGCGTGACCCGGGCAATATCGACGCCGCGTTCCGAGATCTGCTCCAGCAGTGCCTGGGTAAAGTGCAACCCGGCGGTAGGCGCGGCGACCGCACCCGGAACGCGCCCGTATACCGTCTGATAGCGATCCTCGTCGGCATGCGCCGTTGCGTGTTCACGTACGATATACGGGGGAAGCGGAACCTCACCGTGCTCGTCGAGCACGGCCACCACCGGCTGTGAGAAGCGCAATCGGTAGAATTGCCCTTCACGCTCCACCACTTCCAGGCGATGCGAACCAACAGTCACGAACCGCCCTGGCTTGAGCGGCTTACTGACGCGCACCTGGCACAGAGCCAGCCGATCCGCTTCGATGCGCTCGATGAGCAACTCGGCCTGACCGCCGCTGTCCTTCTCTCCGCGCAGCCGCGCTTTGATGACGCGCGTGTCGTTGAGCACCAGCAGGTCACCGGCCCGCAGCAGGTTGGGGAACTCGGCGAACCATAAATGCTCGCACTTGCCCGCCATGACACGCAGCAACCGGCTCGCATCCCGCTGCGGGGCCGGAGCCTGGGCGATGAGAGACTCAGGCAGCTGATAGGAGAAATCACTGGTTTGCATTGGCTTGACCGACCAATCGAGCGTGCGAATTCTACACATTTACATCTCCGGCACACCGCCAATCCGCGAAATGAGACCAACCGTCGAATTTTTTTGAACCTTTTGCGGGAGAATTCCGTGCGTAGAGATACAGATAGGAATCTGGGGAAGGTTATGACAACCAAATTGGCAAATGCCGCCAACGCGGATATTGCCCAGGTGGCCACCGGCGAGGAGACCACGCTTGCCGAGGTCCACGTGCTGCTGAGCCGGCATCTTGAAACCGAAGATTCCGGTACCGGCGATATTCTCGTGGACCTGCGCGAAACGCGAATCGACGCCTCGAGCATCGAGGTCCCGCTGTTCATCGAATTTCTCAAAACCAGGCTCTTGCCCCACCTGCGGCAACGCTCCAGTGCGTTGGTGGTGCTGGCCGAAAATCAGTCAGCGGCCACGCCGCTCGGCGCAATTCTCGCCGCGATCTCCAATCTCCGCGAGTTCACCGATGACGTCGTCGTGGCGGATTCATTCGAGGCGGCTTACCGGGCCCACGCTTAGATAGCCATGTTGCCTGTTAGAGCCATATTGCTGCTCGTCGCCGTCGCGATTGTGATAATGGTCGGCGGTTGCGCCGGCACGCCTATGTCCGTGGAACCAACCGCAGAATCGCCACCGGCAAAAGCGCAGCCCAAACCCAGGCCGCAACCGGTCGCCGTTGTGGTGAGCCGTGATCTGGCCAGCTACGGTGATCTCACCGACGAGTTGGCCACCCGCCTCGATCGGCCCTATCAGTTGTTTACCCTCAAGGGACAAACCCCGGCGGCCATTCAGCGTTCAGTGACCGCTTTGCGGCCGTCGAGCGTCGTCGCCGTTGGGCGTCCCGCACTCGAGGTCACCTCGAGTATTGCCGATATCGATCTGATTCACGCCCAGGTGTTCAACCCGCCACCGAACCATCGCGGTGTGGACGCCATGCCGCCGTTCGAGATGCAGTTGCGTTACTGGAATCAGATGGCTCCGCACGTCCAGCGGATAGGGGTGCTGGGCAGCGTCGATATGCGCGGCGTGATCGCAGACCTTCAAGGCGCGGCCGAGTCTCTCGACATGCAACTCGTTCGCCACGAGGTGACTTCTGACAAAGAAGCACTCGTCGCTTTCCGCCGAATGGTTCCGCAAATCGACGGATTCGTGTTTCTGCCGGATCCGTCGGTGCTCAGCCCCGACGTCATTCGCAGAATCATCAGCCACGGCTCCCGCAACGGACGTCAGATCGTGGTCTACAGCCCCGCCATGTATCAGCTGGGCGCATCCCTCTATGTTGGCGCGAAAGACCGCGACGTTGCCGCCCAGATCGTACGACTCATAGAGAACCCCGATCTGCAGACATCACCTCTGACAGAAATGCTCACGCGCACTCGCGACCGGCTCGCGGCCAATGAAAGCCGCTGACCAATCGGCCGAATCCGGCCGCACGCTTGTTCGCGAGGTGCTGTTTGCACAGCTCGCGTTTGCCGCGGTGGTCGGGTTTATCGCGCTCGGCTGCGTATGGTGGGTTGCCAACTGGGTGGTGCGCGACAACCTCGACGACTGGGCCGCCCGCTGGATCGGCGAAATGGAATCGCTGGGCGCCGGGTTGTACGTGGAGCACACCAACCAGAGATTTCTCGAGCTGGAGAACTACCTCGCCCGCTTTCCGGAAATCCTCTACGTGCGTTACTACGATGCCGACGGCGACATCATCTATGTAGAACACCGTGAAGACGACGAGCGCACCTACCCCGCTCTCACGCCGAACGACCTGGGCTTGCTCGCCCAGGCGGCGGACGATACGGAATCGCACCTCATGGACGCGCGCCAGGACCCGATTGTACGCATCAGCCAGGCCGTGGTGACCGAAACCATCGCGATGGCCACCGACCTTTTCAATGCCGAGAGTCTGGACGAGCTGGAAACGACCATCTCGATCGTCGGCTACGTGGAGCTCGGACTCGACTATGGCCGCTACGACCGAAACATGCTCGGAAGCATCGCCACCGGCAGCGCGTTCGTTATTCTGGCCTTTCTCGCGCTCACCCTCGCTGGTCGCATCGCGTTGCGACGAGCCGTCCAACCGCTTGTGAATATCCAGAAACCCCTCAATCAGATTGCGGAGGGAAATCTGGACATCGAGGTGCCGCACTCGCCACACTACGAAATCGCCGCCCTGGGCCGCGCGCTGGAAACCGCTGTCGCCCGAATCCGCGAGCGCGACCAGCACCTGCGTCGGCTGGCCAACTTCGACACGCTCACCGGACTACCCAACCGTCACCATCTGAGTGAACTCCTGGAGGAGCGGTTGACCAAGATTGCCAGCGAAAAACGTTCCGGTGCATTGCTCTTTCTCGATCTCGATCAATTCAAGTACGTCAACGACAGCTTCGGTCACGAGGCGGGCGACGCTGTGCTGACGCAGATTGCCGAACGGCTGCGGCAGACAGTCCGAAAGGGCGATCTCATCGCGCGCTACAGCGGCGACGAATTCATCATGTTCATCTCTGATGTTTCGGCGGAACGCGCCGACGGAATCGCTCGCAAGCTCATGCAGGACCTTCGGGAGTATCCGTTGGCTTGGGGTGACCTGTCGTTCAATGTCAGCTGCAGCGTGGGGATAACGATGGCCCCCTACCCCCGGGTCTACACGCCTGAGGAGCTGATATCTCAGGCCGATCTCGCCTGCCGTCAGGCAAAGTCGCGCGGCAGGAACCGGACCGCCCTGTTTACCGAGGATGCTGAACTCGACTCGATCCGAAACGATCTCGGCTGGCACCAGCGCCTGGAGCAGGCGCTGAAGCACGACGAATTCGTATTGCACTACCAACCCATTATGAGCCTGGCCGACGACGGCACCACCCACTTCGAGGTGCTGGTGCGACTCGAGGAAGACGGTGAGCTGCGCTACCCCGAAGCCTTCCTGTCAGCGGCGGTACGCTTCGGATTGATGCAGGAGGTGGACCACTGGGTGATCGCAAAGGCTCTGAGTGAGCTGAGTGACGTTCGCCAACAGCAACCTGACATCCGCTTCAGCATCAACGTCACCGGCAGCTCGTTCGCCGATGGAACCCTGGCCACCTTCATTGCCGAGCAACTGGCGCTGAACGACCTGCCCGCATCAGCCATCGTTCTGGAGATCACCGAGCAGGTGGCCATCGGCAGCATCTCCGACGCGGTACCACAGATTCTGAAGCTCATCGAGCTCGGCTGCGAGTTCGCCGTGGACGATTTCGGCACCGGCTACAGCTCGCTGAGCTACCTCAAGCGCCTGCCCGTTCAGTACATCAAGATCGATGGTGCCTTCATCCAACGCCTGACGGTCAACCGCGCCGATCAGACCATCGTCCGCGCCATCGCCGACATCGCCCGGATCATGGGCAAACGCACGATCGCCGAATTCGTTGGCGACGCAGAAACGCTCCAGCTGATCCGCGAGATGGGCATCGACTTCGCCCAGGGATATCACGTCGGCAAGCCCGGACCGGTGCCCGGTCACATCGCGTCGTCAGAGGACCGGGTGGTGCGCATCCGGCCCAGGCGTAAGCGCGGCTGACACGAACAGGTCGGAATCAGCTGCACACCGTTTTTCGAGATCAATCGAGGTCGCTGGCGCTATGCCGCTCGGGCACGCGTTCTTCCTCCGGCCCCCAGGGCCTGTTGACTCGTTGGCCACGCTTAACTGCCGGGCGCTCCTTTATCTGCGACGCCCATCGAACAACATGCTGGTACGACCCGACGTCCAGAAACTCCTGCGAATCGTAGATGTTGCTCAGCACCAACGCGCCGTACCAGGCGAAGTTGGCCATGTCCGAAATGTTGTAATCGTCGCCGCACAAATACTCGCGGGCAGACAGATTCCGGTCGAGCACATCGAGTTGCCGCTTCACTTCCATGGTGTAGCGGTTTATCGGGTACTCCCACTTTTCCGGCGCGTACGCGTAGAAGTGTCCGAACCCACCGCCAAGGTACGGTGCGCTGCCCATCTGCCAGAACAGCCACGACATGCATTCCGCGCGCGCGGATGGCTCGGTGGGCAGGAACGCGCCGAACTTTTCCGCCAGGTAAACGAGGATCGCTCCAGATTCGAATACGCGGGTCGGCGGTGACGTGCTGACATCGAGCAACGCGGGAATCTTGGAGTTCGGATTGATGTCGACAAAACCGCTGCCAAACTGATCGCCCTCGCCGATGTTGATCAGGTACGCGTCGTACTCGGCGTCCTTGCCGATGGCGAGTAGCTCTTCGAGAAGCACCGTGACTTTCACGCCATTGGGCGTGGCCAGCGAATGCAGCTGCAGCGGATGCTCGCCCCGCGGCAGCTCCTTTTCGTGGGTAGCGCCCGCGATGGGCCGATTGATATTGGCAAATCTCCCTCCGCTTTCCGAATCCCAGGTCCAGACCTTGGGCGGGACATAAGGCGCGGCGTCAGACGATGTATCGGTCATGTTCAGCTCTTTTCGTTTGGTTGTCGCAATCGCCAGCATATTCTGGATCGCTCGATTCGGCCAATGCTCGCAAACCAGTGGTACCCTGCTGGCAGCGTCAATGTCACCAATCCCAGGGGCTATGTGATGAACGAAAGCAAAACCAGCGTGCACTGGAGCTTCTGGACAATCAGCACGGTAGCGTTGATCTGGAACGTCATGAGCGTGATCAACTACCTCACGCAAATGAATCCAGACGCGCTTGCCACCTATTCTGAGTCGGCCCGCGCATTGGTCGAAGGCCGGCCGGCCTGGGCCACCGGCGCATTCGCAATCGCCGCGTTCGGCGGTGTGCTTGGCTGCCTGCTCCTGCTGTTCAGAAAGTCGTCCGCGTACTACGTTCTGATCGCGTCGCTGATCGGCGTAGTCGTGACCATGTTGCACACCTTCATCGTTTCGCGCTCCACGACGTTCAGCCCGTTCGAAATCGCGCTGATGATGCTGATGCCGCTGATCGTAGCGGCATTTCTGGTCTGGTACGCAAAGCTAGCCCGGAACACGGGCTGGATCCGCTAGGAGCAGGCTGGTAGCACCTTCTCGCCAAACTCGCTCAATCGATCGAGCCCTTCAGGACCGGCGAAAAAGAACGCCGGGATCATGATCCGACCGACGCCGAGTGCCGCCAGCTGCTCCACACCAGCGACGGGATCCGCCATCTGGATGCCGAACATGGCGTTGATCTCGATGCTGTCCGGATCACGACCGGCCTGCTCGGCCGCTTTTCGCAATCGATCGATCAACGCACCCAGTCGTTCGGCATCGCCTTCGCCGGGAAAATAGCCGTCCGCGATGCGCACTGCCCGCTGAATTGCGGCGTCGGTATCGCCGCCGACCAGCACCGGAATCGAACCGTTGACCGGTCGCGGACTGCAGGTCACGGGCGGAAAATCGACAAAATCGCCGTGATACTCCGCGCTGGGGCCGGCCCACAGCTCGCGCATCGCAGCAATGTACTCATCATTTCGCGCACCACGGCGCTCCCAGCCGACGCCGAGCGCCTCGAACTCTTCTTTCATCCAGCCGACGCCGAGACCGAGCTCCACGCGCCCCCCCGACAGCTGATCGAGCGTCGCCAGTTCTTTAGCCAGTATCAGCGGATTGCGTTGCGGCACGATCAGGATGCAGGTTCCCAGCCGCAGCGTGGGGGCGGCAGCAGCGGCATATGCCAGCCAGATGAGCGGATCGGGAATCGGGGTATCCGGCTCGGCGGGAATCTTGCCATCTGCCGTATACGGGTACTTGGAGCCGATGGAATCCGGGATGATCACGTGTTCGCCGCCCCATACCGATTCGAATCCGGCAGCCTCGGCGCGACGGCAGATCTCCATTGTCGAAGCTCCGTCGATACCAATGCTGCTGGCGAATGCTAGTCCTACCTTCATGAGGTCTCCGGTCTGTATTGAAAGTGGGACATCCTACATGCCCCGAGGCCTGTTTGCTCACCTGCGGCGCAAGCGAAGCGGCAGGAAATTCTCCCGCATCAGATACACCCATTCCACGAACGCGCTCACATGAGTCGCTATGGCATCGCGATCATTCCAGACCGTCTGCAACATGAGAATGGACGTGACAAAGCAATCAAAAACGCGGCGAGGTCACTTGCGTCTGCACCACCCCACTGCCGAGCCCAGCGTCGAAAAAGAGAATGCCGCCCGTCAGCCGCTAACATTTTCCGATGCGGCCGATCCTTTGTGTCCAACTCCACGAGTTACGGCCTAGCTATCGTCCCGACCCAGCCACCGATAACTCGCCCCCGCTGCTAGTGCACCGAGTATCGGTGCGACCCAGAACAGCCATAGCTGGGATACCGCGATTCCGCCAGCGAAGAGTGCGGGTCCGGTGCTGCGAGCGGGGTTCACTGAGGTGTTCGTTACTGGAATGCTGATCAAGTGAATCAATGTCAGTCCGAGTCCGATGGCGACTGGTGCAAACCCTGCCGGAGCGCGGCCATC
>Ga0224508_10003261_pt1 | contig 13448 bp, 9 predicted proteins | sample SF_Jan12_sed_USG_4_FD_170157 | JGI IMG/M metagenome (GOLD analysis project Ga0224508, IMG submission 170157) | Sediment microbial communities from San Francisco Bay, California, United States - SF_Jan12_sed_USGS_21 | ecosystem: Environmental > Aquatic > Marine > Sediment | place: USA: California...
CAGGGATCATCCCTACCAAATCCTTGATGTTACCCATTTTCTTGATCTGTTGCAGTTGAGAAAGAAAATCATCAAAATTGAACTGATTCTTGCGGATCTTTATCTGTAACCGTTGAGCTTCCTCTTCATCAAATACTTCCTGCGCCTTTTCCACCAGAGAAACCACATCTCCCATCCCTAATATCCGCTGGGCCATTCGGTCCGGGTGAAAGATATCAATGGCGTCCATCTTTTCACCTGTACTGATAAATTTGATAGGTTTTTCCACCACCGATCTGATGGATAGGGCAGCTCCACCCCTGGTATCACCATCTAATTTTGTGAGGACCACACCATCGAAATCCAATCGCTCATTAAAGGTTTTGGCGGTGTTGACTGCATCCTGTCCAGTCATGGAGTCTACCACAAACAAGGTCTCCGAAGGGTCAAGCTGCCGTTTAAGCTGCGAGATCTCAGTCATCATTTCCTCATCAATGGCTAAACGTCCCGCTGTATCCACGATGAGGATCTTTTTATTATTATCCTTAGCATGTTTCAGGGCATTGCCTGCAATCTGCAGGGGATCCTGCATGTCGGGCTGTGCAAAAACTTCCACCCCGATCTGCTCACCTAGAACTTTCAACTGGTCAATAGCTGCGGGACGGTATACGTCGCAAGCCGCCAATAGGACCGGGCGGCCCTGTTTCTTAAAATAACTGGCCAGTTTTCCACTAAAAGTGGTCTTACCTGAACCTTGCAATCCAGATATCAATATCACCGCGGGATCACCTTTTACACTGATATCCTCCTTGGTTCCACCCATTAAGCGGGTGAGCTCCTCGCTGACAATTTTGGTGAGTAGCTGTCCTGGCGATACTGCAATCAGCACTTCTTGCCCCAGTGCCTGTTCCCTTATATTATCGGTAACCTGTTTGGCTACTTTATAGTTGACATCAGCATCCACCAGGGCTCTGCGGATCTCCTTGATGGTGCTGGCCACATTAATTTCTGTAATGCGTCCCTGGCCCTTAAGATTGCGGACTGCCTTATCAAGTTTTATACTGAGGTTTTCAAACATATTTTGTTTATTTGCCTGTAAAATTAATGAAAAATATGGCAGTGAAGTATATTGTTGGAATAATCTCACCGCTTAAAATTCATCGCTAGTTGACACCTCTGTATTCCATTATTGTACCCGTGTATAACCGGCCTCAAGAGGTGGAAGAGCTGCTTGGCAGCCTTGCTCAACAAACATTTAAGGATTTCGAAGTAGTATTGATCGAAGACGGATCCACACAGGATAGTGAGCAAGTAGTAAAGGACTATAGCGAGAGACTGAATATCAACTATTTCTTTAAGCAGAATACCGGGCCCGGCGATAGCCGCAACTTTGGGATGATCCAGGCTCAAGGCAACTTTTTCATTTTTTTCGATTCAGATTGTATCGTGCCTGAACACTACCTGGAAGAGTTGCATACCGCTCTGCAAAGTCGAGGATTAGATGCCTTCGGAGGGCCCGATCAGGCGCATGCCAGTTTTAGCAGAACCCAAAAGGCCATAAACTACGCCATGACCTCGATGCTGACCACCGGTGGAATACGAGGTAGAAAACGACAGCTGGACAACTTCCAACCCCGCAGCTTCAACATGGGGATACGCCGTGCGGTATTTGATAAAGTTGGAGGATTTTCCAACCTGCATCCCGGTGAAGACCCCGATTGGAGCTACCGCATTCAAGATGCCGGATTTAAGACCGGACTGATTCCGGAAGCCTTTGTCTACCACAAACGAAGAATTGATTTTAAAAAATTCTGGACTCAGGTGTATAAGTTCGGCCTGGCCCGCACCATCCTCATGAGATCTCATCCACGTTCCCGTAAACTGGTATATGCCTTACCCGCTCTGGGCTTGATCCTGAGCCTTATCCTGTTTATAGCAGGGTTTTACCGGATGTATATGTGGTGGCCCTTGGTATTGGGTTTGATGCTAATACTGTTCGATGCCCTCTATTCCACAAAGAGCTTGCCCATAGCTCTAATAGGGGTTTTTGCTACTGCTGTTCAAATGGCAGGCTATGGTTGGGGATTTTTAAAAGGGTTCTGGCACCTACACCTGTTTGGTAAGGATCCTAAACAGCAATTTCCTGAAATGTATTTTCACTGATGACCGCATCCTGAAAATTCCTATAATTAAAGGCCAAGTGTAACAAAATCATTAGTTTTAAAAACAAAATACCTCCCGGAACCCATTACTCATTTCAACCGAGCATTTATGAATTTCAAAGACGATGTGCTGCCCCACTTATTTGCGATAATCGTATTTCTGATGGTAAGCACAATTTTTTACAGTCCTTTGGTCTTCTCCGGGAAATCCTTGGATCAGCATGACATTTCACAGGGTATAGCGGCTAGTCAGGAGATCATAGAACACCGAAATCAAACCGGTGAAGAGGCCCTGTGGACAAATTCAATATTCGGAGGCATGCCTGCCTACCTTATCAATACCAGGTGGAGCGGCGATCTAATGTTGCATGTTCAGCACTTAATATCTCTTTGGTTACCCAGCGCTGCAGGGGTTATGCTGGTTTGCTGTCTGACTTTCTATATTTTACTGCTTGTTTTTAAAGTTCGCCCATGGTTGTCCATTATTGGCGCCTTGGGCTTTAGTTTAGGGAGTTTCAACATAATTAGTGTAGAAGCAGGTCATATGTGGAAAATGTGGGCCATTGCTTACATGCCTTTAGTGCTGGCAGGTGTGCATTTGGCATTCAATAAAAGGCTTCTTATGGGGTTTGCTTTAGTAGCACTAGGTCTGGCATTAGAATTGAGATCCAATCATTTGCAAATGACCTATTATTTGCTGATCCTGCTTTTGATTTATGGTGCTGTACAATTATTCTATGCCCTCAAGTATGGGCAGCTGAGTGGCTTGCTTAAACCCCTGGGCTACTTGGTAGTCGCCGCCTTACTGGCGGTGTTGTGCAACAGTGGTAAAATCTGGTCAGTTTACGAATACGGCAAGTACTCCACCCGGGGTGCTCCGGAATTAACGCAGGAAGCTGCTACCTCCAAAGGATTGGACCGTGAATATGCGTTTCGCTGGAGTAATGGTATTATGGAACCTCTTACCCTGATGATTCCGGAGTTCTTTGGAGGGCCTAGCATAAACACATTACCATCGGACAGCAACCTGGGTGAAGCCTTGAGGGCTAACGGACAGGCACCGGTTCAGGTTCGACAATATCTGCAGCAAGTGGCCACTTACTGGGGTGATCAACCCTTTGTGGCAGGTCCTGCATATGCCGGGGCCATTGTTATGTTTCTTTTCATAATGGGTCTATCCCTAGTTGATCGCAGGAATCGATTGTGGCTGGTCATTGCAATTTTACTTTCCATCTTGCTTTCCTGGGGGAACAATTTTGAGATTTTCAATAATCTAATGTTTGATTATTTCCCAGGTTATAACAAGTTCAGGTCCGTTTCGTTTACCATAGTTATAGCCTTGGTATGCATCCCATTAGTAGGCTTTTTAGGTTTGGAAAAGCTAATGGCAAATGCCTCTGATCCAAAAGTTCGCACCCAATTGGTGCGTGCCGGGATTATCACTGGTTCCATATTGGTATTGGCTGTTATTTATTCGAATATAGGAAGCTTCCGCGGTGCAAATGACGAACAGTTATTTTCTCAAGTCCCCCCCTGGTATGCCCAAGCGCTGAAGGCCGATCGAGCCAGTATCTTGCGCAACGATGCCATAAGATCCTTGATCTTTGCCGGGTTGGTTTGGCTTATTTTATTCTATCATGTTAAAAATAAGGTTGCCCGTAACCTGGTCTACGCCATATTGGGCGTAATGGTATTGGCAGACCTTTGGGGAGTGAACAAGCGCTATCTTCAGAATGAAGATTTTATCTCCAGAAATACCTTGAAGCCAGCAGCAACAGCTGCAGACCAACAAATATTACAAGATCCTGATTTAAATTACCGGGTATTGAGTTTTCTCAGTAGTCCCTGGAACGATGCAGTCGCTACCTCCTATCACCGGTCCGTAGGCGGCTATCACGGAGCTAAAATGCGTCGCTACGCCGACGTAATAGAAGGATGTTTAGACACAGAATTCAGGTCTTTGCTGCAGGAGCTGCGCAGCAACGGCCAAGTAGGCTCTCATCCCGTCCTCAATATGCTAAATACCAAGTACTTAATAGCTGGAAATGAAGCGGGAAGTGCCATCCGAAATCCCTATGCGCAGGGAAGTGCCTGGTTCGTTCCAGAAGTTCAATTGGTCAACTCGGCCGATGAAGAATTTGCGGCCCTTTGCAATCTGCCCATTGCCAGTAAGGCGTTGGTAGATCAAAGCAAATTTCCCATAGATCACGTTGCTAATACCAACACCTTCAGCACTTCAGGAAGTGTGGTTCTGGAAGATTATAAACCCAATTATCTGAAGTATCGCACTCAAAATCAGGAGCTAGGATTTGCAGTGTTTTCAGAGATCTACTACCCCAAGGGGTGGCAAGCGACAATAGATGGAGCATCCACTGAGATCATACGGGCTAACTACTTATTAAGAGCCCTTGTAGTTCCAGCTGGCTCTCATGTCATTGAATTTAAATTTGTTCCCAAAGCTTATATTGTTGGAAACCGTATAATGATGGTTTCCAGTACTGTACTTATGATAATTGTATTGCTGATTTTTTATAGGGAAATAAAAAAATCCATACAAACACGTAATCTTGGGACCGCAAGTAGCGGGTGATTTAGTATCTTTGTAACGCTTGTTTACCAGATTTAACCGGTGAGTATCCCCTCTTTATCGATCGTAATATGTACTTACAACAGGGATCGTTATCTACAGCAATGTCTGGAGCATTTGAACCAACAGACCTGCCATCCCGGGGATTTCGAAATATTGGTGGTTGACAACAACAGCACCGATCGCACCTCGTTAATTTGCCAGGACTTCCGCACTAATAACTCCGATATTAACTTCAAATATTTGAAGCAACCGCAACAAGGACTTTCTTACAGTAGGAATTTGGGGCTAGAGAAGGCCTCTGCCCCACTAATCAGTTATCTTGACGATGATGCTTACCCTGATTCACATTATGTTCAAAATCTGTGTGACTATTTTCAATCCCATAGCGAAGTCGACGCTATAGGTGGCAAAATAACTCCCGCTTATGAAAAAGCAGCTCCCAACTGGATGTCTAAATATCTGCTGCCGCTGGTAGCTGCCCTTGACATGGGGAGAGTGCCGGTAGCTTTTAAACCATGGAAATTTCCCATAGGAGCTAACATGGCCTTTAGGGCGTCCGTGCTGCGAGATATAGGTGGTTTTAATCCACAGCTTGGCAGAAAAGGTGATTTTCTGGGAAGTGGTGAGGAGAAAGATGTTTTCCTCACATTGCACCAAAGCAAAAAAATCATCCATTATGTTCCCGCGGTGCATGTCTTTCATACCATCCCCAATAATCGGCTGGAATCGGATTATATAAAGAAAATGGCTATAGGAATAGGAATGAGTGAGGCGACAAGGCTTCAACAGGCACCTTGGAAGCAGCGTATTATCAAATGGCTCCAAGAGTTTTTTAAAATTGGGGCAACCATTATCTTAGTGCTTTACTATACCATTACTTTTAGGTGGCCGAAAGCTAATATGCTGTTGAAATTTCGTATATGGGTCCTGAACGGTTTTTTAAAAGCTTAGATACGTGATCCTGAAAATTCAATCATTTCTACATAATCTAGGAGCAGTTTTCACTACTCTAATCCGACTGGTAATTCTGGCAAAATTTAAAGTGCGCCCGGCATCGCCCAATCACAAAGAGGCAATATTATTGGGTAATGGCCCCAGTTTAAAAAAGATGCTGGAAAAGCACGGCGAATTTTTAGAGGGTAAAGACTTGATCTGCGTTAATCACTTCCCCTCCACAGAGCTTTACCAAAAACTGAAGCCGAAATACTATGTTACTTCGGCACCGGATCTCTGGCTTGACGAGATTGATAAATTTTTTGTTGATCAAAGCAATGGTTTGTTTAATGATATGGTGGAGCGTACCAAATGGCCTTTAGTATTTTACATACCACATGAGTCCAGCAAATTCAAGCGATGGCAAAACATACTTAAGAATAACCCGAATATTGATATCAATTATTACAACAACACTCCGGTCGAGGGGTGGCGCTGGTTTCGACATGCTTGTTTCAAGGCAAATTTGGGAATGCCGCGACCTCACAACGTAATGATCCCAAGCTTAATGCTTACGCTCAATATGGGCTACGAAAAAATATACTTATGGGGCGCGGACCACAGTTGGTTATCGGAAATTTCCGTTAATGACAACAATGAGGTGCTGATTAACCAAAAGCATTTTTATGACGAACATCAAACTGAGGGGAAGCCCCTGGATAAAAGAGGAGTGGGCAAGCGAAATTTACCGGAGTTATTAACTAAGTTTGTCCATGCTTTTAACGGATATTTTGTGCTGAAGGAGTATGCTGAAAGCCTGAACACGGTCATTGTCAACAATACCCCCGGTTCATTCATTGATGCTTTTACCCGCCAAAGTTTGTCAAAGTTGCATGAATATGAGTAAATCCATCGTCTATAAACCGCCTATTGTGGTCGCCGAAATTGGTTGTAATCACAAAGGTGAAATGGAAATTGCCAAAGAACTGGTCCAGATGGCTAAATTATGCCAAGCGCATTACGCCAAATTTCAAAAACGGAATCCTCAAGAGCTACTAACCACCAAGCAGTACAATGCGCAACATCCTTATCCCCCCTATAGCTACGGCCACACTTATGGCGAACACCGGGAATTCTTAGAATTCACTAAAGAACAGCATCAACAATTAAAAGATTATTGTGAGCAAGTAGGTATTGGATACGCCACCAGTGTCTGGGACATCACATCAGCCCTCGAAATCATTGACTTGAACCCCGATTACATTAAGGTACCCAGTGCGTGTAATCTTCATTTCGAAATGCTGGAATTGCTTCGCGATAATTATCAAGGAGATATTCATATTAGTTTCGGAATGACAACCCGTGAGGAGGAGAACTCCATTGTTGACTTTTTCCTGGAAAAAAATGCCGGGCAAAGATTAGTCCTCTACTCATGTACTTCCGGATATCCCGTATCCTTTGATGATGTAAACCTTCTGGAGATCACCAGGATCAGGGAGGTTTTTGGCGAACATGTAAAAGATCTGGGATTCTCCGGTCATCATTTGGGCATTGCTATAGATCAAGCCGCCTACACTTTGGGAGCTTCCTGGATAGAAAGACATTTCACTAAAGACCGCACATGGAAAGGAACTGATCATGCCGCTTCATTGGAGTTAGGAGGACTACAAAAGTTGATCAGAGATTTAACCGCAACCTACAAATCCCTCCAGTATAAAACTCAGGATATTCTGGAAGTCGAAACCGTACAGCGGGACAAACTAAAATATCGCAAGGAGTGAGAGTTACAGCATTTGTGCCAGCAAGATGCGGCAGTAAGGCCATCCATTTGAAGAATATCCGAAATTTCTTTGGACAGCCTTTGATTTTTTGGTGCCTTAAGGCATTGCAGGAAGCGCAATCTGTGCATGAGGTAATAGTAGCCACCGATTGTGACGAAATTGAGGATTGCGTGACAAGTTTTGGACTTACTAAAGTCAAGGTTTATCGTCGGAAACCTTCCAACGCCCAGGATCACAGTGCTACTGAAGATGTAATGATCGAGTACATTAATTCAGCCGATTTGGATCCAGAACAATATTTACTGCTGGTACAAGCAACCTCACCATTCACCCGTGCTGCAGACTTTGACAAGGCGGTGACTTTACTTAAAAGCAATACCTTTGATTCCGTCATAAGCTGTGCCCGCGTTAAACGATTTTTTTGGAACGACCATGGACAACCCTTGAACTATGACTACCGGGAACGACCGCGGCGGCAAAACTTTTCCGGTACTTTTATGGAAAATGGGGCTTTCTACCTTAATCTGGTCAAAAACATTTTGGAATTCAAAAATCGACTGAGTGGACATATTGGAGTGTATGAAATGGAAACTTATACTACCTTGGAGATTGATGAAGAAGAAGACTGGATTCAGGGAGAGCAAATCATGGGCAAATACCACTTGTCGGAGTCGGCCCAGAAGTCTAAACATATAAAACTTTTCCTCTCGGATGTCGATGGTGTACTCACCGACGCAGGTATGTACTATACCGAGGCCGGAGATGAAATAAAAAAGTTCAACACCTACGACGGCATGGCATTTAATTTATTACAAGCCAAAGGCGTTAAGGTGGGCATTCTCACTAAAGAAGACCGAGAACTAAACCGAAGAAGAGCAAAGAAGCTAAATTTGGACTTCGACTTTCATGGCGTCCAGGATAAAATGCAATTGGTACAGCAATTGTGCCAGGACTTGGGTATTACCCTGGAAGAGGTGGCATACATAGGGGATGACATTAACGATCTGGAACTCCTCCAAGCTGTAGGAATAGCAGCCTGTCCACAAAATGCACGTCCCGAAGTCAAATACGTTCCGGGAATATATCAGCTTAAAACTCCAGGTGGAGGCGGTGCATTACGTGAATTAGCAGAGCAAATTTTGCTTAAATAATGGAGTGTCCAGTTTGCTTAGGAAAGAACCTCAAGCAGCGGGTTCTGCTTTCGCGAGAAGATCGACACATCACAATTTTTCATTGTGGAAGTTGTACTCATACATTTCAGGATCCCGATTCGTATCGAGACATTTACAGCAGTGGGGAATTTACCAGGGTAGCCCGAGGAATATCGGAAATCCCGGATCCCGCTAAGATCAAGGCATTGGATAAGAAGGCCTGGGCCCGCTTCAACTTTTACTACCGCCACTTGAAAAACTGCCACCATGTACTGGAGGCCGGTAGTTCTATTGGTTCCTTCTTGCACCTGCTTAAGTTGGATGGGAAGTCTATCACCGGTATTGAGCCTGATCCTAATTACTGTGAATTCTCAAAAGATCAATATTTTCTTGAACAAGAACCGGTGCTGCTCGATGATTTTCAAAGTGCTGAAAAGTTTAATGGGATTTGCAGTTTTCATGTGATTGAGCATGTTCGGGATCTGCATGGTTTTATGAACAAAATTTATACACTGCTGCAAGAAAATGGCAAGCTGTTAATCGAGTGTCCATCCTGGGAAATCCATTCCTTCGGATCTAAGAAGCACACTGTATGGCAGCCACACTTGCATTATTTTACTCTGGCCAGTATGTACCGTTTGCTTAGTAAAAAATTTAAGATTACGGATCTGGGATTTTTCGGAATAGCACTATACGTCTGTGCAGAATACAGTGGAGAAAGCACTTATGACCGTAAAACTTTTAGTCGAATAAAACGGCGTTCAGCTCAGGTTCACTTCTGGAATGAATGGATCCCCAGAATAAAGCTTGGTAAGGGATTGCTACCCTTAACCACTACCCAACTTATTCTGCAACCAATCCTTCAAGAAACAGTATCGGAATCAATAACCAAGTTGAAGGATTTTGGAATTTTTGCACTTAAAGAGCGGCTCTACCGAGCAAAGGAGTCGGGATGGTCGATAGGAAATAAAGCATTGCACCTATCATATTTCAGTGGATTTGAAAATGCCGGGGACACCGTGTTATCAAAATGCGTTAGGGATAGTTTCAGAACTTTGATAAACATTGAATCCTGGAAATTGCGACCCGTAACTGCCCCAGTTACCTCGAGATTGATTCGGGAAATCAACAGCAGCCCATTCTTGCTAGTGGGTGGTGGAGGGCTCCTACTTCCCGACTCCAATCCCAACAGCAAGTCGGGCTGGCAATGGGCCGTCAGCAGGCAGGAACTTGACGCTATTGAAGTCCCAATAGTGGTCTATGGGATTGGGTATAACTACTTTCTTGGTCAGGAACCCCAAGAACTATTCGTTAAAAGTCTAATTCATATTATCAAAAAATCCAAGTTCTTTAGCTTAAGGAATCACGGCAGCATCAACGCCGTAAAGAAGCTTATACCTAGCGGCCTGCACCCGAAACTTCGCTGGCAACCATGTCCTACCACCCTGATACGACACTGGGAGCCCGGTCTACCAAACAAACCGAAAACCAAAAATATTGCTATAAACGTCGCATACGATCGATATTGGCGTCGATTTGGGAAGGACATGTACACCATTCTTGATCAGTTGGCCTTAGCCCTAAAGGCAATTGCCGCCAAAGGTTACAACATTTATAATGTTTGCCATTTGAAGGACGATGCCAAGTTTGAGATTTCCTTAAACAAACATAAGGTCCCCTACCAAACTGTTCAGCTACAATTCGCTTTGCCCAGGAAGGTGTATGAGATTTACAACCAAATGGACCTGGTTATGGGTCTGAGAGGACATGCTCAAATGATACCGTTTGGAGTCAACTGCAAAATAATTTCATTAGGAAGTCACCACAAGGTTCGATACTTCCTCGAGGATATACAGGCATTGGATTGGTTTGTAGATCTCCGAGAAGAGCCAACCAACATAAAGTATCGAATTCTTGACACCTTTGAAAAAATCTATCAAGAAGAGCGGTCCGTAAATGAGAGGCTACTTGCTCAACAACAAAAACTTATGGACATTACCGCACAAAATGCGGCTGAGATTACAGATTTGATAAGATGATAATCAAATTCTATGGGTCTTATAGGACGACAATCGATTAAATCCACCATATACATCTATCTAGGTGTAGGTGCGGGATTTATTTTGCGGGCCAAGCTCTTTCCTCAACATCTCAGTGAATCGGAGATCGGCATCCTGGCCCTGCTGATTTCATATGGATCAATTTTTGCCCAGATCGCCATCCTGGGGTTCAACCATGCCACTATCAAGTACTTCCCGTTCTTCCGCAATCCCAAACAGGGACATCACGGCTTTTTACTGCTTTATCTCATAGTGGCAGCAGTCGGATTCCTGCTGTTCATGGGGCTGCAGTGGCTGGTAGCAGAGATTACCTTCACTACAGAGGTCGACCTATTCCAACAATATTACTTTTTGTGCATACCCCTCACGGCCTCTTTACTGCTCTTTTTGGTTATGGACAACTACAATACAGCCCTTTACAATGCCAGTACCGGGGTTTTTCTACGGGAATTTGTCCTGCGTATAGTCATGCTGGGTTTCTTTATGCTGTTCATCTGGCAGATTGTCGACTTTGGATCCTACGCCTACCTGTACATAGGCTCCTTTACCTTGATCGCATTATTGATGATGGCTTTCATCATTTGGCGTGGTGAGTTTTTAGTAAAGCCTACTCCTAGACTGTGGAACAAGACCTTGTTAAAGGCTATGGCCGGAATCAGTTTTTTTGGATTGCTTACCGGTCTGAACAACGTGGTGATACTTCAGGTCAACAACATTCTCATAGATGCCTATTACAACGAAGCCATGACCGGGATTTACATTACCAATTTCTTTTTCGCCGCCCTCATCTTATTGCCTTCCCGTGGACTGAACAAAATAGCCCCTACCATTATTTCCAACGCCTTCAAATCACGCGATCTGGATACAGTGCATCAGGTGCATTACAAAAGCACCATCAATCAAATGGTGATCGGACTGTTGTTGTTTGTGGGACTCTATATCAACTTGCACAACGTATATCGTATCCTTCCGGAGTCTTATGCCATAGGATCCATGGTGATCATTTATACCGGGATGGCTAATCTGGTTCAGATGTTAGGGGGCATAAGCAGCTCCATAATTGGGTTTTCGGATTATTTCCGCTATAACACCTACTTGACGGTTATTCAATTGATCATTCTGGTGATATTGAACCTGCTTCTATTACCCAGCTGGGGCATTACTGGAGCTGCCCTGGCCACATTGGGCGCTATCTTGGTGATCAATGTGTTGAAATTCGTTTTTCTTAAAATCAAATTTGATATCCAGCCCTATAGGATCAAACATCTACTGGGGCTTATCACTGCCGCAATTTGTCTGGGCATTAATTATTTCTTACCGGAATTGCCACAATTGATACCCGATATCCTCATGCGAAGCGCAATTATCACCGTTATCTATGTCTCTTTGAGTTATTTATTAAAAATTTCCCCGGAAATGAACCATGCCATCAATAAAACGTTTGAAAAGTTGAGAATTCGATAATTAATTAATTACTTTGGCAGGCTTTTTTAAGATCAAATTTTCATGAAAAGAGTTGCAGTTTATACTTCAGGAGGGGATGCGCCAGGGATGAATGCCTGTATACGTGCAGTGGTGCGAGGTGCCATTTATCACGGGGTGGAAATTTATGGAATACGCTATGGGTATGCAGGAATGATCAAAGGAGATATGAAGCAGCTAAGCTCTCATTCTGTAAGTAATATCATTCAGAAAGGCGGCACCATTCTGAAGTCGGCCCGTAGTGAAGAATTTATGACTAAGGAGGGCCGAAAAAAAGCTTATGAATCGCTCAAGGAACACGGTATTGAAGGACTGATCTGTATCGGGGGCGATGGTTCATTCACTGGGGCCAAAATTTTTTATGAGGAGTTTGGCATACCTATAGTAGGGGCTCCAGGTACCATCGACAATGATATATATGGGACTGACTTTACCATCGGATTCGATACTGCAGTGAATACCGCCATTTCCGCAATAGACAAGATCAGGGATACCGCCGATTCCCATGATAGAATATTTTTTGTTGAGGTTATGGGCCGAGACTCCGGGTATATTGCCATCCGCTCCGGGATCTGCGGAGGAGCGGAGATCGTATTGGTCCCTGAAACGAATACTACCATGGAAGAGGTTATAGAAACCTTGAAGAAAGGAAAGAATCGATCCAAAACTTCCAGCCTGGTAGTGGTAGCGGAAGGAGATGAAATTGGGGGAGCCATAGAAATCGCGGAAATGGCCCGTAAGCATTTGCAAGATGCTGATATTAGAGTGGCTACTTTGGGTCATATCCAGAGAGGAGGTGCCCCATCCGCAAAGGATCGTATTCTGGCTAGTAGAATGGGGCTCAGTGCCATTGAAGGGCTACTGAACGGACGAAAGAATGTAATGGCCGGTGTTATGAAGGACGAACTGGTTTACACTCCTTTTGAACATGCCATCACCATTGAAAAAACCCTTAGTCCCGATTTACTGCGCATGGTGGATATATTCAATTCCTAACCATTTTCAAGATAGTGCAGAATAGCCTGAAATTCATCAGGGTGAAACCAACGATACTGTTGATCCTTGCGGAACCAGGTAAGCTGTCTTTTGGCATATCGGCGGCTGTTGCGTTTTAGAAGTCGTACCGCTTCCTGCTTTTGGTATTTGCCTTTCAGATAATCAAATACCTCTTGATATCCCACTGTTTGTAAGGGTACCAGATCCTCATAGTTCATGAGTTTTTGAGCCTCTTTGAACAGCCCTCGAGCAATCATTTGGTCCATGCGCTGATCGATACGCTCATAAAGTTCATCCCGCTCCCGATTCAGACC
>Ga0224508_10003262_pt1 | contig 13445 bp, 11 predicted proteins | sample SF_Jan12_sed_USG_4_FD_170157 | JGI IMG/M metagenome (GOLD analysis project Ga0224508, IMG submission 170157) | Sediment microbial communities from San Francisco Bay, California, United States - SF_Jan12_sed_USGS_21 | ecosystem: Environmental > Aquatic > Marine > Sediment | place: USA...
CGACGATGCATTTGATGCACTTGTCGAAGATCGCCTCTTCCTGCTCCGGCGTCATGGCGATGGGGTTTTCGTGGCTGTAGCCGTGCATGCCGATCTCGTGCCCGGCCTTGGCGACCTCTTTCATATGCTTCGGAAAGCTTTCGATGGAGTGGCCGGGGATGAACCAGGTGGTCTTCATGTCGAAGCGCTCGAACATGCGCAGGAGCCGCATCGAACCGACCTCGCCGGAAAACACGCCGCGCGAGATATCGCAGGGGCTGTCCTCGCCGCCATAGGAGCCGAGCCAGCCGCCGACCGCATCGACGTCGACCCCATAGGCACAAAAGATTTCCTTCACCATGACGTTTCTCCCTGTTTTTCGGCCCTGCTTTTTCGGCTTTGTCATCGCCTTGTCTCACTTAGCCTAGCGCAGCCAGCACGTTATGCGAACGGGTGACGGCCATGAACCCGCATCAGGCCTCGAGCCGCCGGCTCGTGAAGGCGGCGAGCGAGCGCTTGATCAGCGCCTGATCGAGACCGCGCAGGATGAAAACGATGCGCGATCGATGATCGTCGTCCGGCCAGGTCTCCAGGTGGGCCGGAGGATGCACGACATGCTGCACGCCGTGAATCATGACCGGCGTGTCTTGCCCGGCAACGTTCAAGATGCCTTTCACGCGCAAAACCTGTTCGCCGTGGCGATGCAGCAGCATGGTCAGCCAGATGCCGAACGCAGTCCAATCGATCGGCTGATCGACGATCAAGGAGAAGGTCTGGATGTCGTCGCCGTGATGGCTCCGACCGTCATCGGCATGATGCTCATGTCCTGCAAGCCAGCGCCGCACCTCGGCCGCTTTGGCCTCGTCATCATAGACGTCGCTCGCCATCAGATCGTCGGGGTCGAAGTCTTCGTCATGCACGTCGATGATCGGCGCCGTCCGGTTCAACTGCGAAAGCGCAGATCTGTTCTTGGCAAGAGCCTGGTCATCGACCAGGTCGGACTTGGTCAGCACCAGCCGATCGGCGATCGCCGCCTGTTTCACCGACTCGGGATTGTTGCGCAGATGCAGAGCGGCATTCGCAGCATCGATCGTTGCGATGATGTTGCCGAGGCGAAAATGATGGCGCAGCACCGGCTCGGCGAGAAGTGTCGAGACGATCGGCGCCGGATCGGCGAGCCCTGTGGTTTCGATGGCGAGGCGATCAAACGGTGGAATGACGCGACGCTCGCGCTTTGAATGCAGCTCGCGCATCGCCTCGGCTAGATCGCCGCGGATCGTGCAGCAGACGCAGCCGCTCTCCAGGATCACCGTCTCCCGATCGACCACATCCAGAAGCAGATGATCGAGACTGACTTCGCCGAACTCGTTGATCAAAACCGCGGTGTTCGCGAGCTTGGGCGAGGCCAGAAGGCGCTGCAAAAGGGTGGTCTTGCCGCTTCCGAGAAAGCCGGTGATGATGTTGACCGGGATGAGGCTTTGGTAGTCCGCCATGCGGTTTTACCCTTGATCGGCTTTCCGATTGTGGCAGCCGGCAGGTGAAATCGCCAGGCCTGATCACCAAAGCCCGAGCACTCGCCGTCATCCCCGGGCATGTCCTCCAAGCCGTCACGCCAACCATTCAGATGGCATCTGTGGACGGACTCGATACCGAGAAAGGGGTGCTCGATCGGCTCGAGGCCATGCACAAACTCTTATCTAACCCTGCCATGGGACAGGACGGCGCCGCGATTTTCAATTCGAGCTTGCAGTGCTAATCGTTGCACAAGCACAAGCGTATCGAGGTGAACCATGACGGACTACTACGCGCTCGGCTCCTTCACCTGGCCTATTACCACGGCGAAAGCGGACGCGCAGCTTTGGTTCGACCGCGGCATGAGCTGGTGCTTCGGCTTCAATCATGAGGAGGCGATCGCCTGTTTCGAAAAGGCGCTCGAGCATGATCCCGATTGCGCGCTCGCCCGCTTCGGCATCGCCTACGCGATCGGGCCGAATTACAACCGTCCCTGGGTGCTGTTCGATCCGCTCGCCAAGGAACAGGCCTTGACGCGCGCCTTCGATGAATGCCAGGCGGCATTGGCGCTGGCGGAGGGGTTGACGCCGGTTGAGCAGGCGCTGGTGGAAGCGCTCCAAGTCCGCTATCCGCAACGCACGCCGATCGAGGATCAATGCGGCTGGGACCGCGCCTTTGCCGACACCATGCGCGAGGTCTACCGAAAGCACCCCGATGACCTGAACGTCAGGTCGTTGTTCGCCGAGGCGGTCATGAATCTGACGCCCTGGAAGATGTGGGACCTCGCCAGCGGGGAGGTCGCCGAAGGCGCCGGCACGGCCGAGGTCAGGGATGTACTGGAAGGCGCTATGGCCGACCTGCCGGCGGCCTGGGATCACCCGGGTATCCTCCACCTCTATATTCATCTGATGGAGATGTCGCCCTTTCCGGAGCGCGCGCTTCGCGCCGGCGATCGTCTGCGCGAGCTGTCGCCCGATTCCGGCCATCTGATCCACATGCCGACCCATCTGTATGTGCTCTGCGGCCACTATGCTGATGTCTTGCATTGGAACCAAAAGGCGATCGTGGCCGATCGCAAATACCTGGAGCGCGAGGGGCCGATGAACTTCTATTCGGGCTACCGCATCCACAATTTCCACTTCGCCATCTATGGCGGCATGTTCCTAGGCCAATATGCGCCGTCGCTCGCCGCAGCGGACGAGCTGATCGCCACCCTGCCGGAGGCCTTGCTCCGCATCTCCTCGCCGCCGATGGCCGATCATCTCGAAGCCTATCTCTCGATGAAGCAGCATGTGCTGGTGCGCTTCGGACGCTGGCAGGAAATCATCGATCAGCCGCCGCCTGATGATGGCGATCTCTATTGCTGCACCGTGGCGATGCTGCACTACGCCAAGAGTGTCGCCCATTCGGCGTTAGGTCAGATCGAGCAAGCGGAGATCGAACGCGAACATTTCCTGAAAGCCAAGACCCGTGTCCCCGAAACGAGGCTCGTGCACAACAACATCGTGCCCAATCTGCTCAAGATCGGCGAGGCCATGCTGGAAGGTGAGCTTGAATATCGAAAGGCGAACTATGATGCCGCCTTCGATCATCTTCGCCGCTCCGTCGCCCTGGACGACGCGCTGCCCTATGACGAACCCTGGGGCTGGATGCAGCCGACCCGCCATGCGCTGGGCGCACTCCTGTTGGAACAGGGCGAGGTCGAGGAGGCGGAGACGGTGTACCGCGCCGATCTTGGCCTCGATGGCAAGCTTTCTCGCGCGTGCCAGCATCCGGATAATCCCTGGAGCCTGCACGGCCTGCATGAATGCCTGAAGCGCCGCGGCGACAAAATCGAGATCAGGATGATCAAACAGCGCCTCGACCTTGCGTCGGCCAGAGCCGACATCCCGATCACCGCGTCCTGCTTTTGCCGGATGAATCGCGCCGCTTGATCAGTCGCCCTGCTTGGCGCGCAGCGCCATGGTCTGCAGGCGAAAGCCGTCGCCGATGTGATCGAACACAGCACTCATGGCGACGCGCCAATCGCCGGTTTCGATCGCTTCGACCAGGTCCAGGTGATTGCCGAGCGACTGCGCGAGATCGATCTCCTCGATCGCCGAGAACAGGTGAAACGCGACTGCCTTGTTCCAGATATTGTCGAACATTTCGACGAGATGCCGGTTGCCGGCGAGCTCGACGATCGCGCGATGGATGTTGCGATTGGCGGCGAAATAGGCCTGAACCGTGTGCGAGGTGATGTTCTCCTCGCGCTCGATCACCTGCCGCAGATGCGCATGATGGCGGGGATCGTTCTCGCTCGCCAGAAGACGCGCGGCCTGGCCTTCGATCGCCGCCCTTACGTCATAGATCTCCTTGGCCTCGTCCTCGGAAATCCGGCGTAGCGCGAAACCGCCGCGTGGCGAGGTGACCAGCACGCCCTCCTGCTCCAGCCTAAGCAGCGCCTCGCGCACCGGCGTCCGGCTGATCTCGAGCTCGGCCGCCAGCTTTTCCTGCACGAGCTGATCGTCCATGCCGATCTCATTGCTCAAGATGGCGTCGAGAATCTGCTGATAGACGTCGTCGGCGAGTCGCCGACGCTCGGTTTTGAGGCTTTTTAGCGCCAATGCGCGGTCCCACCGGCTGCCGGCCGCCTCTCTCTTTTGTCCGGCCCCAAGACCATCTCTATCTCACCGTCTCACCTTGCACCGCTTATGGATACTGAATACAGTATACGGACCTAGGGGAGGAGAACAAGACGTGTGTGGGATAGCAGGGAGAATTCTGCGCGCACCCGGCCGCGTCGGCGACGACCTGGTCGAGCTGATGGATGCGCAAATGCATCGCGGCGCCGACAGCACCGGCTTCGCCATCTATTCGGCACCGCGGGACCATGGCTACATCCTCCGCGGGATGGGCTTCGACAAGTCGACGCTCGATGCCGACATGGAAGAGTTTCGCGCCATCTTGAAGGCGCATGGCGCGGATTGGCTGGAAGAGCCGACCTTCGTCACCAATGATGATCCGCATTATTGCCTGCGCGCCGTGATCTCCGAACCCAAGGACCTGGCACGCTGGACCAAGGACGCGGACCGGCTCGCCAGCCGGTTCGAGGTGCAATCCTGTGGGCGCTCGCTGGAAATCATCAAGGATGTCGGCGGATCGCTGGAGGTCGCGGAAAAACACCGCGTGCGCGATCTGATCGGCAGTCACGGGCTCGGCCACGCACGCCTCGCCACCGAAAGCTCGGTCCTGCCCAACGCCAGCCATCCCTTCTGGGCCAGGCCGTTTGCGGACGTGGCGATCGTGCACAACGGCCAGATCACCGACTACTACACCTGGCGCGATCGGCTGGAGCGCATGGGCTATCGCTTCCTCACCGAGAACGACAGCGAGCTGATCGCCGTCTGGGTCTCCGACCAGATGAGGCATGGCCTCACCATGGACCAGGCGCTGAAGAGGTCGATCACCTCGATCGACGGCGTCTTCACCTACATGATCGCGACCGCTGATGGCATCGGTTTCGCCAAGGACCGGTTCGCCATGAAGCCGCTGGTGGTGGTGCGTGAAAATGGTGAGCTTGCCGCCGCGACCGAGGAGCAGGCGGTGCGCCGCATCAACGCCGACGAGTGTGAGGTGATCAACTTCGACGGCCCGGGCCTTACCGAGATCTGGGCGGTCGGCAACCATGCGATGGCCGCCTAGCATGGCTAGCTCACTGACGATTGACGTTGGTAATCGCCTCATCCGCGAGATCAATGAGGAGATCCAAGCCGCCGCGGCCGCCGGCAAGAAAATCACCGTCAAGAATACGCTGTCTCGCCACAATCTCGGCGTCGGCCTGCCGCCGGGCGCGAACCTCCGGTTCGAGGGGAGTGTTGGATATTATTGCGGCGGGCTGAACACTGGGGCCGTGATCGACATCGAGCGCAATGCCGGCTGGGGGCTGGGCGAAGGCATGTCTGCCGGGCACATCACCGTCGGCGGCTATGCCGGCATGTCCTGCGGCGCTGCCATGATGGGCGGCACGATCCATGTCAGGGGCGATGCGGGGCCGCGTTTGGGCGTGGCGATGAAGGGCGGCAACATCATCGTCGAGGGCAAGATCGGCTATCAAGCCGGCTTCATGGCCCATGCCGGCAAGATCATCGCGCTCGGCGGTGCTGGCGCCTCTTGCGCCGATGCGCTCTGGCAGGGCGAGGTCTGGGTCGCCGGCGAGGTCGAAAGCCTTGGCGTCGACGTCGAGGTGGTCGAGCCGACCGCCGAAGAAGTCGCGGAAGTGGACGCCATTCTGAAACCCCTCGGGCTCCAGGACCCTTCCTGGAACTGGAGAAAAATGATCTCGGGCCAGCGCCTTTGGTACTTCGAGAGTCGGGATGCAAATGCATGGCTGATGATCTAGAGGTTCCGGTCTGCAGGAGCTCTGCTCCGAAGATCCGGCATGACGGGCCCGACCTTCGCCGCGATGCGGCTGCAGGCGGGGAGGACGACGGCTACCGCTACCCCTTCGAGATACCGTCCGAGGACGACGTCAAATTCGGGGATGGCGCGATCCAGGACCGGCCGGCCGGCCTTCCGGCCTCCTATGACGAGGGCGGGTCGACGCGCTGGACGCCGGACGCGATTGCCGAGGTGCACGCCTTGGCACAGCTCGGCCGCTATCAGGTGCGCGGCTACAATTGCTTCAACAAGCAGATGCCGACCTTCGATGATCTCACCTTCGTGCCGGCGACCATGACGCGCTTGCCGCTGGAGGGTTATCGCGAGAGCTGCGACACGACCACGGTCCTGGGAGCAGGGCGCGGTCTGGTGGAAAAGCCGCTGAAACTGAAAATCCCGATCTACATCGCCTCGATGTCGTTCGGCGCCCTTTCCGCGAGCGCCAAGGCGAGCCTCGGCTATGCCGCTTCCAAGGTCGGCACCATGACCTGCACCGGCGAGGGCGGCATGCTCGAAGACGAGCGCGAAGCCTCGCAAACGTTGGTCTATCAGATGTCGCCGGCGCGCTATGGGATCGACCTCGATCATCTGCGCCAGGCCGACGGCATCGAGATCGTGGTTGGCCAGGGCGCGAAGCCCGGCACCGGCGGCCTGTTGCTCGGCATGAAGGTGTCCGAGCGCGTCTCCAAAATGCGGACCCTTCCCGAGGGAGTCGATCAGCGCTCGACCATCCGCCACCCGGATTTCTTGGGGGCCGACGACCTCGCGGTGAAGATCGAGGAGCTCAGGATCGCCACCAACTACCAGGCGCCGATTTTCATCAAGATGGGGGCGACCCGCCCGCGCTTCGACGTCGCCATCGCCGCGAAAGCCGGGGCCGACGTGGTGGTGGTCGATGGCGCCGAAGGCGGCACGGGGGCATCCCCGGAGCTGTTACTTAATCATACCGGCATCCCGACGATGTCAGCGATCCGCGCGGCGCGGGAAGCGCTGGATGACTGCGGCATGACCGGCAAGGTCGACCTGGTGGCCGCCGGCGGCATTCGCTCGGGTGTCGATGCCGCCAAATGCCTAGCGCTCGGCGCCGATGCCGTGATGATCGGCAATGGCGCGATGATGGCGCTGGGATGCAACTCGCCGCGCTATCTGGAGGACTATCAAAAGCTCGGCACGTCGCCCGGCGCTTGCCACCACTGCCACACCGGCCTTTGCCCGGTGGGCATCGCAACGCAAGACGCCGAGCTGGAAAAGCGCATGCATGTGCCGGCCGGGGCCGAGCGGGTCGCGCGCTATCTGACCGCGATGACCATGGAAATCACCTCGCTTGCCAAAGCTTGTGGAAAATCCTCGGCGCACAATCTCGAGGTCGAGGATCTGCGCGCCCTCTCGTTCGAAGCCTCGGCCTTCACCGGCGTGAAGATGGCGGGCATCGACCGGGCGTTTTCTTGGGACTGAGCCCCGAACAGACGCCACAGTTCGGAGAACGAGCATGGAATGGACGGGCGGATGTCTCTGCGGTGAGGTCCGCTATCGGGCGGACGCCGCGCCGGCCTATGCGAGCTATTGTCACTGCGGCATGTGCCAGAAGGTCTCCGGCGCGCCGTTCATGGGCTTCGTCGAATTTCCGAAGGGCGCCGTTCAATGGACAGCGGAAAACCCGGATCAGTATCGATCGTCCGAGGGCGTGATCCGGCGTTTTTGCGGCCGCTGCGGCAGCTCGCTCACCTTCGAGGCCGACGGCGTTTTCTTCATCTCGCTGGGTAGTCTCGACAGGCCTGAACAGGTTGCCTTCGATTGCCACACCTACACCCAAAGCCGCCTGCCGGGGATCACGTTGAACGACGGCCTGCCGCATTTTCCCGGCCCCGCAGGCGGCAAAGGCGGCCGTGCCATCGACTGACCGGCCGTGACGGCCTATCGTGTGGCTTCGCTAACGCTCGAGGCCATCGCTTTGCTGTCATGACCAAAAACGTCCTTCGCATCGAGAATAGCGACGCACGCCGCCTTTGGCTGCACGCGCAGGGGCTCGCCAGTGCGCCGACCGGGCCCTTGGATCTGCTCGGCATCATCGAACGGCTCGGCTTCGTGCAGCTGGATACGATCCGCGTGGTTGCCCGCGCGCACCACCACATCCTCTGGAGCCGCAACCAGCATTATCGCGAACCGATGCTGAACAAGCTCCTGATGAAAAAGCGTGCGGTGTTCGAGCACTTCACCCACGACGCTTCGGTGCTGCCGATGGCGACCTACCCGCTGTGGCGTCGGCAGTTCACGCGCATGGAGGCGAAGCTTCGCCGTTCTGGCTGGTACAAGTCGATGCTGGACGACGACGGCCGCGCCGGCATTCTAGCGCGCATCGAGCGCGAGGGACCGCTCTCGACCCACGCCTTCGATACAGTGTGCAAGGACAAGTCCGTGGCCTGGCGCCGCCCGCCGCACAAGCAAGCGCTCGACTTCATGTGGTACGCCGGCGAGCTTTCCACCTCGCATCGGCAAAACTTCATCAAGTTCTACGACCTGACCGAACGGGTCATCCCCGAAGCCATTCGCGAAGATGAGCGCTCCGACGACGAGCAGGTGGATTGGCTCTGCCATCAGGCGCTCGACCGACTAGCCTTCGCAAGCGAGGGCGAAATTCAGCGTTTCTGGGAGGCCGCCGACCTCCCTGAGGTCAAGCGCTGGTCCGAGGCGGTCAGGCGGCAACTGCCGATCGTCGAGGTCGAGTCCGCAGCCGGCGATTGGCTCCCGGCGCTTGCCCCGCCCGACATCGAAGAACGCCTCCAGACTCTGCCTCCGCCAACCTCGCGCCTGCGCATCATCAACCCATTCGATCCGGTGGTGCGCGATCGCAACCGGCTAAAGCGGCTTTTCGGGTTTGATTACCGCATCGAGATCTTCGTGCCGGCGGCGAACCGGCGGTTTGGCTACTACGTCTTCCCCCTGCTCGAAGGCGACCGCTTCGTCGGGCGTATCGAGGTGCGTGCCGATCGGCCGAGCGGGGTCTTGACTGTGGTCAACCTCTGGCTGGAGCCTGGCGTCAAGCTCGGCGCCGGCCGTCAGGACAAGCTGGATGCCGAGCTCAAGCGACTTTGCCGGTTCATCGGCCTTGGCGACCTGATTTGGACGGGTCAGCCCCCCGATCAGACGAAGATTGACCCCGTGGTCTCGCCGAGCCTGACTGTTTGAAAAATCAGGTGGTTGACCTTCTCCAGCAAGTCCTTGTCTAATGGTACGCAGCACGCTTCGGCACATGTCAGAACAAAGGGAGGTTTCCATGCGAGCGTTTACACCCATAGCCTTGGCGGCCGGCTTGGCCGCTGCCACCTTCACCGCCGCGCAGGCGGAACAGTTCATCACCATCGGCACCGGCGGTCAGACCGGCGTCTACTACGTGGTCGGCCAGTCGATCTGCAAGCTGGTCAATCGCGGCCAGGCCGATCACGACATCAAATGCACTGCACCTTCAACCGGTGGTTCGGTCGCGAACATCAATGCGATCAAGGAAGGTGCTATGGACATGGGCGTCGCCCAGTCCGACTGGCAGGCCTATGCCTATAACGGCACGCCCGAGTTCGAAGGCGGCAAGTTCGAGGATCTTCGCGCTGTGTTCTCCGTGCACGGCGAACCGTTCACCGTGGTCGCGCGCAGCGACTCCGGCATCGAAAGCTTCGCCGACCTCAAGGGCAAGCGGGTGAACATCGGCAATCCCGGCTCGGGACAGCGCGGCACCATGGAAGTGGTGATGAACGCGCTCGGCTGGTCGAACGATGACTTTTCACTCGCCTCCGAGCTGAAGTCAGCGGAACAGTCGGCTGCCCTCGGCGACAACAAGGTGGATGCGATCATCTTCACGGTCGGCCATCCCAACGGCTCGATCCAGGAAGCCAGCACCACCTCGGACGCCAAGCTGATCTCGGTCGAAGGCCCGGAGATCGACGCCCTGGTCGAGGCGAATTCCTACTACGCCAAGGCCACCATCCCAGGCGGCATGTACAAAGGCTCGGACGAGGACACCAGCACCTTCGGCGTCAAGGCGACCTTCGTATCGTCAGCCTCGGTCGACGAAGAGGTGATCTACCAGGTGGTCAAGGCCGTGTTCGACAATTTCGATCGCTTCAAAGGCCTGCACCCGGCGTTCGCCAACCTCAAGCAAGAGGACATGATCGCCGACGGCCTCTCCGCCCCGCTGCATCCGGGCGCCGAGCGCTACTACAAAGAACAAGGCTGGCTCTGAAGGCAGCGCCTTCAGGCGTGACTTTGGGCTGGAGGCGGCGGGGCGGTTTGCGCCGTCGCCTTCGGGCTTGGGTTTAGGATAAGCGACGGCTGTGTCTCCGGCCGGTTTTGAAGGAGGCGCACGAACGAGATCGGCGGTACGGGAACTGCGGCGCAAACCGTCCCGCCGACACCGACAAGTCAACGATAAAAGCCGCGCTTTTGGGGGTGGTGATGAGTAGCGTCAAGGGCACCGAACCAAGTGACGGCACCGCCGCCTCTGCGGTTGATCTGGACGAGCTGGTTGCAGCATCGGATACCGGCGCCAGGGCTCCGACGGGTACGGTGGGCAAGGCGTTGTTCGGGGTGGCGCTGGTTTGGTCGCTGTTTCAGCTGTGGATTGCCTCGCCATTGCCGTTCATGGCCGGCTTTGGCGTTTTCAATGACACCGAAGCGCGCTCGATTCACCTGGCATTTGCGATCTTTCTCGCGTTCACCGCCTATCCCGCCTTTGCCAGCAGCCCCCGCGATCATGTCCCGATCCAGGACTGGGTGTTCGCTGTGGTCGGCGCGTTTGCCGCAGCCTATCTCTATTTGTTCTATGTGAGCATCTCCAGCCGGCCGGGAGCGCCGATCTCCCAGGACTATGTGGTGGCGGTGGTCGGCATGATCCTGCTGCTCGAGGCGACACGGCGGGCGCTGGGGCCGCCCTTGATGATCATCGCCATGGTGTTCCTGGTCTACACCTTCTTCGGACAATACATGCCCTCGATCATCGCGCATAAGGGCAACACCCTCGGCGAGGTCGTGAACCACCACTGGATCACCACCGAGGGCGTGTTCGGCATTGCGCTCGGCGTCTCCACCAGTTTCGTTTTTCTATTCGTGCTGTTCGGCTCGCTGCTCGATAAGGGCGGGGCCGGCAACTACTTCATCCAGGTCGCGTTTTCACTGATGGGCCACATGAAGGGCGGGCCGGCCAAGGCAGCCGTGGTGTCATCGGCAATGACCGGCCTGATCTCCGGCTCCTCGATCGCCAATGTGGTCACCACCGGCACCTTCACCATCCCGCTGATGAAGCGGGTCGGTTTTTCCTCGGAAAAAGCGGGTGCGGTCGAGGTGGCGTCCTCGGTGAACGGCCAGATCATGCCGCCGGTCATGGGGGCGGCCGCCTTTCTGATGGTCGAATATGTCGGCATTCCCTATTTCGAGGTGGTCAAGCACGCGTTCTTGCCGGCGCTGATCTCCTACATCGCGCTGGTTTACATCGTGCATCTCGAAGCGCTCAAAGCCGGCATGGAAGGTCTGCCGCGCGCTTATGAGCCCGGTCCCCTGATGCAGCGGCTGATCATGTTCGCCTTCGGTGTGCTGGTGCTCTGCGCCATCTCCTTCGCCGTCTATTACGGCATTGGCTGGATCAGACCGGCTTTCGGGGAGGCAGCGAGCTGGATCATCGCCGTGCTTTTGGTGGTGGTTTACGTCGCTTTGTGTGCGTTCGGCGCGCGCTATCCAGCACTCAAGATGGACGATCCCAACAAACCGGTCGCGGCCCTGCCGTTGCCCGGCCCGACCATCAAAGCCGGCCTGCACTTCATCCTGCCGGTGGTGGTGTTGGTCTGGGCGCTGATGGTGGAAAGACTGTCGCCCGGGCTGTCTGCCTTCTGGGGCGCGGTCTTCATGATCTTCATTCTCCTGACCCAGCGCCCGCTGTTCGCCTTCTTCAGGAAGGTGGGCGACGTCGGGGAGGAGATCAAAGCCGGCTTCACAGACCTTCTTGATGGCCTAGTGGCTGGTGCCAGGAACATGATCGGCATCGGCATCGCCACCGCGACCGCCGGCATCATCGTCGGTGCGGTCAGCCAGACCGGCGTCGGCTCGGCGCTGGCCGAGGTCGTCGAAGTCCTCTCCGGCGGCAACATCCTGGCCATCCTGTTCCTCACAGCGATCCTGTCGCTGATCCTTGGCATGGGTTTGCCGACCACCGCCAACTACATCGTGGTCTCGGCATTGCTCGCCCCTGTCATCGTAACGCTCGGCCAGCAAAACGGCCTGATCGTGCCGCTGATCGCGGTGCATCTGTTCGTCTTCTATTTCGGCATCATGGCGGATGTGACCCCACCCGTGGGGCTCGCCTCTTTCGCAGCCGCCGCGGTCTCCGGCGGCGATCCGATCAAAACGGGTTTCGTCGCCTTCTTCTATTCCCTTCGGACCGCAGCGCTGCCGTTCCTATTCATCTTCAACACCGAGCTGCTCCTGATCAACGTCGGCTGGGTCGAAGGCATTTTCGTGTTCATCACCGCGACCATCGCCATGCTGGTGTTTGCCGCGGCAACACAAGGCTGGTTCTTCGATCGCCTGAAGATCTGGGAGGTCCCGCTTCTTCTCCTGATCGCGTTCTCGATATTCCGTCCGGGCTTCTGGATGGACAGGATCGTTTCGCCGTTCAATGACGTGGCGCCAAGCGAGATCGCCGCTGCGGCCGAGGCGACGCCAGCCGGGACGGAGCTACGTCTACGGGTTGCAGGCCTCGACCAGTTCGGCTCACCGATCGAATTCGTGGCGCCGATTCAGATGTCGGAAGGTGCGACCGGCGAGGAGAAGCTGACGGCGGCTGGCATCACCCTTCGCGAGGATGGCGACAAGGTCCTCATCGATGATGTCGCCTTCGACAGCGCTGCGCAGAAGGCCGGCCTTGATTGGGATCAGGAGATCCTGCAGGTGCGTCAGCCCGCGGATCAGCCGAGCAAATACTGGATCTTCATCCCGGTCTTCTTGATTTTAGCCGCTGTCGTCTGGCTGCAGCGAAGGCGCACCGGCGGGACGGGATCGGCAACCGCAGAAGCAACGGCCTGAGGAGGGACGACCATGACCCAGCACGTGCTCCTACCGGTCGATCCGGACGAAAATGAGACCTGGCGAAAAGCGCTGCCGGAAGCGGTGACCCAGGCCAGACTCCATGGCGCCACCCTGCATGTGATGACCGTGGTGCCGACCTTCGGCTCGAGCATCGTCGCCAACTACTTTCCGAAAGACTTCGAAAAAAAGGCGATCGCCGATGCCGAAGGCCAGCTCAAGGCTCTGATCGCCAATCAGATTCCCGCCGATCTACCCCACCAGCTGATTGTCGCCCACGGCCGCGTCCACCAGGAAATCTGCCGCGTGGCCGAGGAAATCGGAGCCGGGCTGATCGTCATGGCCTCGCACAAACCTGACTGGAGCGACACCTTGTTGGCGCCCAACGCCGCCCAGGTGCTGCAGCATGCGCCCGTCTCGGTCATGGTGGTGCGCTGACCGAGGCGTCGGCCGCGCTGGTCGAAGAAACC
>Ga0224508_10003263_pt1 | contig 13442 bp, 15 predicted proteins | sample SF_Jan12_sed_USG_4_FD_170157 | JGI IMG/M metagenome (GOLD analysis project Ga0224508, IMG submission 170157) | Sediment microbial communities from San Francisco Bay, California, United States - SF_Jan12_sed_USGS_21 | ecosystem: Environmental > Aquatic > Marine > Sediment | place: USA...
CCGGGTTTGACCTGTTAATCGGTGGTGAGACCGAGGTTGAAGCCGCTCGAATTAAAATCGATATCGACTGGTTCATCCAGATCTTCATCAACCTGGTGGATAATGCAGTCAAGTTTTCCGCTAACGGTGCCCAAAAACGGGTTGATATTCGCTGTCAGCAACTGCAGGATGGCAGGATTCAGTTTTCGGTACGTGATTACGGACCTGGTATCGATCCGGACCAGATGAAGAAGATTTTCAAACTGTTTTACCGCTCCGAGAACGAGCTTACGCGTGAAACCGTCGGCACCGGCATCGGCCTGGCGCTGGTTCATCAACTTGCAAGTGCAATGCAGACCGAAGTCGATGTCGTTAACTGTGAGCCCGGGGCGGAATTTCGCTTCCGCATTGCGTCGCTTACCACTAACGGATAATGTTAGTTCAGAAAATGCGTTTCGAAATTTGAGAAGAGACTATGTCACAGGATCAGGCCGAGGTCGGCAACCTGCAGGAGCTGTTAGCGAGAGTAGGTGCCGGTCTCGATCAGTTTTTAGCGTTTGAACACCCCGACGCGCTAGCACGACAAGACATCTGGAAGGCAGCACTGGATAGACCAGTGCCGCAGCGAGGGGTCGGTATCGATGAAGTGACGCGGGAACTGCTGGAACAGGTCATTCCCAATGGCTCGGCGGTGACTAAACCCGGATTTACGTCCTATATTACGACCGGCGCGACCAGCGCATCGACGCTGGCATCGACTGCCGCCAGTATTGCCTCACCACAAAGATATATGCACACCGCATTCAACTTTATCGAAGAACTGTCGCTCGACTGGCTCGCGCAGATGTGTGGTCTGGGCAATATGAAAGGCATCTACAGCAGCGGTGGCTCGGTCGCCAACCTGGTCGGACTCGGTGGCGCACGACAATATGCGTTTGAGAAAGCGGGTCATGATCCTGCGCGTAACGGCGTCAACCGCAATGTCAGTGTTTACGCAAGTAGTGAGTGTCACCACACCATCCAGCGAGCCGGGGGCGTACTCGGCATAGGTCGGCAAGCGATCAAACCGATTGCCTGTGACGATCAGGGCCGAATGCGTCCAGACGCATTGCGCATAGCTATAGAACAGGATTTGCAGGGCGATATTCTTCCCATGGCGATCGTCGCTAACCTGGGCAGTACCAACACGGGTGCAATTGATCCTTTGCGTGCCATTGGCGAACTCGCACGCGAACACGGAATCTGGTTGCATGTGGACGGTGCCTACGGGCTGCCCGGCATCCTGGATGAGCGTTTGCACGATCTTTACGACGGGCTCGAGCTGGTTGATTCGATCATCGTCGACCCACACAAATGGCTGGGAGCTTCGGTCGGAGTCGCCGCGACTTTTGTACATGAACGCGAATTGCTGGAACGGGCTTTTACCCAGGAACCATCTGATTACCTGGAGGGTTCGATTGATGATATCGACGCCACGACGACGCCACTTGAACATTCGCTTGATGATTTCAGTGTTCCTTATTTCAACTATGGCGTTGAACTGAGTGCACCCCCAAGGGGTATAGTCGTCTGGGCCCTGATCAGGGAGATTGGCGTAGAGGGTATGCGCAAGCGAATTGTGCGCCACAATGACATGGCCCGCGAACTTGCCGAATTTTGTAAGCAACATCCCAGGCTCGAACTGTTACTTGAACCGATTTTATCGGTCTGTTGCTTTCGTTATGTCGCGCCACAGATTGACGATCTTGATCGACTCAATCAGAAAATACGCCGATGTCTGGTCAGGGAAAATGAATACCTGCCGAGTACCACCCGTATTAATGGGCAACTGGCTCTGCGCCCCTGTTTTCTTGGCGCCCGCGCGGATCATTCCCAGGTCGATGGACTCGCGCAGGCGGTAATCAGAATCGGGGACGCCCTGGTTGTCGAGCAGGCGTAGTATCCAGGCAATCAAAAGGATTGCTCCTTTGCGTGAAATATTAGCTATGACGAATTTGTCTGCTACCATAGCGTTTTTTTGGAATCCCCGGTGACGACATGGCCCGAAACGATTTTTCAATAGGCAGTTTTTTTCTACGTTTTCTGTTTGCGCTCGCACTCGTGTTTCTGACCTACAACCCGAGTGATTATTCCTGGGTTGGCTGGTTGCCGTCGGAAGATCCGATAGTCTACAAGGCCGCGACCGGTATCGTGCTGCTAATCGGTTGGGTCATGTTCCTGCGAGCGACCTGGAGGTCGCTTGGACCCATCGGCACAGCGCTTGCGGTTGCCTTTTTCGGAATCCTGATCTGGTTGTTTATCGAGTGGGGGTTTTTCGCGCTCGATGATACGGCCATTCTCCAGTGGGTCGTGCTGTTCGTGCTGGCTGGTGTGCTCGCGGTCGGTATGTCCTGGTCACATGTGCGGCGCAAGCTGTCGGGGCAGTACGACACCGATGAGATCGAGGGTTAAATCCCAGCTCTTTCGCTGTAGCTACCGCATTTTAGATGTCTCCCCAAGCCGATAGCGTCATTCTGCTTCACGGTCTGTTGCGTTCGGACCGATCGATGAAGAAGCTTGAGCAGGCGCTGCTAAAGCGGGGTTACTTCGTACAGAACATCAGTTACCGATCAAATCGTAAAAATATCGCGGCACTGGCCGACGAGGCCATCGGGCCGGCTTTAGAGGCATGCCCGCAAGGTCACCGGGTAAACTTCGTAACCCATTCGATGGGTGGGATCCTGGTCCGGCAATACCTTAAACACCATAGTATCGACAGCCTCGGGCGCGTGGTTATGCTTGGTCCCCCTAACAAGGGCAGCGAGATTGTCGACAAGTTGCGTGATTTTCCGGGATTCCACTTCGTTCACGGCGACGCCGGGCTCGAGCTTGGAACTGGCGAAACCAGTGTTCCCAAAAAGCTGGGGCACGCCAATTTCGATTTGGGCATCATCGCCGGCACCAGAAGTATTGATCTGTTCATGTCGCGCATGATTCCAGGGCCCGATGACGGCAGGGTTTCGGTAGAAAATACCAGGCTTGAAGGCATGAAAGATCACCTCGAAATGGAAGTATCGCACACCTTCATGATGCGCAATAACAGGGTCATAGAGCAGGTTATCCATTACCTGGAAACCGGCAAGTTCAGGCGCGACGGCTGACGCTGGGGGACCTGCCGAACCGGGATAGGCAATGTGACAAGGGGTGGAATTTCACGGTCTCTTAACCCGGTGTCTTTTCAGGAAGCTGTCAATCTTGGTGGCTGCTTGCGAACCTATTACCTTTTTACGAACCTCGGTCAACAGGGCAAATCTCGCCATTTCGGTCCAATGGTAGACTTCCCGGTTCTCAAGTTCTTCGATTAGCTCAAGCGATGATTTAGCCAAATGCCTCTCCCTGCGGCTAAAGTGAGGATCTTCAATAATCCTTGTTAAACTGCGTTTTACATCAATCATCGCTTCTCCGAGGCATTACTCCCAGCTAAATCGTATGTGGTTTGGTATTTTTCCATGTAGCTGGACAGATGATAATGCCATTACAGGTATTCTATATAGTTGATATGAAACAATTTTGTTGTAGCGAGTGATTTAGTAGACTCTAGTTTAAGCTATTGCCTGGAGTTTTGTATTAATTGGCTGTCCGGCAGGAATTGCGCGAGTGTTAACCGGCGTCGGTAAGACGCGCGGCAACACGTGCGTACTTCTGCAATTTTTCTACGACTCTTTGTTTTTGTGTCTTTGTAAGCCAGGAGTTGATGTCTTCGAGTGCCGCTGCATAAGCACGCCAGTAGGACTGGCGAGCGGGTTCGAATGTGCGCGCATACTCGGTCGATGGGTCGAGCAGAATGGTCTTGAGCTGCTGACGGGTCAATCCTGCATCGGTGGCATTATTAAAGGCGTTGACCAATGCCTGTTGACGCGCTTCCCGGTAGACAATCCAGGGCTCGTAAAAGTCGGGTAATCGCTGCAACCTGGTCCTGATTTTTTCTTCCTGGTCACGCGTAAAGTCGCCAAACCAGTTTTCGAGGCGGTCGATGCTGCGGCGGACGCGGTAGATCTCACGCTGTTGGTCTGACTTCTGCAGGTAGGCTTCGTACTCTTCGGCACTTTCGCGATGATAGCGCTGATAGTGTTCAATCTGCTGTTGGTCGAGCGTTACCACGAGGTCGCCCAGGTCGTCGATCGCCTTTGCCAGCGAGCGCCGCCAGGCGAGGCGTACATCGTTGTTCAAGTTTAAGAAATCAGCCGCGGTGATGCCATCGGCGGCAGACAGGGCCGCCCGTTCGAGTAACTGTTGATAGCGGCCGAGTTCCTGCTGGCGGTGCCAGGTAAAAAACTGGTCCAGGCGTGAATCAAGCTGACCGATCTGGGACTCGTTTAGGTCGAAAGCCTCGTCAATCTCGCTGGCGACATAGGCGGGCGCCTTTTTGTAGGCATAATCAATCATTCCGCAGCCGCTCAGCATCATTATGTAGGCGATCGCCAGGCAGTGATGGTAAATTCGGTTCATCGATTCCTCACGAAACTGGTCTGTCTATCTCAGGGGCTTTGGTAGTGGGAAGATCACATCTTCGGTAAATCCAAGTGAAGATGCGTTACCGCCCCCATGCCGTTGTAAAAAATTGACAACATTCTGTACCAGTAGTTCAGGCGCGGAGGCACCTGCTGTCACACCGACGCAGGTTTTATTTTCAAGCCATTCGGGCTTGATGTCATCTTCACTATCGATCAGGTAACCTTCAATCTGCTTATTAATGGCGATTTCTCGTAACCGATTCGAGTTGGAACTATTCCTGGAGCCGACGACCAGGATCAGGTCGCAGTGCTCGGCAAGTTGCTTGACCGCATCCTGACGGTTTTGTGTGGCATAGCAGATGTCATCTTTTTTCGGTCCCTGGATGTCGGGAAAAGTCTCGCGCAGACAATCGATGACGATCGCGGTATCGTCCTTGGATAACGTCGTCTGCGTGACGAAACGCAACCCATGCGGATTTTGCACTTTTAGTTTGCGCACGTCTTCAGCGGATTCGACCAGGTAAATTTTACCGCCATGCGTACGGTCGTACTGACCCATGGTGCCCTCGACTTCGGGATGCCCCCGGTGACCGATCAGCACGGTTTCAATGCCCTTGCGACTATAGCGGCTGACCTCCATGTGTACCTTCGTCACCAAAGGGCAGGTGGCGTCAAATACCTTGAGCTGGCGACGCTCGGCTTCGCGTTGTACTTCCCTGGAAACACCATGAGCGCTGAAAATGACGTAATTATCGTCGGGAATTTGGTCGAGTTCCTCGACAAATATCGCTCCCTTTTGTTTGAGGTCATCGACGACGTAGCGGTTATGCACAACTTCATGGCGCACGTAGATCGGCGCGCCGAAAAGCTGTAACGCGCGTTCGACGATTTCAATAGCACGGTCTACGCCGGCACAAAATCCACGTGGATTGGCAAGCAGGACTTCCATTAATGCAGGACCTTCGGTTCGTCAGGATCGTCATCAACAGCGACAATCTTAACGCTGTAGCGAACCGTTTGACCAGCCAGGGGATGGTTCAGATCAACCCGGACTTCGCTGTCATTTAAATCCAGTATGGTGCCCGGCAGCGTTTCCCCTTCTCCGGTTACGAATTCGATGATCAGCCCCGGCTCCAGTTCAATGTCTGGATCAAATTCAGTTCGAGCCATGGCACGAAACAGGGTTTCGTCGATATAACCAAAGGCGAGATCGGGGCCAATGTCGATGGTTTGTTCGTCGCCTGCCTTTAGTCCAATCAATGCCAGTTCCAGTCCCTCGGCCATTTCACCACAGCCAAGGGTAACCGTCATCGGTTCGTCGTCAAAATTATCCTCCAGTACCTGGTCATCGGTTAAACCGATCCGGTAAAAAAGGGTGACTCGACTGTTGCGCTCTATCATGCTCATGAGATTACCCGGACGTGGATTTCCCGACACCGGAGAAGCTGCTCAGGATCAACAGGGCCGCACCGACACTGATCGAGGCATCCGCGATATTAAACGCCGGGAATGGATAGGATCCAAGCCAGACCTGAATGTAGTCGATAACATGGCCGAGGTAAACGCGATCGATCAGGTTGCCGATCGCGCCACCGAGGATCAGGCACAAGGATGCCGCGGTCAGCGTGTCTTCCGCCGGCAGTTTCCGCACCCATTGCACGATAACGATGCTGATGACAATCGCGATCACGGTAAACAACCAGCGTTGCCAGCCCCCGGCATTGGCGAGAAAACTGAATGCGGCGCCGGTGTTGTAGGTCAGGTACCAGTCGAAGTACGGGAACAGGTTGACCGCCTGATGAGGGGTTAATTGTGCTTCGGCAATCTGCTTGGCAGCCTGGTCGAGTATGACCACGATCAAGCTGATCCATAACCATCTAAGTTGTGGAGACGCCATATTCATAGCCGGTTACAGGTCATCTCAGGCGTAGCGGCGTTGTTCACCATCTCCATCGACGTTGACGATACAGCGCGCACAGAGTTCCGGGTGATCGCTATCACTACCGACTTCCTCGCGGTGATGCCAGCAGCGCGCACATTTCTGATGATTGCTTGGATTGGCCTGTATCGAAATGCGGTTGCCATTGCGCAGCGTGACCACTTCCTCGCTTTGTGTTGCATCCAGTACCGCCATGGTCGCCGCAGAAGTTATCATGACGAAACGTAATTCGTCACCGATAACCTGCAGTTTATCGATCAGTGCCTGGTCGGCGAGGATCGTAACCTCGGCATCGAGGCTGGAGCCGATCCTGCCATCCTGGCGCAGGCTTTCCAGTTTGCGCGTGACTTCAGCGCGCACCTGCTCAACCGAGTCCCAGACCGATGGGTCGATCTCGGCGTTCGAGTAGGCAAACAGGCCGTCGTACCATTCGGCGGTGAAAACCCCTAGATCATCACGCTCGCCGGGCATGTTTTCCCAGACTTCGTCGGCGGTAAAACTCAAAATTGGGGCGATCCAGCGGGTCATTGCCTCGGTGACGTGGTACATCGCGGTCTGGCAGGAACGACGCGCCAGCGAATCAGACTGCGTGGTGTACTGCCGGTCCTTGATCACGTCCAGGTAAAATCCGCCGAGCGTTTCCGAGCAGAAATTATGAATTTTCTGAATTGCGATATGGAAATGATAGTCCTCGTAGTGCGCCTGCAATTCTGTTTGTAAATTAAATGTCTCCGCGACGATCCATTGATCCAGGGCCAGCAGGTCGGTGGCGGCAACCGAATCGCTGGCGGGATCGAAACCATTGGTATTAGCCAACAGGAAGCGCAGCGTATTGCGGATGCGGCGGTAGGAATCTGCCGTGCGTTTCAGAATTTCGTCTGAAATCGACATTTCGCCGGAGTAATCGGTAGCGGCAACCCACAGCCGCAGAATATCAGCGCCGAGGGTTTTGGTGACCTTGATCGGCGCAATAACGTTACCGACCGACTTTGACATTTTCATGCCCTTGGCATCGACGGTAAAGCCATGCGTCAGCACCTGGCGATAAGGTGCCTGGCCATGCATCGCGCAGGAAGCCAGTAGTGACGAGTGAAACCAGCCGCGGTGCTGATCCGAACCTTCGAGATACATGTCGGCGGGAAAAGTGAAACGGTCATCCTGTTGCAGGACGCTGTAGTGGGTGGTGCCCGAATCGAACCAGACGTCAAGGGTATCGCCGAGCTTGACATAGTCGTCGACTTCGTCGCCGAGCAGTTCGCTCGCCTCGAGTGAAAACCAGGCCTGGATTCCATTTTCCTCGATGCGTTGGGCGACGGCTTCGATCAGTTCTGCAGTCCTTGGATGCAATGCCTGGGTCTCGCGATGCATAAATAACGGAATCGGTACACCCCAGAAACGTTGCCGCGAGATACACCAGTCTGGACGGTTTTCAATCATGCTTTCGATGCGTGCCTGTCCCCAGGAGGGAACCCAGCGAACTTTCTTGATCTCGGTCATGGCGAGATCACGCAGACCGGCCTGTTCCATGCTGATAAACCATTGCGGGGTTGCACGAAAGATAATCGGCGATTTATGTCGCCAGCAATGTGGATAACTGTGCTGGTATTTCTCGACATGAATCAGCGCATTTTTTTCCTTGAGTACCTCGATCACGTGATCGTTGGCGGCAAATACATGCTCGCCGGCAAACAATTCGGTAGCGGGCAGAAAACAACCATTGCCGCCAACCGGGTTATAAATCTCGAGACCGTATTTCTTACCGAGAACAAAGTCATCCTGGCCGTGACCCGGCGCGGTGTGAACGGCCCCGGTGCCGGCTTCGAGAGTAACGTGATCGCCGATGACAATCATCGACTCTCGATCATAAAACGGGTGACGCAGGCGATGGCGTTCTAGAACTTCACCCCTGCCACGTGCGACTATTTTATAGTCGTCTATCCCATAGCGTTTGAGGGCGTCCTGCATCAGGTCGCTGGCAAGGAACAGGCGTTCCGTTCCCAGCCCGGTCTCGGCCTGCAGCAGCACGTACTCTTCTGTGGGGTTGAGTGCAACCGCGAGGTTTGCGGGTAAGGTCCACGGTGTGGTGGTCCAGATCAGTAACGATATCGGGCCTTCCCCGGGATCGTCGGCTTCGCTTTCCAGCGCAGCCACGAATGCGGCTTCATCGATTACCGCGAAACGCACGTCGATCGCGGGCGAGGTCTTGTCCTTGTAATCGACCTCGGCCTCGGCCAACGCCGAACCACAATCAATACACCAGTGGACCGGTTTATCTCCACGCACGACATGCCCGTTCTCGATAATCTTGCCAACCGCGCGCACGATGTTAGCCTCGGTATCAAAGTTCATCGTCAAGTAAGGTTTATACCAGTCACCCAGCACGCCGAGCCGGATAAAATCGATACGCTGCTGGTCGATCTGCTTGAGCGCATAGTCGCGACAAGCCTGGCGAAACTCATCGGCCTCGACCTTGACTCCAACCTTGCCTAAACTCTTTTCCACCTGGTGCTCGATCGGCAATCCATGGCAATCCCAGCCCGGCACGTAGGGCGCATCTTCTCCGTTCAGGGTTCGTGATTTGACAATCACGTCCTTGAGAATCTTGTTGACCGCGTGGCCGATATGAATATCGCCGTTGGCATAGGGTGGGCCGTCGTGCAACACGTAACGTTTGCGGCCGACACGCGCATCCCGGATGAGCTGGTAAAGGTTTTTATCCTGCCATTTCTGCAAACGTTCGGGTTCACGATTGGCGAGGTTGCCGCGCATCGGGAACTCGGTGTCAGGTAAATTTAATGTAGATTTGTAGTCAGCCAACTGTCATTTATCTCGTTTAAAAAAGGCCTTTGCCTTCTCGGTGTCCTGTGCAATATGGGCGGCTAATTCTTCGAGCGAAGCAAACTTCTCTTCGTTGCGGATCTTGTGCAAAAAATTAACCTCGACGCTATAGCCATACACGTCCCGGTCAAAATCAAGAATATATACTTCGAGAATAGTGTCGACGCCGTTAACCGTCGGGCGAGTGCCAATGCTGGCCACGCCCTCCAGCACGCGATTATCCAATCCTTTCACGTTAACCGCAAATATTCCTTTAACGATCAGGGTTTTATCGCCCATTTTTATATTAATAGTCGGGTATCCGAGCTTGCGACCAAGTTTCTGCCCATGTGCAATGCGACCCGACAGCGAGTAGGGGCGACCGAGCAGCTCTGCAGCTTTTTCAAAATTACCTTGCCGAATACTCTCACGGATGCGCGTGCTGCTGACGCGCTCGCCATCGATCATCAGGGTTTCGGTTTCATCGACCATGAAGCCATAACGCTCGGCGTTGTCCTTAAGAAACTGAAAATTGCCCTGGCGATTTTTGCCAAAGTGGAAGTCGTCGCCAATCACCAGGTGCTTCGTGTTCAGGCTGTTGATGAGAATTTGCTGGACGAAATCCTCGGCGCTTTGTGCGGCGAGTCTATGGTCGAAATGCAGACATAGCAGGTAGTCGATTTGCTGCGCCTTTAAATAGGCAATCTTTTCACGAAACCGCGCGAGCCTTTTTGGCGCTTTGTCGGGGGCGAAATACTCGATCGGCTGAGGCTCGAAGATGATCACCACGGTGGGCAGGGAAGTCGTGGCAGCAACCTGTTTTAGCTGGCTGATGACGAGTTGATGGCCACGGTGAACGCCATCGAAATTGCCGATCGTAACCGCGCTCGCAGGTATCGGGTGCCTCAGGTTGTAGAGTCCACGAATTAACTTCATCAGAGATCAGGCAATAAGATTTTTGCGGCGAAAGCCCATTATCCAAAGCACCAGGCTATAGCACAAGATTGCCGGCAGGATCATCCACGCCAGTTGGGCGAGGCGTTGGTACCAGCGCCATTCGCTCCACGACTCCAGCTCCGGCAGCAGGAAGTGAATTAACAGGCCCATCGCAATACAGGCCAACAGGATTTTAAGTAGTGGTTTGCTAAAGGTTTCAAGTGGGCCCAGGATGGCATCGCGCCTTAATTCGCGCGCCAGCCGGAATGCATTGAAATAGGCCGCGGCGGAGGTTGCCAGTGCCAGCCCGACATGCGGTGCGAGGAAGTCCGCTTGCAGCATGGAGACAACAAGAACGACGTTTAAGGCCATGTTAAGTACCATCGCCTGGATACCGATACGTACCGGTGTCCTGGTGTCCTGTCGCGCGTAAAATCCGTTGGCGAGGATTTTAATCATAATAAACGCCGGTAAGCCGAGGCTGTAAGCCATCAGGCTGTAGGCCGCCATCATCGAATCGTTTGCCTGGAAAGCGCCGTATTCAAACAGTGTCGCCAGTATGGGTTGTGCCAGTATAAACAGGCCGAAGGTTGCCGGTACGGCAATGATCAGGGACAACTGGACTGCCCAGGCCAGGGTCCGGTTGAAACTATCGTCGCCTTCCTTGTAATGCGCCGCGGACAGGTTGGGCAAGACCACGGTTGCCAGTGCGATACCAAATACACCCAGCGGGAATTCGAGCAGGCGGTCCGAGTAATAGAGCCAGGAGACACTGCCGGTGATCAGGAAAGATGCGATAAAGGTATCGAACAGCAGGTTGATCTGCGCCACCGATGACCCAAACAACGCTGGAATCATCAGTTTGATGATTTTTTGTACACCCTCGTGGCGCCAGCCCCATTTTGGTCGTGGCAATAATTGCGCGCGATACAGGAAGGGCAATTGAAACAGTAGTTGCAAGATACCGGCGAGCAACACACCCCAGGCAAGTCCGGTTATCGGCACGTCGAGTCGGGGGCTCAACCACATGGCGCAACCGATCAGACTCAGGTTGAGCAGGACCGGGGTGAAAGCGGGTACCGCGAAGCGCTTCCAGGTGTTGAGAATGCCACCGGCCATCGCGGTCATCGATATCAACAGGATGTAGGGGAAGGTCAGCCGCAGCATATCCGCAGTCAGGTCAAACTTGGCGGGCTGATCGATAAAACCAGCCGCAAAAATACTGATTAGCAGCGGTGAGGCAGCAACGCCTAACAGGCTTAGTAAAAGTAAAATAAAGCCCAGCGTGCCGGCGACGCGATCAATAAGATCACGGGTCTGAGCTGCCGTGTAGTTACTGCGGTACTCGGACAGGACCGGCACGAAGGCCAGTGAAAACGCACCCTCGGCAAATAGTCTGCGCAGGAAATTAGGGATCTTGAAGGCGACAAAAAACGCATCCGCAGCGTCGCTGGCGGAAAAGAAGCGGGCGATAACGATATCCCTTGCGAGCCCCAGCACGCGAGACAGGAGCGTCATCGAGCCTACCGAGACCGTGGATTTAATCAGCGCGCTCATTTCAGGGGTATAAACAGATTGGTTTCCGGCCTGTCAAAGCGGCGAATTCTAGCATTTTAAGTCGCGCTGTATCAGTCATTTCGGCCGAATTCGGGTTGACAGCGCCAGGTGCAGTGAAGATAATGCGCGCCTCGTTTTTCAAGCCCGATACCAGGAGTAAACCTTGGCAAATTCAGCATCCGCGCGTAAACGTGCAAACCAGGCCGAACAGCGTCGCCAGAACAACGCCAGTCGCCGCTCAATGATGCGGACTCATCTTAAGGCAACCATGGCCGCGATTACTGCCGCCGACAAGAAAACTGCTGAAGAAGCCTTTAAAAAGGTAGTGCCGATACTCGATAGTGCAGCCACTCACGGTCTGATCAGTCACAATAAGGCCGCGCGCCACAAGAGCCGCATGAATGCCCAGATCAAGGCGCTGTAAAGAAATCGTTTCAATGTAAAAAAGGCCGGATGCGTTCCGGCCTTTTTTATGTCTGCTCCTCGGCCAGCCATTGCTTGCTGACCAGTAGCTGGTCCCCGGTTTTGATCCTGCCGACAAATTGATCGCCGACATGGACCTGTCCCACGCCTTTTGGCGTGCCGGTCATGATAACGTCACCATCTTCAAGGGTCATGAATTGCTGGATGTCGAGCAGAATCTGTTCTGGCTTGTGCATCATTAATTCGTAACCGCCATCCTGGCGTAGTTCACCATTGATCTCGAGTTGCAGAGACAGGCTAGCAATCTCGATATCGCCAAGTGGTATGAAATCGCTGAAGCATGCCGCGCCATCGAAGGCCTTGGCCCGCTCCCAGGGTAAACCCCTGGCTTTCAGGTTTGACTGGAGCTCGCGCCGGGTCAAATCAAGCCCGAAACCAACAGCATGCAATTTTCTGTTACGCACCATAAAGCAGATTTCGCCCTCATAGTGCAGCGGTTCTTCGTGCGTTGCATGAAGCGTTGCCGAAATCGCCGAGTTCGGCTTGTTGAAAATCACCATCTGATCTGGGGTTTCATTGCCCAGTTCGCGAATATGCTCGAGGTAATTGCGGCCGATACAAACGATCTTGGAGGGCGTAAAGCTTGCAGAATCGAGTCGAAGGCTATTCATAAGCGTCCGCTTTAATTGGGTAACATTTTCATCAAAAATATTTCTGGTTCAGCCTGGATTAAGACAGCACGCGCTAAATTGGCGTCGTTACCAGGCACAACGGGAGATAGTAATGGTTAACTTGACACGAAACAAACTGGGTTTGATTGCGGCAGGCAGCGCGCTCGTATTGGCATTGGCCAGTGTGCCGGCAAAGGCCCACCACAACCATAGCATTGTGGGTCCGGCGGTTGCTTTTATTGCGCTCGGTGCGCTGTTAAATCACGGCCACCACGGCCACTACCGCCATCGTGGGCATTACGGCCACCATCGGCCGCACCACTACAGGCATCATCGCCGGCACAGCCACAGTCACGGTGGTTACCATAATAGCGGTCATGGTGGTTACCACAATAAAAAATACGGTAGTTACCATAGTAAAAAGCACGGTGGTTACCATAAAAAAAGACGTAAACATTACAACCATTAAGAAAAGACGATGAAAACAATCGGAATTCTAATACTGTCGCTGGCATTACTGGGGTATGACCTGCCCGCGGTCGCTGCCGAGCAACAACAAGTCAGCCGTTCCGCCGGCAAGCTCAAGCTGGATCAGGACACCGATTTGTCGCAGCTGCTAAAGATGCG